>TARA_R110002012_G_scaffold199129_4_pt1 | contig 86941 bp, 96 predicted proteins | sample TARA_R110002012 | Tara Oceans TARA_R110002012 (sample SAMEA4396515) | marine metagenome | biome: Westerlies Biome; feature: [DCM] deep chlorophyll maximum layer (ENVO:01000326); material: water (ENVO:00002006), including particulate matter (ENVO:01000060) such as... | depth 40 m
ACCGGCCTCAGGTCGGGCAGGATTAGGCCTTGGCATTCAAACAAATGCACCATTCCGACGAGGGTCACAACTCCTGTGCTTGTCGATCCCGGTACCTCGCCTTTGGCGGGAATTCGACCGCAACAAGCGGGGGATTGGTCCGCCTTGGGAAGAAGGGGGCTGTAGGTCGTGCCAACCCAATCTGCGGCCGCTCGGTCAGACGGTCCGCGCCGGGGTTCAGGCACCGTCCGGTGTTCGACTTCATCACGTCGACCGCCCGCTATGCCCACGTATCTGACGCGGATGTATTGCGGCGCTACTGCACAAAACTCCCGACAACGCCCTCCCGCCGATGGAAAGGCCTGTGACAACAAAGGCGAGCACGACGCGGTGGGCAATGCGGACAATGAAAAAGGCCCGGGATCGCTCCCGGGCCTCTCTCGTTTCAGGGGCTGATCGAGGATCAGTCCTTGGGGTCGTGGACCTTGGGGTCGACACCATGCACGAAGGCGTCAGAAGCGCTTTCGAGCGAGACGTCCTCGGTGATGTCGATGCCCTTGGCCAGCTTGGAGTGCCAGAAGCCGTAGACGGCATAGATCACGGCACCGATGGCGGCGTAGCCACCCAGCAGCTGCAGGGTCAGCGGGTCGGCGATGGCACCGGCAGCCAGTTGGTCCGGTGTCGGGAAGGCCGACTCCAGCATCGGCTGGAAATTCTTCCAGGCCAGATACATACAGGCGGCGATGCCGAGCAGGGCGGTGAAGATACCGCCGGGAACCCGGAACGGACGGGGCAGCTCGGGGTGTTTGACCCGGAGATAGATGACCGACAGGCAGACGATGGAGAAGGCCACCGCCGTGCCGAACGACACCAGCTGACCGAGCAGGCTGATCGGCAGGAAGGCCGCCGTTGTCGCGATCAGCACGCCCAGCAGGATGGTGCCCAGCCAGGGGGTGCGGAACTTCGGATGGATGATGGCGAAGACCCGCGGCAGCAGGCCGTCACGGGCCATCGTGTAGAAGATGCGCGTCTGACCGTAGCAGAGCACCAGCATGACCGAGCTGAGGCCGGTGATGGCCCCGATCTTGATCAGGAAGCTGATGAGGTTCAGCTGACCGCCCGGTGCGACCGCCAGCGGAATATCGGCCCAGTGCAGGCCCATACGGTCGATGGCGACGGCGACGGGGGCCGGGCTGCTCAGCTCGGCATAGGGAACCACGCCGGTCATGACAGCGGCGACGGCCATATAGATGACAGTGCAGACGATCAGCGCGCCGAGGATGCCGATCGGCACGTCCCGGGACGGGTTCTTGGCCTCGGCCGCAGCGGTCGAAACCGCTTCGAAGCCGACGTAGGCGAAGAAGATGATCGCCGCCCCGCGCATGATGCCGTCATAGCCGTAGCGACCCGGAACGGCCGGGTCGGCGGCGGGAATAAACGGATGCCAGTTGTCGGGGTTCACATAGGAGATGCCGACGCCGATGAAGGTCAGCAGCACGATGATCTTGATGACGACGATGACGTTGTTCACGTTCGCCGACTCGCTGACACCCAGGACCAGCAGGCTGCACACGGCAGCGATGCCGATGGCCGCCACCAGGTTGAAGGTGCCCGTCGCGGCCAGGACCGTGCCGTGATCGGCGCGAACAGCCTCGATCATCGGGGTGGCCCACATGGCCCCCTCCTGACCAGCGTACTGGATCGCCGGGAACAGGGTCTGGGACAGACCGAAATCGCCCATGATCGACACGACATAGCCGGACCAACCGACCGCGACGGTTGAGGCGGCGATGCCGTATTCGAGGACGAGCAGCCAGCCCATGATCCAGGCGAAGATCTCGCCCAGGGTGCCGTAGGCATAGGTATAGGCCGAGCCCGAGACCGGCATGGTCGAGGCCAGTTCGGCGTAGCAGAGGCCGGCGAGGGCGACGGCGATACCGGCGGCCACGAAGGACAGCATGATGGCCGGACCGGCATAGTCTGCAGCGACCTGACCGGTCAGCACGAAGATACCGGCACCGATGATGGCGCCGATACCCAGACTCATCAGGTTGATGGGACCCAGGGACCGTTTCAGCTCGCTCTTGGCGGCCTCTTTCTGGATCTGGGCTACGGATTTCTTGAGGAACAGGCGGTTCCCCTTGGGCCTAAGGCCTTCTGCGGACATAGAGTCTCGCCCCCTATATACGGCAAACCCTCCCCGGGCCGCCTTCAATGTCGCGGACGCTAGCGGCGTCGGACCCGGCTGGCAACGCGGTTTACGCAAGGTGAATAAATCACGACGCTTTCGTGATGCGTCCCGATGCGGCTAGACCCGCGGGATGCTGCCCATTCACGCCGTTCTCGAGGAGCTGAAGACTGCGCTTTCGGCGAACGGTACAGTGGTGCTGGCCGCCCCGCCGGGCGCGGGCAAGACCACGGTCGTGCCGCTGGCCCTGCTGGATCAGCCGTGGCTGGCGGGCGCGAAAATTCTGGTGCTCGAGCCGAGACGACTGGCGGCGCGGGCGGCAGCAGCGCGCATGGCCTCGACCCTTGGTGAGACGCCCGGTCAGACCGTCGGTTATCGCACCCGGCTGCAGAGTCGTATCGGACCGGACACCCGGATCGAGGTGATCACCGAGGGCGTCTTCACCCGGATGATCCTCGACGACCCCGGTCTGGAGGGTGTCGGCGTCGTGCTGTTCGACGAATTCCACGAACGCAGTCTCGACGCCGACCTCGGACTGGCCCTGGCGCGGGATAGCCAGATGGTATTGCGCGAGGATCTGCGGCTGCTGGTGATGTCGGCGACGCTGGACATCGTGGGGGTGGCCCGGCTGCTGGACGGGGCCCCGGTGATCGAGGCGAAGGGGCGGATGTTCCCGGTCGAGACCCGCTATGCCGGGCGCAATCCCGTCGAACGGCTGGAAGAGGCGATGGCCCGGGCGGTAGTGCAAGCGCTGGGCGATGAGACGGGCTCGGTGCTGGTCTTTCTGCCGGGGCAGGGCGAGATCCATCGCACGGCCCAGGTGCTGAAGGCGCGGCTGCGCGATCCGGCCGTCGATGTGGTGCCGCTGTACGGGGCCATGGACAAGACTGAACAGGACCGGGCGCTGGAGCCGTCGCCATCCGGTCGACGCAAGGTGGTGCTGGCCACCTCGGTGGCCGAGACCAGCCTGACCATCGAGGGAGTGCGGGTGGTGATCGACGGGGGGCTGTCGCGGGTGCCGCGCTTCGAGCCGTCCAGTGGCCTGACCCGACTGGCGACGGTGAAGGTCAGTCGCTCGTCCGCCGAACAGCGGCGCGGGCGTGCCGGGCGAACCGAACCGGGCGTCTGCTACCGGCTGTGGGACGAGGAACAGACCCGCGGTCTGGTCCCGCACCAGCGGCCCGAGATTCTGGAGACCGACCTGACCGGCTTTGCCCTGGATCTGGCACGGTGGGGGGCACGCACGGCCGAGCGGCTGGCCCTGCTGGACGCGCCGCCGGCCGGAGCCTTCGCCGAGGCACGGGCGGTGCTGGCCCGGCTGGGAGCGCTGGACGGGGAGGGGCGTCTGACGGCGCACGGGCGGCGATTGATCCGCATCCCGCTGACGCCGCGTCTGGCCCATCTTATGGCGGTGGCGTCTGACGCCGGGGACGCCCTGACCGGCGGGCGGATCGCGGCGATCCTGAGCGAACCCGGACTGGGCGGTCGGGACCCGGACCTGGGCGAGCGACTGCGGCAGTTGCGGCAGGATCGGTCGCCGCGGGCGCGCGATGCGATGAAATTGGCGGAACGCTGGGCCCGGTCCGCCGGGGGCGGCAAGGGGGGCTCCGTTGATCCCGGGCTCCTGCTGACCGAGGCCTTTCCCGAGCGGGTGGCGCGGGCGCGGGGTAAGCCGGGTGAGATGCTGCTGGCCTCGGGTCGCGGAGCCTTTCTTGACCCGACCGAAACGTTGGCGCGCGAACCGTGGCTGGCCGTGGCCGAAATGGGCGGGGGCGAGGCGCACGATCGTATCCGGCTGGCCGCGCCGGTCGATCCCGCGACGCTGGAACACCGGATCACGATCGAGGACCGGCTGACGAAGGTCCCGTCGGGACGGATGGAGATGCGGCGCATCCGGCGACTGGGAGCCATTGTCGTCGACGAAAAGGTCACCGGTGCGCCAGATCGGGCGGCGATCACCGCGGCGCTGCGGGCCGAGGTCGAGGCCGGAGGACTGTCGAGCCTGAATTGGGGCGAACGGGCCGGGGCATTGCGGGCGCGACTGGCCTTTCTGCGGACCCTGGACGACGGCTGGCCCGATGTGACGGATGCGGGGCTGGAGACGACGCGCGAGACCTGGCTGTGGCCCCTGCTGGACTCGGCGAAGTCGCTGGCGGGTATCGGTGATGCGGCACTGGAACAGGGCCTGCGCACCCTGATTCCGTGGGACCGGCACAGGGCACTGGACGAGCTGGCTCCGGCGCGGCTGACCACACCGCTGGGCAGTGCCGCGATCGACTATGCCGCCGAGGGCGGGCCGCGCGTCGATATCCGCGTGCAGGAACTGTTCGGCGTGACGACGCATCCGGTCGTTGGTGGCGTGCCCCTGACCCTGGCCCTGCTGTCACCGGCGCGGCGGCCGGTGCAGGTGACGAAGGACCTGCCGGGCTTCTGGGCCGGGTCGTGGGCGGCGGTTCGGGCCGAGATGCGCGGCCGCTATCCCCGCCATCCGTGGCCCGAGAACCCGGCCGAGGCCCCGCCGACCAACCGGGTCAAACCGCGCGGAACCTGACGATCAGCGGGGAGCGTCGGTACGTTCGACCCGCGGCTGGGCGGGACCGCCGGCGTAGTCGACCGTCATGGCCTGAATGGTCGAGCCCGCCGCCTCGAACACCATCCGCATGGCCGGCGCGGTTTCGACGGCGAAGCGGTGACCGCCGAGGGGGATCAGCGGGATCGGCGGGCGGCCGCCGCGCTGCGTGAACAACCGCACGCCGTCCGTGGTGAGACTGCGCTCGCCATAGACACCGGCATAGGCCGTCAGGGCCAGGTCCGGCGTGCGCCCGAGCGCTCGGGCCTCCATCGCTTCGGCCACGGCCTCCAGCGCCGGGCGTTCGTCGGCGGGCGCGGTGGCAGCCAGGGTTCGCAGCGCGGTGGCGTGGGCGACGTCGAGGGCCGCCGGTACTTCGGTCGTGATCGTCGGCGCGTGACCGACCCCCTCCCAGTCCTTACCCGTCGACGCCAGCACGGCGCGGCCGACAGAGACGCTGAACACGAACTGGTCGGCGACGGCGACGATGTCATTGCGGAAGGCTGCCCCGGCTGTGTTGGCTCCGACGATCTGTCCCAGGTGATAGCCGGCGACGTGGCCGGTGAATTCCTCGGCCGCCGACCCGGTCCCGCCGCTGGTCAGGACATAGAGCGGCTTGCCGATCATCTGTTGCTCGGGTGGCACGGGGAGGGCCGCAAAGCCATCAGCCTCGGCCGATCCGTTCATATAGAAGGTGACCAGCGGCGTATCGACCGGCAGGAACCGGCTGATGATATACTGCACCGCCTCGGGGTTGCCGCCGCCGTTCCCGCGCAAGTCGATGATCACCGCGTCGCCGCCCGCGAGAAAACGCATGGCGGTGTCGAGCGCGGCGGCGCTTTCGGCCCCGATCCAGTGGAAACCGTCATAGGTCATCAGCCGCACATTGCCCGGCAACACACGCAACTCGGTGACCCCGTGGTTGGCCTGGCGAACCAGCCGTTCAAAGACGGCATTGTCACCGGGTTCCTCGACCGACCCGACCGCGAGCATGGCGGCCTCGCGCGGATCGAAGCGGAAGCTCAGGTGCTTGTCCTGCCCGACCCGATCGAGATCGGCGTTGATCCGTTCGGCCAGGACCTCGCCGTCGGTGACGGCGTAGCGACCCGAGGCAAGACCCTCCGCCAGCACCGCGTCCAGCGCCGGCCGGCGCTCCGGCAGGACATAGCGTTCGCCGATCACCCTGCGCACCTCGGCCACGACGGCTGCGGGCTCAATGGTATGCGCGGCGGCCGACGGTGATGGAGCCTGCGCCCGGACGGGCAGGGCGGTCGCGGCGAGAGCGATGGCGATCAGAAAGGCGACGAAGCGCATGCGGAGGAATCCTTTGGTTTGATGCCCTGTTATCGCTTGGAAGCGGCGGACATTTCGGGCATTCGTTCACGTCGAAATGCCAAATTCTGGCAAACATCGCCGGTGAGTGACAGATGACGCGTGTGTTGGACAAACTGGACCGGGCGCTCCTCATGTGTCTGCAATGGGATAATCTGCAGACGGCGGACCGGCTGGCCGAACAGGTCGGCCGCTCGTCCTCGGCGGTCGCCCGTCGTGTGCGGCGACTTCGGGCCGAAGGAGCGATCGAGGTCGAGACGGCGGTCCTGTCAGACACCGCGGCGGGCCATCCGCTGTCGGCGGTGATCCATGTCCAGCTGGAGAGCCACGTCCCGCACGAGAGCAATCGGCTGCGTCAGCGCCTGATCGCCCATCCGCAGGTCCAGCTGTGTCTCGATATTGCCGGGGCCTTCGACATCGTCCTGCTGGTCGTGGCCGCCGACATGGAGGTGTTCAATGCCTTCACCCTGTCCGTGCTCGAACAACCCGTCGTGCGGCGGTTCGAGACCAGTTTCGTGAAGAAACGCCACAAGGCGACGCTGGCCGTTCCGCTCGGCTAGGGTCCGTCCGTCACCGCATAAATCATCACCCCGGTGGCCACGGCCAGGTTCAGGCTGTCGGCGCGGCCGCGCATTGGGATCTTGACGTTGACGTCGCAGGCGGCGGCGAGGGTGTCGGTCAGGCCGGCTTGCTCATTGCCCATCAGGATCAGGGCCGGAGTCCGCACCGGCGCGTCGCGATAGCCGTGGGTCGCGTCCAGTCGGGTGCCGATGACGCTGCCGGGCCAGGTCGCGCGCCAGTCGAGAAAGGCCTCGGCGGTGCAGCGGGCGATGGCCACGGCGAAGACCGAGCCCATGGTCGCGCGCACGGCCTCGACCGAATAGGGGTCGACGCAGTCGCCGATCAGGATCACCCCGCCACAGCCGGCGGAATCGGCGGTGCGGATGATGGTGCCCAGATTGCCGGGGTCGCGGACCTGCTCCAGCGCCACCCAGCAGGGGGCCGAGGCGGGGTCGATGTCGGTCAGTTTAACGAAGGTCTGGTCGAACACGCCCAGCACGGTCTGCGGATTGTCGCGGCGGCTGATCTTTTCGAGGATCGGGTGGGTGACGGTGACCACTTCGCCACCGGCGGCGCGGGTCTCGGCCATGGCCCGGTCCAGCAACGGATGCGGCCGCGCCTCCATCCCGACCATCAGCAGGCTGGGGGTACGGCCCTGATCCAGCGCCTCGCCGATGAATTTCAGCCCCTCGGCCAGGAAGCGGCCGGTGGCCTCGCGTTCCTTGCGCATATGCAGAGCGCGCACGGCCTTGACCGTGTCATTGGTCAGGGAGGTGATCAGGCGGTCGTCGCTCACCGGTCGCTCCAGCGCGAGAAGAAGCTGAGGCCGATGGCGCGGCCGTCCTTGCCGTCCTCGGCCAGGGCCAGTTCGCCCCAGTCGATCCGGCCACCCCGGCTGGCGGTAGCCTCGGCCATCACATGGGCCAGGGACAGGCCCGAGATGCGGGCGGCATAGGCGTTGAGCAGCAGGAAGGAGGCGTCGTCGCCCAGCAGGGCGGCGCAGTCGGTCACCAGACCGGGCAGGTCCTCGAACAGCCGCCAGACCTCACCGGTCGGGCCGCGTCCGTATTTGGGTGGGTCGAGGATGATGCCGTCGTATTTCGATCCGCGGCGGACCTCGCGGGCCACATATTTGCGGGCGTCCTCGACGATCCAGCGGATCGGCTTGTTCGACATGCCGGACAGTTCGGCGTTCTCGCGGGCCCAGGCGACCGACTTTTTGGAGGCGTCGACATGGGTGACCTCGGCCCCGGCGGCAGCGCAGGCCAGACTGGCGACACCGGTATAGCCGAACAGGTTGAGGATCTTCGGGCGCGGCCCGTCCTTGCGTTCCTTGACCAGCGCGCGAACGCGGCCGTCCAGCCAGTCCCAGTTGGCCGCCTGTTCGGGGAAGAAGGCCAGATGGCGGAACGGGGTGAAGCGGCTGGTGAAGCGAACATCGCGCCAGGCCAGCGGGAAGTCGGCGATCGCGCCGTCGGCGAAACGCCAGCGCCCGTCGTCGTCCTCGTCCTGCGGGTCAAAGATCGCGTCGGCCCGGGTGAAGGCCTCGGGATCGCGCGGCGACCAGAAACACTGGGGCTCGGGCCGGACCACGGTGTGGCGGCCATAGCGCTCCAGCTTGCGACCGTCGCCGCTGTCGAGCAGGGCGTAGTCGGGCCAGCCCCGCGTGACGAGGGTTTCAGGTGTGGGGGACAGAACCGGAGCCATTGTCGGCTGATAGGCGCTCAGGCGGCCATTCGTCCAGAGTCGGCGGCGGGGACGGTGTCGATGGCCTCGACCGGATCGGCCTTGTGGCGGGTCTTGTCCCAGATGAAGGGCTCGCGGATCAGCCGCCACAGCGCGTGGGCGAAGGCGAGGCTGAGCAGGGACCAGTAGGCCGGGGCGATGAGCATATCCCGGACATGATAGGGCAGTCCGGCCCGGCGCGCGCCGATGGCACAGGTCAGCCAGGCCGCCGAAGTCCCTAGCAGGAAGACTCCGAGCGTCGGCGCAGGTGTCGCCGGCGGCAGGCCCGTGACCGCGGCGATGACGACGGCCGTCGCGATCCAGGCCAGCGAGGGCGCATGAACGGCCGCGGAAATCAGAGCGACCCCGAGTGTCATGATCAGCGACACCACCCCGCGCGCGCCCAGTCCCGTCAGGTCACGGGTATGAACACCCCAGGTCTGCATATAGCCTTTCAGCCATCGGGTTCTCTGGGGCAGCCACTGTTCCAGCGTTACCGGCGGGGCCTCCCGGGTTGGGCTGCCGATCACGCCCAGACGCCAGCCGTGACGCCACAGACGAAAGCCAAGATCGGCGTCCTCGGTGACGTTCCAGGCGTCCCAGCCGCCGACCGAGCGCAGCACGTCGACCCGGAAATGATTGCTGGTGCCGCCCAGTGGAAACGGCAGGCCGATCCGGCTCATGGCCGGCAGGATGACCTCGAACAGGGCGGCGTATTCGGCGGCGAACTGGTGTCCCAGAAAGCTGGGAGTGGAGGGGTCGATGCGCACGCGCAGCGGGGCCTGGAGACAGGCCAGCCGCCCGGTTCCGTCGGCCGCGAAATGACTGGCCGCCTCCTTCAGCTGTCGCGGATGTGGCGCATCTTCGGCGTCATAGACCGTCAGGAGCTCGCCCCTGATGCGGGGCAGGGCGAAATTCAGGGCCCGCGGCTTGGTGCCGGGCTTGCCGGGCGGGACGACCATCAGATTCAGCCAGTCGGGTCGCGGCGTGCTCACGGCCGCCTCAAGCGTCGCGTGGTCATGCGCCTCAAGGATCAGCCAGCCTTCCAGCCGGTCCGCAGGATAGTCGATCGCCGACAGGCGACGCACCAGCTGGGCCATGACCTCAACCTCGTCATGGAGCGGCACCAGGACAGTATAGCGGGGCCACCGGGTCGGCGTGGGCGGGGATCCGGTGCCGGGCCGGCTGAGGATCACCAGGGCAATTCGCCAGACGCCACAGAGAAGAAAGATGCCCGCGACCAGCAGCTCACTCGCGAGCGATGTGGCCACCGGCCACCAAATGATCGCTAACGTCAGGGCCGTCACAAAAACCAGACCTACTGCCGCCTGGGCCGGGGTCGCCCCGATCCGCGAGGCACTTCGGGGCGGGGTGTCATCGGCCGCCGCGCGGTCGCGCGTCCGGGTCGCCAGTGAACGGATCGTCGCTCCCGCCATTATATACCCGTATAACGAGTATTAACTATTCGCAAGCGGCATACGTGTGGCGTTGGCGGTGCCAGCCAAATACCGCTATTCAGGGATCTGGTCTTTCGGAGTGCGGGATTGTCCGGCGTTATCACCCTCAACCCACGGTCTGCGCGCAAGCCGAAAGGCGAAGGTCATGAGCGGCGCGCCGAAATCCTGGAGGCCGCCGAACGTATCTTCGTCGACCGCGGCTATGAGGGGGCCACGATCCGCAAGATCGCCGATGAGGTCGGTCTGTCCTCGACCGCGCTCTACATGCATTTCCCCGATAAGCGCGCGATCCTAGACGAGATTTGCCGTCAGGCCTTTGAGGCCCTGATTGCCCTGAACCGCGCGGTTTTGGCCGAAACCGATGATCCGGTGTTGCGGATGCGCCGGATGATTGACGCCTATGTCCGTTTCGGTTTTGCCAATCCGAACGCCTATCGTCTGGTCTATCTGACCCGGTCCACCGAGGTCGGAGGGACCCCGGTCTCGACGGCGCAACAGACCGGGGCGGAATTGTACCGGTCGTTTGAGACCGCAGTCGTCGATGCGGGTCGGGCCGGATATCTGCGCGGCGACGGTCGGGCGACGGCCCAGGCCCTGTGGGCCGGCGGGCACGGCATCGTGTCCCTGATGATCACCAAGCCGCATCTGGACTGGGTCGACCGCGACCTGCTGGTGAAAACGATGCTGGACGCCCTGTTCACAGGCCTGCTCAAGCCGTGAGGCCGGACAAGGTAGCGACCCTGGTCGCCATTCTGACGGTCATAGCGGCACCCGTATCGGCGCGGCCGTTGCGGATTCTGTCGCTGGACCAGTGCGCTGACCAGTATGTTCTGGCCCTGGCCCCCGAGGCCGAACTGGCGCTGTCGCCGCGCGCCGACGACCCCGATTCCTGGATGCGTAATGCGGCCCGCGGGCACCGCAGGGTTCGGCCGACCCTGGAGGCGGCGATCGCCTTCCAGCCGGATGTGGTGGTTCGCTACTGGGGCGGTGAGCCGCGTCTGCTGGCGGCGCTGGAACGGCGGGGAAGCCGGGTTCTGATGATCAACGAGACCCCGGATATGGCCGGGGTGCAGGCCAATGTGCGCGCGCTTGCCCGGGGACTGGGACAGACCGGGCGCGGCGAGCGCATGATTCAGCGAATGGATGCCCGGTTGGCAGAGGCGAAGCGACCTGCGGACCCGCACCGCACCGCCCTCTATCTGACGGCCGGTGGCTTTACGGCCGGACGCGAGACCCTGGTCGGGGCGATTCTGGTCGCGGCCGGGTTCACCAATCTGGCCTTGGGGCCGGGCTTTGCGCCGGTCAGTGTCGAGCGGATCGCCCTGGCTCCCCCGGCGCGGTTCATACTGGGTTTCTTCGATCAGGTTCGTGCCGACTGGCGCGGGGCGGGACGTCATCCCGTGGTGCGTCGGGCCGCCTCGGGTCATGTCGCGGCCATCCTGCCGTCAGCGGTGCTGTCCTGCCCGGCCTGGTTTGCGGCCGATGCCGCCGCGATGCTGGCGGCGGCACCATGAGCCGGGTGTTCAGGCAGACGGGACTGACGGCGGTTCTGGCCGTGTTGATCCTTGTGGCCCTGATTTTCGCGATCACCCTGGGTGAGAGCGTCTTCAGCATGGCCCTGTACGCCGAGGCCCTGACCCATCTGCAATCGGGTCCCGCCGAGGTCTTGTGGCAGGTCCGGGCCCCGCGGGCTGTCGCCGCCCTGATGGTGGGGGCTGCGCTGGGGCTGTCGGGTGCCGTGATGCAGGGACTGCTGCGCAATCCGCTGGCCGATCCGGGTGTGCTGGGCGTGTCGGCGACAGCAGCCCTCGGCGCGGCCTTCGCCATCGTCATGGGGGCCGCGGCGATTCCGGGCACAGTCGAGATCGCGGCCATGATCGGTGCGACGGTCGCCGGGGTGCTGCTGATCCTGTTCTCGGCCCGGGTCAGGGCACCGGAGGCCCTGATCCTGTTCGGGGTGGCGCTGTCGAGTTTTGCCGGAGCGGCGACCGCCCTGATCTTCAACCTGTCCCCGTCGCCGATCGCTACGGCCGAGGTGATGAGCTGGTTGATGGGCTCGGTGCAGAACCGCAGCTGGATCGATGTGGCGTGGGTGACACCGGCCGTGCTGGTCTCGGCTGGTTTCGCCGTGCTGGCGGCCCCCGGACTGAGGCTGTTGTCGCTGGGCGAGGAGACGGCCGCGACCTCGGGCCTGCCGATGATGCGGTTGCGTCTGTTCGCCCTGATCGCCGCCACCGTTGCGGCCGGGGCTGCCGTCGCCGTTGCGGGCGTGATCGGGTTCGTCGGCCTGGCGGCGCCACATCTGGTGCGCGCCGCGGTGCGGGGGGATCCGGGGCGGCTGCTGCTGCCCTCGGCGTTGGCCGGCGGACTGATGCTGGTCGTCGCCGATCTGGCGGCGCGGCTGACCCCGACGGATCAGGAGTTGAAGCTGGGGGTGTTCACCGCCCTGGTCGGGGCCCCGCTGTTCGCCCTGATCGCCTGGCGGGCCGCGCGGGAGTGGCGGCTGTGAGCGCGGCGGGTCTGGAAACAGTCTCGGCGACGATCGGCGGGCGGCCGGTGCTGAAGACGGTGAGCCTTGCCGTCGCGCCGGGCGAGATCGTGGCCCTGTGCGGGCCCAACGGGGCCGGCAAGTCGAGCGCCATACGCGCGATGCTGGGCCTGCTGCCCCTGACCGAGGGCCGGGCGACGCTGGCCGGTGAGGATGTGGCGGAACTGACACCGCGAGTGCGCGCCGAGCGGGTCGCCTATCTGCCGCAGGAACGACGAATCGCCTGGAATCTGCCGGCCGTGGAGGTCGCCGCCCTGGGAGCCCCCTGGCTGACGGGCGAGGCGGCGACGGCCCGGGCCCGGGCGGCGCTGACGGAAGTCGATATCGCTCATCTGGGCGACCGGGGCGTGTCCGAAATGTCCGGCGGGGAACGCGCCCGGGTATTGCTGGCGCGGCTGCTGACCACTCATGCCCGGGCCCTGCTGGCCGATGAACCGATCGCGGGTCTGGATCCTGACGCCCAGCTGATGGTGCTGGAACGGCTGACGGCCCGCGCCCGGGGTGGTCAGGCGGTTCTGGTCAGTCTGCACGATCTGGCGCTGGCCGCCCGGTTCGCGGACCGGGTGGTGGTGCTGGATGGTGGTGAGGTGGTTGAGGACGGCGTCCCCGGGCACGCCCTGCGGCCCGAGGTCCTGCGCCGGGTGTTCGGGCTGAACGCGGTCTGGGTCGACGGCCCGGACGGGCCGCTGCTGGCCGCCCGTCGCCATGCCGTCCCGGATCGACCCTGAATCAAACCGGTCCAGACCGAATCCGCGTTCAGGGCCCGGGTTTCGCTCTAGGGCAGATAGGGACGCGGCCCGGGCGGTGCCCCACGAGCGATGTCGGTTGCGGTCGTCAGCGGGGCCGAGCCACCGTTCAGTCTGGCCTTGTACACTGCCATGTTTTCCATGACCCGCATCATGTAGTTACGGGTTTCTGTGAAGGGAACACATTCGATAAAATCGACCGGATCGTTCTGGGCGTCCCGCGGATCACCGCAGCGCGCGATCCACTGCGGCGGTCGGGCCGGGCCGGCGTTGTAGCCGACCGTGGTCAGCAGCATCGAGCCACCGAACCGGTTCATCAGATCGCCGAGATGATAGCTGCCCAGGGTCATATTGTAGTCCGGGTCCCACAGGCTGTCGGCACTGAACGGCATGCCCAGCTGCCGGGCCACGGCCGCACCGGTGGAGGGCAGGAACTGCATCATGCCACGGGCATCGGCACCCGACCGGGCCCGGGGGTCGAAGCTCGACTCCTGGCGGGTGATGGCGAGGGTGAAGGCGAGGGGCGCGGCACCACCGACCTGGGGCGGAATCCGGATCGGATACTGGCGCTCCGGCATCAGATAGCCGCGCTGGCTGGCCGTTCGACCGACCATCATGGCGGTGAAGCCCTCGCCATAACCACGCGACATGTCCATCAGCAGGGCCAGATCCGTGATTCCCGGCAGGGTGTCATCGAGGTGATAGGCGAAGACGCGAAACAGGGAGGTCTCACCGGTTTCACCGAGAATGCGGGTGGCCCGAACCAGCTCATTGGCCTCGAACCGTGCGGAATCGGCTTCGGTCGGGACCGGGTCGGCCGGCAGGGTCAGGGTGGTGATCCCGGCCTTCCCGGCGGCCAGCTGACCGTAGAAGGTCTGGATGTAGCGGGATCCCTGCTGGTACCAGCCCTGGGCGGCGGCGGTGTCGCCCCGGGCGTCGGCGGCGCGACCGAGCCAGTAGAGCGCCCGACCCTGGGTAATCGGGGTCGAGGACATGTTGCGCAGCGCCTCGAAATGACGGGCTGCCAGCGCGGGGTCGTTCAACCGGGTCAGGGCCACCCAGCCGGCAAAGAATTCCGCATCCACCATGCGCTCGCCACCCGGGAAGCCGTGAGCGGCCATGGAGTCATAGGCGGCGCGCCATTCACGGCGCTCGAGGGCATCGAGGAAATAGTTGCGCCGTTCGCTCCAAAGGGCGTTCTGCCCTTCGCTGTGGCCCGGCGCGGCGGGCAGGGCCGACAACAGGCGGAAGCCTTCGGATTGCCGACCGGAGGCACGCAGGAGGCGGACCCGCTCAAGTACGACAGCCGGGTCCATGGCCTGGGCGGGCGTCAGTCCGGCCACGATCGTGTCGCCGTTATAGGCCGTGCGCAGGGCCAAAACCGCCTCGGCAACCGAGCGTCTCGCGGGCGAGACAAGGGTCATCATCTCACGGGTCGCGGGGCCGTGGGGGCCCAGTAGCAACTGGTTCAGCCGGGCCTCATGATCCGCCTGGGACAATGCGCTTCCCCAGCGTGACAGGATCCGGGTCTGTTCGGCGAAATCGAACGACCGGGTCCGCCACCACTCCCGAACCAGGGTCTCGGCCTCGGCGCGCCGGCCGCTGCGGTCAAGGGCGTCGGCCAGGGCGATCACCCCGTAGATGCTTGCAGGTGGCCGGCCGGAGAAAAAGGCGAGGGTCGCCTCGGGGCCGGTCGGAGCCAGGTCCAGGGCCCGCTCGGCGGCGAGTACGCGCGAATCACCCCGGGGCCAGTCGGCAAGGGTCGTCTGGGCGGCGGCAAGATCGCTGAAGGGCAGGATATCGGCCGAGGTGTCGATCAGGGCCCATTCAATGAGCTTGCGCGCGGTCGCATTGCTGATCCGGGCGGTGACGGCACGCGTGCCGATGACGTCGCGTGCCCGCGCCGCCGTCAGACCCTCGCGGAAGAACGCCGCATCCTGATCCGTCAGTATCCGTCCCTGATAGCTCGCGCCGGCGACATAGGGTGTCGCCTGCGGGCTGGTCAGGGTTTCGGGACTGGGGGCGAGGATCGCCAGGGCGGCGGCCAGAGTCGTCGCAATCATGATCTTGCTGATCCCATTCATCCCGGTTGCAGCCGAACAGCCGGCAACCTACCCTCCTACATTCACTCCGGGCGATTAACGCCCGACTTCCACGCAGGACCATCGTTTCAATGACCGTGCCTTTGTTCAAGGGCGTGATCACCGCCCTGATCACACCACTTCGTGACGGAAACGTGGACGAGAGTGCTTTCGAGCGTCTGGTTGAACGCCAGATCGCGGCCGGAGTTCACGGCCTCGTGCCGATGGGGACGACGGGCGAGAGCGCGACCATGCATGTCGAGGAGCACAAACGGGTCGTCGAACTGTGCGTGAAGATCGTTGCAGGGCGGGTTCGGGTCATCGCCGGGGCCGGGTCTTCGGCCACCGACAAGGCTATCGAACTGGTCCGTCACGCCAAGTCGGCCGGAGCCGACGGGGCGCTGGTGGTGACCCCCTATTACAATCGTCCGTCACAGACGGGACTGGCCCTGCATTTCGAGGCCATCGCCGAGGCCGTGCAGCTGCCGATGTTGCTGTACAATGTTCCGGGTCGAACCGGGGTCGATATGGCCAATGAGACGGTGGCGCGGCTGGCGATCCATCCCAATGTCGTCGGCATCAAGGACGCCACCGGCGATATGGCCCGCCCCAGCTGGATGCGCGCCAATATCGATGCGGCCTTCGATCTGATCTCGGGCGATGATCCCAGCTGTCCCGGCTATCTGGCCAATGGCGGGGTCGGGGTGATTTCAGTGACCTCGAACGTCGCGCCGGAGGCAATGGTCGCCCTGTACGAAGCTTTCATGGCCGGGGATCTGGCGACGGCGCGGTCGTGGCAGGAGCGGCTGATCGGGTTGCACAAGGCCATGTTCCTCGACAATTCCCCCGCCCCGGCCAAATACGCCCTGTCCCGACTGGGTCTCTGTGACGAGGCGGTGCGCCTGCCGCTCGCGCCCACGGCCGAGGCGGTAAAACCGGCCATCGACCGCGCCATGTCAGAGGCCGGCGTGGTCTGATGGCTTCGGAAAAACCCAAGACCAAGGTGATCGCCGAGAACCGGCGGGCACGATATGACTATTTCCTGGAGGATTTCGTCGAGGCCGGCATCCAGTTGCTGGGCACCGAGATCAAGGCATTACGCGATGGTCGCGCCAATATCGCCGAAAGCTATGCCGCAGTGGAAGGGCGTGAGATCGTCCTGATCAATTCCGATATCCCGCCCTACAAACAGGCCAACCGGTTCAACCACGAGCCGCGGCGGCACCGGAAATTGCTGCTGCATCGCAAGCAGATCGACAAGCTGATCGGGGCGGTTCAGCGCGAGGGCCGGACCATCATCCCGGTAAAGCTCTATCTGAACGAGGCGGGCAAGGCGAAGCTGGAAATCGCGCTGGCCAAGGGCAAGAAACTCCACGACAAACGCGAGACCGAAGCCACCCGCGACTGGCAGCGCGACAAGGCCCGGCTGATGCGGGACAAGGGTTAGTCAGGTTCCGACGTTCAGACTTCCGGGCGAGGCCATAACGGGCCGTGCATCAAGCACACCGGGCGGAGCAGCAAAGACATAGGCGTCGATACCGTCCGGACCCAGGGAAGGGCGCCTCCAGCTCTGTTCCACCATCAGTCCGGCCACCGTCACCAGGGCGGCCAGAACCAGAATCCATACGGCGGCCTGACGCTCCGCATGTGAAAATACCCGTTCTGATTTACGCATCGTGCCCTCCAGCATCGAAACGTTAACGTCGCTTCGAACCGGGAGTTCCAGAGCAAGGATCGTACTCCGACCGGCTCCGCAGGTTTTACGATTTCAGGTCCCGATCAGGGTCCGTGCGCGCCGGAAAACAGCCTCGAACATCCCGGGTGTCAGGCGGCCGGTGTTCGTGTTGAGCCGCGAGCAATGATAGCTGTTCAGCAGAACATAGGGGCCGACCGGAGCTTCCACGCCGTGCCCGGGCGGCGCGGCGGAGGCCGGCAGACCCAGGGCCTTGAGCACATTGCGCCGTGACACGTCACCGAGCGTGACAATGACCCTGAGCCGCGGCAGGGCGGCGATCCGGGAGACGAGGAAGGGACGACAGGTCGCCTCCTCCACCGGCAGGGGCTTGTTGCCCGGCGGCGCGCATCGCACCGCATTGGTGACCATGCAGTCGACCAGGGTGAGCGAGTCGTCGGGGCGGGCGTCATAGTCCCCCGTGGCGAAACCGGTCTTCTTCAGTGTGTCGTACAGCAACAGGCCGGCGTGATCTCCGGTGAAGGGCCGGCCCGTGCGATTGGCCCCGGTGCGGCCCGGAGCCAGTCCGGCGATGAGCAAGCGGGCATCCGGGTCCCCGAACGAGGGTGCGGCACCGTTGAACCAGTCAGGATTCTGCCGCGCGTTTTCCTGCCTGTAGGCCACCAACCGGGGGCAGAGGGCACAATCCTGCGGGGCCTCGGGCGGATAGTCGGTCACGGTCAATCCCGGTCCTCCGGGACAAAGGTCCTGAGCGAAGGCGGGTGCAGGGGGTCACGGACACGCCCGAACTCGGCCAGCATGTCCGCCAGCTCGACAAAGGCGTCGGCCTGGCGGCGCAATTCGTCGGCGATATGGGGGGGCTGGGTCTTCATCGACGACACCACAGTGACCCGAACGCCCCGGGCCTGCACCGCCTCGACCACCCGGCGGAAGTCTCCGTCGCCCGAGAACAGGACTGCGTGATCGATGTGCGGGGCCAGTTCCAGCATGTCGACCGCGATCTCGATGTCCATATTGCCCTTGATCCGCGTCTGACCCTGACCGTCGGTGAAGCGTTTCACCGGCTTGGTCACCACGGTGAAGCCGTTGTAGTCGAGAAAATCGATCAGCGGCCGGATCGGCGAGAACTCTTCGCCCTCGATCACTGCCGTGTAATAATAGGCCCGCGTCAGGACGGCCCTTTCACCGAACGACCCGACCAGCTTCTTGAAGTCGAGATCGGCGTTCAGCGCCTTGGCCGCCGAATAGAGATTGGCCCCGTCAATGAACAGGGCCACACGGTCGGTCGGATACAGGATCATGGACAAGGATATTCCCGAAAAAGCGGGCCCGGTCTCCGTCAGAATCGACGGACTGCCGGATCTGGAAGATGCAGTCTTCGTTGCGCTGGGGTGCAATGACAAGGGGGCCTGGGTCTCGTGCCACGAGGCGCTCGATGCGGCTGTAGCCCGCTTCCGGTCCGAAGGCGTCGATATCATGGCGCAGTCGTCCTGGTGGCAGTCACAGGCCTGGCCGGACCCGAACGACCCTCCGTTTATGAACGGGGTGGTGATGGTGCGAACCGCGCATGACCCCCACGCCCTGATGGCCGTGTTGGGGCGGATCGAGGAAGCGTTCGGACGGCAGCGGGTAACGCGCAACGCGCCGCGCACCCTGGATCTCGACCTGGTCGCCTATGGGCGACTGAAGGGCGATCTGGACGGGCTGATCCTGCCCCATCCGCGGGCGGCAGAACGCCTGTTCGTTATGGCCCCCCTGGCCGAAATCGCCCCGGACTGGATCCATCCCGTCACGGGCACAAGCGCCGGGCAGTTGGCCGGATCGGCCACGGTCGGGCGGGATGCTCACATTCCGGACAAGAGCGCGAGGGCCGCTGGCCCCGCGTAACGGTTGCGCTTCGCCGTTTCGTTCGCCAGGATTGGGTCAATGACCGGGGTTCGGTCGCCTGACCAAACGTCAGGCTCACGGTGCGATCGCGATTCAGCCCGGGATCGCGCCTCATTCCTGCCCATGCGGCGTTGCACAAACGCGCGTAACGCTTTACTTTGCTCGGTTCTCCCCGTCGCCAAAGGATTTTCATGGCCCGCGTCACTGTCGAAGACTGCATCGAAAAGGTGCCGAACCGTTTCGGTCTGGTTCTGTTAGCCGGCAATCGTGCCCGCGCCATCGCCAATGGCGCGCCGTTGACGCTTGATCGGGATAACGACAAGAACCCGGTCGTGGCCCTGCGCGAACTGGCTGAGTCCACGGTCAAGCCGGACGAACTGCGCGAGACGGTCATTGTCACCCTGCAGCGTGTCGACGAACGTACCGAGGCCGAGGATGAGGCCGAGGTCGTGGCCCTGCTGGCCGAACCGCAGCACATGAACATGGCCGAAGCCGAGCTGATCCGTGCGCTGCAAAGCGACCGCGACGGTGGGCAGGAGGAGCGATACTGACGGCAGAACCCGCCAACGGTATCACTATACTGCCGGCGCGGCCGTCGAAGGCTCCGTCGGCTCACGAAACTACGAACAGCAAGGATCGCGTCTCTTCTGAAGACGTGATTACCCCTCATCGTGCGCCGGTCCTGCGGCAGTTCGAGCTGATCGAAGCCGTCAAGGCCTATGACCCGACCGCCGACGAGGCGTTGCTGAACCGGGCCTATGTCTATGCGATGAAGATGCACGGTTCGCAGTTGCGGGCCTCGGGCGACCCCTATTTCGCCCACCCCATCCAGGTCGCGGGCATTCTGACCGACTACAAGCTCGACACCGCCAGCATCGTCACCGCCCTGTTGCACGATGTGGTCGAGGACACCTCGGCCACCCGGGATGATATCGCGGCCATGTTCGGCGAGGAGATCGCCTCCCTGGTCGAGGGGGTGACCAAGCTGAGTCGACTGGAACTCCAGGCCGAGCACACGCGTCAGGCCGAGAACCTGCGCAAATTCATCCTGGCCATCTCCCGGGACGTCCGGGTTCTGCTGGTCAAGCTGGCTGACCGTCTGCACAACATGCGGACCCTGAAATACGTCAAGCCGGAGAAGCGCGAACGCATCAGCCGCGAGACGCTCGAGGTCTATGCCCCGCTGGGTCGATCAATCGGTATCCATTCGATCGCTTCCGAGCTGGAAGAGCTGGCGTTTGAACATCTGAATCCCACGGCGCGGACAGCGATTGAACGGCGGCTGGAAGCGCTGAAGCTGGAGCATGGCCGGGCCATCGCCGGCGTATCGAGCGAAGTGGAAAAGGTGCTGGCCGAAGCCGGGGTCAAGGCGCATGTCTTCGGGCGTCAGAAGACGCCCTATTCGATCTGGAGGAAGTTGCAGCGTAAATCCGTCGGCTTTTCGTCCCTGTCGGACATCTACGGGTTTCGCGTCATCCTTCAGGCCGAGGACGACTGCTATCGGGCCCTGGGTGTGATCCATCGCGCCTGGCCGGTCGTGCCGGAGCGGTTCAAGGATTTCATCTCGACGCCGAAATCCAACAATTACCGTTCGCTGCACACGACGGTCGTCGGCCCGTCCGGTCTGCGCATCGAGATGCAGATCCGCACCGAGGCCATGGATCGCGTCGCCGAGGACGGCGTGGCCGCGCACTGGGCCTACAAGAACAAGAGCTACGGCTTCGATCAGGAGGCCATGGAGCGGGATGGCGGTCGTGACCCCCTGCAAAATCTGCGGCATCTGGTGCAGGTCATCGAGCACGGCGAGGGCGGTGAGGACTGGGTCGAACACGCCAAGCTGGAAATGTATCTCGACCAGGTCTTCGTGTTCACCCCCAAGGGGGCTCTGATCACCCTGCCCCGGGGCGGTATGGCGCTGGATTTCGCCTATGCGGTTCATACGGAGGTCGGGGACACGGCTGTCGGGGTCAAGATCAACGGCGAGCTGAAGCCGATGCGGACCCAGCTTCAGAACGGTGACGTGGTCGAGGTCATTCGCGGGGCCAAGCGGGAAATTCCGGCCGACTGGCGGTCGTTGACTGTCACCGGTCGCGCCCGCTCGGCGATCCGTCGCCACATTCGCACCAGCGAGCGCGAAGAGTTTCAGAAGCTGGGCCGGGCGACCCTGGAGCAGACCCTGGCCCGGGGTGAAAAGCTGCTGGCCGAAGTCTCGCTGGTGTCCGTTCTGGAAACAATGGCGATCGCCAGCGAGGATGACCTTTATGAAGCTATCGGTCGGGGGCGACTGCCGGCCGCCAAGGTCGCGGAGACGTTGTTCCCGGCCCTGAAGGGGCGGATGAAGGCCGGACCTGACCGTACCCGGATTGTGGACGAGCAGGCGCGACTGTTTGTGCGCGGCGGGGGTCTGACCCCGGGCATCAGCGTTCATTTCGGCCAGTGCTGTTCTCCTGTCCCGGGCGACCGCATTGTCGGTATCCTTGAGCCGGACGTGGGTCTGACGGTGCACACCATAGATTGCCAACGCCTGGCGGATGTCGCCGATGACGATTCGGTCTGGCAGGATCTGCAATGGACAGCCCATGCCGAGCAGGGCGCGGTCGCCGCCGCCCGTTTGCATGCCACCATCAAGAACGCGCCGGGGGTCCTCGGCGAGGTTGCCACCCTGATCGGGGAGGCCGGCGGCAATATCCTCAATCTGGTGATGAAACTGCGCCAGCAGGATTTCTTCGATGTCGATATCGACCTCGAGGTCGAGGATGCCAAACATGCCACCACCATCATGGCGGCCCTGCGCGCCAATCCCTCGGTCGACACGGTCGAGCGCACGCGGGGATAGGCTTTGCCGTGGGCACCGGGGATCGTTATGACGATGCCCATGACCTCAGAAGACGTCCTGAACGAGTTCCGCGCCGTGGGTGCCCTGCGCGAGGGACATTTCGTCCTGTCCTCCGGCCTGCACAGCCCGGTCTTCCTGCAGAAGAACCTCGTGTTCATGGACGGCGCGCGCTGCGAACGGCTGTGCAAGGCGCTGGCGCAGAAGATCATCGCCGCCGTCGGACCGGTCGATGTGGCTATCTCCCCGGCCGTGGGCGGGATCATTCCCGGCTATGAGACGGCCCGCCACCTCAAGGTGCCGTCGATGTATGTCGAGCGTGAGGGCGGGACCTTCAAACTGCGGCGCGGCTTCCAGATCGAGCGGGGCCAAAAGGTGGTGATGGTCGAGGACATCGTCACCACGGGGTTAAGCTCACGCGAATGTATCGCGGCGATCCAGGCCGCCGGGGGCGAGGTCGTGGCCGCGGCCTGTATCGTCGATCGCTCCGGTGGGCGCGCTGACGTCGGCGTTCCCCTGATCGCCCTGGCGACGCTGGATGTACCGGCCTGGCCCGCCGATGCCCTGCCGCCGGAATTGGCGGCGCTGCCGATCGAGGATCCCGGCAGCCGTCGTCTGGCCGGAGCCTAGGAGGCGACGATGAGGGATCGCGTCCGGCTTGGCGTCAATATCGATCATGTGGCGACGGTCAGGAACGCCCGCGGCGGCGTCCACCCCGACCCGGTTCGCGCGGCCCGGGAAGCGCTGGCGGCCGGCGCAGACGGGATCACGGCGCATCTGCGTGAGGATCGACGCCACATCACCGATACCGACATTGAGGCTCTGGTCGCGCTGTGCGCGGGCTCACAAAGGCCGCTGAATCTGGAAATGGCCGTCACCGACGAGATGCTGGCCATCGCCCTGCGTCACCGGCCGCACGCCGCCTGTCTGGTGCCCGAACGGCGCGAGGAGGTGACCACTGAGGGCGGTCTGGCGGTCGCCGGGAACGAGGCCCGGATCGCCCCGGTCGTTTCGACGCTGAAGGCGGCCGGCATCCGGGTGTCCCTGTTCATCGAGGCCGATCCCCGCCAGATCGCGGCGGCAGCGACCGTCGGGGCCGATGTGATCGAGTTTCACACGGGGCGCTACTGCCATTTGCAGGGCCAGGACCAGATGAATGAATTCAGCCGTATACGATCTGGAGCGGAGTCAGCAGATCAGCAAGGAATCGAGGTTCATGCGGGTCACGGACTGGATTTCGCCACGGCAGCCCGAATGCTGGCCATTCCGCATATTCGCGAACTGAACATCGGCCATTTCCTGATCGGGGAGGCGGTCTTTGTCGGGCTGGATGCGGCCGTGCGGCGCATGCGCACGGTGATGGACGAGGCTTGCCGATGATCCTCGGTATCGGAACGGATCTGACCGATATTCGCCGCATCCAGACCTCGCTGGAGCGGTTCGGCGACCGGTTCAAACTGCGCTGCTTCACGGAACTGGAGCGCGCCCGGTCTGACCGCAAGCCCGAGCCGGCCTGGAGCTACGCCAAGCGTTTCGCGGCCAAGGAGGCCTGCGCCAAGGCCCTGGGAACAGGGATGCGCCGTGACGTCTACTGGCGGGACATGGGGGTGGTGAATCAGCGCAGCGGTCAGCCGACGCTGACCTTGACGGGCCACGCGGCCGATCACCTGGTCCGGCTGACACCTGACGGTCACGAAGCCCGGATACACCTGACGCTCAGCGACGAGTATCCGTATGCACTCGCCTTCGTGGTGATCGAAGCCTTGCCGATGGCTTAATCACGTTATACCCGTGCGCAGTCAAAAACCGCGGACAGCGGCTGGGGGACAAGGGTTACATGAGCGACGAACACAAGCCGCACGATGCGCACGAGTCCGGCCATCATGACGATCACGCTGCTGCGGCAGTGGACCATGATGCCGCACCGCAGGGTCATGATGAGCCTCATTCAGCCGTGCCGGCCGAGGATCACGCCGGACATGCCCCTGAAGATGTCCCTGCCGACCATGGGCACCACGAGGCTGTCGCGGGTCATGACGATCACGGCCATGAGGCCCACGCGCATGAAATTCATGATGACGGAGCGCATGCCCACAGCGAGACTACGGAATCCCATCATGACGTGGCCGAGGCAGCGCCCGTTGCAGGCGGCGACGAAAAGCGTCCGGTCTGGAGCGATGACGGCGATGCGCCTTTCGAAGAAACGGACCCTGTGCCGGTAGCGGCGCGCGACAAGTCGTCGGGAAAATCGTCCGGCGGTGCCGGTAACGAGTTCGTCGAGATCGTGAAGACGATCGTGTTCGCCCTGCTGATCGCGCTGGTTCTGCGGGTCTTCCTGTTCCAGCCCTTCACCATCCCATCGGCGTCGATGGAGCCCAACCTCTATGAGGGCGACTATATCGTCGTGACCAAATGGAGCTACGGCTACTCCAAACACTCCATTCCGGGCAGCCCGGGGCTGTTCAATGGCCGGATCCTCGAGCGGTCGCCCCATCGTGGCGATATCGCGGTGTTCAAACTGCCGTCGGACAACAGGACCGACTACATCAAGCGGGTGATCGGCCTGCCGGGCGACCGGATCCAGATGATCAATAACCAGCTGTTCCTCAACGGAACCCTGGTTCAGGATGTGGTGGTGAACCAGACGCAGGTCGCCGACAGTTTCGGCCCGCGTCCGGTGACCCGCCTGGTCGAGACCCTGCCCGGCGGCAAGGACTTCACGATCAATGATTTCGGCCCGGGCTTCCCGCTCGACAACACCGAGGTCTTCACCGTTCCGGCCGGCCATTATTTCATGATGGGCGACAATCGCGATAATTCGGTCGACAGCCGGGAGTATCCGGAGCGCGGCGGCGTCGGTCTGGTGCCGGCCGAAAATCTGGTCGGCAAGGCGCAGATCATCATGTTCTCCTGGTCGCCGGGAGCTTCGCTGTGGAATCCGGTCAGCTGGTTCTCGAAGATTCGTCCGAGCCGGTTCTTCACCGTTCTGGACTGATGGCCAATCTCAGGGCCGAGGCGGTCACCACATTCCGGGGCCGCCTCGGCTATGCGTTTCATGATCCAGCCCTGCTGGAGCGCGCCCTGACCCATGCCAGCGTCGGCGAGGGCGCAGTGCGGGATGCCGCAGGACGGCCCATTCTCGACAATCAACGGCTGGAGTTCCTCGGCGACCGGGTCCTGGGTCTGCTGGTGGCTGAACGGTTGATGCGGGACTTTCCCGAGGCTGATGAGGGCGACATGTCCTCGCGCCTGCACAGCCTGGTCGACAAGGTCGCCTGCGCCCGCGTGGCCGAGGCCCTCGGAGTCGGACCGGCCATGCGTCTGTCGGCCGGGGAATCCAAACAGGGCGGTCGCCGCCGCGAGAGCGTGCTGGGCGACGCCATGGAGGCTATTCTCGCCGCGGTCTATTTCGATGGCGGCCTCGACGCCGCCCGTCAGGTCTTCGACCGGGCCTGGGCCCCGGAATTCGCTGCCGCGCCGCAACGGGCCGTCAGCAATCCGAAATCGGTGCTGCAGGAATGGGCGCTGAAGCTGGGGCGGCCCCTGCCGGTCTATCGCGTAGTCAATCGCAGCGGGTCCGATCATGCCCCCACTTTCACCGTCGAAGCCGTGGTAGAAGGGGTCGAAGCCTTGACCGCGACCGGCCGATCACGTCAGGAGGCGGAGAAGGCGGCCGCGACGGCACTCCTGAAACGTGAAGGCTTGATTTGACCGATACCGAAAACCCCAACCAGCACGCCGGATTCGCCGCCATTATCGGCGCGCCGAACGCCGGAAAGTCGACGCTGGTCAATCGGCTGACGGGGTCGAAGGTCTCGATCGTGACCCAGAAGGTTCAGACGACGCGCTTTCCCGTGCGCGGGATCGCCATCGACGGCGACGCCCAGATCGTTCTGGTCGACACCCCCGGTATCTTCACGCCGCGCCGCCGGCTGGACCGGGCCATGGTCGCCTCAGCCTGGGGTGGAGCCCAGGACGCCGACGTGGTCGTTCACCTGATCGACGCGGCCTCGCATATCGCTTCGGAAGGCAAGGATGGAACGCCCGCTGACCGCCGCTCGGCCGAGGATACCGAAACCATCATCGCCAATCTCAAGGCGACCGGGGTCCAGGTCATTCTGGCCCTGAACAAGATCGACGGCATGCGCCGCGACACCCTGCTGGCCCTGTCCCACGCCCTGTTCGAAACCGGCGTCTATTCCGAGGTCTATATGATCTCGGCCCTGAGCGGTGACGGGGTCGATGACCTGAAGCAGCGGCTGGCCCGGGGCATGCCCAAGGGGCACTGGCTGTATCCCGAGGACCAGAGCGCCGACGTGCCGATCCGGGTGCTGGCGGCCGAGATCACGCGCGAAAAACTGTATCTGCGCGTCCACGAAGAGCTGCCCTATTCGGCGGCGGTCGAGACCACGGCCTTTGACGAGAAACCGGACGGCTCGGTGCGGATCGAACAGACCGTCTATGTTGAGCGCGAGAGCCAGCGGCCGATCATCATCGGCAAGGGCGGCCAGACGCTGAAATGGATCGGCCAGAAGTCGCGCGAGGAACTGACCCTGCTTTTGGACCGTCAGGTCCACCTGTTCGTCACGGTCAAGGTCGACCCGAAATGGCAGGACAGCAAGGCGCTGTACGCCCAGTTCGGCCTGGACTTCAACGCCTGATGGCCGCCGGGGTGACACCGGCCCCGGTCGACTTCTACTTCTCGTTCCGCAGTCCCTATTCCTGGCTGGCGGTCAGCCAGGTCCGGGCGCTGGCGGTTGAACACGACATCGACTTCGTCCTGCGCGTGGTGCGGCCGCTGGCCGTGCGGACCCCGGACTTTTTCAAGTCGGTCAATCCGATGTGGCCGCCCTATCTGTTCCGGGACGTGACCCGGATCGCCGAACGTCTGGGTCTGTCGTTTCGCTGGCCGCGGCCCGATCCGGTCGTACAGGATCTGGCGAGCGGGACCATCGCCGCCGACCAGCCCTATATCGGCCGTCTGAGCCGACTGGGTGTGCTGGCGGCCGAACAGGGCGCGGGTCTGGCCTATGTCGAGGCGGTCTCGCATCTGATCTGGTCGGGCGAGGTCGACGGCTGGGACCAGGGCGATCATCTGGCCCGTGCCGCCGTCGCGGCCGGACTGGATCCGGCGACGCTGGAGTCTGGTGCCGTGGCCGATGCTGACCGGCTGGACGCAGTGCTGGACGCTCATGAGGCAGCCCAGGCGGCGGCGGGTCACTGGGGCGTGCCGCTGTTCGTTTATCGCGGCGAGCCCTTCTTCGGTCAGGATCGTCTGCCAGACCTGCTGTGGCGCATCGCGCAGAATCGCCGGACTGAGGCAGATTGAGCAAGGTGGGCCGAAGGGCCGCCGGATCGAACGAGAGTAGACGTTTCGTGTTCCATGTTCCCCGACAGGCCGGTGGCCATCCGCGACTGACCCTGGCCCTGATTGCGGCGACCGTGCTCGGCGCGGCGGTCGCGGCAGGGGTCGCCTCGAGCCGACCTGTCACCTCCGAGATCCCGGCTGCAGCCCAGACCCCGGCTCCACGGCCGCCCGTTCAGGTGGTCCAGGCCCTGCCTGAATTGACCGAAGCCCTGGACCGGGTCTCGCGCGGGGGGCGCGGATTCAGCGGGGCAGTACTGGTGGCGCGTGGCGATCAGGTTCTGGTCCGTCAGGTCTATGGCATGGCCGACCACGAGCAGGGCCGCCCCCTGGCGCTGGAGTCCAGATTCCGTCTGGCTTCAGTCAGCAAACAGTTCACCGCCGCCGCCATCCTGAAGCTGCAGGACGAGGGGGTGCTGTCGGTCGATGATCCGCTATGCAAATGGATCCAGCCATGCCCTGAAGCCTGGGCTCCGATCCGCCTGCGCCACCTGCTGGCTCACACCTCGGGCGTGCCGGACCTGATGGCCCGACCGGCCTGGGGCCTGCAGCGGGTCACGCCCGCGACTTCCGAAGAATTAACTGAAGACTCAAAACAGTACCGGCTTCAGTTTCCGCCCGGAACCAAGGTTCGCTACGATAATGCCGGCTATAACCTGCTGGGGGCCGTGGTCGAAGTGGCGTCAGGGATGTCATTGGCCACCTATCTGCAGCGGACCTTTTTCACGCCGCTGGGCATGGCCGATACGGGGTCTGACGCCGACGGCAAGGCTCGGAATCTGGTCACCGGCTACGCCCATTTCCCCGGCGGTCTGACGCCGCAGAAGGACGCCAACGTCAGCATCGTTTTCGGGGCCGGAGCCCTGTATTCGACTCTGGACGACATGCTGGTCTGGGAGCGCGCCCTGCACCACGACCGGGTCGTCAGTCCCAGGGCCTATGCGCAGATGACGGCCGATCATGCTCCGAACAGCACACCCAAGGAGCGGGGACGGGTCCGGCGCGACTGGGGCTTCGGCCTGTTCGCCAACAGTCTGGGACGGCAGGTGCGGCCCGCCTTTGAGGACCGGCAAATCTATCATACCGGCAGCTGGTCCGGGTTCCGTAACCTGGTGACCTACCAGCCTGAGGCCGATGTCACGGTGATCGTCCTGTCCAACAACTACCACCAGCGCGACCAGGTGTTCCTGATCGCTGAACAGGCGATGGCCGAGACCCTGGGGCGGCCGTTCCCGACAGCGCTGGCCCGCTAGGACCGGGCAAGGACCCGCGTCCCGGTGACCGACGGAATGGCATTGTTCGTCCGGGGGGTGTCAGGCATGGTCGAGCCGTCCCGGAGCCCCGCCATGCTGTCTCTCATCGCCTCAGCCCTGATCGTCCTGACCGGGCCCGCCCCCGGGGCCGACCGGGTCGATCCCCCGGAACAGGCAGCCGCTGCAGCCCTGCAGGAGATGCATGCCGCCGCCGCAGGATCAGACGCCGAAGCCTGGGCAGAACGTCTTGCGCCCGACATGGTCTGGATCGGCAACGAGACATCGGAGCGCTGGAACCGGGAGGGTTTTCTGGCCCTGGCCGCGCCGATATTCGCGCGTGGTGAGGGTTGGGTCTACGCGGCACGCGAACGCCATGTGACCCTGGCCCCGGACCCCTGCGCCTGCGTGGCCTGGTTCGACGAGGTTCTGGACAGTACGACCTACGGGACAGCGCGGGGCGAGGGGGTGCTGGTCCGCGAAGGCGCAGACTGGCGCGTGTACCGCTATGCCTTGAGCTATCCCATTCCCAACGATCTGGCCGAAGGGATGACTGCCGAGATTCGTGCCTTTGAAGCGGCCACGCCCGTGATCGATGCGCCGGGCGAGGTCACCGACGCACCGGAGGCGTTGGCCGCCGCAGCGGTGCTGGATGCCTTGCACAAGGCGGCGGCTTTGGCCGACGGCGCGGCCTATTTCGACCTGTTCGCGCCGGATGCCGTCTACATCGGCACCGATGTATCCGAGCGTTGGAGCGTTGCCGAATTCCGGGCTTATGCCGATCCCTATTTCGCCCGTGGCCGGGGCTGGACCTACACGCCGCGCTCGCGCTCGCTCAGCATGGTTCCACTGGAGTGCCGTTGTGTCATCTGGTTCGACGAAGCGTTGGACAGTGCCAGCTACGGTACCAGTCGCGGGACGGGTGTCGTGGTGCGCGGCGAGGATGGCCGCTGGCGCGTGGCCCTCTATGCCCTGACCTTTCCCATTCCCAACGCCCTGGCCCGAGACATGACGGCCAGGATCAGGGCCGCTGCCGAATAAGACAGAGGTCGCCACGTAGCCATAGTCGGTTCGGCCAGCTAACACCGGCCCATGGATTTCAACGAGGAAGCCTTCGTCCTGTCGGCCCGGTCACACGGGGACACCGGCGTGGTGGTCGAACTGCTGACCGAGAGCCACGGGCGGCGGGCCGCCTATGTGGCCGGCGGGGCCTCGCGCAAGATGAAACCCTTCCTGCAGCCCGGGGCCCGGGTCATCGCCGACTATCGTGCCCGGACCTCGGACCATCTGGGTTCGGCCCGGCTGGAGGCGGTAGGCGAGGGGCCCAGCGCCCTGTTCGAGGATTCCATGGCCCTGACCGGCCTGGCCGCCGCCGCCGCGGTCGCACAAGGGGCCCTGCCGGAGCGTGAGCCCCATCCGGGAGCCTTTCTGGCGTTCGAAGCCCTGATGGCGGCCTTTGCCCTGCCCGAGGTCTGGCCGGCCGTCTTCGTGCGGTTCGAGGCCGGTCTGCTGGAGGATCTGGGCTTTGGCCTCGACCTGTCCAGCTGCGCCGTCAGCGGGTCGATGGACGATCTGGTCTGGGTCAGCCCGCGCACTGGCCGGGCGGTCAGCCGCGACGCGGGTGCACCCTATGCCGACAAGCTGCTGGTGCTGCCGCCCTTCATGCTGGGGGCGCAGGCGGGACTGGGGCCGGGCGACGTCGGGGCCGGACTGGCCCTGACCGGGCATTTTCTCGAACAGTTCGTGTTTCATCCGCAAAACCGGCCGATCCCCGCGGCCCGGGTCTGGATGATCGACAAGCTGGGAGAGATGGACCGGCTGTAGATTTGCGGGACCGGCGAGATCGGGATTAGCTGTCCGGATGACTGACACCGGGATCCGTCGCCGCCTTGAAGCCCTGAAACAGGAGCTCGTCACCCTGCGGGAAGGCGCGGCCGACAACCGTCGTCCGGTGGAACTGGATCAACAGAGCGTCGGACGGCTGTCGCGTCAGGATGCGCTGCAGATGCAGGCCATGGCCCAGGCGGCTGATGCCCAACGCGGACTTCAGGTGCGCCGCCTCGACGCGGCCCTGACCCGGCTGGCCGCGGGGGACTATGGCTTCTGCAATGACTGCGGCGAGGCGATCCCTGCCGCGCGCCTGGCGCTGGATCCCTGTGCGGCCGTCTGCGTCGCCTGTGCCGACGAACGGCAATGATCCACCGCTGAAGCCTGGTTGCTCTAGACTTCCGGCTCCGCATCCCTGATTCGAAGTTGCATGACCGTTCACACTCCTCCGCCCGAAGGCGGCCGCATCGTCGACGAGCCGATGGGCGACGCCCTGTCCAAGCGCTATCTGGCCTACGCCCTGTCGACCATCACCAACCGGGCCCTGCCGGACGTGCGCGATGGCTTCAAGCCGGTGCACCGGCGCATCATGTACGCCATGCACCAGATGCGGCTGAACCCGCAGGCGGCAGCGCGCAAATGCGCCAAGGTTGTCGGCGAGGTCATGGGTGGCTATCACCCGCACGGCGACGCCTCGATCTATGACGCGCTGGTCCGTCTGGCCCAGGATTTCGCCCAGCGCTATCCGCTGGTCGACGGTCAGGGCAATTTCGGTAACATCGACGGCGATAACGCCGCGGCCATGCGCTACACCGAGTGCAAGCTGACGGCCGCCGCCGTTCTGCTGATGGACGGCATCGATCAGGATTCTGTCGACTTCCGACCCACCTATGACGATCAGGACGAAGAGCCGGTCGTCCTGCCCGCGGGCTTTCCCAATCTGTTGGCCAACGGCAGTTCCGGCATCGCCGTCGGCATGGCCACCTCGATCCCGCCGCACAATGTCGGCGAGCTGATCGACGCCTGCTTCCTGCTGCTGGAGCGCCCGGAGGCGACGACGGAGGAACTGGCCAGCATCGTACCGGGACCGGATTTCCCGACCGGCGGGGTGGCGGTCGAGGGCCACGCCTCGATCCTCGACGCCTATGAGACCGGGCGCGGTGGCGTGCGGTTGCGGGCACGGTGGGAGACCGAGGACCTGGGCCGGGGCGTGTGGCGGATCATCGTCACCGAGATGCCCTATCAGGTGCAGAAGAGCCGGCTGATCGAGGGGCTGGCCGATCTGATCGACCAGAAGAAGGCCCCGCTGCTGGGCGATGTGCGCGACGAATCGGCCGAGGATATCCGGCTGGTCATCGAGCCCAAGTCGCGCACGGTCGAGCCCGAGGTGCTGATGGAGAGCCTGTTCAAGCTGTCCGACCTCGAGGTACGTTTTCCGATCAATATGAACGTGCTGGACGCCAGCGGAACACCCGGGGTGATGGGGCTGAAGGCCTGTCTGCAGGCCTTCCTCGATCACCGCCGTGACGTGCTGGTGCGGCGTTCGAACTGGCGCATTGACCGGGTCGAGAAGCGGCTGCACCTGCTGGAAGGGCTGCGGATCGTCTTCCTCAACCTCGACGAGGTCATTCGTATCGTCCGCGAGGAGGAGCAGCCCAAGGCGGTGCTGATCGCGCGCTTCGGCCTGTCGGAGCTGCAGGCCGATTTCATCCTCGATACCCGACTGCGCCAGCTGGCGCGGATCGAGGAAATGACGATCGAGAAGGAATACAAGACTCTGGCCGAGGAGCTTGCCGCATTGCAGGCGCTGTCGTCGTCGCCGGCCAAACAGTGGAAGGCCATCGCCAAGGAGCTGGAGCTGGTGCGCAAGGCGCTGGTGTCGCCACGTCGGACCACGATCGCCGAAGCCGTCGACGTTTCAGCCTATGCCCCGGTCGAGGCCTTCATCCCGCGCGAGGCGATCACCGTCATCCTGTCCGAACGCGGCTGGATCCGGGCGGCCAAGGGCAAGGTCGAGGACCCGTCGGAGCTGAAATTCAAGGAGGGCGACGCCCTGGCCTTTCTCGAGCCGGCCTTCACCACGGACAAGATACTGGTGGCGGCGTCGGACGGGCGTATCTTCACCATCGGGGCCGACAAGCTGGCATCCGGTCGCGGACACGGTGAGCCCCTGCGGCTGATGATCGACCTCGACGAGAGCGCCGGGATCGTCGCCGTACTGGCGCATCAGCCGGGGGCAAAACTGCTGGTGGCGTCAAAGGCCGGATACGGCTTCATCGCGCCGGAAGACGACCTGCTGGCCCAGAAGCGCGGCGGCAAACAGGTGCTGAACGGTGAACTTCTGGCGGCCCTGCGGGTCACGGGGGACCACATCGCGACGCTGGGTGAGAACCTGAAGGCCCTGATCTTCCCGCTGGCCGAACTGCCCGAGATGGGCCGCGGCAAGGGGGTCAAGCTGCAGTCGTACAAGCAGGGCGGACTGCAGGACCTGACCGTATTCAACGCCGAACCGGGGCCGGAATGGACCGACGGCGGCGGGCGGCGGCGCAACTGGCCGGACTGGAAGGACTGGCTGGGCAAGCGGGCTGGAGCCGGACGGATGGGACCGCGGGGCCTGCGCAAATTCAGGTGACGCCGATTTCATTGGAGGCAGTTCGGCATTCGCGCGATAGTGGCGCTTCAAGTCTGAAGGAGCCTGCAAATGACTACCTTGATCGTCGTCGGCGTCATCGTCGTTCTGCTGCTGTTCGTTGTGGTCGGGGCCTATAACCGGCTCGTCGCACTGGATCAGACCGCCAACCAGTCGTTCGCCGACATCGACGTGCAACTGAAACAGCGTCAGGACCTGATCCCCAATCTGATCGAAACGGTGAAGGGCTACGCGGCCCATGAGAAGGGGACGCTGGACGCCGTCATCCAGGCGCGCAACGCCGCGACCTCGGCCAATTCGGTCAATGACAAGGTCCAGGCCGAGAACATGCTGACCGGGGCGCTGGGCAAGCTGTTCGCCCTGTCCGAGGCCTATCCGGACCTGAAGGCCAACACCAATTTCCTGCAGATGCAGGCCGATCTGTCAGACATCGAGAACAAGCTGGCCGCGGCGCGGCGCTTCTTCAACAATGCCGTGTCCGAGTTCAACGCCATCCGCCGGCAGTTTCCGACCGTGCTGTTCGCCGGGATGGTCGGGTTCGGCACGGACAAGCCGTTCTTCGACGTCGGCAAGGGCGAGCGCGCGACCATGAACGCCGCCCCCCCGACGGTGAATTTCCAAGCGTAAGCCATGGCTGCCGTCGGTCTCAAGACCCACATCTGGGCCAACAACACCCGGTCAGCCCTGCTGCTGGCCGGGTTCCCCGTCCTGCTGGTCGGCATCCTGTACGGGATTCAGCTGATCCTGATGGGGATGGGCATGATCCAGGGCAGCGGCGGCAGCCTGGGGGCCGACATGGCCCTGGCGGCCGGTATGCTGGGCTGGACCGTTCCCGCAGCGCTGGTCGTCGCCGCTATATGGTTCGCCATCGCCTATTTCGGCAGCCAGACCATGATCGACGCCATGACCGGGGCCCGGAAGGTCGAACGGCGGGTCGAGCCCGAGTTGTACAATCTGCTGGAAAACCTGGCGATCTCGCGCGGGATGAAGACGCCGACGCTGCGTATCATCGAGACCGAGGGGATGAACGCCTATGCCTCGGGCCTGCATGAGGGCCGCTACAGCGTCACCGTCACCCGCGGCCTGATGCAGGCGATGAACCGCGACGAGCTGGAGGCGGTGCTGGCGCATGAGATGACCCACGTCATCAACAAGGACGTGCGCACCATGGTGATCGCCTCGATCTTCGCGGGGATCATCAGCGTCATCGCCGAACTGGTGGTGCGCGGACTGTTCTTCAGCCGCGGCGGGGGTCGGAACAACAAGAATGCCGGGCCACTGATCCTGATCGGTATTGCCATCGCGGCGATCGGGTTCGGCCTGGCCTTCTTCATCCGCATGATGCTGTCGCGGACGCGCGAGTATGTGGCCGACGCGGGGTCGGTCGAGCTGACCAAGAACCCGGACGCCATGATCTCGGCCCTGCGCAAGATCGAGGGACGTTCCAATGTGCGCGCGCCGGACGAAGTGCAGTTGATGTTCCTCGACAACCAGCCCGACGGCCGCGGTCTGGAAGGCCTGTTCGCCACCCATCCGTCGGTCGACAGTCGGGTCGCGGCCCTGGTGAAATTCGCCGGAGGGCGTGATCCGGGGCCGTGGACAGGCGAACCGTCCCCGCCGCCCGGCTTCTGGACCTCGGTACCGACCGCAGGCTGAACCGCCGCTATCAGCCCCCGGAGTCCTGGTCCACGAGGACGGTGGCCGGGATGTCCGGCAGACGTTCCCAACCGCGCCGGGTCAGGGCATCCATCGGCCGGAACCGGGCCTTGTATTCCATCCGGGCAGCGCCCCGCACCCAGTAGCCGAGATAGAGATAGGGCAGGTCCACAGTGGCGGCCTGGCGGAGGTGGTCGAGGATGGCGAAGACCCCGAGACTGCGCCGGTCGAGATCGGGGTCGAAGAAGCTGTAGACCATCGACAACCCGTCGCCGAGCAGGTCGGTCAAACAGACCCCGACCAGATCGCCGGGGCCACCATCGACGGACGGCTTGCGAAATTCGATCAGATGGGTGCGTACGGCCGTGTCCTCGACCATGGCGACATAGTCGAGCCAGCCCATGTCGGTCATGCCGCCGCCGGGGTGGCGGGCCAGCAGATAGCGACGCAACAGGTCGAACTGTTCGGTCGTAGCCTCGGCCTCGACCAGATCGCGCGACAGATCAGCGTTCCGTTTCAGGATCTTGCGTTGGTTTCTTGAGAAAACGAATTCACGGACCGGCAGCCGCACCGAGACACAGGCGTCGCAGGTCTCGCAGGCCGGGCGATAGGCGATGTTCTGGCTGCGGCGGAATCCCGCCTGGGTCAGTTCGTCATTGACCCAGGCCCCGTCGCTGAATGGCAGATTGGCGAAGACCTTCCGCTCCATCTGGCCCGGCAGATAGGGGCAGGGCGCGGTTGCCGTCATAAAGAAGCGAACCTGGCGATGGGGGACATGCTGCGTCACGGCGTCAAGTCCACACGCGATTTCGACAACAATTTGGCGCCGGCGATCCCATGATCCGATCTGGCGGCAGACATCGCGCCGGAGCAAGCCTGTTCGTGCACCAGCCGAAGGGGATGGTGCATCGCGATCACAGGCTGGTGTCCGTAGGCAGGACCGGGGCCTCGCGCAGCAGAATGATGGCGATGCGGCGGTTGCCGGCCAGGGTCGGATCATCCGGATAGAGGGGGTCGGAACCGGCCTTGCCCGAGACCTGATAGACGCGGTCCGGATCGACGCCGGCTCCCTGAAGGATCAGACGCGAGGCATCGGCCCGCCCGGACGACAGGGTCCAGTCTGCCGGTCGCGTGGCCCGGTTGGAACCGGGGACGGCGCTGGTGTGGCCGGTCACCGAAATGCGGTTGGGGAGCTGGTTGATAACGCGGGAAATCGCCCGCAGCAGGATCTGGGCCCGAGCGTTGGGGCGGGCGGAATTCTCCTCGAACATCGAGCGGCCTTCCTGATCGACCAGCTGGATGCGCAGGCCTTCAGGCGTCTGGTCGACGATCAGCTGTTTCGACAGCTCGGCCAGTTCCGGCATGGATTGCATGGCCTGGCGCAGGGAGGCGGCGGCGCTGGCGAAATCGGCGGCCTCGCGGCGGGCGATCTCCTCGCGCAAATCAGACTCGCTGGCGGCCGACAGATTGGCTCCCTGTCCGGTGCCGGCATTGGGTTCTGGCGGCGTTTCGGGGGCCAGGGCGCTGGCGACATCCATACTGCCGGAACTCCTGGACCCGTCCTCGCCCAGCGAGGTGCCGCCGAGAATGCCGCCCGAACCCGAGGTCGACTGGGACACGCTGGCGGGGGCGAAATATTCGGCAATGCCGCGCTTCTGCTCGGGATCGGTCATGTTGATCAGCCACATCAGCAGGAAGAAGGCCATCATCGCCGTGACGAAGTCGGCATAGGCCACCTTCCACGCGCCACCATGGTGGCCGCCGCCGACGACCTTCTTGATCTTCTTGATGACGATCGGACGATCGCTCAGGGACATGGAGCGGCTACTCTTAACGCTGTTCGTTAGGGGTAAGGTCGCCGCACGGTATTAAGAAGCGGTTTGCATGGCCGGACGAAGCCCGCGCATCGCCCGGCACCGGGGCATATTGGTATCGGTTTGCCGGCGCGCCCTTGCCCGAAGCGGGGGCCTCGCCTAGTCGTTCAGGGTGATCCAGCCCGCCGCCATTCCCCTGTTCGACCGTCTGGACTATCGCCGGGCCCTGGGCGGTTTCGCCACCGGTGTCTGTGTGGTCACGGCCCAGTCGCCCGAAGGGGCCTTTGGCATCACCGTCAATTCCTTCACCTCGGTGTCACTGGATCCACCGCTGATCCTGTGGTGCCTGGACGAAAGCTCGGAACGCCACGATCTGTTCGCGGCGGCGACGCGATTCGCGGTGCATGTCCTGCCGGTCGAGGATCGCGAGATGTCCGACCGCTTCGCCTGGGGCACCTGCCGGCTGTCACCCGAGGAGTTCGACACCGACAGCGCCAAGCCGCCGCGACTACGCAACGCCCTGGTGCGACTGGACTGCCTGACCCACGAGCAGATCCGCATGGGCGACCATCTGGTCATCGTCGGCGCGGTGCAGCGGTTCGAGAGCCGGCCCGGCGATGCCCTGACCTATTTCCGCGGCCGCTATGGAATCGCGACGGAGACGCCAGAATGAAGATCGCCTTCGCCGGACTCGGTGTCATGGGAGCCCCGATGGGACGGCACCTGATCGCGGCCGGTCATGCGGTCGCCGGGTTCAACCGCTCGCCGGACAAGGCGCGGACCTGGGCCGGAGCCACCGGCGGACGATTCGCGGCCAGCGTGGCCGAGGCCGCCGAAGACGCTGAACTGTTCATCCTGTGCGTCGGCAACGACGACGACGTGCGTCAGGTCGTGGGCGAGGCCCTGCCGCATCTGGCCGCCGGCGCGGTAATCGTCGACCACACCACCACCTCTGCCAGGGTGGCGCGCGAGATGGCGGCGCTGGCGGCCGAGGTCGGACGGTTCTTCATCGACGCTCCGGTGTCAGGCGGACAGGCCGGGGCCGAGAACGGTCAGTTGAGCGTGATGGCCGGCGGCGACGCCGACGCCCTGGCCCGGGTCGAGCCGGCGCTGATGACCTATGCCAAGGCGGTCAAGCATATGGGGCCGTCGGGCGCGGGCCAGCTGACCAAGATGGTCAACCAGATCGCCATCGCCGGCGTGGTTCAAGGTCTGGCCGAGGCGGTGCATTTCGCCCAGAGCGCCGGACTGGACACCGACGCCGTCTATGACGCCATCTCCAAGGGGGCGGCCCAGAGCTGGCAGGTGGACAACCGCTGGAAGACAGCGGCGAAGGGCGAATTCGACTTCGGCTTCGCCGTCGACTGGATGCGCAAGGATCTGGGACTGGTGCTGGACGAGGCGCGGGCGAACGGTGCGAAACTCGAGATGACGGCGCTGGTCGACGGCTATTATGCCGAGGTTCAGGCCATGGGCGGGGCCCGGTGGGACACCTCCAGCCTGGCGGCACGATTGCAGGCACGAACAAACACCAAGGGGTAGGCCGATGCGAACCGCGACAGGATGGATGGCGGGGGCGGCGCTGGCCCTGTGGGCCGGACTGGCCCTGGCCCAGACCCCGGCGCCGGTCGAGGGCGACTATGTCCGCCATGATTTCCGACTGGAGTCGGGCGCGGTCCTGCCCGAGCTGAAGATCCACTACCGCACCCTGGGCGCCCCGGTTCGCGATGCCGATGGCCGGATTACCAATGCGGTGATGATCCTGCACGGCACCGGCGGGACGGGTGCGCAATTCCTGGTGCCGCAGTTTGCCGACGAACTGTACGGGCCGGGGCAGCCGCTGGACGTGACGCGCTACTACGTCATCCTGCCCGACAATCTGGGCCACGGTGACTCGTCCAAGCCCAGCGACGGGCTGCGCGCGGCCTTTCCGGAGTACGACTATGCCGACATGGTCGAGGCCCAGCGGCGAATGCTGGTCGAGGGGCTGGGGGTCGATCACCTGCGCCTGATCTTCGGCACCTCGATGGGCTGTATGCATATCTTCGTCTGGGGCGAGACCCATCCTGACTTCGCCGACGCCCTGATGCCGATGGCCTGCGAGCCGACGGCGATCACCGGGCGCAACCGGTTGTGGCGGGCCATGCTGCTGGACAGTATCCGCAGTGATCCGGCCTGGCAGGGCGGCAACTATGTCGAACAACCGCAGCACGGCCTGCGCACGGCGGTCGACCTGCTGCTGCTGGCAGGCTCGGCCCCGATGCCGATGCAGCGCGACCTGGCCACCCGCGAGATCGCCGACGGCTGGCTGGCGGCCCAGCAGGACCGGCGCATCCCGGCGCTGGATGCCAATGACCTGTGGTACCAGGTCAATGCCTCGTGGAACTACGACCCCTCGGTCGATCTGGAACAAATCACTGCGCCCCTGACCTGGATCAACTCGGCCGACGATTTCATCAATCCGCCCGAACTGGGTCTGTCGGAACAGTATGCGCCGCGTATCCGTAACGGCCGCTACCGGCTGATCCCGAACAGCATCGACGGCCACGGCCACGGCACCCACACCTGGGCGGTGTTCTGGAAGGCCGATCTGGTGGAATTGCTGGCGCGGTCGGGCGGCTAGATCGCCGGGACGGTTTCGCGCCTCGCCGTGACGATTTCGATGCGCGGGTCCAGCATCTGGCCGCGCATGAAGCCGTCCCCCTCGGTCGGTGAGGTCGGGGCGATCAGGATGCCGCGCACGACATCCATGCCCTCGACCACCCTGCCGAAGACGGCGAAGCCATAGTCGTCGATCGAGAACGGGCGGCCCGCGTCGTAGGAGGGCGTCGGTCCGACCGAGACGAAGAAGTCGCCCGTGGCCGTGCCGGCGTCATAGCGGGCCATCGACACCGCCCCGTCGACATGGCTGAGGCCGGTCACCGTGGTCGGCTCATGGGCGATCGGCGGCAACACCCGGGCCGGGTCATTGTTGGTGCCGCCCTGGACCAGGCCCAGGTCCGGGGCCGAACGCATGGCGCGATAGAAGCTGGTGCCGTCGAACCGGTGCTCATCGACGTATCTGAGGAAATTGGCGCCGGTGATCGGTGCCTGACGATCATTGACCTCAATGACGATGCGACCGGCCGAAGTTTCCATCACCACCCGGGGCAGGGGCGGCGGCGGGACTGAAGCATCCTGGGCCACAGCGAGGGTCGGCCACAGCAGGAGCAGGGCGAGGCCGACAAGGGTGCGTCTGATCATGGGGCTGAGCCTATGGCCGGTGATCTGAGGCGACAAGGGTCCAGCCGGCGTGGAGCGTCAGGCGGCATTCCAGTGAGCGGCCGGCGCACCGCGCAGCAGGCCCTCGGCGCTCAGGTCTTCGTCAAGGTCCGGCCAGTGGACGCCTTCGCCATCACCGATCAATTCCCAGTGGCCCCTTTGCTCCGCCGTGCCGTTCAACAGTCGCGGGTACCAGGCGAGGGGAAGGGCAATGCCCCGGCCGTCGTCGAACTCGACTTTTATGCGGTCGTCATCAAACGAAACGTCGAGAACGCGGGCGTCAGATGTTTGGACTTGCGCCGAAATGGTCATGCCAAGCCTCCAGAAAGAGCTCGCGATTTGAATGGACGAGCCGGATTATAGCACCGAGTTCATGGGCCGGAAAACCTTTGCTGCGCGCCAGCGAGACCGTCCCGGTCCAGACCTTGGCCGTCGCCCGGCCGCTGGCCACATGGATATGCGGCGGCTCATTCGGCTCATGGCTGTAGAAGAAGAAGCGGTAAGGCCCGATCTGCAGGACGGTCGGCATCCTAGCCCCCCAGCAACCTTGCCGCCTTCGGGGCGAAATAGCTGAGGACACCGGCACAGCCGGCGCGTTTGAAGCCGTGCAGGGTCTCGAGGATGGCGCGGTCCTCGTCCAGCCAGCCGTTGGCGATGGCCGCCTGCATCATCGCGTACTCACCGGACACCTGATAGGCGAAGGTCGGGACCTGGAAGGTCTCACTGACCCGGCGGACGATGTCGAGATACGGCATGCCGGGCTTGACCATCACGGCATCGGCCCCCTCGGCGATGTCCATGGCCACCTCGCGCAGGGCCTCATCCGAGTTGGCGTAGTCCATCTGATAGGTCTTCTTGTCGCCGGTCAGGGCCTTGGCCGAGCCGACGGCGTCGCGATACGGCCCGTAGAAGGCTGAGGCGTATTTGGCCGCATAGACCAGGATCATGGTGTCGTGGAACCCGTTGGCTTCCAGCGCCTCGCGGATAGCCTGGACGCGACCGTCCATCATGTCGGACGGGGCGACGATGTCGGCCCCGGCGTGGGCCTGGATGAAGGCCTGTTCGGCCAGCCGCTCCAGCGAATCGTCGTTCAGGATCCGACCGTCGGCCATCAGCCCGTCGTGACCGTGGTCGGTGTAGCAATCCAGGGCCACATCGCACATGACGCCGATCTCGGGCGCGGCGTCCTTGATGGCCTTGATACAGTCGGGGATCAGGCCGTCGGGATCGGTGGCCCCGGTGCCGTTGGCGTCCTTGATGGCGGCGTCGACATGGGGGAACAGGGCCACGACCGGAATGCCCAGATCACGCGCCTCGACCGCGGCGGCAGCGGCAGCCTTGGGCGACAGGCGGAACACGCCGGGCATGGAGGCGACCGGCACCCGGTCCTCAGCCCCGTCATGGACAATCAGCGGCCAGATCAGATCGGCCGGGGTCAGCACGGTCTCGGCCACCAGCCGCCGCACCCACGGCGACGCGCGTAGACGGCGCGGCCGGGCCAGCGGGAAGGGGGCGGGGGGAAAGGGCGGGGTCATCAGGGTTCTATATACAAAGCTCCCTCCGTCAGGGAGAGGGGTTCGTTTTGCGCGCGCTTCGGTTAGAAGCACGGCTAGATCACGCCTCGACAGGATACCCCATGGACTTCGCCCTCACCGACGACCAGCGCGCCATCCAGGACGCCGCCCGTGCCTTTGCCGAGGCTGAACTGGCTCCGCATTCGGCCGAATGGGACGAGAGCAAACATTTTCCCGTCGACGTGATGAAACACGCGGCCGAGATGGGCTTCTGCGGCATCTATACCGGCGAGGAACACGGCGGCATGGCCCTGGGCCGGGTCGAGGCGGCGGTGATCTTTGAGGAGCTGTCGCGCGGCGATGTGTCGACGGCGGCCTTTATCTCGATCCACAATATGGCGACCTGGATGATCGACCGGATCGGTTCGGACGACCTGCGCACCCGCTATGTGCCGAAACTGGTGACGATGGATCTTATTGCTTCCTATTGCCTGACCGAGCCGGGTTCGGGATCGGACGCGGCGGCACTGCGGACCACGGCAAAGCTGGACGGCGACCACTATGTGCTGAACGGGTCCAAGGCTTTCATCTCCGGGGCCGGGACCAGCGACGTCTATGTGGTGATGGCGCGCACCGGGGTGGACGGGCCCAGGGGCATTTCGACCTTCGTGGTCGACAAGGACGCGCCGGGCCTGAGCTTCGGGGCCCAGGAGAAGAAGATGGGCTGGAACAGTCAGCCGACGGCCATCGTCCAGTTCGACGACTGCCGCATTCCGGCGGTCAACCTGCTGGGCAAGGCGGGCGACGGCTTCCGCTATGCGATGATGGGACTGGACGGCGGCCGGCTCAACATCGCCGCCTGTTCGATCGGCGGGGCGCGGCTGGCGCTGGAGACGGCCCAGGATTACGTCACCACGCGAAAACAGTTCGGCAAGCCGTTGGCGGACTTCCAGAATACCCAGTTCAAACTGGCCGACATGGCGACCCAACTGGAGGCGGCGCGGCTGCTGGTGCTGCGCGGAGCCTGGGCGCTGGATAACAAGCACCCCGAGGCGACCAAATGGTGCGCCATGGCCAAAAGGTTCGCCACGGACGCCTGTTTCCAGATCGCCGACGAGGCCCTGCAACTGCACGGCGGCTATGGTTATCTGAAGGACTATCCGCTGGAGCGGATCGTGCGCGACCTGCGGGTGCACCGCATCCTGGAAGGCACCAACGAGATCATGCGGGTGATCACCGCGCGGGAGATGTTGCGGCAATGAGCGAAGAACCCGAAGTCCTGACCCGCGTCGAATCCGGCGTCGGCCGTATCACCCTGAACCGGCCAAAGGCGCTGCATGCGCTGAACCATGCGATGTGCGACCTGATGATCGCGGCCCTGCTGGACTGGCAGGACGACGCGGCGGTGCTGTCGGTGCTGATCGACCATGCCGGCGAACGCGGCTTCTGCGCCGGGGGCGACATCCGCATGATCGCCGAGAGCGGGGCCGGGGACGCCAGTGCGGCGAAGGCCTTCTTCCATGCCGAATACCGGCTGAACCATCTGCTGTTCGACTATCCCAAGCCGGTCGTCGCCATCGTCGACGGCATCGTCATGGGCGGCGGCGTCGGCATTTCCGAACCGGCCGGGATCCGCATCGCTACCGAACGCACCACCTACGCCATGCCCGAGACCGGCATCGGCCTGTTCCCCGACGTCGGTGGCGGCTGGTTCCTGCCGCGCCTGCCGGGGTTCACCGGGACATGGCTGGCCCTGACCGGGGCGCGGCTGAAGGCGGCCGACACCGTGGCCCTGGGCATCCACACCCATTTCGTGCCGAGCGACAAGCTGCCGGAGCTGAAGGCGGCGTTGGGGGCATTTCCCACCCCCGTAAACGATCAGATCACCTCGGTAGCCGGTGACCTGGGCCCGGCCCCGACCGCGGCCCATCGCGAGGCCATCGACCGGCTGTTCGCGCATGACACGGTGGAGGCCATCTTCGCGGCGCTGGAGGCCGACGGGTCAGACTGGGCGCTGGCGCAGCTGAAGACGCTGAAGACCAAGTCGCCGCAGTCGCTGAAGGTGACCCTGCGCCAGTTGCGCACGGGGGCGACCCTGACCTCCTTCGCCGAAAACATGGCGATGGAATACCGGCTGGGCGGTCGGGTCGTGCGGACCCACGACTTCCAGGAGGGCGTCCGGGCCGTCATCATCGACAAGGACAACGCCCCGCACTGGTCACCCTCCGACCTGGCCGGTGTCACCGACGCCGCCCTCGACGCCCTGTTCGCGCCCCTTCCGACGGGTGAAGAGTGGACGCCACTCTGAGTCCTCTTGCGTCCGCCCCACAATCGGGGCGTAGCTGTGCCGTCGCCATTCGGGATATTGCCATGTTGAAGACCCTCCTTTTCGCCGCCACTGCCTCGGTCACCCTGTCGGGCTGTCTGATCATCGCCACCGATGGCGGTGAGCGGACTGTGGTGAGTCACAGCGCCATGGCCATGCCGGCCCCGGCCGAAGACCTGTACGCGGCGGCCATCGCCGATCCGCTGCGACCCGCGGCCGAGGTCGAGCGCGACGCCCTGCGGCATCCGCTGGCCATGCTGGAGTTCGCCGAGATCGGCCGGGGTGACCGGGTCGCCGACATCCGCCCCGGGGCCGGCTATTTCACCCGGCTGTTCGCGCGCAGCGTCGGCGACAGCGGCCACGTCTATGCCTTTGTGCCCAACCGCACCGCCACGCGCGAGAATGCGACCGCAGACGTTCTGGTCGGGGACTACGGCAACGTCAGCCGCGTCAACGGCGATCTGGACACGATGCGCTTCGACCAGCCGCTGGATCTGGTGTTCATGAGCCAGGAATATCACGACTTCCACATCCCCGGCTTCGGGGTGGACGTGGCGAAGATGAATGCCGCGGTGTTCGCGGCCCTGCGGCCGGGCGGTCTGTTCGTGGTCATCGATCACCAGGGCGCGCCGGGCACGGGCAACAGCCAGGTTTCGACCCTGCACCGGATCGAGGGTGCCTTCCTGCGCCGCGAGGTCGAGGCCGCAGGCTTTGTGTTCGAGGCGCAGTCGAGCGCTGTGGCCAATCCAGCCGACGATCATACGGTCAATGTCTTCGAGCCGGCCATCCGCGGCCGCACCGACCAGTTCGTCTACCGCTTCCGCAAGCCGGGCTGACGTCGGGCCGGGATGGCGTTAATCTGGGGTGCGCCACGAAGGCGCGCTGGAGAGTTGCGATGCGCCATTCCCTGTTCCTCGCCGCCACGGCGGCCCTCGCCCTGACCACAGCGATTGCCGGGCCTGTTACCGCCCAGTCGGCCCCGGGTGCCTATGCCGCGGCCCTGGCCGATCCGGTCCGGACCGAGGCTGACCGGGCCCGTGATGCGGCCCGCCATACCGCCGAGACCCTGGCCTTCGCCCGCGTCGCGCCGGGCCAGTCGGTCGGCGACATGATCATCGGCGGCGGTTATTTTACCCGTGTGTTTTCTGCCGCCGTCGGCCCGCAGGGCCATGTCACCAGCTGGCAACCAACAGAATTCGTGGCTTTCGCCGCCGCCTATGCCCAGGCCCTGACGGATGTCGGACTCCTGCCCAATGTGACGGCCGTCGACTATTCGCTGGCCGCGCCGGAGTGGCCTCACGGACTGGACCTGATCTTCACGGCCCAGAACTATCATGACCTGCACCTGTCCCAGGTGCCGGACGGGTCGGCGTCACGGGCCAATGCCGCGGCCTTCGCCGCCCTCAAGCCCGGCGGCTACTATGTTGTGGTCGACCATTTCGCCGTCGCCGGCGCAGACCTGAACGTCGCCAACACCCTGCACCGGATCGACCCGGCAGCGGTCAAGGCCGAGGTCGAGGCGGCGGGCTTTGTGCTGGACGGCGAGAGCGAGGTTCTGGTCAACCCCGATGATCCCCTGACCGCCAGCGTCTTCGATCCCTCGATCCGGGGGCATACCAGCCAGTTCATGCTGCGCTTCCGCAAGCCGGGCTGACAGAAAGCGCCCCGGTCCGTCTGGCGAAACGGGTCGGGAGCGGCTAACCCTGCCGCAAATTCGCACAGGGAAGACACCCGCCATGACCAGCAAGATCGCCTTTATCGGACTCGGCAACATGGGCGGTGGCATGGCCGCCAACCAGGCCAGGGCCGGTCACGCCGTCCGGGCCTTTGACCTGTCACCGGCGGCGCTGGAACGGGCCGTGGCCGCGGGCTGTGTCGCGACCGGATCGGTGGCCGAAGCGGTGGCAGAGGCGGACATCGTCATCACCATGCTGCCCGCCGGACCGCATGTGCTGTCGGTCTATTCGGAACAGATCATCGGTGCCGCGCCGAAGACGGCCCTGCTGCTGGACTGTTCGACCATCGACGTCGACACGGCGCGCAAGGTCGCCGGACTGGCCAAGGACGCCGGATACGCTTTCGCCGACGCGCCGGTCTCGGGCGGGACGGTCGCGGCCGACGCCGGGACCCTGGCCTTCATGGTCGGTTGCGACGAGGCTGATTTCGCCCGGGTTGAACCGGCGCTGGAGCCGATGAGCCGGGTGACGATGCGCGCCGGTGACCACGGGGCCGGGCAGGCGGCCAAGATCTGCAACAACATGATCCTGGGCATCACCATGATCGGCACCTGCGAAGCCGTGGCCCTGGCCGAGAAGCTGGGTCTGGATCCGGTCAAATTCTTCGACATCGCCTCGAAATCATCGGGCCAGTCGTGGAGCGTCAGCAGCTACTATCCGTGGCCGGGTCCGGTGCCGACGGCTCCATCGAACCGCAACTATGACGGCGGCTTCGCCACGGCGATGATGTTGAAGGATCTGAAACTGGCCCAGGACGCGGCGGCCAGGTCCGGAGCCAGCACGCCATTGGGCGCGCAGTCCGAAGCCCTGTTCCAGCTGTTCGATCGACTGGGCTACGGCGGACGCGACTTTTCGGCCATCCTGCAGATGCTACGCGGCCAGCTGGATCAACTGCCGAAATGATCCAGATCAAAGCGAACGGACTCGCTCTGGTCCAGTAGGACTGGCATGCGGATTCGCCGCCGACGCTGAGTTGAGAATCGTTATCAATTAAGGGTTTGCGGCGATTTGTCCTTGCGTTTGCGTGGACAGAAGAAGCCAATCGGCGCAAAAGGCGGCCGTCTTTCAGGACGGCTGCGTACCGCCCGGAGCTGAGAAGAGCTGTTACTTTGTACGACTACAGGGCTGCATTCGAAACCGCCGTCGACCAGGTCAGGAGCGAGGGCCGCTATCGCGTCTTCGCCGATCTGAAACGCGTACGCGGCCAGTTCCCGCTGGCCACGCGTCGCCGTGAAGACGGGTCTGAGCAGGACGTCGTGATCTGGTGCTCCAACGACTATCTGGGCATGGGCCAGCATCCGGCGGTACTGGAGGCCATGCAGGCCGAGATCGACGCGGTCGGGGCCGGAGCCGGGGGCACGCGCAACATCTCGGGCACGACCCGCTCGGCCGTCGATCTGGAAGCCGAGCTGGCCGCCTGGCACCAGAAGGACGCGGCCCTGTTGTTCACCTCGGGCTATGTGGCCAATGAGGCGACCCTGACGACCCTGCAGCGCATCCTGCCGGGCCTGATCATCTTCTCGGACTCTCTGAACCACGCCTCGATGATCGCCGGCATCCGCAACGGCGGCTGCGAGCGGCACATCTATGCCCACAACGACCTGGAACATCTGGAGGCGCTGCTGCAGGCCGCGCCGGCCGGTGCACCGAAACTGATCGCCTTCGAGAGCGTCTATTCGATGGACGGCGACATCGCCGACCTGGCCGGGACCATCGCCCTGGCGCGGAAATACGGGGCCATGACCTATCTGGACGAGGTCCATGCGGTCGGCCTGTACGGCCAGACCGGGGCCGGTGTCGCCGAACGTGACGGCTTGCTGGACGGGATCGACATCGTCGAATGCACCCTGGGCAAGGCCATCGGCGTCATGGGGGGCTATATCGCCGCCGACGCCATGATCGTCGACGCCGTGCGTAGCTGGGCCTCGGGCTTCATTTTCACCACCAGTCTGCCGCCGGCCCTGACCGCGGGGGCCCTGGCCTCGGTGCGCCATCTGAAGGCCAGCCCCGAGCTGCGCGTCGCCCACCAGGAACGCGCCGCCACGCTGAAGTCGCGCTTCGCCGCCGCCGGGATCCCTGTGCTGCCGTCAGAGAGCCATATCGTGCCCGTGCACGTCGGCGATCCGGTGCACTGCAAGCTGATCTCGGACCTGCTGCTGGAAGAGTACGGCGTCTATGTCCAGCCGATCAACTATCCGACTGTGCCCAAGGGCACCGAGCGCCTGCGCTTCACCCCGTCGCCCAATCACACCGATGCGATGATGGATGATCTGGTCAAGGCGATGGACCGGCTATGGACCCACTGCAATGTGGCGCGCCTTCCTGCCGTCGCCTGATGAGTGACCCGGGCGTTGGCGGGATCATCATCGAAAAGGTCCGCAACGGCCTGTATCTGAAAGTTTCGGCCATCCATGTGGCGACGGGGCGAGAAGCCTGCGCCGTCGGTCCGGCGGCTGAGCCCAAGGCGGTCGAGCGGCTGGCCATTGCCAAGCTGAAACGCGCCCTGACCCAGGCGGCACCTCAAGCGTAGCTGTCTTGCCCAACTGAAAATGCGCGCCTAGGCTTGGACTGTGGGGGGCATTGACGATCAGGGGGTTCCGTTGAGCGACAGTCAATCTGAGACATTCCGGCTGCCCACAGGGCTGGCGATTTCGCTGCTATGGGCCTCTCTGATGGGCCTCTACATCTACAACGACTATTTCAGTCTCTATCTTCCAGGCACGATCGAGGGGATGTCGGCCGGAAAATTGGGGCCGCTGGGTGAGGCGAGCGCCGGCGTACTCCTCGGCGTGGCGATCGTGCTCGCTGTCCCGGCCCTGATGATCTTTCTGTCAGCGGCCTTGCCGCGGTTGATCAGCCGCTGGCTCAATGTCGTGCTCGGTCTCGCCTATACGGCTATCGAGGCGCTGACGTTTTTCGGTTCGGTGCCGTTCTATCAGGTCGTCGTGGTGCTGGAGATTCTCGTCACCCTCGGGATCGTAGCCTACGCCCTGCGCTGGCCGCGTGGTCTCACGGCAGCATAGCCGCTTTCGTCGCAAGCCACGCTCACGTCGGCGGCTGACCACCAGATGTTGTGGCCCGGCGCGCCAGAGCCTAGATAGATGGTCTTCCTGATCAAGCCGTGAGCCCTGCCGTGACCGTACCCTTCGTCCATGACGCCTATTTCTCGCGCGGTCTGGCCGAGGCCGATCCGGAGATCGCGCGCGGCATCGCCGGGGAACTGGCGCGACAGCAGGAGCAGATCGAGCTGATCGCCTCGGAAAACATCGTCTCGAAGGCGGTACTTGAGGCTCAGGGCTCGGTCCTGACCAACAAATACGCCGAGGGCTATCCGGGGCGGCGCTATTACGGCGGCTGCGAATATGTCGATGTGACCGAGGATCTGGCGCGCTCGCGGGCCAAGGAACTGTTCGGGGCGGGCTTCGCCAATGTGCAGCCACACTCGGGAGCCCAGGCCAATCAGGCGGTGTTCATGGCCCTGCTGCAGCCGGGAGACACCTTCCTGGGCATGGACCTGGCCTGTGGCGGCCACCTGACCCACGGCAGCCCGGCCAACCAGTCCGGCAAATGGTTCCGACCCGTCACCTACAAGGTGAACGAAGACGATCACCTGATTGATTATGATCATGTTCAGGCCATGGCTGAGGCGGAAAAGCCCAAGCTGATCCTGGCTGGGGCCTCGGCCTACAGCCGCCACATCGATTTCAAGCGGTTCCGCGAGATCGCTGACAGTGTCGGGGCGTATCTGATGGTCGACATGGCCCACTATGCGGGCCTGATCGCCGGCGGGGCCTATCCGGACCCGGTGGCCCACGCCCACGTCACCACCACCACCACCCACAAGACCCTGCGCGGGCCGCGCGGCGGCATGGTGCTGACCAATGACGGCGAGATCGCCAAGAAGATCAATTCAGCAGTGTTCCCGGGTCTGCAGGGCGGGCCGCTGGAGCATGTGATCGCGGCCAAGGCCGTGGCCTTCGGCGAGGCGCTGAAGCCAGAGTTCAAGGCCTATGCCCGGCAGGTGGTCGACAATGCCCAGGCGTTGGCCGCAGTGCTGGTCGAGCGCGGCACAGCAATCGTTTCGGGCGGCACCGACAGCCATCTGATGCTGGTCGACCTGCGACCCAAGGGCGTCACCGGCAAGGCCACCGAGGCGGCGCTGGAGCAGGCCCTGATGACCTGCAACAAGAACGGCGTGCCATTCGACACAGCCCCCTTCACCATCACCTCAGGCGTGCGTCTGGGCACCCCGGCAGGCACGACGCGCGGCTTCGGCGTGGCCGAGTTCCAGCAGGTCGGTCACTGGATCGCCGATGTGATCGACTCCATGAACGGCACCGACGAGGCTGATGCCGCTGTTCAGGCCCGGGTGGCCGACGGGGTGCGGGCCCTGACCCGTCGCTTCCCGATCTATGGATAGACGCCGATGAAATGCCCCTTCTGCGGCCATCAGGACACCCAGGTGAAGGACAGTCGCCCGTCGGATGACGGCGCGGCGATCCGGCGTCGGCGGTCCTGTCCCAACTGCAACGGGCGTTTCACCACCTTCGAACGGGTACAACTGCGCGAGCTGATGATCCTGAAGCGTAATGGCCGCCGTACGCCCTTCGACCGCGACAAGCTGGAACGGTCGCTGGGCATCGCCCTGCGCAAGCGGCCGGTACAGCCGGAGCAGATCGAACAGCTGGTCAGTCGCATCGTGCGCCAGCTGGAGAGTCTGGGCGAAACCGAGATCCCGTCCAGCACGGTCGGCGACTTCATCATGAAGGCGCTGAAGGGCGTCGATGAGGTGGCCTATGTCCGCTACGCCTCGGTCTACAAGGATTTCCGCCACACCGGTGATTTCGCCAAATTCCTCGGCGACGAAGGGCTGGACGAGCCCGGTCGCAGCTGATGCGGCCGCGCGTCACCCTGAAATTGGCGACGTCGCTGGACGGACGCATCGCCACGGCGTCGGGCGAGTCAAAATGGATCACCGGGGAGACGGCCCGTCTGGCCGGACATCGATTGCGGGCTGCCCACGACGCCATTCTGGTCGGAGTGGAGACGGTGCTGGCCGATGACCCCGAACTGACCGCGCGACTGCCCGGGCGACCAGTGGACCAGCCACTGCGGGTGGTACTGGACAGCCAGCTGCGAACCCCGGCCACGGCCCGGATCGCCGGGGCCAACACCCTGATTCTGACCGCCGCCGAGTCGGTTCCGGTTGGTGAGGCCGAGATCGAACAGGTCGAGGCGATCGACGGGCGTCCGGCTCCGGTCGCCGTGCTGGCAGCGTTGAAGCGGCGCGGGGTCGGCACGCTGATGATTGAGGGCGGCGGTCGGGTGGCGGCCTCCTTCATCGCCGCCGGACTGGTCGATACGCTGGAGTGGTTCCGCGCCCCGATCCTGCTGGGCGGCGACGGACGGGCCTGCGTCGCCAGCCTGGCGCTGGCGCGACTTTCCGACGCTCCGGCCTTCCGGCGCCTTGCGGTCGAGCCCTGCGGTGACGACCTGTGGGAACGTTACGAGAGGCTCTGAATGTTCACCGGCATCGTCACCGACATCGGCAGGGTACGCGCGGTCGAACAGACCACGCGCGACCGCCGCTACGTGATCGAGACCGCCTGGGACACGGTGACGCTGGACCTCGGGGCTTCCGTCAGCCACGCCGGCTGCTGCCTGACCGTGGTCGAGACCGGCCCCGGCTGGTTCGCGGTCGAAGTCTCGGCCGAGACCCTGTCGAAGACGACGCTGGGCGGTTGGAAGGCCGGGACGCGGGTCAATCTGGAGCGGGCCGCGAAACTGGGCGACGAACTGGGCGGCCATATCGTCTCGGGCCATGTTGACGGCCTGGGCAAGGTGGTTGGGGTGATGCCGGAGGGCGGGTCGCACCGGCTGATGATCGCCGCTCCGGCCCCGCTGCACCGTTATATCGCCGCCAAGGGCTCGATCACCGTCGATGGCGTGTCGCTGACGGTCAACACGGTGGAGGACCGCGAGTTCGGTCTGAACATCATCCCCCACACCTGGGAGGCCACGACGCTGGGCGCGCTGAAAGCCGGCGATCCGGTCAATCTCGAAATCGACATGCTGGCGCGATACCTCGCGCGGTGGCAGGAGACGGCCTGATGCAATTGGCGGCCAATATGAACGACAGCCCGATCAGCCCGATTGAGGACATCCTCGAGGATGCCCGCAACGGCAAGCCCTATATCCTCGTCGATGCCGAGGATCGCGAGAACGAGGGCGACATCATCATCCCGGCCCAGTTCGCCACGCCGGACCAGATCAATTTCATGGCCCGACATGCGCGCGGACTGATCTGTCTGGCCATCACCGGCGAGCGGGCCCGCCAGCTGCGCCTGCCGCCGATGGCCGCTGACAACCGCGAGAGCATGGGCACGGCCTTCACCGTCTCGATCGAGGCGAAGGACGGGGTGACGACCGGCATCTCGGCCGCCGACCGCGCCCGCACCGTGCAAGTGGCGGCAGACCCGACCCGGGGCGCGGACGACATCGTCTCGCCCGGCCATGTGTTTCCGCTGGTGGCCCGCGAGGGCGGGGTGCTGGTGCGCACCGGCCATACCGAGGCGGCCGTCGACATCTCGCGCATGGCCGGCCTGACCCCGGCGGGCGTGATCTGCGAGATCATGAATGACGACGGCACCATGGCCCGAATGCCGGACCTGGTGGCCTTCGCCCAGCTGCACGGGCTGAAGATCGGCACGATCGCCGACCTGATCGCCTATCGCCGCCGCACCGAACGGCTGGTCGAGCGGGTCATGGATACGACGTTCGAGAGCGTCCACGGCGGACCTTTCCGCCTGATCCTGTTCCGCAACGCCATCGAAGGGATCGAGCACGTCGCCCTGGTCAGCGGCAAGGTCGAGGCGGGCAAGCCGACGCTGGTGCGCATGCATCAGGTCGATTTCGCCGCCGATCTTCTGGGCCATATCGAGGCCCGCCAGGACTATGTGCCGCTGGCCCTGAAGGCGATCAGCGATCACGACGGAGCCGGTGTCACCGTCTTCCTGCGCGATCCCGAACTTCACGGCCTGGCCGAACGGCTGGCCGGCGTGGAAAAGCCGACAGCCGTCGACCGGTCGATCCGTAACTATGGCGTCGGGGCCCAGATCCTGCTGGACCTCGGTGTGCACGACATGATCGTGATGAGCTCGACCCGACCCAATCCGACGGCGCTGGAAGGCTATGGCCTGCGCATCGTCGGCTGGCGTGACATGGATGGAGAAGACCAATCCTGACTGAACCGCTCCGGGTCCTCATTGTTGAGGCCCGCTTCTATTCCGAACTGGCCGACGCCTTGCTGGAAGGTGCGCAGGACACCCTGCGCGCCCAACAGGTGCAATTCGACGTCGTGACCGTACCCGGTGCGCTGGAGATCGCCACCACCATCGCCCTGGCCGAGGAGGCCGGCCGCTATCCTACCGCGCCCCGCTACGACGGTTATGTGGCGCTGGGCTGCGTCATCCGGGGCGAGACCTATCATTTCGAGATCGTCGCCGATCAGTCGGCCGCGGGCCTGCGTCAGCTGGGGGTCAAGGGTATGGCCATCGGCAACGGTATTCTGACGGTCGAGAATGAGGCCCAGGCCTGGGCCCGGGCGCGTCTGAACGAGGGTGACAAGGGCGGCGGCGCGGCGCGCGCCTGTCTGGACCTGATTGCGTTGAGGAAGCGGCTGCGCGTAGGACTGGGATCGTGACCGAACCCAACAGCATCCAATCCGTAATCGCCCAGCTGGCCGAAGTTGAAAAACAACGGGCCGAACCGCAGCTGACCTCGCGCCAGCGGCGCGCCCGCACGGTCGCGCGCCTGGCGGCCGTCCAGGCCCTGTATCAGATGGAGCTGGCCGGCGAGGGCGTGGATACCGTCATATCCGAATTCTCGGCCCACCGGTTCGACACCGATATCGAGGGCGAGGCCCTGGCCGAGGCCGACGAAGACTATTTCGCCGAAATCGTGCGCGGCGTGGTCGGCACCCAGCGCGACATCGATGCGGCGATCAAGGTCCGGCTGGCCTCCAACTGGCGCATGGAGCGGCTGGATTCGACCCTGAGGGCCCTGCTGCGGGCGGGGGCCTGGGAACTGCGGGAACGCCGGGACGTGCCGCGCGAGATCGTGATCGACGAATATGTCGAGCTGGCCAAGGCCTTCTTCGACGACGCCGAGGCGAAATTCGTCAATGCGGCGCTGGATGGCGTGGCGCGTGATGCCCTCGGTTGACGCCGCCGGAGAGTTCGAGACCATCGAGCGGCTGTTCGCGCCGCTGGCCCATCCGGAATGGGGCAGGGGCCTGCGCGACGATGTCGCCGTGGTGCCCTCGCGCCCGGGATATGATCTGGTCCTGACCAAGGACGCCCTGGTCGAAAGCATTCATTTCCTGCCGCAGGACCCGCTCGGCACCGTGGCGCAGAAGCTGCTGCGGGTGAACCTGTCCGATCTGGCCTGCAAGGGCGCAGAGCCGTTCGGCTATATGCTGGCCTGCAACTGGTCGAGTCGCTGCGGCTGGCCCGAGCGAAAGGCCTTCGCCGCGGGTCTGAAACAGGATCAGGAGCGCTTCGGGGTCGCCTTGCTGGGCGGCGACACCGTCGCGACCATAGGACCGGCGACGTTTTCCCTGACCCTGCTGGGCTGGATCCAGAAGGGTCGGGTCGTCGGGCGCAACGGCGCGCGGCCGGGCGACCGGATCATGGTCACCGGCACGATCGGCGACGGCTATCTGGGGCTACAGGCAGTCCGGGGCATGCTGTCGCTGGCCGACGAACGGATCGAGACGCTGATCACCCATTACCGGACACCGATGCCACGGGTGGAGTTCGCCGAGCCGGTGCGGGATATGGCGACGGCCGCAATCGATGTATCGGACGGCCTGGTGGCCGATCTCGGCCATCTGGCGGAGACCAGCGGCGTCGCCATGGAACTCACCCTCGACTCCGTGCCCGTCTCGGCGGCCGGCCACGCCTGGCTGGACGGTCGGGTCGATCCCGAAGACGCGATGATCCGGCTGGTGACGGGTGGCGACGACTATGAAATCGCCTTCACGATCCGCCCTGAAGACGAGGCCGCCCTGCGGCGCGAGGCCGAGCGTCGGCTGTTGCGTCTGACCTGTATTGGTCAGGTCAGCGAGGGGGCCGGGGTGACGGTTCTCTACGGGGGAGAGAAGGTGACGATCAAACGGCCGGGCTGGAGCCACGACTAGAATCAATGATTGACATGGCCCGTCATGAGTCTGTTTCGGCGTTCGATCAGGCCCGTCGCCGGCGATCATGTTCTGACGCAACGGAATCCTAAGACGTCGGCGACATCTTGTGCGGATGCTTCGTCGGACTCTCATCGCTGGATCCATCGCCGGAAGCGCGGCCGCCGCCCTCGCCACATCGGTGTCGGCGAGCGAGGCCCAGTCCGGTGACAACACCCTGAACATCGCCGGGGTCGGCCTGCCGATCATCATTGACGGCCGTATCCGGAACTATGTGTTCGTGTCGGTCCGGCTGCATCTGGGGGGCGGACATACCCCCCAGGAGATATCCCCCAAGGAAGCCTATTTCCGGGATGCCCTGGTGCGGTCGGGACATCGCACCCCGTTCGTGGTCGCGGATAACTGGAATCGAATCAATCAGGCCGCGCTCAGCGCCAGCCTGATGCGATCGGCGGTAAGCATCGCCGGACGGGGGGCCGTGACCCGTGTCGAGGTCATCAGTCAGGCCCCGCGACGGACTCTGGCGACCCCGAGAGCCTGACCCCAAACACCACTGTTGCGTCGGCTCGATGCTTTTGGCACGTTTCCGCCGCAATTCCCTAGGGACGCGCTGATGCGTCCGTTGCGCACGGGGGGACCGGAAGGCGGAGAGAGGCATCAGCCTCCCCGCGCCAAGGGTCCGCGCGCCTGTTGGTCTGAGGTTTGGAAACGCCATGACGAATATTCTATGGCTGGTCATTGCGGCCGGGGTTCTGGGGGTGCTGTTCGGTGCCGTCCAGACCGCCGGGCTGATGAAGGCCGGCACCGGTAACGACAAGATGCGTGAGATCGCTGCGGCGATCCAGGAAGGCGCATCCGCCTATCTGCGACGGCAATACACGACCATCGCCATGGTCGGGGTGGTGATTCTGATCGCCGCCTACCTCCTGATCGGCGTCTATGCCGCCATCGGCTTCGTGATCGGTGCTGTCCTGTCCGGTGCGGCCGGATACGCCGGCATGCTGATTTCGGTGCGGGCCAATGTGCGAACGGCACAGGGCGCATCTGAAAGCCTGGCCAGAGGCCTGGACCTGGCCTTCCGCTCGGGGGCCATCACCGGCATGTTCGTGGCCGGCGGTGCCCTGCTGGGCGTGGCTGGTTACTACGGCATCCTGACCGAGGGTCTGGGACTGGACCGCACGGGACGTGAGGTCATCGACGGCCTCGTCGCCCTGGGCTTCGGGGCTTCGCTGATTTCGATCTTCGCCCGTCTCGGCGGCGGCATCTTCACCAAGGGTGCGGACGTCGGCGGCGACATGGTCGGCAAGGTCGAGGCCGGCATCCCCGAGGATGACCCCCGCAACGCCGCGACCATCGCCGACAACGTCGGTGACAATGTCGGCGACTGTGCCGGCATGGCCGCCGACCTGTTCGAGACCTATGCGGTGACCACGGTCGCCACCATGGTGCTGGCGGCGATCTTCTTCCGCGGCCAGCCCTATGTCGATGTGATGATGCTGCTGCCGCTGGCCATCTGCGGCATCTGTATCGTGACCTCGATCATCGGCAGCTTCTTTGTCCGTCTGGGCAAGAGCGGCAACATCATGGGGGCCCTGTACCAGGGTCTGATCGTCACCGGCGTGCTGTCGGCCGGCGCGGTCTGGGTGGTGATCGAACATCTCCTGCCCGGCAATGCGGTCATCATGACCACCAACGGGCTGGAGATCACGGCGAGGAGCCTGTTCTGGTCCGGCATGGTCGGTCTGGGTGTGACCGCAGCCATCGTGGTCATCACCGAATACTACACCGGCTCGACCTTCCGGCCGGTGCAGTCGGTGGCCAATGCCTCGGTTTCAGGCCACGGCACCAATGTCATCCAGGGTCTGGCTGTCTCACTGGAGTCGACGGCCCTGCCGGCCCTGACCATCATCGTCGGCATCATCGTCAGCTTCCAGCTGGCGGGCCTGTTCGGTATCGCCATCGCCACCACAACCATGCTGGGCGTGGCGGGAATGATCGTCGCCCTGGACGCCTTCGGACCGGTCACCGACAACGCCGGGGGCATCGCCGAAATGGCGGGGCTGCCGTCTGACGTCCGTCATGTCACCGACGCCCTCGACGCCGTGGGCAACACCACCAAGGCCGTGACCAAGGGCTATGCGATCGGATCGGCGGGCCTCGGCGCGCTGGTGCTGTTCGCGGCCTATACGTCGGACCTGAATTATTTCGCGGCCAACCCCGCGGAATTCCCGTTCTTCGCCGGCATGGGCGAGATCGATTTCGCCCTGACCAACCCCTATGTCGTCGTCGGCCTGCTGTTCGGGGGGCTGCTGCCCTTCCTGTTTGGCGGCATGTCGATGATGGCCGTGGGTCGCGCCGCCGAGGCCGTCGTGGCCGAGGTCCGGCGTCAGTTCCGCGAGAACCCCGGCATCATGACCTATGACGTCAAGCCGGAGTACGGGCGGGCCGTCGACATCCTGACCAAGGCTGCGATCAGGGAGATGATCGTGCCCAGCCTGTTGCCGGTGCTGTCGCCGATCGTGCTGTTCGTGGCCGTGCTGTCGATCTCGGACAAGGCCACGGCCTTCGCCGCGCTCGGGGCCATGCTGATGGGCGTTATCGTCACCGGCTTCTTCGTCGCGGTCTCGATGACCTCCGGCGGCGGGGCCTGGGACAATGCCAAGAAGGTGATCGAGGAAGGTTTCACCGACAAGAACGGCGTCGTCCACGGCAAGGGTTCAGAGGCCCACAAGGCCGCGGTGACCGGCGATACGGTCGGGGATCCCTACAAGGACACCTCCGGTCCGGCGGTGAACCCGATGATCAAGATCACCAACATCGTCGCCCTGCTGCTGCTGGCGGTGCTGGCGAGCGGCAAGATCGTCTGATCCGGCTGGACGGATCCGGGCCCTGCCCGGGTCCGGGTCCGGTCCGTTGATACGAAAGGCGCCCCGGAGATTGATCTCCGGGGCGTCTTTTATTTCGAGTATCCGTCATGACCGGAACAGGCTCCAGCCGCGACCTTGAGCCAGGTTCGGGCCCTAGTCCGGGCGGCGCTGGCCCGGCAGCTCGTCCTCAGTACGGGGCAGCTGGCTGCGGCCGATCGTGCCCAGCAACTGCTCGAGAACTGACAGCTCGCGTCCGCGGGTCGGAGTCGTACGGCGCAGCATATCGATGTCCCGCCCGTCTTCGAGACCGAAGGTCCTGACAGCCGCGACCTGATCGGCACTATCAAAGGTGATCTCGGTCACACTGCGCTGCGATACCTTCGGCAGGTTGTAGGTGTATTTTTCCGTGGTCTGGCTGATGTAGTACCAGACGGCGTCACTTTCGAAGGTCGAGGTCGTCGACGGTGAGCCCAGACGCGCACGAACGGTCTGTTTGGTGTCAGTGCCCGCGACAATGTCGGTCGGGGCGGCGTCAACATTCTGGAATCCATGAATTCCGACGGTCGGGGCACAGGCGGCACCGAGGGCCGCCAGAGAGACGATCCCCAGAAGTCGGGCGGTGGAAAATGGCTTCAAACGGGTCATGGGCGGGCGCCTGGGACAGAACAAGGTCTTTGACCTAACCGGAGCCGCGTCCTAGTTCAACGGCGCGGCAGAAAAGGGGCCGTAAAACCATGCTTCAGAATTTGCTTCGATCCCGATCCCGCTCCCCGGCCCCCCCGCGCGCCGGCGAGGCCCTGTATGCGCTGGCGGTGACCCAGGCGCGCGATCCGGGCTTCTATACGACGCTGGGCGTGGCCGACCGTATTGACGCGCGTTTCGAACTCTACACCCTGCATGTGCTGTTGCTGGTGCTTCGTTTGCGCGACGGCGGCGACCGCGGCGGCGAGGCGGCCCAGGTCCTGTTCGACGTCTATGTGTCGGCGCTGGACAATGCCCTGCGCGAACTGGGCGTCGGCGACGTTTCGGTCGGCAAGAAGATGCGCAAACTGGGCGAGGCCCTGTACGGCCGCATGACCGCCTATGAAACCCCCTTGCGCGATGGCGACGAGACGGCCCTGGCCGAAGCCCTCGTTCGCAATGTCTATGCCGGCGGCGACGAAGCCCAGGGGCTGCGGCTGGCCCGCTATGCCCTGGCCTGTCGCAAATCCCTGGCGGACCAGAGCCTCGAGGCGGTCGAACGGGCACCGGCCTGGGCGGAGATGCCCGTATGAGCAATCTTCCGGAACTGCCGTTCAGCGACCCCGTACGACTGCATCAGGCGGGCGGCGGTGTGAAGCGGCGGCTGGAGCCCGACGCCGCGGCCCGCGCGCGGATCGCCAGGGCGCTGGATCTGGCCGCGCTGGACAGCTTCGTCGCTGATATGGAGCTGAAACCGGTCAATGAGGGCTGGCGATTATCGGGACGGGTGATCGCCAGCGCTGTGCAGACCTGTGGCCTGACGCTGGAGCCGCTGCCGGTCGAGATCGACGCCCCGTTCTCGATTACCCTGAGCGAGGCGATCGAGCCCGACTCGGACGAGATCGTCATCACCATCGACGATGAGTCCCCCGATCTGATCGAGGACGGACGAATCGACCTGGGCCAATATGCGGTCGAACAACTGGCCCTGCGGCTGGACCCGTTCCCTCGCAAGGTGGGCGCGGAATTCGTCCAGCCGGAGGAACCTGCGGAGATATCGCCTTTCGCCGTGCTTCAGGCGCTCCGGCCCAAGGCCCCGCCGGAGCAAGGTTGACGCAGCGGTGAGGCGGTTGCATCCCCAACAGATGCCGCAGAGACGGCGCGACGGAGTCGAGTCCACTTGTCATCACAAATTCTGATATCACTCGACGCCATGGGCGGAGACCATGGGCCGGCGGTCGTCGTCGCCGGGGTTCGCGACTATCGTCAACGCCACGGGGGCCAGGGGGTCCGTTTCCTTCTGCATGGCGACGAAGCGGCGATCGCGGCGGAGCTGAAGCGCTGCCATCTGGGTCCCGAAATCTGTGACATCCGTCACACCGACAAGGTCGTGGCCATGGACGAGAAGCCAGCCCAGGCCATGCGCCGCGGCAAGGGCTCGAGCCTGTGGAACGCGATCGAATCGGTGAAGTCCGGCGAGGCTGCCGCTGTGGTCTCGGCCGGCAACACCGGCGCGCTGATGGCAATTTCCAAACTGCTGCTGCGCATGGCCGCGCCGGGGTTGGAGCGTCCGGCCATCGTCGCCAGCTGGCCGACCCTGCGCGGGGTCACGGCGGTACTGGACGTCGGGGCCAATATCCAGTGCGACGCCGCACAGCTGGTCGAATTCGCCATCATGGGCGAGGCCTTCCACGCGGCCGTTCATGGCGTAGCCCGACCGAGCATCGGCGTCCTCAATGTCGGTTCGGAGGACATGAAGGGTCATGACGACGTGCGCGAGGCCCACGCCATCCTGCGCGACGGTGGCCTCGACCTGAACTACCACGGCTTCGTCGAAGGCACCGACATCGCCCGGGGCACGGTCGATGTCGTCGTGACCGACGGCTTTACCGGCAATATCGCCCTGAAGACCGCCGAGGGCGTGGCCCGCTTCATCTCGACCCTGATGAAGGAGGCCCTGACGTCGGGCCTGCAGGCCAAGCTCGGGGCGCTGATCGCCCTGCCGGCGTTGCGCAAGATGCAGCAGAAAATCGATCCCAGCGCCATCAACGGCGGCCCCCTGTTGGGTCTGAACGGCATTGTCGTGAAGAGCCATGGTGGAGCCGACGCCAAGGGGTTCGGCAATGCCATCCGCACGGCTGTCGACCTGGCGCGCAGTGACTATATGACCAAGGTCAGCGCCAGCCTGCAGCGCCTGATGGTCGTACTTGAACATCCACCTGCTGCGGCGACGGATTCTGGTCCCGCCGGGGAGTCCCTGTCGTGAGTGTCACTCGCAGCGCCGTCACCGGCGTCGGCTCCTATCTGCCCGAAACCGTCGTCACCAACGCCGACCTGTCCAAATTCGTCGACACCTCCGACGAATGGATCGTCGAGCGCACCGGCATCCGTCAGCGCCATCAGGCGCGGGAGGACCAGCCGACCAGCGATCTGGCCGTCGAGGCCGCGCGCCACGCCCTGGCCGACGCCGGCCGCACACCGGCCGATGTCGATCTGATCATCGTCGCCACCACCACGCCGGACATGACGTTTCCGGCCACGGCCTCGATCGTGCAGCGCAAACTGGGCGTGCCAGTCTGTCCGGCCTTCGATGTCCAGGCGGTCTGTTCGGGTTTCGTCTATGCGCTGAGCGTCGCCGACGGCTTCGTCGCCCGCGGCCTGGCCAGATGCGCCCTGGTCATCGGAGCCGAGGAAATGACCCGGCTGATGGACTGGACCGACCGCACCACCTGCGTGCTGTTCGGCGACGGGGCCGGGGCCGTGGTGGTCGAGCCGCGTGAAGGGCAGGGGACCAAGGCCGATCAGGGTCTGCTGGGCTTTGCCCTGCGCTGTGACGGCACCAAGACCGATCTGCTCTATGTCGACGGTGGCCCGTCGACGACGGGAGCGGTCGGCCATCTGCGTATGGCCGGCAACCAGGTATTCCGTCATGCCGTGGTCAATATCGCCGAAGCCATCACCGCTGCGGCCAGGGCAGCGAACATCGAGATCGCCGACGTCGACTGGTTCGTGCCGCACCAGGCCAACCAGCGCATCATCAAGGGGGTCGGTGATCGCCTCGGACTGGACGAAAACAAGGTCATTTCGACCGTAGCCATGCACGCCAATACCTCGGCCGCCTCGATTCCGCTGGCCCTGGACGCGGCGATTCGCGACGGTCGAATCAAGCGGGGTGACCTGATCGTTCTGGAGGCCATGGGCGGCGGATTGACCTGGGGTGCATGTGCCCTTCGCCTGTAACGTGAAATTGCGGCTTTCCATTTGATGCCGCTTGCCCTTTTATAGACTCTTGGGACGGACAGACGGGGGGACAGTATCTTGAGCGACAACCACACCCTGACCCGGGCGGATCTGTGTGAGGCGGTCCATACCGAGGTCGGCCTGTCGCGGCAGGAATGCTCATCGATGGTCGAGCGCACGCTCGAACTGATCGTCGAATCGCTGGAACGCGGCGAAACCGTGAAACTGTCCGGCTTCGGCGTCTTCCAGGTGCGCGAGAAACGAGCCCGCATGGGACGCAATCCCAAGACCGGCGAACCGGCGGCGATCAATCCACGCCGGGTCATCAGTTTCCGCGCGTCGCAGATCATGAAGGGCCGGGTCCACAACGCGGTCGTCAAGGCCTGACGCCGTGGCCAAGGGCCCGAACGCCTTTCGTACCATTTCCGAAGCCGCGAACGACATCGGCACGCCCCAGCATGTGCTGCGCTTCTGGGAAACCAAATTCAGTTTCGTCGCGCCACTGAAACGGGCCGGTGGCCGCCGTTTCTATCGTCCCCAGGACATTGTGCTGCTGAAGGCGGTGCGCCGACTGCTGCATGACGACGGTCTGACCATCAAGGGCGTGCAGAAGCTGCACCGGGATCACGGCATCCGTCATCTGGCCGCCTATGGCGACCCCGACTCGACGGTCGTGTTCGAACCGGCCGCGGGCGAGGCTGGCCCCCCGGCTTCCGGCGCGGACAATGCGCGCCTGCGCGCCGTGCTGGTCGATATCGAGACAGCGCGGACGCGGCTGGAGGCCGTTCTGGCCGGTTGAGCACAAAAGACCGCTTTTGGGTTTGCGAGCGGACCAACCCCCGGCTATAGAGCCGCCTCCCGGAGCGTGGCGCAGCCTGGTAGCGCACTTGACTGGGGGTCAAGGGGTCGCAGGTTCGAATCCTGTCGCTCCGACCATCTTCCGCAATGAAGACGGTTGGTTGAAGGGGTCGCTTTCGGGCGGCCCCTTTGCAATTGGGAGCCTACTTTCCGGAGTTACCCCGTTCGGCCCAGCGCAGCAGGGGGATCAGGGGCAGGCCCCAGGCGGTGCCGGCGACGCCGTAGAACAGCAGGTCGATCCACGGCGAGTCGGGCAGACGATCACCGACGCCGATGACGGCCCAGACATAGAAGACCAGAAAGACCAGCACGCCGATCGCGGCGACGAAGCGGCGCACGCGCGGCGGCATCAGCGCTTGTTCCGGAACAGGAAGAAGCCGAACAGGGCTACGGCGGCGGCGACCAGCGAGGCCAGCACCCACAACCAGTCGTCCATACTGCTGACGGCGAAGACGCGAATGGCCAGGAACCAGCCGCAGACGGCTCCGACCCCGGCCACCAGCACAGTGCCGGACAGGCCGCGCCGGCCGGTCAGCTGATCGGCGATCCAGGCCAGGGTGAAGGCCCCTAGGGCGGCGACGATGATATCGGCATATTCCACGCGGAGGTTCTCCTGCTTGCGACGTTACATCCGTCGATTGCGACTCGATCTGGTCACAGGAGGCGGGCATACCGCCTGTGTCCTGACGCAGCCAACGGTGCGCCGGGCATTGTATCGAGCGGAACAGCGGGCGTCGAATGAAGCGTTTTGGCATTGATCGCAGTCCGGCGGTGGCAATCTGGCTTTTTGCCTGCGCCGCGCTGGTGTTCGCGATGGTCGTGGTCGGCGGGATCACCCGGCTGAGCGGGTCGGGTCTTTCGATCACCGAATGGAAGCCTCTCATCGGAGCCCTGCCGCCGATGAACGCCGCCGACTGGTCCGAGGCCTTTGCCCGCTACAAGGCCATTCCCCAGTACAGCCAGGTCAATGCAGGCATGAGTCTGGGCGAGTTCCAGGACATCTTCTGGTGGGAATGGACGCACCGTCTGCTGGGGCGTCTGGTCGGCGTGGCCTTCGCCCTGCCGTTTCTGGTGTTCCTGGGGCTGAAGATGGTGCCGCGGCGGCTGATCTGGCGGTGCGGCGTGCTGTTGGGTCTGGGCGGCCTGCAGGGGCTGATCGGCTGGTGGATGGTGTCCAGCGGTCTGGCCGAGCGGGTCGATGTCGCGCCGGAGCGGCTGGCGATCCACCTCGGCCTGGCCCTGCTGATCTTCATCGGCCTGATCTGGACCGGGCTGGAAGCCCTGTTCGGCGAGGAAGTCACCCGACCGCCGGTGGGCTGGAGTCGGGCGGCGGCCTTGTTGCTGGGGGCAGTGTTCGTCCAGTGCCTGCTGGGGGCGCTGGTGGCCGGAGCCAAGGCCGGTTTCGTCTATACCGACTGGCCGTTGATGAACGGAGCCCTGCTGGCACCGGTCGACTGGAGCCGGGGCAGTCTGGCCTTTCTGCACGACCAGGCCCTGGTGCAGTTCGATCACCGGCTTTGGGCCTATGCCCTGCTGATCGCCGGCACGGCCTATGCGATCCAGACCTGGCTGGAGCGTCAGGCCGAGGGTCTGGGCGCGGCCGCCTATACGGTCGCCGGAGCCCTGTGGCTGCAGGCCCTGCTGGGCATCGCCACCCTGATCACCGGCGTGCCCCTGTGGCTGGGCGCGCTGCATCAGGCGGGGGCCGTGCTGGTGCTGCTGGCCGCGACCGTCAATCTATGGATGGTCCGGCGCTCGCGGGCCCGGGTGTTTACGTCCGGATGGCGTCCCAGGGGCCGGTGATGGCCAGGGTGATGCCGGGGTACTGGATATTGACGAACAGGGTGCCGCCGTCGGGCGAGAAGACCGCGCCGGCGAATTCGGAATTGCCGAGGAAGACGTTGCGCCCGAGCGTGTAGAGCTTGCCGTCCGGGGTGACGCCCTTCAGGTGATTGCGGATGTCGCTGGAATAGTTGTCCTCGCAGACAATCAGATGCCCCCATGGCGCGACGGTGATGTTGTCGCACATATTCATCGCCTTCTCGTCGGTCGATTCGACGAACAGCTGGATACGGCCGGGGCGCAGACGCTCGCCCGGATTGCCCTCGAAGCGCGACGGCACGTAGCGCAGGATCTGGCCGCGCTGGATCGGCCCGCCCGAGGTGGCGGTCAGATACATCTCGCCGTCGCCCCAGTGGATGCCCTCACCGCGCGAGACCAGGGTGGCCCCGCCGGCATGACCGCGTTTGCGCAGGTCGTCATCGGGACTGTCGACGTCCTCCATGTCGATCCACACCACCTCGCGCCAGTCACCGACCGACCACAGACGATCGGTGTGGTTCGAGGAGTCCGAGCCGCGCGCATTGCGAAAGCCCATGGCCTGAAGCCGTCCGCCGTCGATCAATTTGCCGGGGGTGGTGGGGATGAAGCGGTAGAACAGGCCGTCGACCTTGTCCTCGGTCAGATAGAGGATGCCGGTGCGCGGATCGACGCAGACGGCCTCATGGTCAAAGCGGCCCATGGCCTTGAGCGGCACCGGATCGACCAGACCCGTGGCGGTGGCCGGAACCTCGAAGACATAGCCGTGCGGCTTCAGCACATCGGCGTTGCCGGGCTTCATCTCGGTTTCCTCGCACGACAGCCACGAGCCCCACGGGGTGGCCCCGCCGGCGCAATTGGTGCTGGTCCCGGCCAGGCTGAGGTGCTGACGGACGGTCTCGCCCGTGGCCATGTCATAGACCAGGGTGGTGGTGCCGCCGGGCAGGGGGCGGCCATCCCGGTAGGTGTCATAGGCCTTGTCGACATCGAGCAGGCCGATCCGCTCCTGATGATAGCCGCCGGGGCCCCAGTTGCGATGCATCGCCGACGTGCCCTTGAGCTCGTGGTTACGCACCAGGGCGACGCGGCTGCCTTCGAGAGCGAAACAACCCATGCCGTCGAACTGGCCGGGCACCAGCAGGCCGTCGTCCATAGTCTCGCCGCCCTGGGAGATGACGCGGTAGGTGAACCCGGCCGGGAGATCGAGCACGCCGTTGGGATCGGCGATCAGCGGTCCATAACCCTCGACCTCATTGACATAGGTCTCGGACGCCGCGTCGGTGCGGGCCAGGGCATTCCGGGCCAAACCGGCAAAGGCGAGGGCGGCGGCCCCGGTGGTGAGCAGGCCGCGGCGGTGCAGACGCATGAAAGGACTCCGGAAAACTGGAGAAGGCTTATGACTCCGCGATCTGAAGCCGTCATCATGGTTCTGTGACGCCATTCCACGCCACAGACCGTTGAAATGACGAAAATTGATGAGGTATTTTAATACCTCTCTAAGTTTATTATTTAGAATCAATACGCTTCGGCAATTGTCGGTACACAACATGCATTGACCGCCACCGATGCATCCTCTATCAGCGCGCCTTCCGCTCGTGCCATCCGGTTCGGGCCATACCGTTCGTCTCCCCAGGAACCCACGTCATGCTGAAGAGCACTACGGCTGCCTTGAAGCCGGCCGACGTTGTGAAGAAGTGGATCGTCATCGACGCCGAAGGCGTCGTGGTCGGTCGTCTCGCAACGTTCATCGCCATGCGTCTGCGCGGCAAGCACCGCCCGGACTACACCCCCCACGTCGACAGCGGTGACCATGTCATCGTCGTCAACGCCGACAAGGTGGTGTTCACCGGCAAGAAGCTGACCGACAAGATCTACTATCGTCACACCGGTCACCCGGGCGGCATCAAGTCGACCACCCCCCAGAAGGTCCTGAACGGCCGCTTCCCCGAGCGCGTGCTCGAGAAAGCCGTCGAGCGCATGCTGCCCAAGGAAAGCCCCCTGGCCCGTGCCCAGATGACCCATCTGCGTCTGTTCTCCGGTCCGAGCCACACGCACGAAGCCCAATCGCCCGAGACCGTCGACTTCAAGTCGATGAACTCCAAGAACACCCGGAGCGTCTGAGAATGACCGACGTCACCAACGAAGCGACGGCCGCAACCGGTTTCGACGCCCTGCAGGGCCTCGGCACCAACGACGGCTCGAACGACGCCCCCGTCTACGTCCAGAAGCTGGACGCCCAGGGTCGCGCCTATTCGACCGGCAAGCGCAAGAACGCCATCGCCCGCGTCTGGCTGCAGCGCGGCACCGGCAAGATCACCATCAACGGCAAGGATCAGCTGCAGTATTTCGCCCGCGAAATCCTGCGCATGATGATCGCCCAGCCGCTGACCGTCGCCGACCGCGAGACCCAGTATGACGTGGTCTGCACCGTCGAGGGTTCGGGCCTGTCCGGTCAGGCCGGTGCCATTCGCCACGGCCTGTCGCACGCCCTGACGCATTTCGAACCCGAGCTGCGCAAGGTTCTGAAGCCGCACGGCTTCCTGACCCGCGACAGCCGCGTCGTCGAGCGCAAGAAGTACGGTCGGGCCAAGGCTCGCAAATCCTTCCAGTTCTCGAAGCGCTAAACCGTTTCATCGGTTATGGATTGGGGGCGTTCCGGGAAACCGGAGCGCCCTTTTTTCGTTCAACCTTCTCATCCTGACCGGAGCGGGAATGGAGATGAAATGACCGCAATTTCCCACCTCCCGACCTTGCTGGCGACGATGCAGCCCCGGCTGAGCGCGGAAAGCTTCGTTTTCTGCGCCTTGCCTGACTGCGACTGGATGCGGGTCGCGGCGCTGGACCCCGTGGTGGTCGTGCGCGAGATCGAGGCCCTGACCGTGGTGGTGACGCTCGCGACGGCCAAAGAGCACGGGCTGCCGACGGCACCGGCGATGCGGCGGATCACCCTCGATGTCCATTCCGATCTGGAGGCCGTGGGCCTGACGGCAGCGTTTGCGGCGGCCCTGACCGAGGCCGGGATCAGTGCCAATGTCGTGGCGGGCTATCATCATGACCATATTTTCGTGCCGGACAGTCAGGCAGAGGGTGCCATGCGCGCGCTTGAAGCGCTGCAGGCGCGGGCGGTTGAGGACACGACGGTATGACCCACACCATCTTCATCGACGGCGAGGCCGGAACGACCGGTCTCGAGATCCGCGAGCGGCTGGAGGCGCGCGGCGATCTGGAGCTGATCCTGCTGGGCGACCAGCGGCGTGACGTCGCAGCGCGGCGTGAGGCGCTGAACAGCGCCGATGCGGTGATCCTGTGTCTGCCCGACGAGGCGGCGATCGAGGCCGTGGCCATGATCGACAATCCGAAGGTGCGGGTCATCGACGCCTCGACTGCCTATCGCGTCGCCCCGGGCTGGACCTATGGCTTCGCCGAGATGGCGGCGGGGCAGGGCGGGCGTATCGCCGCCTCGACCCGGGTGTCGAACCCCGGCTGCTATCCGACCGGCTTCATCGGCCTGATGCGGCCGCTGGTGCAGACCGGGCTGGTGCCGACCGGCTGGCCGGTGACGGTCAATGCCGTGTCCGGCTATTCCGGCGGCGGCAAGACGATGATCGCCGAGTTCGAGGGCGCGGACCCGCCGGCCTACCGGGCCTATGGCCTGGGCCTGCGGCACAAGCACGTGCGCGAGATGACCCGCCATGCGGGGTTGGAAAACCCGGTGCTGTTCGCCCCGGCCGTGGGCAATTATCGTCAGGGGATGCTGGTCGAGGTGCCGCTGCACCTGTCAGCCCTGCCCGAGACGCCGTCGATCGAGCGGCTGCATGGGGCCCTGGTCGAGGCCTATGACGGGGCCCGCTTCGTCGAAGTCATGGATCTGGACGACAGCGAGGCCATGACCGGGATCGACCCGGAAGGGCTGAACGGCACCAACCGGATGCGGCTGCATGTGTTCGGCGACCGCGACGGCGGTCAGGCCCGGCTGGTGGCCCTGCTGGACAATCTGGGCAAGGGGGCCTCGGGCGCAGCGGTGCAGAACCTGAACCTGATGCTGGGGCTGGACGAGGGCAGCGGGCTGACGTGATCCTTCTCCCCTTGCGGGAGAAGGTGGCCGAGCGCAGCGAGGTCGGATGAGGGGTCTCTCCGGAATTGGCGGCTCACCGGCAGTCGATGACTCTCCGCACCGGCGTGACCCCTCATCCGTCAGCCTTCGGCTGCCACCTTCTCCCACAAGGGGAGAAGGACGCGTAGATGAAACCTCCCGGCTCTTTCCGTCGTATACAGGGGTATGACCCAGATCGTCCCGCATCGCCGCACCCTGCTGTCCAGCGTCGGCGCGCTGGCCCTGTCGGCCTGCTCCCCCGGGAAGGCCGCAGCGTCCGAGCGGCAATATGCCGACTCGCCGTTTCGGCAACGGACCGAAGCCCAGTGGCGCGAACGGCTGCCGACGGCCAGTTTCAATGTGCTGCGCCGCGAGGCCACGGAACAGCCCTACACCAGCCCGCTGAATGACGAGCACCGGCGCGGCACCTTCGTCTGCCGCGGCTGTGACCTGCCGCTGTTCCGCTCGCGCTGGAAATACGACAGTCGCACCGGCTGGCCCAGTTTCTATGACGTCATCGCCGCCAACATCGGCACCAAGCGCGACTTCGCCATCGGCATCCCGCGCACCGAATACCACTGCGCCCGTTGCCTCGGCCATCAGGGCCACATCTTCGATGACGGGCCGCGGCCGACCGGAAAACGTTATTGCAACAATGGTGTGGCGTTGAGTTTTCAGCCGGCCTGACGGGCCTTGAGCGCCGATTCCACTGTGCTGCCCAGCCAGATGGCGGCGATCAGCACCAGCAGGCCGTAGTCGTGGCCCGGAAAGATCAGGGGCACGGCGGCGGACAGGATCACCATCAGCGGGAACAGGCTGGCCCAGACGGCCGTCGTGGCCGCCTCGGCATGGATCATCGGCGGTCGGTTCCAGCCCCGACGCCGGCTCCAGAAACCGTTCAGCACCACGAACCCCACGGAACAGACCAGGGCGAGCAGGACATATTTCAGACCCGCGCCCGGCTCGCCGAACACCGAGGCCGTGGTGATCAGCAAGGCCACACCGACACCGGTGGTGACGGCCAGCAACAGGTTCGGCTCGATGCGGATCAACTCTTCACCTTCACATAGGACCCCGGAGCCGGTTCGATCGGCTTCAGCGGGCCTTTTTTCGGATCACGGGCCGCAACCCAGTCGCCCGAGCGCGCGTGCAGCCATTCGGCCCAGTGGGTCCACCAGCTGCCCGGGTGTTCGACGGCGGCGGCCTGCCATTCCGCCAGGGTGGCGGGCAGGGCGGCGTTGATCCAGTGCTGGTATTTGTTGGCCGCGGGCGGATTGATGACCCCGGCGATATGGCCCGATCCGGCCAGGGTCAGGGTCACGGCGGCGTTGGTGAAGGCCCGGGCCGAACGATAGACCGAATTCACCGGCGCGATATGGTCCTCACGACTGGCCTGGAAATAGAGGGGTATGGTGACCTTGGTCAGGTCGACGGTCTCGCCACCGATTCTAAATTCCCCTTTGGACAGAAGGTTCTTTCCGTACATGCTACGCAAATAGTTCATGTGCAGCGCCTTGGGCATCCGGGTCTGGTCGGCGTTCCAGAACAGCAGGTCAAACACCGGCGGATCCTTGCCCATCAGATAGTTGGACACGAAGAAGGACCAGATCAGGTCATTGGCCCGCAGGGCATTGAAGGTGTCGGCCATCGAGGCCCCGGGCAGGACCCCGCCGGCCGCGTCCATCATCTGCTCGATCTGGTTCAGCCAGTGCTCGTCAGTGAACAGCAGCAGGTCACCGGCCTCGGCGAAATCGTGCTGGGCGGCGAAAAAGGTCGTGGCGTTGACCCGCTTGTCACCCTTGGCCGCCATATGGGCCAGGGCCGCCCCCATCAACGTGCCCCCGATGCAGTAGCCGACGGTGTTGAGCCGGTCGGTGCCGCACTGGTCCATGACCTTCTGCGTGGCGCGGTAGATACCCTTTTCCAGATAGTCGTCGAAGCCCCAGCCGGCCTTGTCCCTGTCCGGATTAACCCAGGAACAGACGAAGACGGTGAAGCCCTGGGCCGAGAGCCAGCGGATCATCGAATTCTGCGGCTGCAGGTCGAGGATGTAGAATTTGTTGATCCACGGCGGGAAGATCAGCAGCGGGATGGCGCGCTGTTTGTCGGTGGCGGCGTCGTACTGGATCAATTCAAACAGCTCATCGCGCCAGACCACCTGACCCGGGGCGGTGGCGACGTTTTCACCGACGACGAATTTGCCGTAGTCAGCCTGGCTGATCTTCAGCTTGCCGGCACCGCGCTCCATGTCCGCGGCGAAATTCTGCATACCCTTGACCAGCGACTCGCCGTTGGACTCGGCCATGGCCTTCAGCGCCGCCGGATTGGAGGCCAGGAAGTTCGACGGTGAAAAAGCGTCGGTCAGCATCCGGGTGAAGAATTCAGCGCGGCGCTTCACCATCGGATCGATGTTCTCGACCCCGGCGACGAGGCCGTTCAGCCAGTCGGACGTCACCAGATAGGACTGGCGCATGACGTCGAAGGCCGGGTTCTCGGACCAGGCGGGGTCCTTGAAGCGTTTGTCTGACGACGTCGGCGGCGGCACCGTCTCGCCGGCCGCCTGACGGGTAGTGCGGGACCACAGGTCCATATAGCGACCGAACAGATCGGCCTGTGCGGCGAACAGTTTTTCCGGCTGGGCCGCGAGGCCGGTCATCACCTCGGTCATGGCCGGGCCGACATTGAACGGATCGGCCGAGGGTGTGGAGCGGCTCTCCGCCTGACTGGCCGCGGCTCCGGCAAAGGCAGCCTGGGCCGTCATCGCCGCCCGGGCCAGATTCAACGACAGGGTCTCGATCATCTGGCGTTGATCCGCCCCGATACCGGCGAGCGGGTCGGGCGCGGCTTGTGGCGGCGGAGGAGGAGGTGGTGGCGTTTCGGGGCGCGGCGGCGGCGGTTTCGCCGCAGCGGCTTTCGGCTTGCGCGGCTTGGCCGAAGTCGGTCGGCCGGATTTCCGCGGTGCGCGCTTCGGTACGGCGACGGGGTCGGCCGCGGGTTTTGAAGGGCGTTTGGCCATGGGTTGAATCCCGGGATTCGTCAGATGCGGTCACAGGGCAGACGCGTCGCCCTTCCGCCGTCCCCGATCATGGCATATGACCGGGTCCGAAATGAACGCGTCACACCGGAAAAAGATGAGCGGCCTCCTTGCGGGGCTCATGATCGGCAGTCTCGGGGGCTGTGCCGGGGCGTTCGACGCCGCACCCGGGGTGGCGGACGCCCCGGTCGACAGCCTGATCGCCGAACACCGCGTCTATCCGCGCTGGGAAGACTTTCCATCGTCGCCCGAGGGGCTGCCGACGGCGGCCCGGCTGGCCGAGCAGGTCGCCGCGCTGAATGATTCGGGGGCGTCACTGGCCGGGGACGTGGCGCAACTGGAATGGACCCTGTCTGATCCCGAAGCCTTTGCCGCGGCAATCATCGCCCGGATCAACGCCGCCGACGTCAGCCCGGACACGGTCCGGACCCAGGCCGAGGTCGAGGCCTTCGCAGCGCGGCTGCGCGAACGGGGCCGCGCGCCGCCGCCGATCGATCGGCACTGACCCCCTTTTCAGATTATCCGGACGACAGGGGCCGGAATCACCGTCTCAGGAGACCGCCCATGGCCGATCAGGCCCCCTATCCCGCCACCCTCGCCGCGGACGCCGCCCAGGTCACCGAACTGGCCGCGATCGCCTCCCATGCCGGGGTCGGACGGGGTGATGAGAAGGCGGCCGACCAGCTGGCCGTAGACGCGATGCGTACGGCGCTGAACCGGCTGGATATCGACGGCAAGATCGTCATCGGCGAAGGCGAACGCGACGAGGCCCCAATGCTGTACATCGGCGAGAAGGTCGGCACCGGCAAGGGACCGGCCATCGACATCGCCCTCGACCCGTTGGAGGGCACGACCCTGACGGCCAAGGCCATGGCCAACGCCCTGTGCGTGCTGGCTATGTCGCCGGGCGGTGGCATGCTGCATGCGCCCGACACCTATATGGACAAGATCGCCATCGGACCGGGCTACAAGCCGGGTCTGGTCGATCTGGACATGAGCCCGCAGGACAATGTGCGGGCCCTGGCCGGGGCCAAGGGCGTGTCCCCCGACGAGATCACCGTCTGCGTCATGGATCGCCCGCGCCACGCCGAACTGATCGCCGCCCTGCGCGAGGTCGGGGCCAAGGTGATGCTGATCACCGACGGCGATGTGGCCGGCGTGATCCACACCGCCGAACCGGAGACCGGCATCGACCTGTATCTGGGATCGGGCGGGGCCCCCGAAGGGGTGCTGGCGGCGGCGGCGCTGAAATGCGTCGGCGGTCATTTTCAGGGCCGGCTGATCTTCCGCAACGACGATGAGCGGGCCCGGGCAGAAAAAACCGGGGTCAGCGACTTCGGACGCAAATATGACCTGCACGAACTGGTCTCCAAGGACGCCATCTTCGCCGCCACCGGCGTGACCAAGGGGGCCATGCTGGACGAGGTCAGGATCGTAGGCGGTTTCGTCACGACCCACACGCTGGTGATGGATTCCAGCACCCGCACGGTGCGCCGCATCCGTACGACGCGTCCGGTCTGATGGCCGAGGGCGGGCCCGTTCCGGCCGCCGAACCCGCCTTTCTGGGGGTGACCCGATCGCTGTCCGGACGGGTCTGGCGGCAGCGCCCGGCCGAGGCCGCGACCATCCGCGCCCATATGCAGGCGCTGGAGCTGGAGGAACCGCTGGCCCGGGCCCTGGCGGCGCGAGGCGTGCGCGCTGACCAGGGCGCGGACTTTCTGAACCCGACGCTGAAGGCGCTGTTCCCCGACCCGTCCAGCTTCATGGACATGGACGCCGCGGCCGGGACCATCCTCGACTCGATCGAGAGTGGGGCCGCCATCCATGTCTTCGCCGACTATGACGTCGACGGGGCCTCAAGCGCAGCCCTGCTGGTGCGCTGGTTCCGGGCCCTGGACGTGGCCCTGCCCATCTATGTGCCGGACCGGATGACCGAGGGCTACGGCCCCAGCCCGAAGGCCTTCGACACCTTGAAGGCGTCCGGTGCCGAACTGGTCATCACCGTCGATTGCGGCGCGGCTGCCAATGAAGCGGTGGCCCATGCCTCGGCCATCGGGCTGAAGGTCGTGGTCATCGACCACCATATGATGCGCGAACAGCCGCCGGTCTGCGCCGCCGTGGTCAATCCGAACCGGCCCGGCTGCAATTCGGGACAGGGCAATCTCGCCGCGGCCGGGGTCGTGTTCGTGCTGCTGGCGGCGCTGAACCGCGAGGGCCGGGCCCGGGGTCTGTTCACCGACCGCCCTGAGCCGGACATCCGTCAGTGGCTGGATCTGGCGGCCATGGGGGCGATCTGCGACGTCACCGGCCTGACCGGCTTTAACCGCGCCCTGACCAGCCTGGGGCTGAAGGTCATGTCGGACTGGCGCAATCCGGGCCTGAAGGCGCTACTGGCCGCCGCCGGAGCTGAAGAGGGGCCGGCCAAGAGCAACCACGCCGGCTTCATCCTGGGGCCCCGCATCAATGCCGGCGGACGGATCGGCAAATCGGACCTCGGGGCGCGCCTGCTGTCGACCGACGACCCGGTCGAGGCCGCCACCCTGGCCCAGGAACTGGACGCCCTGAACATCGCCCGCCGCGAGGTCGAGCGCGAGGTCACCGACCAGGCCACGCGCCGGGTCGAGGCCACCGGGGCCCATACCGACGGCTCGGCCGTGGTGGTCATCGCCGGCGATGACTGGCATCCCGGCGTGGTCGGCATCGTCGCCGGACGGTTACGCGAGCGCTGGCGCAAGCCGGTGGTGGTCATCGGCGTCGACGCGATCAACGGTATCGGCAAGGGTTCGGGCCGGTCCCAGCCGGGCATGAATCTGGGCCGGGCGGTGCAGGCGGCCTGGGAGAGCGGGCGGCTGATCGCCGGCGGCGGCCACGCCATGGCCGCAGGCCTGACCGTGCGGGCCGACGCCATCGACGCCCTGCGCGACTTCCTCAATGACCGGATGATCGGTGAACAGGCCGACGCTGAGGTAATGGACCGGGTCGAGATCGATGCCCTGATCGAACCGGGAGCCGCCAGCCGGGCCCTGTTCGAACAGTTCGAGCGGCTGGCCCCGTTCGGCCCGGCCAATCCCGAGCCCCTGTTCGCCCTGCACGGCGTGCGGGTGCGTGATGCGGTGGCGATGACCGGTGGCCATGTGCGCTGCCGGCTGGTCGGGGCCGACGGCGCGGGGATCAAGGCCATCGCCTGGCGTTGCGCCGACCTGCCGGGTGGCAAGGCGCTACTGGCCGGACAGGGCGGACTGAGCGTGGCCGGGCGCCTGAAGGCCGACGACTGGAACGGACGCCGCGGCGTGCAGTTCGAGATCGAGGACATCGCCGACCCGCGCATGGACTGAAACGGAGGGCGTTCAAAAAACCCAGGCAGGCCCGCTGACTGGGGCTTGCACGACCCGGAATCGGCGGCTATATCGCCCGCTCTCCGCGCAGTGGTCCCTTCGTCTATCGGTTAGGACGTCAGGTTTTCAACCTGAAGAGAGGGGTTCGACTCCCCTAGGGACTACCACGCGGACTTCCCCGAAATCCGGCTGCAAGGCCCCGAACGACCCGGGTGGCAAGCTGCGTCCTCGCGGACGCGCACCATGGCACTTGTCCGGTTTCATCCCCCAGACCGAAAAGTTTTGCCCGACCCCGGCAGTTCGCGGGTGAAATTTGCGTTTTTTCCCTTTCCACGTGTTCACCGAACCGTGTTAAGCCTGAGCTGTTCGCAAACAAGGCGAACAGGAGGGTACTGGTGGCTGAATTCGAGGACCCGGAAACGCATGTGGCAATGCGGATCACAGGTCGGGTCAAATGGTTCGATCCCGGCAAGGGTTACGGCTTCATCGTCCCGGACCAGCCCGACCTGACCGCAGCCCGGGACATCCTGCTGCACATCTCAAGTCTGCGCGACAGTGGTCATGACGTGACCACTGAAGGGGCCCCGATAACCTGTGACTGCGTCTTTCGCTCGAAAGGCTGGCAGGTATCGCAGGTAATCGAGGTCGGCGAAGGAGGCCTTGCCAACAGCGCGCCCGGCCGGACGGCCGGTGACGACGGAAGAGCCTATGACCGGTCCCGTCTCGACGCCATGCCACCTCGCGACCCCGCCGCAGGGCCGCTGGAGGATGCGGTCGTCAAATGGTTCAATCGCACCAAGGGATATGGTTTCGTGGTGCGCAACGACGAGCCGGGCGATATATTCGTTCATATAGAGACGCTGCGTCGCTGCGGGCTGGATGATCTCGTACCCGGAGAGACGGTGGCGGTTCGTTTTGCCGATGGCCCCAAGGGGCTGGTGGTCGCGGAAATCAAACCGGGCGGGTAACCTCGCCTCATGAGGGCGTAGCATGAGCTTCAGCAGACGTATTTTCCTGTCCGCGGTTCTGGCGGTTGCTCTCGCGGCACCGATCGCCGGCTGTGCCGGAGCCGGGGCTCCCAAGGACGCCACGGGCCGACCGCTGGAACCCCTGAGCATCGTCACCGCCACCGGCGAGTTCAAATTCCTGGTTGAGATCGCCGACGACGAGGCGGAACGGCAGCGCGGTCTGATGTTCCGCGAACCGCTGGCCGACGATCGCGGCATGTTGTTCGAATTTCCGGACGTGGCCGAACGCGGCTTCTGGATGCGCAACACCCCCAGTTCGCTGGACATCATCTATATTGATCCGCAGGGCCGGATTGTCTCGATCGCCCGCCACGCCACCCCTTTCTCGGAGTCGACCCTGCCGTCGCGCGGCGCGGCCAGCGGCGTGCTGGAACTGCGCGCAGGGCGGGCCGACGAGATGGGGGCCCAGGCCGGCGATCAGGTGCGCCACAAATTCTTCGGCAACGCGGACTGAATCCTGCGTTGCGGCGAGGCGGGGTCCGTGGCAAGAGACGCCTCCGCCGGTTCGGGGTGTGGCGCAGCCTGGTAGCGCATCTGGTTTGGGACCAGAGGGTCGGAGGTTCGAATCCTCTCGCCCCGACCATCGGCACCCGGGTCTCTGGACCCGGATAAAGTGAAGGCTATCTCAGCCGCGAGCGGTGTCCTGCGGGACGCCTGACGATTCTGGAGCCCCGTCCATGCTGGCGCGCATCTATCGACCCGCAAAGACCGCGATGCAGTCCGGCAAGGCCAAGAGCCACGACTGGAGACTGGAGTTCGAACCGGCCTCGGCGCGCACGATCGATCCGCTGATGGGCTGGACCGGATCCAGCGACATGAACGGTCAGGTGCGACTGAGCTTCGAGACTCGTGAGGAAGCCGTGGCCTATGCCGAGACGCACGGCATCCCGTTCCGCCTGCAGGAGCCGCAGGAACCGCCGGTGATCATCAAGACCTATGCCGACAATTTCTCCACCTACCGCAAACAGCCCTGGACTCACTGAGGCCGCTGCGGCGTTCGTCTGTCTGAGCAGGCGCCCATAGCTCAACCGGATAGAGCACCCGCCTTCTAAGCGGACGGTTGCAGGTTCGAGTCCTGCTGGGCGCGCCAGGCGGCGAATCCCTGCTCAAGATCGGCGATCAGGTCGGCGGGGTCCTCAAGACCGATGTGCAGACGCAGCAGCTGGCCGGCCAGGCTCGGCGGGTACAGACGATGCTGCATCTGGGAGGTCTCATGGGTGATCAGGCTCTCGAAGCCACCCCAGGAAAAGCCGAGCCCGAACAGGGACAGGGAATCGAGCAGGGCATGGGCGTCCCGGGTCGACCCGCCCTGCATGACCACGCCCAGGATCGAGGCGGCCCCGCTGTAGTCCCGGGCCCAGAGCGCGTGGCCGACCGAACCGGGCAGGGGCGGATACAGGACCCGATCGACCTCGGGTCGGGCCTGCAGCCATTCCGCGACCCGCAGGGCCGAGCGCCCCTGTTCGGCATAGCGCAGCGGCAGGGTGCGCAGACCGCGCAGGGCCAGCCAGGCGTCGTCGGGCGAGACCCGCCAGCCGAGGTCCTCGAGCGTCTCGGCGATGGAACGGCCGACCGCCGGATCGCTGACGGCGGTGGACCCCATCAGCAGGTCGGAATGACCGGCGACATATTTGGTCACCGCCTGAACACTGACGTCGACCCCGTGGGCCAGCGGACGGAAGGCCAGGCCGGCGGCCCAGGTATTGTCCATCACCGTCAGCACCCCCCGGGCGCGGCAGGCGGCGGCGAGGGCGGCGACATCCTGCAGCTCGAAGGTCAGGGACGACGGCGATTCGATCAGCAGGATCCGGGTGCGACCGGTGATCTGCTCGACAATTCCGGCGATATCCGCATCACCGGGGTGGAAGACCGTGGTCACGTCGCGCGCGGCCATGTGCCGGGTCAGGAAGCGGCGGCTGGGGCCATAGAGGGCGTCGGTCGTCAGGACCTCGTCACCGGGACGGGTCAGGGCGGTGACCGGTACGGTGACAGCGGCGAGTCCGGACGGAACCAGGCCGGTCCAGGCCGCCCCCTCGAGTTCGGACAGGGCCAGGGTCAGCTCGCGCGCCGCGGTCAGGTCCTCGATGCCGTAGACCGGACCGGTGGCCGGATCGCGCATGACGGCGGCGCTGTCGTTGAGCAGGGTCGAGGCCCGCTCGACCGGCGGACTGACGGCGCGACGACCGCCACCGCGGCGGGTGGCGGAGGCGATCAGACGGGTACGGTCGGACAGAGGCGGCATGAGTTTCGCGTTTTGCCCCGATGGGTTGCGAACAGCCTGCTAAAAGCCTCTAAAGCGGGGCAGGGTGCAAGGCCCCGGTAACGGGACCGGACGCGAGACGATGAGGCGCTGATGGACATGAAGGCGATCCAACGGGCCATAACGGTGGCTGCCCTGGGCCTGGCGGTCGTCGCGTGCGGCCGGGGCGAGAAACCCCCTGAGGACACGCCGCCGATCACCGGTGCCCCCACCACCCGGGCCCAGCACGGTGAAACCATCACCAGCGCCACCCTGCAGGCCATCAAGCGGCGCGGGCGACTGAATTGCGGCGTTCACGAGGGCCTGGTCGGGTTCGCCTTCACGGACAACCGGGGCCAGTGGCGCGGCTTTGACGCCGATTTCTGTCGGGGCCTGGCGGCGGCGATCTTCGACGACCCCAATGCCGTTCGGTTTGTGCCCCTGGCTATCGGCCAGAGGTTTGAGGCGCTGGAGAGCGGCCGGGTCGATGTGCTGTGGCGCAACACTTCCTGGACCATGGCCCGCGACGCCGGTGAGGGGCTGAGCTTCGCCGGAGTCAATTATTATGATGGTCAGGGCTTCATGGTGCGGCGCTCGCTGAACCTGAACAGTGCCGTTGAGCTGAAGGGCGCACGGGTCTGTGTCCAGGCCGGTTCGACCTCGGAACTGAACGCCGCCGACTATTTCCGGGTCCGGGGTATCGAATACCGGCCGGTGGTCCTGCCTAATGAAGAGGCGGCGCGCGCGGCCTATGCCCGTGAGGACTGCGACGCCCTGACGGCCGATATCTCGGCCCTGGCCGCCGCGCGAACCACCCTGTCGAGCCCCGAACAGCATGCCATCCTGCCCGACGTCATTTCCAAGGAAGCGCTGGGCCCGGTGGTGCGGCGCGGCGACGAACAGTGGGGATCCATCGTGCGCTGGACCCTGAATGCCCTGATCTTGGCCGAGGAACTGGGCGTGACCCAGGCCACCGTCGACGCCCGGGCGCAAGATTCCCGGGACCCGCGCGTGCGCCGCCTGCTGGGGGTCGAGGGCGATTTCGGACCGATGCTGGGACTGTCGAAGGACTGGGCCCGCAACGCCATCAGCGGCGTCGGCAACTACGGCGAAATCTTCAACCGCAATCTCGGTGATGATTCCGCGCTCGACCTGGCCCGCGGGTTGAACGCACAATGGAACGCACGGCCCGGCGGTCTGATCTACGCCTTGCCGATTCGATAGACGCCACGCAGAGCGCCCCGGGGGGAATTGACTATGGAAACGACCAAACGCGGCAAGCTTCCGCTTCACTGGCTGATGCTGATCGGCTTCGTCGTCGGTCTGGGCGGCGGCCTGTTCGTCAATCTGACGGTCGGGGCGGACACCGGCTGGGTCCAGTGGCTGACGTCGAACATCACCGGACCGGCCGGGCAGATCTTCCTGCGTCTGCTGTTCATGCTGGTGATCCCGCTGCTGTTCTCGGCCCTGGTCGTCGGGGTAGCCGAAATGGGCGACCTGAAGGCGCTGGGCCGGGCCGGGATCAAGACCCTGCTGCTGACCGTGGTGGTCTCGACCATCGCCGTGATCATCGGCATCGCCATGGTCAATTTCTTCCGTCCCGGTGACGGCGTCGACCCGGCCCTGGCCCAGAAGCTTCTGGAGGACGGCGCGGCCGGCGCGGCCAATATCGTCGGCAACGCCCCCAAATCGGTCGAGCTGGGCCAGTTCTTCCTCGACCTGATCCCGTCCAACATCTTCACCGCCGCGTCCGAGAACCAGATCCTGCCGGTGATGGTCTTCGCCCTGCTGTTCGGTATCGGTCTGGTCATGGCCAAGAGCCGCTCGACCGACCGGCTGCAGGAGGTGATCGAGGGCATCTTCGAAGTGACGATGAAGCTGATCAACCTGGTCATCAAACTGGCCCCGATCGCCATCGCCTGCCTGATGTTCAACCTGGCGGCCCTGTTCGGCTGGGACCTGCTGGTGCGTCTGGCCGCCTATGTCGGCGTGGCCGTAGGGGCCATGCTGATCCATATGTTCGTGGTCTATCCGATCGTGATCTGGACCCTGGGCGGCATGTCACCGATCAAATTCTTCAGCGCCGTACGCGAGCCGATGGTCGTGGCCTTCTCGACTGCCTCGTCCAACGCCAGCCTGCCGGTGGCGCTGCGCGCCGCCGAGTTCGAGCTGAAGCTGCCGCGCAAGATCGCCCGCTTCGTCCTGACCGTCGGGGCTACCGCCAACCAGAACGGCACGGCCTTGTTCGAGGGCGTGACAGTGCTGTTCCTGGCCCAGTTCTTCGGCGTCGACCTGAGCATCACCCAGCAGGTCGTGGTGATGCTGGTCTGTATCCTGGGCGGTGTCGGTACCGCCGGGGTACCCGCCGGCTCCCTGCCGGTGGTGGCGATGATCCTGGTCATGGTCGGGGTCCCGGCCGAGGGCATCGGCCTGATCCTCGGCGTCGACCGCTTCCTCGACATGTGCCGCACCACGCTGAACGTCACCGGCGACCTGGTACTGGCCACCGTGGTGTCGCGCGGGGAGACCGACGACATCGTGCCCGAAGGCCTGCCCGAGCCGGTCGCCCCGCCGCCCTAAAGGCCGGTGCCCGTCTCAACCGCCGTGTCGTCCCGGCCGCCCCATTCGGCCCAGCTACCGTCATAGAGGCGGGACGGGCGGCCGAGAACGGCCAGACCCAGGGACAGGACAGCGGCGGTGACGCCGCTGCCACAGCTGGTGATCACCGGCCGGTCAGGGTCGACCCCGGCGTCGCGGAAGGCGGCTTCCAGCGCCGCCCCGCGCTTCATCGTTGAATCGGCGTTCAGGATGTCGGCGAAGGGCAGGTTCAGGGCTCCGGCCATATGGCCGGCGCGCAGACCCGGACGGGGTTCGGGTACATCCCCCCGGAACCGGGCCGCGCCCCGCGCGTCGATCACCTGGGCCGTCCCTGTGAGGGCGTTACGGACGTCCTCGAGGTCGGCCACGGCCGGGGCGTTGAAGCGGGCCTCAAATCCGGCGGGGCCGGGTTCAGTGGCAGGCCCCCGATCCACCCTGCCGCTGACGGCGCGCCAGGCGGGCAGGCCACCGTCGAGCACCTGGACCCGCTGCACGCCCATGGTCCGCAGCATCCACCAGGCCCGGGCGGCGGAAAACAGGCCTGCCGTGTCATAGACGACCACGTGATCGGTCGCGGCAATCCCCAGCACGCCCATCGCCGCGGCGAAGGCGGTGGGGGTGGGCAGCATGTGGGGCAGGGGGCTCGACGGATCCGAAATCGCGTCCAGATCAAAGAAGACCGCCCCCGGCAGACGCGCGGCTTCAAAGTCCGCACGGGCGTCCCGACCGTCCAGATGCCAGCTGGCGTCGAGGATACGCAGGTCGGGGTCGCTGAGACAGACCGCGAGGTCACTTGCAGAGATGAGAGGAGACCGGTCAGACATGGGCCTGTTCTATCATGAGCCGGGGCGGCTGACTGTCTTGAGCGCGTCCAGCGCTCGCAGACGGGCGGCGGCGTGATCGACGACAGGGAACGGATAGTCCCGACCCAGCTCTATTCCAGCCTGCAGCAGGACCTCATCCGGCGCGGTCCATGGGGCCTGCAGCCAGCGATCGGGCACGGCCTGAAGCTCCGGGACCCATCGTCGGACGTAGCGACCGTCGGCGTCGAACTTCTGACCCTGTGTGACCGGATTGAAGATGCGGAAATAGGGCGCGGCATCGGCTCCGCAGCCCGCCACCCACTGCCAGTTCTGCACATTGCTGGCGAGATCGGCGTCCACCAGCGTGTCCCGGAACCACGCCTCCCCCTCGCGCCAGTCGATCAGCAGGTCCTTGACCAGAAACGAAGCGACGATCATCCGCACCCGGTTGTGCATCCAGCCGGTGGTCCAGAGCTGGCGCATGCCGGCGTCAACGATGGGAAAGCCGGTCTGCCCGGTCTGCCACGCCTTCAGTCCGCCGGGATCACTGCGCCAGGGCAGGGTGCCGAACTCCGGTCGAAAGGCCCGCTCGGCCATATAGGGAAAGGCGTGCAGCAGATGGGCGGAGAAGTCGCGCCAGCCGAGCTCAGCGACGAATTTGGAGACTTCGTCCGCCGAGACCGTGCCTACGTGCGCGGCCCGACGGGCCCCGATAACGACCCGCCACGGACTGATCTCGCCAAAATGAAGATGGGCGGAGAGACGGCTGGTAGCCGATCGAGCAGGGATGTCCCGTCCGTCGCAATAGTCCGCCAGACCCTCGTCGAGGAAGGCGGTGAAGGCGGCCACGGCCCCGGCCTCTCCGGGTACCCCCTCGAACCCGGTCGACCAGTCCGGCTGTGTCGGCGACAGGACCCAGTCGGCGAGTCTTTCGCTCGCAAGACCTTGCGGGCAGACGATGCGGTTCGGGGCTGGCGACAGAGTCGGTTCCGTTGTGGTGGCCAGCAGGGCCTTCAGAAACGGGGTGAACACCCGGTAGGGTCGGCCGGACCCGTTCAGGACCGTCCCCGGGGTCGCCAGCAGGGTGCCGTTGAAGCCCTGACAGTCGATCCCTTCGACCTTCAGGTCATGGGCGAGAGCCGCGTCGCGTTCCCGGGCGTCGGGCTCGAACAGGCGGTTCATCACCACCGTGGTCGCCCCGGTTTCGGCGATCAGACCACGCAGTTTCGCCTCGGCGTTGCCCCGCCGCAGGATCAGCGGTGCGCCCCGGTCGGTCAGATCGGCCGCGAGCGCGCGCAGGGACCGGTCCAGCCACCAGAGGGAGGCGGCCCCGGACCGGCGAACCTGGGATCCTTCGTCGTGAATATAGACCGGCACGACCGGCCGTCCGCTCGACATGGCCCGGCTCAGGGCCGGATTGTCCGACAGCCTCAGATCGCGGCGGAACCACAGTATGACGGGCGCATCGTTGGGGGGCGCACTGGTGGTCACAGGCCCGATCTCCATGGTAGCTTGCCAGCCAGAATGCGCGACGCCACCTGTTGGCCGCATAGGTGCGGCATCGGCGCTGTGTCGCAAGTCCAATTTGATCCGAAAGTCCCGCCCGTGAGCCGACCCAACGCCATCATCACCCTGTCCGAAGGCCTGAAGCGGCCGGTCGTCATCGGCGGCGGCAATCGCATCGCCTTCATCGCCGGCCCCTGCCAGCTGGAAAGCCGCCAGCACGCGCTGGAAATGGCCCATGCGCTGAAGGAGATCGGCGATCGGCTGAATGTCGGCATCATCTACAAGACCAGTTTTGACAAGGCCAACCGCACCTCGGCCAGCGCCGCGCGCGGTCTGGGCCTGAAAGACTCCCTGCCGATCTTCGCCGAAATCCGCGAGGTCACGGGCCTGCCGGTGCTGACCGACGTCCATTCCGAGGCCCAGGCTTCCGAAGCCGCCCAGGCCGTGGATGTGCTGCAGATCCCGGCCTTCCTGTGCCGCCAGACCGACCTGCTGCTGGCAGCGGCCGCCACCGGCAAGGTGATCAACATCAAGAAGGGCCAGTTCCTGGCCCCGTGGGACATGAAGAACGTCATCGCCAAGGTGGCGGGTGCGGGTAATCCCAATGTCATGGCCTGCGAGCGGGGCACCAGCTTTGGCTACAACACCCTGGTCTCGGACATGCGGGCCCTGCCGGTGTTGCGTGACATCGGCTGTCCGGTGGTGTTCGACGCGACCCACAGCGTGCAGCAGCCGGGCGGGCAGGGCACCTCCTCGGGCGGCCAGCGTGAATTCGTGCCGGTGCTGGCGCGGGCGGCCGTGGCCGTCGGTGTCGACGCCGTGTTCATGGAAACCCATCAGGATCCGGACAACGCCCCGTCGGACGGACCCAACATGGTGCCGCTGAACCGGTTCGAGGCCCTGTGCGCCGAGCTGCTCGCCTTCGACGATCTGACCAAGGCCCTGATGGCCAAGGCCGGGTGAATCCGGTAGCCCGGTTCCATGACTGAGCGATCCCCCGACACCCGTCCCCTCGATCTGGGGGCCCTGCAAGCCCTGCTCGACCGGGTGCGCGACCTGAAGGTCGCCTGCGTCGGCGACCTGATGCTGGATCGCTATGTCTACGGCGAGGTCAGCCGCATCTCGCCCGAGGCCCCGATCCCGGTACTGCGGGCCGGACGGACGGTGGCCATGCCCGGCGGCGTCGGCAATGTGGCGCGCAATGTCGCGGCCCTCGGTGGGCTGGCGCGACTGGGCGCGGTGGCTGGAGACGACGCAGCCGGACTCGAACTGGGACGCCTGATCGCCGACGAGGCCCGGATCGAGGATTTCGTGGTCCGGCCGGCGGGTGCGGCCACCATCGTCAAGACCCGGTTCGTGGCCGCGGGCCAGCAGCTGCTGCGTCTCGACGACGAGGCTCAGGCTCAAACATCTATTCAGGAAAGTGCCGCGATTGCAGATGCATCTGCGGTTCTTCTGTCAGACTACGCCAAGGGCGTGGTCAGCGACGCGCTGATCACCGCAGCCCTGACGGCGGCCCGGGCCGCCGGCGCACCGGTGGTGGTCGACCCCAAGGGCCGCGACTTCGCCCGCTACGGGGCCGTCGATGTGATCAAGCCCAATGCCAGTGAACTGGCCGGGGCCACCGGCCTGCCGGTCGAGACCGATGCCGAGGTCGAGGCGGCCCTGACCGCGCTGCTGGCGGCTACAACTGCCAAGGCCATCGTCGTCACCCGCGCCGGCAAAGGCATGAGTCTGGCCCGACGTGACGGAGCCATCAGCCATTTTCCGGGCCGGGCCCGCGAAGTGTTCGACGTCTCCGGGGCCGGGGATACCGGTCTGGCAGCGCTGGGGCTGGCGCTGGGGGCCGGCGCGACGCTGGAGACGGCGGTCCAGTTCGCCATCCTCGCCTCGGGCGTGGTGGTCGGCAAGGCGGGTACCGCCGTGGTCACCCCGGCCGAGCTGATCGACGCCGAAATGAGCCAGCACGCCCATGCCGCCCACGCCAAGGTCACGCCGCTGGACGAGCTGGCGGCCGAGGTCGAGGGCTGGAAGCGTCAAGGGCTGAAGGTCGGCTTCACCAACGGCTGTTTCGACATCCTGCACCGCGGCCATGTCGCCTATCTGGCCCAGGCGCGTGGTTGGTGCGATCGGTTGATCGTGGCCCTGAACACCGATGAATCGGTGCGGCGGCTGAAGGGCGAGGGGCGGCCGGTCAATGATCTGGACAGCCGCGCTGTGGTGCTGGGCGGCCTGACCAGCGTCGACCGGGTCACAGCCTTCGACGACCCGACCCCGATCGCCCTGATCGAACGGCTGCGCCCCGACGTGTTGATCAAGGGGGCCGACTATACCCGCGAAGGCGTCGTCGGTGGCGACGCGGTCGAAAGCTGGGGCGGGGTGGTCCGTCTGGCCACGTTCAGCGACGGCTATTCCACCACCCGCACCATCGAGAAGATGAAGGACCCGGCATGAGCCGTCAGATGATCGTGGTGACCGGCGGGGCCGGTTTCATCGGCTCCAACATCGTGGCCCGGCTGTGCGCCGACGACCGCCATGATGTGGTCGTCTGCGACCGGCTCGAGACGGCTGACCTGGCCAAGTGGAAGAATATCGCCAAACACCCGATCGCCGACTTCTGGCAGCCGGAAGAGCTGTTCGAACAGCTGGAGCGCCACGCCGAGGATATCCTGGCGGTCGTCCACATGGGGGCGATCTCGGCCACGACCGAGCCGGACGCCGACCTGATCCTGCGCACCAACTACACCCTGTCGCGCGACCTGTGGGACTGGTGCGCCATCCGCGACTGCCGGCTGATCTACGCGTCGTCGGCGGCCACCTATGGCGACGGTGAACTGGGCTTCGAGGACAAGGACGATCTTGAATCCCTGTCCGCGCTTCGTCCGTTAAATGCCTACGGCTATTCCAAATTCCTGTTCGACCAGTACGCGCTGCGGCAGGCTGAACGCAGTCAGGCCCCGACCCAGTGGACCGGGCTGAAATTCTTCAACGTCTACGGCCCGAATGAGGGTCACAAGGGCACGATGAAGTCGGTCGTGGCCCAGATCTGGCCGAAGGTCGCGGCCGACCAGCCGGTCACCCTGTTCCGCTCACACCGCCCCGACTATGCCGACGGCGGCCAGATGCGTGACTTCGTCTTCGTCGACGATGTGGTCGACATCATCGTCTGGCTGCTGGAGACGCCGTCGGTTTCTGGCATCTACAATGCCGGCTCCGGTCAGGCGCGCTCGTTCGCCGACCTGGCCCGGGCCACCTTCGCCGCCGCCGGCAAGGAGCCCCGCATCGACTATGTCGATACGCCCGAGGTCATCCGCGACAAATACCAGTATTTCACCGAGGCCCGGATGGATCGGATCCGCGCCGCCGGCTTCGACGGCCAGTCGACGCCGCTGGAAGAGGGGATCCGACGCTATGTGCAGGACTACCTCGCCACTTCGGACCCATATCGATGAGAGGGCCGCCGCTGACCTTGCGCCAATGGGTCGGCTGGACCGGCTTTGCGCTGGTGTTTCTGCTGTTCGCCGCGGTGCTGGTGTGGCGCGGGGATATCCTCAAGGCGGGTCTGGACCCGCAGGTGCCGTTCCAGACCTATGAACCGCCGCCGGCACCCGACTATGCCACCCCGGCCGCCTGGGCGCTGCGCGACGCCCGTACGGTCGATGCCGGACCCGCCGCCGTCTTCTTCGTCCATTCGACCACCTATGACGGCGGCCGCGAGTGGAACGGGCCGATCGGCGACCGGGCCGCGGACGCCTATCTGAACCGGGTCGTCCTGCCCAACCATGCCGGACCGTTCGCCCGGATCGGAGCCATCAGCGCCCCGCGCTACCGCCAGGCCAGTCTCTATACCCGGCTGACCCTGCGCGAGGACGCGCGCGAGGCCCGGGCCTTTGCCTATGGCGACATCGCCGCGGCCTTCGAGGTCTGGCTGGCGGCCAATCCCCGCGGGCCGATCGTGCTGGCCGGGGTCGAACAGGGCGGGGAACTGCTGGACCGGCTGGTGCGGGAACGGATCGCACCCGATGCGGCTGTGCGACAAAGGCTGGTGGCCGTCTATCTGATGGATGTCATCATCGCCGCCGACGGCCTGTCTCCGCGGGTACCGGCCTGCACGACCCGCGACCAGAGTGGTTGTGTCGTCAGCTGGTCGGCGGTCGGCCGGGACGACGAGGGGGCGGCCCGGCGGCGTCTGCGGCGGGCGCTGGTCTGGAACGCACGGGGACAGCTGGTCGAACTGAACGGCCGACCGTCGTTGTGCGTCAATCCGGTGACCGGGTCGACCGACACCCGTCCGGTCGCAGCCCGGCGGCACAAGGGCGCGACCAATGCCACCGGGCTTGAGCAGGGGGCCCGACCGGCCCTGCTGGCGCGTGAGGTCACCACTGAATGCCGCGACGGCATCCTGCGCCACAGTGAACCGACCCAGGAGTCCTTCCGCGAGAGGGGGAGTTGGTCTGATCGAAGAAAAACCCGTCCCTACAATCTGTTCTACGGGGACGTTGAAGCCGATGTTGAGGCGCGTCTGGCGGTCTGGACCCGATCCAACCCCGGAACCTGAAGCCTTTACGTCGCTGACGGCATCCGCCAGGTCCGCCTTGCTAGACCATTTTTGTTTCAGGTCGAATCGACCTGAATCCAAAAAAT
>TARA_R110002012_G_scaffold258598_5_pt1 | contig 86187 bp, 84 predicted proteins | sample TARA_R110002012 | Tara Oceans TARA_R110002012 (sample SAMEA4396515) | marine metagenome | biome: Westerlies Biome; feature: [DCM] deep chlorophyll maximum layer (ENVO:01000326); material: water (ENVO:00002006), including particulate matter (ENVO:01000060) such as... | depth 40 m
GCTGGTTCTGCCGGCAGGAACGACAACAGCTTGGCGCGAACCTCGTCGGGCCAGGGCATTGAGGTGTGCTTGTCGAGCCAGCTCGCGGCCAGAACCTGTTTGCCCGACCAGCGGTGCTCCTCGCCGCACAGCACCTTGTGCTCGACGGTCATCGAGGATTTGCCGACCTTGGTGACGGTCAGCTCAAACGTCAGATTGTCGCCGAAGAAGGATGGCTTGGAAAAATCACAGGTCAGGTGCACGGTGGGTGTGCCCCAGCGTTCCTTCCAGATGATTTCATGCCAGGGATACCCGATGGCGGACCAGAATTCCTCGATCACACCATTGAGCAGGTTGAGATAGGCCGGGTAATAGGCCGTTCCGGAGATGTCGCAATCGCCGAAATGCAGCATGCGGTCGGTGGTGTAGCTAACGGTCATGATCCCCCCAATACAGTTTCCAGACCCGGTTTCGCATGCACCGCACGATGAGGCAACTCCCGGCAGATACGCTGAGATGGTGACAATGGCGGCGGTGACAGGGGGATGGCCTTAACGGGTAAAGGTGCCGGGCAAACCGCAAAACGGCCGGACGCAGGGTCCGGCCGGTTCGATTGGTCTGGATCAGAGGGCCGCCTGAATCGATTTTTCAATCTGGTCGGTCGGGCTGTTGATCAGGGTCTTAGGCAATTCGAGCATGATCTTGTCGGTGACGCTGACATGCAGACTCGGGCGGGTCTCGCCGAGCGTGTCGGGGTCGAGCACGAGGATCAACTTGTCGAACTTGTGCTGCTGGGCCAGGTCATAAAGGTGATTGGCCAGGATCTTGGCGAAGGTGGCCTCCATCGATTCCTTGGCCGAGGTGTCGGGCGGCTGCTTTCCGGCCGGCCCCTGGTCGGCGAGGTTGCCGGGCTCTAGATCCTTGGAGTGCTGCAGCTTGAGCTCGCCATTCTTGCCGGCATTGCGGTAAAAATTGGCGCCTTCTCCGGTGCCGACGACGATGAGTGTGTTGTGAGGGACTGGTAGGTTGGACATGCGACCTCCCGCTTAGTGTGAATGGATTGGCCTGTACCACTATGGCGACCAATGCGGCGGGTTGGGGGCAGCCGCAGAGCGGCCGCCCCAAATCCGGATCAGGCAGCGTTGGCGGAATCGCGGTGATGTTCGCCTTCGCGTACTTCCTCGATGATCTTGTTGACGAAAACCTCGAGATCTTCCGGCGAACGGCTGGTGATGATGCCGTTGTCGATGGCCATCTCGGTGTCTTTCCACTTGGCGCCGGCATTTTCCAAGTCGGTGCGGATCGAGTGGTAGGAGGTTGCCTCGCGGCCCTTGATGACGCCGGCTTCGATCAGCAACCACGGGGCGTGGCAGATGGCGGCGACGATCTTGTCGTTGGTGACGAAGTCACGGACCAGCTGGACGGCATCTTTTTCGACCCGCAGCAGGTCAGGGTTGATCTGTCCGCCGGGCAGCACCAGAGCGATGTAGTCGTCGACCTTGACGTCGGAGATCTTCAGGTCGGCTTCCACCGTGTTGCCCCAGTCGTCCTTGTCCCAGCCCTTGATGGCCTTGCCGTCGAGCGTGGCAACGTGAACCGTGGCGCCTGCCTTCTTGAGGTGTTCGAGCGGGTACTCAAGCTCGGACTGCTCGAAACCGTTGGTGGACATGATGAGGATTTTTGCGTCTTCCATGTTGGGCATCTTGTGCTCCTTGGTTCGTGAAACTTACTGCCACCCAACGCCTGTTTCTGCCGTGAGTTCCGTCGCAACCCGGAAAAAGTGGCCGGTGCTCACGCGCCATCACGCCGCTTCACGTTTCCGGGCGGCACAGGGCCCAAGATTGCAAAGGTGGAACCAGCACCCATCTGTGGCGTTCAACTTTGAAGCCGCACCGCGCAACCCGGCCGGTGGCTTGTCACGAGAGGGACAGAAATGCTCAAATCCATCGCCATTGCCGCGCTCGCCGCGGCCAGTTTCGTTTCAATCGCCGCTGCCCAGGACAATGACACACTGCGTGTGGGCATGTCCGGAGGCTATTTCCCCTTCACCTTCGTGCAGCAGGACAAGCTGCAGGGCTTCGAGGTCGACGTGATGAACGCGGTCGCCGCGGAAACCGGCATGAATGTGGAATACGTCACCATGTCGTTTTCGGGACTGATCGGCGCGCTGAGCTCCGGGCGTATCGATACCATCGCCAACCAGATCACCATCACGCCGGAGCGCCAAGAGGCGTTCGTCTTCACTCAGCCCTACGTCTATGACGGTGCGCAGGTGGTGGTGAAGAAGGGCAATGAGGACACGATCAGCGGTCCGGAAGATCTGCGCGGGCGTCTGGTTGCGGTCAATCTGGGATCGAACTTCGAGCAGTTGTTGCGCGAACTGCCCTATGCCGCCGAAATCGATATCCGCACCTATGAATCCAACATCGAACAGGACACGGCGCTTGGCCGCGTCGATGCCTTCGTGATGGACCGCGTCTCGTCCACCCAGGTGATCCAGAAAAGCCCGCTGCCGCTGGCGCTTGCCGGCCAGCCGTTCTCGGAAATCCGCAACGCACTGCCGTTCCGTGATGACGAAGCCGGGCGGGCGCAGCGTGACAGGGTTGATGCAGCTCTGACGGCTCTGCGCGAGAAAGGCACGCTTGCGGAGATCTCGCAGACCTGGTTCGGAGCCGACATCACGTCAGCCGAATAGGCAGGCAGCACACGGGGCAGGGCCATGCAACCGCTAGACATCGACTACATGCTGGGACTTGTCCCGGTGCTTCTGGGATATGTCCCGTTGACGCTCGGCATGGCGCTGGCATCGATGGCGTTTGCGCTGGTGCTTGCCGCGCTCTTGGCCGTGGAGCGGGTCATCCGCGTGCCGGTGCTCGATCAGGCGGTGATGCTGTTCATCAGCTTCTTCCGCGGCACGCCGCTTCTGGTGCAGCTGTTCCTGTTCTATTACGGCCTGCCGCAGCTGGTGTCGTTTCTCTCCCAGATCAACGGTGTCACCGCCGCGATCATGGGGCTGACACTGCATTTCTCGGCTTATATGGCGGAAAGCATCCGCGCCGCCATCATCGGCGTTGACCGCAGCCAGTGGGAAGCCTCGATGGCTGTGGGCATGACCCGCGGCCAGATGCTCAGGCGGATCGTGTTGCCGCAGGCCTCGCGGGTGGCGGCGCCGACGCTGGTCAATTACTTCATCGACATGATCAAGAGCACCTCGCTGGCATTCACGCTTGGCGTCACCGAATTGATGGGCGCGACCCAGAAGGAGGCGGCGGGAAGCTTTCTCTATTTCGAAAGCTTTATCGTGGTGGCGGTGATCTACTGGATTATCGTCGAGGTGCTGTCCTACGGGCAACGTCTGCTTGAGGGGCGCATGGAAGAGGCGTATTCGCGATGACGGGTGTGAGCGGGCTGACAAAGCGATTCGGCGCCAACACGGTGCTCGACAATATCGACCTCGAGATCAAGGACGGCGAGCGGGTGGTAATCATCGGCCCGTCGGGCACCGGCAAGTCGACCTTGCTGCGCGCAATCAATTTTCTTGATCATCCCGATGCCGGCACCATCACGGTCGGTGATCTCAGCGTCGATGCGGCGCGCGCCAGCCGCAAGGACATTCTGGCTTTGCGGCGCCGGACGGCCTTCGTTTTCCAGAACTACTCTCTGTTTGCCAACAAGACCGCGCGCGAAAACATCACCGAAGCGCTCATTACCGTTCAGAAGCGCTCGCGTGCGGAGGCCGAAGCGCGTGCGGATGAGGTGTTGCGCGAGACCGGCCTGACGGAAAAGGCAAACTCCTATCCCGCGGCACTGTCGGGCGGACAGCAGCAGCGTGTCGGTATCGGACGGGCGATGGCGCTGGATGCCGATTTGATGCTGTTTGACGAACCGACCTCGGCGCTGGATCCGGAATGGGTCGGCGAGGTTCTGGACCTGATGCGGCGGGTGGCCGAGCAGCGGCAGACCATGCTGATCGTCACCCATGAGATGCAGTTTGCCCGCGAGATCGCAGACCGCATCGTCTTCATGGAAGGCGGACGGATCGTCGAGCAGGGGCCGCCAAGCCAGATTTTCGATGCTCCGCACGACCCGCGAACGCGCGATTTCCTGCGCCGTGTCGGATAGCTCTGCGCGGTGGCGTTTTGCGCGCCGGAACGGTTTGACTCACGGCCAGTGACACACTAGGTAAAATCCATTCTCAGGGCGGGGTGAAATTCCCCACCGGCGGTTACAGCCCGCGAGCGCCATCTTCGGGTGGGTCAGCAGACACTGGTGGAATTCCAGGGCCGACGGTTAGAGTCCGGATGGTAGAGAATGGGTGTGAGGCAACGGGTTGCGAAACCTGTGCTGAACGCTTGTGCGCTCTGGGATCTTGTCATTATTGAAAGGATCCGAGCAATGACAAAATCCCTCAAAATTGCTTTCATCAAGGCCCGCTGGCACGCCGATATCGTCGATCAGGCGTTTGTCGGGTTCAAGGCGCGGGTTGAAGAACTGGGTCTCGATGCCGAGGTGGTGAGTTTCGATGTGCCAGGCGCATTCGAGATGCCGCTGCTGGCGCAAAAGCTTGCCAAGACCGGCCAGTACCAGGCCGTGGTTGCTGCGGCGCTGGTCGTGGATGGTGGCATCTACCGGCATGATTTTGTGGCCCAGGCCGTGGTCACCGGCTTGATGGATGTACAGCTCAAGACCGAAGTGCCGGTTTTCTCGGTGTCGCTGACGCCGCACCATTTCCAGCCCACGGGCGAGCACGAGACCTTCTTCACGGAGCATTTCGTCAAGAAAGGCCGGGAAGCAGCCGACGCAGTGGCGCAGGTGGCCAGTCTGCCCGTGTGACAAGGGTTTCTAAAGCAGCTCAATAATTTGAAAACCCCGCACGGGAGGGGCGTCCGTGCGGGGTTTTCGGGCCTGCCGCGGCAGGCCGGGGGTGTCAGTTGTTTCTCAGCGCCTCGATGAGCTCGCCCTTGGTCATGTCGGAGCGGCCGTCAATGTCGAGTTCCTGGGCGCGTTCGTAGAGCTCGTCCTTGCTCCAGTCCTCGTAAGGCTGCGCCTTGCCACCTTTCCTGGATGGCTTCTGGCTGTCATTGGCTTGCGCATTGGCGATACGGGCGGCTTTTTCCTTGGAGGCGCCGTCGTCGCGCAAGGCTTCATAGGTGTCGTCGTCCTTCACGGACGATCCGTGTTTGCTGCTGGCCATGGCCTTTCTCCTCACTCTGTTTGCCGGGGACCTGTCCTAGATGCGGGGCGAGAGCTGATCGATCGCGGCATCGATATCGTTGATCAGCGGCGCCATGTCGTTGCCAAAATCGGCGTGGGACCGGGCCTCGAGTTCGGAGCGCATCGATTTCAATGTCTCAAGACGCTCGTCAACCGGCTTGGGTGACATGAGGACCGCGTTGATGTCGTCGGCGGTCAGCGTCTGGGCGATGCCGTCAGTATCCGCATCGCCGCCGATCTGGACGTCGACAGGATCAATGAATGAACTGTTTTTCTCTATCGGCATTGTGGTCTCCGTTGATGCTGCTGCTTCAACGCCACAAAGGTCAACTGGTTCCACTGATCCCTTGATCTCGGCACTCAGATGGCACGGTTTCGCGCGGATGGGATTTGCGCTATAGGCAGGCGAATGAATTCGGGCCTGGAGACCGGGTCTGCACAGTTTATGAAACAGGCGAGATGAGTAGATACCCTCAACACCGATTTGCCGTCGCACCGATGATGGACTGGACTGACCGGCACTGCCGCTTCCTGCACCGTCAGCTGTCGCGCCAGGCGCTGCTTTACACCGAGATGGTGGTGGCTGACGGCATCATCCATGGTGACCGTGACCGGCTGCTCGGCTTTGATCAGGTGGAGCATCCTGTGGCCTTGCAGCTGGGCGGATCGGAACCGGACAAGCTGGTCGAGGCCGTGCGGATTGCGACAGACTTTGGCTATGACGAAATCAATCTCAATGTCGGCTGCCCGTCCGACCGGGTGCAATCGGGTGCGTTCGGCGCCTGCCTGATGCGCGAGGCGGAGCTGGTGGCGCGCTGCGTTACGGCGATGAAAACCGTCGCGGATGTTCCGGTGACGGTGAAGTGCCGGATCGGCGTGGACGAACAGGATCCCGAGATCGTGTTGCCGGACTTTGTCAGGACCGTCGTCGACGCCGGTGCAGATGCGCTCTGGGTGCACGCGCGCAAGGCCTGGCTCGAAGGGCTTTCGCCCAAGGAGAACCGGGATATTCCGCCGCTCGATTACGGCATCGTCTATCGTCTCAAGCGCGAATACCCGAATCTTTTCATCGGCATAAATGGCGGTGTTGCCACACTGAATCAGGCTGTTGAGCATCTGAATCATGTTGATGGCGTGATGCTCGGGCGGGCTGCCTACCACAACACGTCGCTGCTCGCAGAGGTGGACCGCCAGGTCTATGGTGACGACGTGGCAGAGACCGATTGGGGCGCTGTCTGCGCGTCGATGATGGCTCATGCGGAGGCGCATCTGGCCACGGGTGGCCGGCTCATTCATGTCACCCGGCACATGATCGGCCTGTTTCAGGGCGTACGCGGCGCGCGCCGTTTCCGGCAAATCCTGTCGACTGACGCTGTGCGTCCGGGGGTGGGGCCGGAGGTAATCGCCGCCGCTTTCGAGGCCATCGACTTTGCAGATCTGACAGAAGCCGCCTGATCGCTCACCCCGGCAATGTCGCCAATCGACGGGACATGACATGAAGCTTCTCCGCTCCTACCCGATCATCGGCGCCATCGCCGCCCAGGTCGTTGCCGGTGCGCTGGTGTGGCTGCTGCTCATGGGCCTTGCCGGAACGCTAGATGCGCGCGGCTTGTTCTGGATGGCGCTTCTGGTGCAGAGCCTGGCGGCGGCTTTGATCACCAGACTCATCGGTCTGCCGGTCTGGTGGGTCTGGATCGGGCTATGTTTCCCTGCGGCGATGGTGCTGGCGCTGAATGCCGGAGAGCTGCCGGCCTGGCCGTTCGGCGTCGGTTTCGTGGTCCTGTATCTTTTCTTTTCCAACACCGCGCGCGAGCGGGTGCCGCTTTATCTCACCAACAGGGCGACGACCGAGGCGCTGGCGTCACTGATGCGGCAACGCGGGGCGAGCCGTTTCGTCGATCTCGGGTCGGGTCTTGGCGGCGTCGTCCGCGCGCTCGATGGCGAGGGCAGGCAGGCAAGGGGGGTGGAGACCGCGCCGATGGTCTGGTTGCTGTCTGTCCTGCTGTCAAAGATCTTCAAGCGAGGCCGGATCCTGCGGCAGGATATCTGGTCAGCGGACATATCGGGCGACGACATCGTCTATGCCTTCCTTTCGCCGGAACCGATGCCCGCACTCTATAACAAAGCGCGGCGGGAGATGAAGCCGGGCAGCCTGCTGGTTTCCAATAGCTTCGCGGTGCCCGGCATCGAGCCGTCAGAGACCTGGGAGTTGCCCGACCGGCGCAAGACGCGGCTGTATCTCTACGAGATGAGTGAGCAGCCGTCTGTTTCGACCGATGGTGTCACGTCGGCCGTCGGGCAATAGTGGTGACTGTTCGTCCTGGCTCTTGAAAGTTATTTCGTATCAACGGCATAGGTGACGGTGCTGCCAGATTGAATCCGGCGCTTGCGGTGTCGATTCAATCTGCGGTGCGGCTGCCCTGGCGTCTTACTCTGCGGGCAGTGGAGTCGGTTTGTTGTTCACATCCAGCGCCACCATGACAAACAGGGCGTTGGTGACCTTGTCCATTTGCGGAGACAGATAGCGCTGGGCCCATGCTTCGACCAGCAGCGTCATCGAGGTGCGCCCGACCTTGACGATATCGGTATAGATGCACAGCGTGTCGCCGATCTTGACCGGCATGGCGAAGGACATTTCATTGACCGCTGCGGTGACCACGCGTCCCCTTGCGCGCTCGGCGGCACGGATACCGCAGGCCAGGTCCATCTGGGCCATCACCCATCCACCGAAAATATCGCCGGCGGCGTTGGCATCAGCCGGCATGGCCAGTGTCCGCAAAGTCAGTTCACCCGTCGGCGTGCTCATGCTCTTCTCCTTGTTGCCGCTTCAGGTTTACCCTGCAGCCGGATGGTTTTGAAGGGAGCGCGGGCGAGATTGTGGGGATGACTGCAAACCGCATTCATCATCTGGTCTGTGGTCCTCTGCGGTCAGGTCGGTGATCTCCGGGGCTGCCTCAATATTGCCCCAGAGGTTAACGGCAAAGATCAGCCTTCCTTTACTGTTGTGTGGGAGTTTGAATTAAAGTTTTGCGTTGTATCGGAGCAATCCATGTTTTCTTGTGTATCCAGTTCCCGCCGCCTGTCGCTGATCTCGGCGGGGTTGGTGTTGACGACGGCGCTCATTGCCGGCGGGTGTTCAGGCGACATGGCGCCTCCCGGTGATCTGCTTTCGGTGCAGCCGACCCAGTCCGCGATCCTCAGCGAACCTGCGGCGCCGATGATGGCCAGCGCTCCGCTTGCGCCTGCAATGTTTGCCGACCCCGCCGATACACGCATCCCCAACGGGGTCGATGCGCCGGTCCAGAATGTGCTGGCCTATCCGGTCTCCGCAGGGGTCGACACCAAACAGATGACATCGGCTTTGCCGGAAGGCAGTGTAGAGCAACCGATCGTGACCGGTATCGGCACCGACAACCCGCAGCTGGCGTCAGTGTCAGGCTATCCAACCAGCGGTTCCGAGCTGCAGGTTCAGCAAAATCAGGCCGAGGAGCAACCGGTCAGGCTTGCGGGACTGATGCCCCGGATCAGCAACCAGATGAGTGCGCCGAAATGGGCGGGTGGAATGCCGGCTGCTGAGAAGGCGTGCCGCAACCGGCTCAAGCGGCTTGGGGTGACCTATCGTGACCTGCCGGCCATCAACAGCGGCAAGGGTTGTTCCATTCCCTATCCGGTCGAAGTCACCGAATTGTCAGGTGGCATCCAGATCAAGCCCGCGGCCAAGCTCAATTGCCAGATTACCGATGCATTCGCGCAGTGGGTCAAGAACGAGCTCGCACCGGCGGCCCGGCTTCGCTACCTCTCTGGCGTCAGTTCCATCCGCCAGCTTTCCAGCTATTCCTGCCGGACCATGAATTCGAAGCGCGGCGCGCCGATGTCCGAGCATGCCAGCGGCAACGCCATCGATGTCGGCAAGATCACGCTCAACAACGGCCAGTCGATTGCGGTGCGAAAGCCCGGGTTCTTCTCGTTCCGCGAGAAGAGCCTGCTGAAAACCGTACGCAGCGACAGCTGCAAGTATTTCACCACCGTGCTCGGTCCGGGCAGTGACATCCATCACCGGGATCACTTTCATTTCGACCTCAGGACGCGCAAGGCCGGGTACCGCCACTGCGACTGAGCGGCAGAGCGTGATGGTGCAGATCCAGGGCATTTGCGCAAAAAAGAAGGCTGGCCAAGCCAGCCTTCAGCCCGTTTGCCGGGGGATGGGGCGTCTGCCCGGTACGGGAAGGCTCCGATGCGGGCCCGTGGCGGGGGGCGGGTCCCGGGGAGAGCCTGTGTGGCCGGTTGCGTTTCTCCGGCCAACGGCTTCACAATGCGCGCTGATTGTCTCTGTTTGATGACGCATGCGATTTTGACTACACAAGCGGCGTGATCATGCCGGTACCAGCCGGGACACTGCAAACGGGGACCCTACATGCCAGCTCCGGAAGATCTGATCTGGTTTGCGGTGGCTCTTGCCGCAGCCGGAGGCGTTGCCGGTGTGCTCGCGGGCCTGTTCGGCATTGGCGGCGGGGCTATCCTCGTGCCGGTGTTCTACCAGCTTTTCGGCATGCTGCAGGTGGATGACGCGGTGCGCATGCATCTCTCCGTCGGCACCTCGCTGGCGATCATCGTTCCGACCTCGATCCGATCGTTCCTGTCACACCGAAAGCGCGGCGCGGTGGATCAGGACCTGTTGCGCAACTGGATCCTGGCGGTGCCGCTTGGCGTGTTTTCGGCGGCCTTCATCGCGGCATCGGTGTCAAGTGCCGGACTGCGGGCAATCTTTGCGCTGATTGCCATCCTGGTCGGGTTGCGAATGCTGCTCAACAGAGAGCACTGGCGGCTCGGCGGGCAATTGCCGGCAAATCCCGTCAGAGCTCTCGTGGGATGGGGTATCGGGCTTTTGTCCGGTCTCATGGGCATTGGCGGCGGCGTTCTCAACAACACCTTCATGACGCTATATGGCCGTCCCGTGCACCAGGCCGTGGCAACCTCTGCCGGGGTCGGTGTGCTGATCGCGGTGCCCGGCCTCTTCGGCTATATCTGGGCAGGGTGGGGATCGGCTGGCCTGCCGCCATTTTCGACAGGCTACATAAACTGGGTGGTGGTGGGGCTGATCATCCCGATCACGCTGCTGGTGGCGCCGTTGGGTGTCCGGCTGGCGCATGCGCTCAACAAGCGCCAGCTCGAGATCGGCTTTGGCGTGTTCATACTGTCCGTGGCGGCCCGGTTTCTCTGCAGCCTGGTCTGATCGAGCGATCTGCGCAACAGCTGAACAATTCTCCGATGTCCCTTGGCCTGGAGGCGTGCGGAATCCAGTCACCCGTTCACCGCGCGCAAGCGAAACCCAATGCCAACCTTGTGGGCTGGTGCGTCTTACAAGCTGGAGCGCAGCTGAGCCAGTGTTGCCACGGTTTCGAAATTGATCGACGAACTGCCGTTGAGAACAGACAATATCGGGTCCTGGGCACCATTGTCGATGTCATAAAGCGCGAGGAACCGCCGGACCAGAGTGTCCACCTTTTCCGGATCGAGCAGATCGTCCACGTCAAGATACCGGTCGAGCATGGCCTTCTGCTTGTCGATGTCACTGCCCGCGGTCTCATCGGAAATCGAGAATGTGGTGCGGACGAACTGCGCCAGGGCTTCGTCAGCCAGAATGTCGTAGTTGCTGGTCAGAGAGGGCGCCATGCGCTCGAAATAGAGCGCCAGACGCGCGCCCAGGCTTTCCTCTCCGGCTTCCTCTTCGATTGCCTGTGTCAGGTAGAGCCGCTGGGTTTCCACCAGGCCGCGTTCATTCTGTGCGCCAGGGTCGGACACTGTGCGGATGTAGCCTTCGGCATCGAAGTTGAAGGATCCGGCAATCTTCTGGAAGCCGATATCGGTCTGCTGATTGGCAAAGCTGTTCGGATCATCGAGGTCAGACGTGAGAACTGCCCGGAGCATCTCTGTGCTCACGTCAACCGGTCTGAGACCTTCGGCAACCAGCAGCACGTTGCGCAGCCGCGTGTCGGCCAGAAGCTCGTCCACGGTCTCCAGCGTCTGCAGCCTGGTCCGATAATAGGAGGCTTCCTTTTCCGTCGCGGCCTTTGAGGATTCGCTGTCATCAAGCCTCGTCACGGCGGTGTAATAGGCCTTGGTAATCCGGGTGATCTCATTTTCGGACTGGGCATAGCGTGGCGAGCCGATGCTGCCGTCAGGGGCAAAGTTGAAGGCCTTCGCCAGCTGCACGAAGCGGTCATCCTTCATGCTGTTGACGTAGCTGTTGGGATCATAGGGATCGCTCGTGAAGACCTGCTTCAACTTGTAGGTGGAGACTTCATCGGGGGAAATGTTGAACGCCTTGAGGGCGAATTCACGGATGGTGATCGCCGCAGGCTCGGCAGACAGGAAGTCGTCGAGGTTGCTGGTCAGGCCGATATAGAGCTTGTACTTGGCGATGGCCGCGGCATCGGCCTCTTCATCGGCGTCGTTGTATTTGCCGATGTAGTTGGATGTCGTGGTGTAGAGTTGGTCTGCGTCCTGGATGTCCATGCCGGGCGTGATCGAGCCATCGGCTTCGAAATTGAAGGCCTTGGCCAAGGCGATCATTCCCTCGCTCTTGGTGTAGATTTCGCCGTCGGGATCAGATGTGTCCTGCTGCAAAGCCCATTCGACGTCGGCGCGGCTGGTGGTCAGTGGGATGTCATAGGCCGTCAGCATCATTATGCTGAGACGGGAATTGTCGAGAAGCTCCTCAAGCGTCGTGATGGTGGGAATGGTTTCCTCGTAATACTGCTTGTTGAGCAGCGCGCCGGTGGAGGTCAGCCTTGGCTGCGACAGCACGTAGCTCTCCGTGACCATCTTGAGCTGGGCTTCTGTCATCGGGGCCACGCCCGTATCCAGGCTGCCATCGGCGCTGAAATTGAAGGAGGCGGCCATGTTGTAATACATGTCGGCCTTGTCGATGGCCTTGGTGTACTGGGTGATCAGGTAGTTGATCTTCTCTTTCTGCGCCGGTGTCTTCAGCGGATCGGTCAACTGCGTGTTGAGGTCGTCAACCAGAACCAGCCACTCATTGACCTTGGGCGCAATGACTGAGTTTACGTAGCTGTTCGCATCGGCAATGTCGCTGGTGAGCACGCCTCTGAGGGTTTCGTAGTCATAGGTCTTGGGATCGATGCCGAAGGTGGAAAAGACGTAGTCGCGGGCGCGGGTGTTCTGCAGCAGGTCTTCGACATTGGTAAAGGTCTGGGACACAGCCTTGAAGTAGTTGGTTTCCTCGCGCAGCAGATCATCATTGTTCTGAATGGACTGCTCATAGGTGCCGATCAGGGCGTCGATCTGGCTTGTGGTCTGGATGATCTCGGATGTGACCGTGTTGCCGAAGTCATAGGCTGCGGCCAAGGTCTTGTATTTGCTGTCGGTGAGAAGGTTTGCGAAACTGTTGGTATCGGTCAGGTCGCTTTCAAGCACCTTGCGGATGAAGGCCTTGGCGTAGGTCATGTCCTCAAGCCCGTAGGCCTTCATTGCGTAGGCGTAGACCCGGTCATCGGCGAGGAAATCGTCGACCGTTTTGATCGATCCGATCGTGTCGCGGTAGTACTGCGCTTCCCTGGTGATCACCGGGTCGGCTGCCTTCCGGCTCAGCGTCAGATTGATGTCGTTGGTGTAGAAGTTATAGGATTGGTAACTTGAAATCATGGCGCGACCTGTGACCGGAAAAGCAAACAAGGCAATCGACAAACTGACGACAATCCGCATCGCGAGGATGGAATTGGACACGTTGTGCCACGAGTCGCTTGCCTGAGGCTTTCCGCCCGGTGCCCGGTACGGCCTGAACTGGCGGGGCGTCGCGTCCGCATGGCGCTGCAGTTGGTTGCGGCGCCTCAGTCGCGCAGGATGACTTCGTCCCGGCGCATTTCAAAGGCTGTCAGCGATGAGATGAAGTTCATCCCGAGCAGGCTTTGTTCCAGCTGTCCCGGCTCTGCCACCATGGCCCGCAAGCCCTGGCGCTCGACGGTGCCGATGGTGACCGTGTCGAGCCTGACAGGTGCTGCGCGCGCTCTGCCGTTGGCGGTGTTTATGATCAGCGTGTAGCTGAGGTCACCCTCCGAAAATCCGACGCGCAAGGCATCGGCATGTGACAGCGCGATCGAGGTTGCGCCGGTGTCGATGAGGAAACTCACCGGCTCGCCGTTGACATCGCCGGCCGCTTCAAAGTGCCCATTCAATGATTTGCGGATCAGCACAGCCTGACCATTTGCATCCGATACCGTGACCGGCTTGCCGGGCGCCAGACCGCCGGCCACGCGCAGAACCATGTCCCGGGCCTGGTCCTGGTAAAGCCAGCCGGTGGCAAGGCCGAGGATCAACACCACCCAGATCAGCAGATTGCGGATCATTTCGCCGATATTGCGATGCCCGCCGACCACGGCGGCGCCGACAACCGCCCCAATCAGCCCGAGATAGACAAGGCTGGCAAGGTCCGCATTGGGAATGCCGAAACTCAGCCCGGTCTCATGATTGTAGATCAGCACGGCGAGGGTGGCGCCCATCAGGGCGAGGATAACTACCATGCCCGTCAGCTGTCCTGCCGTTCACGCGCCATGCGCTGCCGCCTGGTTTCCCGGCGCGGTTTGCGCTCAACGGTTTCAAGACGGGCCGGCAACTCGGCCATGACTTCACGCCTGGCTTCCGGCGAATAGCTTACCCACTCGGCGATCTCGCCACAGGTACGGCCGCAGCCGAAGCAATAACCGGTTTTCAGGTCAATCGAGCATATCAGGATGCAAGGCGATTCAATGCTCATGGATTTTGCTCGTTAACGGTCGGTATCGACAGTTTATATCGTCGCTTCACAGCAAAAGGGCAAGGGCGGTGAGGCAAACAGTCTCGGTGAGCTGTTGGGTTGCGCCGATCGTGTCCCCGGTATGGCCGTTGAGTTTGTTGCGGACCAGCGATGTCCAGAGGCTGGCGATTGCAGCCAGAAGCGCCAGGCCAAACAGCGCAGGAAACAGGCCGCAAGCCAGGCTTGCCAGAATGACAAACACCAGCCCGCCCACCACCAGTGCCAGTGTCCGGGCGTCTTGATCAGGGGCGCCCACAGAGGCTGCGACGCCGTTCTGGCGGGCAGGGGGCAGGACGTTCCAATGCCAGACCATGGCTGCGCGGGAGGCTGCGGCGACGGCAAGAAGGACAAGCAGCGTGTTCCAGCCGCCGATCACCGAGAGAATGATGGTCAGGGCTATAGCGCGAAGCGCAAAACTGATCAGCAGGGCCAGCACGCCATAGGTTCCAATGCGGCTGTCCTTCATGATCTCGAGCATGTGCTCGCGTCCGCCGCGCGCGCCGAATGCGTCGGCGGAATCGGCCAGTCCGTCCTCGTGCAGCGCGCCGGTAACGCCGATCAGCACCGCAAGCGCGAGAACAGCCGTGAGCGCGGGATTGGCATCGCCGGCAGACAGCAGCGCAACCACCAACCCAGGACACAGGCCGATCAGCAGGCCGGCGACGGGAAACATCGCAGAAGCCCGCGCCAGCGATCCGTCGTGCCCGGAAAAATGGCGCGCCGGCATTGGCAGCCGGCTCAGGAAACCGGTTGAACGGGCAATGTCGTCGATATAGTCGCTGATCTGCATATGGGTCTCCAGCCAGCGTCAAAATACGGATCAAGACCCTGGATGTCGCTAACGTTGTTGTCCTTGGGTGAAATGACAATTACACCGGGCCGCGTCGCGCGTCATGCGCCAGAACTACCTTGGAGAAAAAAATGAGTGCCAGCGGTTTGCCCTTTGATGATTTTCGCGAACTCCTGCGCAACCTGCCGGGGCCCCACACAGAGGCTCTGGCAGCGGCGCGCGAACGCGATTCGCAACTGACCAAGCCTGCAGGCGCCCTGGGACGGCTGGAAGAAATAGCCTTCTGGCTGGCAGCCTGGACCGGGCGGACACCGCAGGTCACGCGACCGCTGGTGGCGATCTTTGCCGGCAACCACGGCGTGACCCAACAGGGGGTGACGCCTTACCCGTCCTCGGTGACGGCGCAGATGGTGGAAAATTTTGCCGCCGGCGGAGCCGCCATCAACCAGATCTGCGTGGCCAATGATCTGGGGCTGAAGATTTTCGACCTGGCTCTGGAAGTGCCGACCGGCGACATCTCCACCGAGGCTGCGATGGATGAGCGCACCTGTGCCGCCACCATGGCCTTCGGCATGGAGGCGATCGCAGGTGGCACGGATCTGCTTTGCATCGGGGAAATGGGCATCGGCAACACCACCATCGCGGCGGCCATCTTCTACGGTCTTTATGGTGGCTCCGCGGTCGATTGGGTCGGCCCCGGCACCGGCTCGGAAGGCGAGGTTCTGGCGCGCAAGATTGCTGCGGTCGAAACCGCGGTAGCGCTGCACAAGTCGCATCTCGATGATCCGCTGGAACTCATGCGGCGTCTGGGCGGGCGCGAAATTGCCGCCATGGCCGGCGCGATCCTGGCCGCGCGCACCGAGCGGATTCCGGTGCTGATCGATGGTTACGTGGCAACGGCCGCAGCCGCCGTGCTGCATGCGGTGAACCCGGCCGCTCTCGACCATTGTATGATCGGACACGTGTCAGCCGAACCCGGCCACATGGCTGCGATCGAGAAGCTCGGCAAGACGCCGCTGCTCGCGCTGGGCATGCGTCTGGGCGAGGGGACCGGGGCGGCGCTTGCCGCGGGCATCGTCAAGGCGGCGGCGCAATGCCACTCCGGCATGGCCACCTTTGCCCAGGCGGGTGTCGCCGACAAGGGCTGATAACAATCAAAGTAGGAGAGGCGCGCCTGAGGCTTATTTATCGAACGACGCTCTAGCTGAAGGCGCGCTTTTTCTTTACCGCCGCGCTGGGCAGGCCTTCGACCGGCGCCATGCTTTCGAGCACCCGCTTGGCTGGCAGGATGGCGATGCCTTCGGTGCCTTCACGCAGTTTGGATTTCAGCACGAATTCGCCGCCATGCTTGGCGAGGATGGCCTGGACGATTGGCAAGCCGAGGCCGGTGCCCTGTTCGGCGCTCTTGATGGCGACCGATCCCTGACCGAACGCGGATAGCACCACGGGGATTTCCTCTTCGGCAATGCCCGGGCCATTGTCCTTGATCGCCAGATACTGACCGCCACCGGCGGTCCAGCCAAGCTTGACCCGGATTTCGCCGCCCGAGGGGGTAAACTTGACGGCATTGGAAAGCAGGTTGAGGGTGACCTGGCGCATGGATTTCTCATCCGCCCAGACCATCGGAAGGTTTTCTTCAAACGCCTCGATGATGCGAATGTTCTTGCTGCGCGCCTTGAGCTGCACCAGGCTGATGCAGTCCTCGGCAATATCGGCAAGCGAGAGCGCGTTCTCGTTGAGCTCGTAGCGCCCGGCTTCAATGCGCGACAGGTCGAGAATCTCGTTGATCAGGTTGAGAAGATGCTGGCCGGAGCGGTGGATGTCGCCGACATATTCCTTGTAGCTGGCATTCTCGATCGGGCCCAGGACTTCCCCGGACATGACTTCCGAGAAGCCCAGAATGGCGTTGAGCGGCGTTCTCAACTCGTGGCTCATCGATGCCAGGAAGCGTGATTTCGCGAGATTGGATTCCTCGGCGCGGCGGCGGGCCTCGTCCGAGACCGAATTGGCGACCTCGAGTTCGGCAATGAGATCATCCTTCTCGGTCTGATAGCCGAGCATCTTCACATTGGTGGTGTAGAGCCGCTTCGACATGAAAACAAAGAACAGCGCGGCGGCGAGGATCATTGCAAGGATTGATACATCAGCCATGTCCTGGCTGACGGCTGCGCGCAGGGCCAGTGCAGCAATGACCGGTACGGCGGCGAAATAGAGGGCCCGGCGCAGGGCAAAGGCGGCCATGGCGGTTGCCGCAAGCGCGATCAGCAGGACCGCGGACTTGTAGAAGACAAATGTATCGCCCTGGCAGGTGGTGCAGTCCTGATAGGCAAAGAAGGCCCAGGTCAGGCCCAGGATGGTGTAGGCGGCCAGGAACCGGTTGCGCCAACGTCCGAAATTTTCGTCGTTGCTGTGTTCGCGCGAGGCGCGGCGGGCAACCATGATCATGCCGGCATAGACGACCAGCGTCATCAACGCCCAGGCCAGCAACCATACGGCATCGTCAAACCAGAGGCCGCCAACCGCTGTGAGAATGACCAGCACAGGTGGCGCGGCAGCGCCCTGCAACACTGCGTTGATGTGCAGACGCAGCATCTCGTTGTCGAAGCCGTGGAGCTTTTCGCGGCCATGCTGCAACTGCTCGCGCGTATTGCGCACGGTTTTCATCACCGCCGCGTTCTTGTGGGTACGCGAGCGATCGACAATGTTCTTGTCGGTCATGGTCTGGGGCGTCGACACAGTCATCGGTTCTCTACGGTTCGTACCTAAATCTAGTCGCTAAAGTTTAAGAACCTGTTTGCATCTTAACGGTTCTGGCCAATCAATCGGCTTGAAACAGCGGAGTGAATAGGGGCATCTGGCGGCATGAGATTCCGAAAGTTCAGGTCAAGGCGACAGCGTCCGCGGTGGCGCAAATTTCTCGATTTCTGTCTGGCCATTGTGGTTTTTGCAGGGGCGGCGTTCATCGCCGCGCGTATGGAGCACTTCGCAGCGCCGGACATTTCCGGTGCGATGCGTGTGGTTGATGGCGACAGTCTGGCTCTGGGAACGCGTCGCCTTCGGCTCAAGGGAATTGATGCGCCCGAACTCAAGCAGGTTTGCCGCAAGGGGGGCGAAGCGTATGGCTGCGGCTTCGAGGCGGCATCTTTTCTCCGCGGTCTGGTGGGAAACCATGAGGTAACCTGCAAGGGCGAGGGTATGGACCGTTACGGTCGGGATCTTGTCCGTTGCACCGCGGCCGGTGTGGATCTGAACCAGACCATGGTGCGTTCAGGCCACGCCGTGGCCTTCGGAGATTACCGCATCGCCGAAGCCGACGCGCGCAGCGAACAGGCAGGGCTTTGGGCCGGAGAGTTTGACTTGCCGAAGCAATGGCGCGCGGTGCATGGCGGGCTGAACGAGGATTTTCACGCGGGATTGTCTTCGCTGATGGCTATCGCGAGGCGGTTGTTTGGTGTCTGATCGACACTATCTTTTTGAGGGAGAGGAAACATTACATGAAGCTTTATGATGGAGGCCGAGCGCCCAACCCACGTCGCGTAACGGTGTTCCTGGCCGAAAAGGGCATCGATGTCGATAAGGTGCCGGTGGACATGGGCAAGCTGGGGCACAAGTCTGAAGAGGTCACCCGGCTCAACCCGTTGCAGCGGCTGCCGGTGCTCGAGCTCGATGACGGCACGGCGATCTCGGAAACGGTGGCCATCTGTCGCTATTTCGAGGAACTGCATCCCGAACCGCCGCTGATGGGGACGGACGCCCGGGACAAGGCCATTGTGGAGATGTGGAACCGTCGGGTGGAGTTGATCTTTCTCGGCGCTGTCGCCAATGCTTTCCGCCACACCCACCCGGCGATGAAGGAATGGGAAGTGCCGCAGCTGGCAGAATGGGGCGAAATCAACCGGCCCAAGGCACTGGCGTTCCTGGAACTGCTCGACAAGGAGCTGGCCGAGCGCGAATTCATCGCCGGCGATCGCTACACCATCGCCGACATCACCGGAATGATCGGAGTCGACTTCATGAAGCCGGCACGGATCGAGCGGCCGGAGCATCTCACCAATGTGATGCGCTGGTACAAGGCGGTGTCGTCGCGGCCGAGTGCCCAGGTGTAAGTCAACGATGAGCAGGGCTACCGAAGAACAGGACCGGGATCCGGAGCTGAGCGCGCTGCTTGCCAGGATCTCGGCCTGCCGGATTTGCCGCGACAATCCGGCGGGTGGCCCTGAACGCGCCCTGCCACACGAGCCGCGGCCGGTCTGCGTGGCCTCCTCGCGTGCGCCCATCCTGATCGCCGGGCAGGCGCCGGGCACGCGGGTGCATGCAAGCGGCAAGCCGTTCACCGATGCGTCCGGCAACAGGCTGCGGGACTGGCTCGGGGTGGACGAAGCGCAGTTTTACAATCCGGATCTTTTCGCCATCGTGCCGATGGGGTTCTGTTTTCCCGGCCAGGACGCCAAGGGGGGCGACCTGCCGCCGCGCAAGGAATGTGCGCCGACCTGGCGTGACCAGGTGATGGCGCAAATGCCGCAGCTCAAGCTGATCCTGGTCATTGGCCAGTACGCGCATGCGTGGCACCTGGGATCGCTGAGGCAAAGGACGCTGACGGAAACGGTCCGCAACTGGCGTTCTATCCTCTATGCCAACGATACGCCCACACCGGTGATGCCGCTGCCGCACCCCTCCTGGCGCAACAGCGGCTGGATCAGGAAGAACCCCTGGTTCGAAACAGACCTGCTGCCTGAGCTCAAACGCCGCGTGTCGTTGCTTGTTGACCGTTGATGTGAACTGAGAGTGCTCGAAAGTGCTCTGTAATAGAAAAATTTTCTTTGTCACGGCTGGGTGTGCGCGATATCAGGGAGTTCATTCCTGATCCTGGAGACGCTCATGGACCGCCTCGACCGCAAAATTCTTCGCCTGCTGCAAGAAGACGCCACTCTGGCGGTGGCTGAAATTGCCAAGAAGGTTGGACTTTCGACGACGCCCTGCTGGCGGCGCATCCAGAAGCTCGAGGAAGACGGGATCATCAAGCGCCGCGTGGCGCTGCTTGACCCTGCCTCCGTCAACGCCAAGGTGACGGTGTTCGTCTCGATCCGGACCAACTCCCATTCGAACGAATGGCTGAAGCGCTTTTCCGAGGTCATCATCGAATTTCCGGAAGTGGTCGAGTTCTACCGGATGAGTGGCGATGTGGACTATCTGCTGCGCGTGGTGGTGCCTGATATCGCTGCCTATGACGCCTTCTACAAGCGGTTGATCGCCAAGATCGAGATTCGTGATGTGTCGTCCTCCTTTGCCATGGAGCAGATCAAGTACACGACGCAGCTGCCGCTCGATTATATCCAGCTGGCCAAGGAAAAGTCCGAAGGCAGCTGAGCCGGGTGTGGCCTGACGCGCGCCAGTCAGGACGCAATGAAATCCGGACGCGCGCGGCTGCAGGACCTGCTGCAGGGACGGCACGGCAAAACGCCGCGGTCAAATCGCTCACGCATCTCGCGTTTTCGGTGTATGCTGAAAATGCGATATGTTGTGGGGATTGCCCCACCGGGAGGATACTCATGAAAACGCTTCTTGCCACAGCGATGGCCGTCATGTTCATGGCGAACGCCGCCAATGCCGCGGGTGACGATGTGACAACCGTCACAAGTGATGCGGCTTTTGCAGATGTTGCGTCCGGGATCGAGAATGCCATCGTCAATCGCGGCTACAAGGTCGATTATCACGGCTTCATCGGCGACATGCTCAAGCGCACCGCAACCGATGTCGAGGCCGGCAAGGCGCTCTACAAGGACGCGGAATTCTTCACCTTCTGCTCGGCGGTGGTGTCGCGCAAGGTGATGGAGGCCGATGCCGATATCGCTGATATCGCCTATTGCCCCTATGTGGTGTTCGCCTACGAGACCGAAGAGGCGCCGGGTGCTGTCACGATCGGGTTCAGACGGTTGCCCGATGGCGGTGAGCGCGATGCCGTGAACACGCTTTTGTCCGAGATCATCAAGGATGCCGCCGACGGGTTCTGACCTGTCTGGCGGATCAAGGCCGTCTTGACGCCAGACGCTTGAGCACCTTGTTGTCGGTGAGCTCCCTGACGGCGTTCCTGCCGACCCAGCGGGCGGCCTTGTCATCAGATGCTGTGAGCTTTTCCGCCAGCCTCAGGGCAGGGGCGTGGCAGGTCAGGTTTCGCTTGCCGATCTGCCGCAGCGCCCAGTTGACGGCCTTCTTGACGAAATTGCGCGGATCGGTGGCGTGTCTCTCGATCAGCGGCAGGAATGCGATGAAATCGGCATCGTCGCGGTTCTTGAGGTGCACCGCGGCCCAGGCCAGCATCGCAAATGCGGTGCGGCGGACGAATTCACGTTCGTCGCTCGCGAAGTCCGGTGCCAGCTCATCGAGATGGCCCGCGTCGACGAACAGGTCGGCGGCGTGATCGACGATTTCCCAGCTGTTGAAATCGTGGGCCATGTCGCGGGCCTGGGTCGGACTCACCCGTCCGGGCTCCTCGGTAAACAGTGCCAGAAGACGGGCTTCGCGGTTCCCGGTCCGCCATAGTTCCAGCGCCCGTTCATGGTCGCGCCCCAGCGTCCTGGCAAAGGGGCGGAGTACCGTATTGCCGACCCCGTAGGCGTTGCCGGTATGGATGCCGAAGCGCGCCATACCGGCAATGTTATGCGCCGACCCGTTTGCTTCAAGCCATGCCAGGATGTCCGGCACGGTGTAATCCGCGTTTTCGGGCGGGCGGTGGGGCGGCATTTATTTCTCGAGGCGTGCCAGCAGCGAGGAGGTGTCCCAGCGGTTGCCGCCCATGGCCTGGACATCGGCGTAGAACTGGTCGACGAGCGCGGTGACAGGAAGCGTCGCGCCGTTGCGCCTGGCTTCTGTGAGCACGATGTCGAGGTCCTTGCGCATCCAGTCGACGGCAAAGCCGTAATCATACTTGCCGGTGTTCATGGTCTTGTGGCGGTTTTCCATCTGCCAGGAGCCGGCGGCGCCCTTGGAAATCACGTCGACCACCTTCTCGATGTCGAGGCCAGCCTTCTTGCCGAAATGGATGCCTTCGGAGAGCCCCTGAACCAGGCCGGCGATGCATATCTGGTTGATCATCTTGGTCAGCTGACCGCTGCCGACCGGGCCCATCAGGCCGACCATGCGGGCATAGGCGTCGATGACAGGATTGGCCTTCTCGAAGGTGGCCTCGTCGCCGCCCACCATGACGGTGAGCACGCCATTGTCGGCTCCGGCCTGGCCGCCCGACACCGGCGCATCGAGAAAGCCGCAGCCCTTGTCGCTACAGGCATCGGCCAGTTCGCGCGCCACTTCGGCAGACGCGGTGGTGTTGTCGATCAGGATCGCGCCCTCGCTCATGCCGTGCAGAACGCCGCCGGGCGCCAGGGTGACGGCGCGCAGATCATCATCGTTGCCAACGCAGGTGAAGACGAAATCGGCACCCTTGGCGGCGTCCGCCGGGGTGTCGCAGGCGGTGCCGCCAAACTCGTCGGCCCATTTGCGAGCCTTCTCGGCGGTCCGGTTGTAGACCCGGAGTTCATGGCCGCCCTTGGTCTTGAGATGTCCTGCCATGGGGTAGCCCATAACCCCCAGACCAATGAATGCTACTGTTGCCATTTCGCCTATCCTCCTATCACAAATACGCTTTACGCCTCACCTGATTGCAAGTTACGTAATGCAACTTGTCAGATCCTGGGAGGGACATAGACCAATGATGCGCATCCTCAAAGGGCTTATCAAGCTCATTTTGTTTCTTGTTCCCCTGGTCGTGATGGTTGCGGGAGCCGGAATCTTGTGGGCTTCGCGATCGCAAGCGCCCTCGGACGGCAGCATGCAGATCGCCGGTCTGGGCGAGGATGTGACAATCACGCGCGACGGCAACGGGGTGCCGCATATCAAGGCCGGGACCCGCGCCGACGCGGCCGCCGGTCTCGGCTTCGCCCATGCCCAGGACCGTCTGTGGCAGATGGAAGTCAGCCGCATGGCGGGGCAGGGACGTTTGTCGGAGATGTTCGGCGATGCCACCGTCAGCACCGATATCTGGCTTCGCACCATGGGTATTCATGAAGCGGCGGAAGGCTCACTCAGTGTCATGGATGCGGACACAATGGCGATGCTCGAAGGTTATGCCCGTGGCGTCAACGCCTGGATGGAGCGCAACCCGCAGGTTTTTTCAGCCAGGCTGCCGCCCGAATTTCTGATTCTCAGCCATGAGCCGGAGCCGTGGAGACCGGTCGACACGCTGACCTCGATCAAGATGATGTCGATCTCGCTGGCGCAAAACCTCGGCGAAGAAGCGTTGCGGCTGGGGTTTGCCCGTCTCGGATTGAGCGAAGCGGAGATACAGGATTTGCTGCCGTATCTGGATGTCGATACGGCCCCTCCCATGCCTGACCTGACCGAGCTGCTCGGGCTCGACACCGGCCCGATCGGGGCTGCGATGGTCTCCGCCGATGCATCGGACAGCTTTGCCGGTATCGACAGCGTGCTGGCAACCGGCGCCTCCAACAACTGGGTGATTTCGGGAGAGCGCACTCAGTCCGGCCTGCCGATTGTGGCCAATGACCCGCATCTGGGCCTGATGGCGCCGTCGGTCTGGTATCTTGCGCACACGGAAGTCACCGAGGAGTTCGACGAGCCACGGCATCTTATCGGCGCGTCGCTGCCGGGCACGCCCTTCGTGCTGTTGGGACGCGGCAACGACATCGCCTGGGGCTTCACCAACACCGCGTCGGACGCGCAGGATGTGTTTGTCGAGCGGGTCAATCCGGACAATGCGGATGAATATTTGACACCGACCGGCTGGGCGAAATTCGGCGCGAAGGATGAAGTCATCAAGGTCAAGGGCGGTGCGGACCAGCGCTTTACCCGCCGGTGGACCCGGCATGGGCCGGTGTTTCCGGCCAGCTACAAGAATTTCGACAAGCTGCTGCCGGAAAACACCGTTGCGGCGTTGCAATGGGTGGCGCTGGCGCATGACGACACCACGGCGATGGCCGGGCCGCGCCTCTACAACATGCGCACGGTCGAGGATTTCCAGGCCGGCTTCGAGGTGTTCCTGACGCCGATGCAGTCGATGGTGGTGGGCGACCGGTCGGGCAATATCGGTTTTGTCGCCGCGGGGCGGCTGCCGCGGCGCGATCCGGCCAACCAGCTGATGGGGCGCGCGCCTGCGCCGGGATGGAATGCGATCTATGACTGGCGCGGCTATGCGCCCTACCGGGATCTGCCGCGCCAGAACAATCCCGAAAGCGGGCTGATTGCCACTGCCAACACCAAGATCGTGGGGCCGGATTATCCGTTGCACCTGACCTTCGACTGGGATGAGCCTTTCCGTCAGGACCGCATCGAGACGCTGATCAACGGCACGGAGGAAAAGCATACTGCGGCACAGTCGCGGCAGGTGCAGGCCGATATCTACTCGCCGGCTTTCGCCAGCCTGAAGCCGCGGATGCTGAAGGCACTGGAGGGCAAAGATCTGTCTCCGGCCGATCAGGAACTGGTCGCCAGCCTTGCATCATGGGACGAAACCATGGCGCGTGACGCAAGCGAGCCGCTGCTGTTCATGGCTTGGGTCCGCCACACCATGATCATGGCATTCGAGGATGATCTGGGTTTCCTCTTCAAGGACTGGTTCAAGATCCGCGGCAAGGTGATGGAGCGGCTGCTTGACGGCGAAACCGCGCGCGACTGGTGTGACATCAAATCCACTGACGCCGAGGAAAGCTGCGAGCAGATCGTTGGCGACGCGTTCGACGCCGCTGTTGCGGAGCTCAAGGTCCGCTACGGTGACGACGCCAGCCAGTGGCGCTGGGGTGAGGCGCATTATGCCAAGGGCGCGCACCGGCCGTTCGGCGAAGTCGGGATGCTCAGGCGCTTCTTCAATGTCGAAGTCGAAAGCGGCGGCGGGCCGTTCACGCTGGATCGTGGACGCACCCAGGTCCAGGATGACGAGGATCCCTATGCCAACACCAATGCGGCGAGCTATCGCGGCATCTTCGATCTGGCCGATCTTGACGGTGCCACCTACATCCAGACCACCGGTCAGTCGGGCAACGTGTTTTCCGGCCACTACAGCGATTTCGCTCCGATCTGGGCCGATGTGAACTCGATCGAGATCCCGGCGGCCGATGTGGTGGATCCGGCAGGGGTGTGGAGGCTCAGCCCGGCGCGCTGAACCGGCTAGAAGTCGTTTGCCAGCGCGCAGGCAAGATCTTCGATGCTGTGCTGGGTCACCAGCCCGCGGCTGCCGTAATTATAGGTCGCCTCGATGATCTTGGGGTTCTTTTCGACCACCGGGTAGATGATCTTCATGAAGGCACGCAGCAGAGCCAGGATCTCGCCGCGCTCGCTGATGCGGTAGATCCGCAGGCCCTGCTTGTTCACGTCCCGGTCCGGAATGTCGTAAAATCCGGTGACGCTGGTGCCGTTGAAGGAATAGACGCGGCCGATGTGCGAACTGGCATAGCCTGCGTGCTGGGCCAGGCCGCCGCCGAGGGAATGGCCGGCGGCGATGAATTCCGGCGTGCCCAGCCCCTGCAGCTCCGGATGGTCGACCAGCAGATTGTCGGCAACGTGGATGGCGATGCTGCGGGCGAGATCATACTGGTCCCAGCCGGCGCCAAAATAGCTGGTGATCCAGCGTGCGTTGCTCCACCAGTCGCCCCAGGTCTGGGTGCCGCGAAAGACCAGCGCGACCTGGATCTTCTCCGGATTGATCCTCCGGTACCAGACGGCGTAGCTCAATGTGCCGTCCCATCTCGCCTTGTTGCCGTCGCGGTGATCCGGCCTGTCCGGAACGGTCGCGGATGCCGGCAGGCGTGTCCAGTCGGCAAGAATCTCGGCAAGGTCACAGGCTGCCGCGGCGGTCTTGGGCTTCGGACTGTCTGAGAGACGGTAGACTTCGGCGCTCATCGCGGCGAAATACTTGGCCTCGTAAAGGTCCGAGGCGGTCGTGCCCTGTTTCAGGTCGTCGACCGATTCCAGCAGGCCTGCGATCCTTGCATAGCCTCTTTCGAGCGTGAGAATGTTGTAGGTCCGCACCCCGATGATCCACAGGATCACGATCAGCAGAAACGATGCCTGATACGGATGGTTCACAATTCCCGATATGATTGCGCGAAAAAAGCTCACGGCTTATCCTCCCCGGCACGGCACCCCAGCATGGTGAAGCCTTGCCGGCATTTGACCGCAAATCGGCCCGATTTCCGTTGACGCATGTCAAGGACAGCGCAAATCGGTGCAGGCGGCGGTCTCGGAAACTGCCGGCAAAGAATGGCCGGACGGGGTTGCAGCTTCGGGCTCAGCGATTAAGTGGGACCTGCGAGCGCTGCAATCGCAGCTTGCCTCCATTCAGATCAAGGAACGAGAATGACTGATCAAAAGAACATTGCCTTTCATGACGGAAACTCAATTCCGCAGCTCGGGTTCGGCATCTGGCAGATCCCGCAGGACGACACTGCAGCAGCGGTTGAAAGCGCCATTAAGACCGGCTACCGGCTGATCGACGGCGCCTTCATCTATGGCAATGAAGCCGGTCTTGGCGAGGGCCTGAGGAACTCAGGCGTGCCGCGCGACGAGATCTTCGTCACCACCAAGGTCTGGAATCGTGATCAGGGCCGCGACAAGGCTCGGGCCTCGGTCGAGCGCAGCCTGAAGAGCATCGGCGTCGACAAGCTCGACCTGGTGCTGATCCACTGGCCGGTCCCGGGCCTGGATCTTTATGTCGAGACCTGGAAGGCGCTGATGGAGATGCGCGATGAGGGGCTGATGCGCTCAATCGGCGTGTCGAACTTCAATGCCGACCATCTGACGCGGATCATCGAGGAGACCGGTGAGGCGCCCGTGCTCAACCAGATCGAGATCAACCCGCAACTGCAGCAGCCGGAGCTGCGGGCGTTCTGCGACAGCCAAAAGATCGTCGCCCAGGCCTGGACACCGCTCGGCAATGGCAAATCGTTCGAAGCAGATCCGATCAAGGCTGCCGCGGCGCGGACCGGCAAGAGCCCGGCACAGGTGGTGTTGCGCTGGCATTTGCAGCTCGGTCACGCGGCAATTTCGCGCTCGGTCAATCCGGGCCGGCAGGCCGAAAACCTCGATGTGTTCGATTTCACACTGACCGATGAAGAAATGAAGGCCATCGAAGGTCTCGACGTCGGCCTACGCAACGGCCCCGATCCGTCGGTGTTCAAGCTGATGTAGGCAGGTCCGATCATTGCCTGGTTGTTGATACCGGACTTTGAAAAGGATGCGGGCGACTGTTTCGCCCGCATCTTTGTGTTTGGCGCTCAGAGCGCCTTTCCAGACTTCTGATCAGGCTGCGTTTGCGGCGTCATTGCTGCGCGCCAGCAGGCGCAGACGGGAGGAAAACTCGCCGCGGTCGACATAGCAGCCATGCAGGTGCCGGTAGCCGGTGGAGGGGTCGAAGGCATCGCGTCCGTGCAGCACCCGGCGATTGTCAAACACCACCATTTCGCCGGCTTTCAGCTTCAGTGTCAGCCGGTATTTCGGATCGCGCGTCTTGGCCATGTAGGCGCGGTAAGCGCGATAATAGGCCGGCATGATGTCGGGGCTCATGTCGAAAATCGCCGCCAGATGGGCGTTGTAGCGAATCTCGATGACCTCTCCTTTCGCATCAAGCGTGATCACCGGCTCGTGCACACGGATGTCCGCGTCTGCATCGTGAAAGCGGAACGGGATCGGCACGTCGCAAAGCAGGCGGAAAGCGTCTGGATCCTCGCTGCGAAGGTCTTCCGCCATGGCAAAGCCGTCGGCGAAAATCGAGCCGCCGCCTGTCGCCTCATTGGCGAGGCAATGCAGGAACTGATAGCCCGGCGGCACTTCCTGATTGGGCAGGTCGGTGTGTAGCGGCAGGGCCACGGATGTGTAAGCCAGGTTGTTGGGGTCGGGCTTGTTGATCACCTCGAACGTGGTGCCGAAATTGGTCTGGCGTAAGAAGCCTATGCGCTCGGCGACATCCACGCCCGCACCAACCCGATCCTCCAGAAGCTCGACAATCGAGAGGCCAAGCCTGGCCGTGTCGCGCATCCATGCGTTCAGAGCCACGTCATCGACGCCGATTTGTGCGGCCTTGTGGCGCGGGATACCGGCTGCGCCGAGATCGCCGCGCCAAGGCTGTGCTGCAATCGCGCCGGGGTCTTCGGCCGGGTGTCCGGGACGGTGGGCGTTCAGAAGCGATATCGGCATATGGCTGACATGTCCGTCTGCGTAGGTCAGCACGGCAACGTCTTGGTCCATCCGTGCGCCAGTGAGCACCGGCGCGTCATCAAGCGCCAGAAGATCGAGTACGCGTTCATGGGTCTGCGAGTGCAGGCCGGAAGGGCAATTGTCGCGCAGCCAGATGGTCGGGTAACGGGTTGAGGTGGCGTCTGTCCAGGTCACGACAAGCGTGTCGGGACGAACCGAAAGGTCTGTTATTGTCATGGGAGATCCAGATTGTTTCATGTGGGCAAAAATGACCGGCGCGGTCTGCGTCGCAGTCGTCCGGTCAGCACAACACTCAGTGGCCGGGCGGCGGCCACCAACCCTGGGTCTTGCCATAGGGCGAGCCAATGGCGCGGCCGCCGAGGGAAACATCTGATTTCATGCCGAGATGCTATGCCTGCATGGGGTTCCCGACAAGCAGAATTTTGCGCATCTCACCGCCAGCGCGGAGGGGCCTTGCGGTGCAGGTGCCGGATGCGGTGTCGCGGCTCTCGATCAGCTCTGGCTGGAGCTGGATCTATCTCTTCCGCGCAATAAACAGATGCCCCGCGATCGGCAGGCCCTGTTCGTGGCGGACGATGATGTCGCCGGCCTCGAGTGTGTCGAAGCCTGCCGCGTCGAGGGCATCGCGGACATAGGTCTCGGTGTGGGCGAAGCGCTGGAAACGGCCGACCGTGTAGGGACGGCCCTCGAATTCGGCATGCGGCAGGGTTTCGCTGGAGAAGCAGAACAGCGCGTTGGGCAGGGCGTTTTTCGCCGCCGCCTCGAACAGCGGCTCAAGTGCGCCGAGATAGGGCAGCACGTCGGTGGCGGCGATGAGGTCAAACGGGTCGTCCTCATTGTCCTGAAGATAGTCAACGGCGTCGGCGACATAGAGCGTGTCGTAGAGGCCCTTCTCATGGGCGATCTCGACCATGTTTTCAGCCAGGTCGAGGCCGGTGGCGTCATCGACCATGTCTTCAAGCGCGCCGCCGGTCAGGCCCGTGCCGCAGCCGAGATCGAGCATGCGTTCGAAGCTGGTTTCGCCGAGCTCGATCAGCCGCTGTCTGAGCAACAGCGGCACGTGATAGCCGAGATCCTCGACCAGCACCTTGTCGAAGACTTCGGCATGCTGGTCGAACAGGGTGGTGACATAGGCTTCGGGCGCGCGGGCGGGCACCTCGCCACGCTTCATCGAGGCAAGCCGCACCGCTGCGCCGCCGTGATCGTCGGGATCGAGCGCCAAGACTTCGGCGTAAGCGGCTGCTGCCAGGTCAAAATCGCCGGATTTTTCCAGCGACAGCGCGCGGTTGTAGGCTTCCGCCAAGGCATCGTCGTCGGTTCTGGCCATGGAAGGCTCCAATTTCGGTTTCGCGCTCCTTTTATACAAAGGCGCGGGCGCGGCAAGCAGCGATTGGTGCGCTACCTCTTGAGGTGGCGGGTGAGGCGCTGTTCGAGCTTTTCCCAGATGTTGCGCAGGGCCTCGACGATGACGAGATAGAACACCGCGGCCCAGATATAGGTCTGGAAATCGAAGGTGCGGGAATAGGCGCGCCGGGTTTCGCCCATCAGGTCGAACACGGTGACAATGGCGACAATCGCCGAGCCCTTTATCATCAGGATGATCTCGTTGCCGTAAGGTCTGAGCGCCACGATCATCGCCTGGGGCAGGATGATGCGGTGGAAGGTCTGAAACCGGGTCAGACCGAGGGCCGCAGCCCCCTCATGCTGGCCGCGGGTGACGCTCTCGATGGCGCCGCGCAGGATCTCCGCCTGGTAGGCAGCAGTGTTCAATGTGAAGGCGAACAGGGCACAGTTCCAGGCATCGCGGAAGAACACCCACAGACCAACCGCCTCGAGTTCGTGGCGGAAGCTGCCGAAGCCGTAATAGATCAGGAACAGTTGCGCGATCAGCGGCGTACCACGGAAGAAGTAGACATAGCCGTAGGCGATCGAAGAGAGAAAGCGGTTGGACGACATTCGCCCGAAGGCAATGGGGACCGACAGCAGCGCGCCGAGCGACACCGATATGGCGACCAAGGTCAGCGTGACGCCAAGCCCGGAGAGAAATTTCGGGCCATAGGTGGTGACCTTGTCGATGTCCCAGGCATCCACAAGCCAGAGCACCAGGGCTATGCCTGCAACGATCCACAGGCCGAGCAGGGTGGCGCCGAGAATGCGCAGGCCGCTCCAGCGGAAGGCTTTGACCGGTGGTGGCGGCTGTGGCGGTATCAGGTCGTCGGCAATGCTCATCGGCTTACCCCCGAACGGCGCACCCGGGTCTCGATCTTCGAGAACACGACCGAGGAGGCCATGGCGAGCGCCAGGAACAGCAGGCAGGCGATGCCGTAGAAGAAGAAGGCTTCCTTGGTGACCTTGGCGGCAATGCCGGTCTGGCGCAGCGTGTCGCCGAGCCCGATCACCGAAATCAGGGCGGTGTCCTTGATCAGGATCATCCAGAGATTGCCGAGGCCTGGCAGGGCGATGCGGACAAGCTGCGGCAGGATGATGAGCCGCATGGTCTTGCCCGGGCGCAGGCCGAGCGCATGACCCGCCTCGTACTGGCCTTTGGGGATCGCCTTGAAGGCGGAGGAGAGCACTTCCGAGGCGTAGGCGGAGAACACCAGCGACAGCGCAATGGTGCCGGCAATGAAGGAATTGATGTCGAAGCCGCGCTCGAAGCCGAGCGCGATCGCCACTTCACGGACCGCGATCTGCAGGCCGAAATAGATCATGAAGATGGTCAGAAGTTCCGGCAGGCCGCGAAAGATGGTGGTGTAGATGTCGGCGGCAGCGCGAAGCGAGCGGATTTCGGTCTGCTTGGCGAGTGCGAGAAACAGGCCGATGATCAGGCCGATGGGGAGGGTGCAGAGCGCCAGGGTGATTGTGACGAAGAAGCCGCGCGCGACCTCGTCTCCCCAGCCAGTGTCGCCGCAGGACAGCAGCGAGCCTTCCGGCAACAGGTTGAGCACCCCGACAGGACCACAGAACGGATCGAACAGCGATACGAACGCATATAGCTGGCCTCCCAGCGTTGCCGTCGGTTCCATGCTGTCCCCTGAGCCTTGCCGCATTGGTGCGGTCTTGGTGTGCGGCGGCGGACGAAAGCCTCGCCCGCCGCCCGTTTGCGGTGGTTACCGGTGACTATCCGGCTTAGTCGCCATAGACATCAACGTCAAAATACTTGTCGTTGATTTCCTTGTAGGTGCCGCTTGCACGGATTGCGGCGATGGCCGTGTTGAACATGTCACGCAGCTCGGTTTCGCCCTTGCGGATGGCAATGCCTGCGCCTTCCCCGTTGATCACCGGATCAGGGGTCAGCGTGCCAAGCAGCTTGCAGCAGGTGCCGGCGTCGGACTTGAGCCATTCGGAGAGCACGATGACATCATCGATCACCGCATCGACGCGGCCGGAATCGATGTCGAGCTTGTACTCGTCCGGTGTCGGGTAGAGCTTGAGCTCGGCCGACGGCAGCTTCTCTTCGGCGTAGTTGGAGTGGGTGGTCGAAGACTGCGCACCAATCACCTTGCCGGCGAGACCGGCGTCGGTCGCCTCGGTGATCGGGCTGTCCTTGGGTACGGCGATCGCCGGCGGGGTGTTGTAGTACTTGTTGGTGAAGTCGACCTTCTCCTTGCGTTCCTCGGTGATCGACATCGAGGCGATGATGGCGTCGAACTTGCCAGCGAGAAGAGCCGGAATGATGCCGTCCCAATCCTGGGTGACAAATTCGCACTCGACCTTCATCTCTTCACACAGCGCCTTGGCGATGTCGATGTCGAAGCCGACGAGGCTGCCATCGGATTCGAGATTGTTGAAGGGAGGGTAGGCGCCTTCGGTGCCGATGACGACCTTCTTGATGCCGCCATGGCTGGCTGCCTGGGCCGCTGCGCCCATCGACAGGATGAGGGCTGCAGCGGAGACTGCCAGCGTGATGCGTTTGGAAATAAACATAGGTGTCCTCTCTGTTGGCAGGATTGCGGCTTGTTGACCGCCGCATTCCCATGATCGCAGGTGGTGTTCACCGCGCTGGGACGGATATTCCCACTGTTTTGCGGGCGATTGCAACAGGAAATGCAAGCTTACCCAAAGCCAGTTCAGGTAAGATATTCAGCGGGGGCGACGGTGCCGCTGGCCGTGACGATGCCGGCGGTGCACCGTGTCGGGGTCAGGCCCCGTCAATCCTTGCATCGACGGCGAGGCTGCTCTCGACCCGGATGACGTAAAGCGTTGCGAAAATGGAAAGGACACAGGAGATCAACATGACGATGATCAGCGGGTAGGGGCCTGTTTCGGGCGACATGATTGCACCGGCCAGGGCGGACAGGGCCGCGCCGCCGCCGATCATCATTGCGCCGCCGAGGCCCGAGGCCGACCCGGCCAGATGGGGGCGGACACTGACAATACCGGCATTGGCGCTGGGCAGCGTGACCCCGTTTCCAAGCCCGAGGAAGAAGATCGGGCCGAAAAACGACAGCGGATGCCACTGCCCGGCGAGAAACAGCACCAGTGTCACGGTCATGCCGAACGTGGCAATAATGCAGCCCGTCACCATCATGCGGTTGATGCCGATGCGGCTGGCAAAGCGGCCGGATATGAAATTCCCGGTCATGTATCCAAGCGCGATGAACACGAAATAGAACCCCAGTTCGGACGGCTCCATGTCGAGGATCCTGGTGGCCACGAACGGGCCGCCGCCCAGGAACGAAAAGAACGATCCCGATGCAAAGGTGGCTGTCAGCGAATAGCCCCAGAACCGGCGTGAACGAAGCAGTTCCGGATAGGCGCCGAATTGCGCCAGCATGCTGGACGAGCGGTTGTGGTTGGTTTCTCCAAGATCGGTGAGCAACAGAACGAAAGCCCCCAGGCCGAAAACAAACAGCAGCGCAAACACCGACTGCCAGCCGAACAGTTCCTCCATGACGCCGCCCAGGGCCGGCCCTATCATCGGCGCCAATGTCATGCCCATGGTGACATAGCCGATCATCGAGGCTGCCTGCTCGGGGCCGACAATGTCGCGTACCACGGCGCGCGACAGCACCATGCCGGAGACCACTGCGGCCTGCAGCATGCGGATGGCCAGAAATGCCTCGATGCTGGGCGCAAACGGCGTAAGAGCCGTGGCCACGAGAAAGATGCAGAGGCTCACGATCATCACCGGACGCCGGCCATAGCGGTCCGACAACGGGCCGATGATCAGCTGCAGCAAACCGGTCACGGCCAGGTATCCCGACACAGCCAGCTGAACCAGGGCATAGTCGGCCTGGTAATAGGTGGAGATGCCCGGAAGCGAGGGAAGAATGAGGTTCATGTTCAACGCGCTCAGCCCTGCGATCACCACGAGCGTGGCAATGTGCGGCGGGGTTGTGCGATTGAGAAAGACTGTCTTGTTCATCGGGTGTGTTTTGTGGCTTCAGGAGTGGAGATGCAATCGAAATCCGACTGAACCGCGAATCCGGTTGATTGCTCATTGCTGTCATGGGGCATCCGGACACCGGAGTTGCATGGCAATGCAATAGGAATTACTTTGCGATTCTGGATTGAGAACTTGAGTGCGGTAGAATTCACCGACTCTCGGTCGGGTCTATTGTTTGGGGTAGGTGACGCCGTATGACCGACAAAAGCGAAGTCGACCGATGCCCGTTCTGTGACGTGAAGTGGGGAAGCTGCTTGCATATCAAGTTGCTCCTTGGGCTGGAGGGCGAAGCATCGGCCCGGATGAAGCCAGAGCCGCCCGCCTGTGTTGAAGCCGGCGAGGATTCTCGTCTACCGGCAGGCAACTCCGCCCCCGGCGGTGGCGCGACCCGGAAAACTGATTCGAACAAGCCTGTGCTTTGCTCATGGTGAGTGACGCGCCGGGGCACGGGTTGCCGGCTTGGCTGTGCTCTTGATCCGTTCGCGGTAAAGCGTGTAGAGGCCCGAGCCGATCACGACAAGTCCGCCGGTAATCATGTAGATGTCTGGGTATTCTCCAAACACCGCCATCCCCAGCAACAGGGCCCAGAGAAAGCCTGTGTAGCGGAAGGGGGCGATGAAGGAGATTTCGCCCTCGCGCATCGACATGATGATGAACTGGTAGCCAACCAGCAGCAGGCAGGCCGCCAGGCTGATCAAGGCCAGATCGGATGCGGAGACCGGTTTCCAGCCGCCCATCGGCGGAATCAGCAACAGCCCGGCTATGGCGACGGCCGCTGCGGTGATTGTCGAAAGATACAGGGACGGAATGGCCGCGTTGACCTTGCGGGTGGCGATGTCGCGCGTTGCGGCGAAGATGACGGTGCCGACAATCATCAGCGAGAAGGGCGAAAAGCCCTCAAGGCCCGGTCGAACGATGATCAGGACACCGGCAAAACCGGCCAGAATGGCGCCCCAGCGGCGCCAGCCCACCGGCTCGGCCAGAAAGATCGCCGCTCCCATGGTCACCGCCAATGGCAGAGCCTGAAGAATGGCCGATGCATTGGCGAGCGGGATGTGGGAAAGGCCAACCAGAAATGTCAGTGTGCCGCCGGTTTCTCCCACCACCCTCAGCGCGATCCAGCGATCACGCAGGACCGACAGCGGGCGCAAGGCCTTGCGATGTCTGGCCAGGAGAAAGATCAAAAGGGTGGCGACCACTCCACGCAGGAACATCACTTGGGCAACGGAGATGTCACCGGTCAGCAGCTTGACGATTGAATCGTTGAAGGTGAAACCTGCCATTGACAGGGACATGAACAACGCGCCGCGCATGTTGCTGGAAAATGCCATGATACATCCGGAAATTGGCAGCGTGGAATCGCTGGCTTGAGCTTCACCCTAACATCGTTGCAAGGGGGGACACAGTCACGCGAGACTGCCGGTCCATCACGGAAATTGATCAGTCGCGGGCCGCGCCCGGGCCGAGAGGCCCGATCATTGCAGGCAGATCAGCCGCCGGTCACGCTCATGTGGCGGGAGACCGCGGGCTGCTTGGTGGTGCGGTCGATAATGAAGTCGTGGCCCTTGGGCTTGCGGGTGATGGCTTCGTCAATGGCCGCGGACAACAGCTCGTTGCCTTCCGACGCTCTGAGCGGCACGCGCAAGTCGGCCGCGTCGTTCTGACCGAGGCACATGTAGAGCGTGCCGGTACAGGTCAGCCGGACACGGTTGCAGCTCTCGCAGAAATTGTGGGTCATCGGGGTGATGAAGCCGAGCTTGCCGCCGGTCTCCGCCACGCGGACATAACGGGCCGGGCCGCCGGTCTGGTAGGGGATGTCTTCGAGCGTGAACTGGCGCGCGAGATTGCTTCTGAGTAACGACAGCGGCATGTACTGATCGGTGCGGTCCTCGTCGATCTCCCCCATCGGCATGGTTTCGATCACCGTCATGTCCATGCCCTGGCCGTGAGCCCATCTGAGCATCTCGGGAATTTCAGTGTCGTTGAACCCCTTGAGCGCCACGGCGTTGAGCTTGATCTTCAAGCCTGCGGCCTGGGCTGCACGGATGCCTTCGAGCACCTTGCTCAATTCGCCCCAGCGGGTGATCTTGCGGAACTTGTCCGGATCGAGCGTGTCGATGGAGACATTGATGCGGCGAACGCCACAATCGTAAAGTTCGGACGAAAACCTTGCGAGTTGCGATCCGTTGGTGGTCAGCGTCAACTCATCCATGCGGCCGGCATCGATGTGGCGTCCGATCTGGCGGACAAACTGCATGATGTTCTTGCGCACCAGCGGCTCGCCGCCGGTGAGGCGGATCTTGCGCACGCCCTTTTCGACAAAGACCGTGCACACCCGATCCAGTTCCTCCAGCGTCAGAAGGTCCTTCTTGGGCAGAAATGTCATGTTTTCCGCCATGCAATAGGTGCAGCGGAAATCGCATCGGTCGGTGACCGAAACACGCAGATAGTCCACCGACCGGCCAAACGGGTCAATCATGATCGGGGCAGCGGTGGCTTCCATGGCGGATGATCCTTCATTCTCTAAATTGCAATGTCGTCATCGCCGGGTGCCGCGTCAAGGGCCCGCGTCAAGACGACCGGGATGAAGTGTGTCCGGTTTGGCTTGTGAAGCTGCCGGATCGGTTCTAGATCAGCGTGACGAAGCGTTTATGCGAGGACCGGACCTATGAGCAACCATGAAACTGCATGGCCGAAGGAATTGCGGGTATCTCCCGATCGCAGGATGCTGACCGTCCGGTTCAACGACGGCCGGTCCTACGAGATCGAAGCCGAATTGCTGCGGGTTCGTTCGCCGTCGGCGGAAGTGCAGGGACACGCGCCGGGGCAAAGAGTGACTGTGGGCGGCAAGTCGGAAGTCACCATTTCCAAGGTGCTGCCGGTCGGCAATTACGCGGTCCGGCTGGTGTTTGACGACAGCCATGACACCGGCATCTTCACCTGGGCATTCCTGTCCGAAATGGGCGAAGCCAAAGAGGAGCGCTGGGCCGAATATATCGCAGAGCTCGCAGACAAGGGCATGTCGAGGATCTTCTGACCGCGCGGTTCAAGCGTTTTTTTGAAGAGATTTTCCGGCGTCCTGCTGTTTTTCGGCATCACTCGTTGTCAGTTCACGGATGATGCGGGTCATGACTTCGCCAACCAGATTGCATTCGTCAGTATCCGCAGTTTTCATGGCACGGTCGATGATCTGGGACTGAATGACGATGGCTTCCTCGGTGAGTCTGGTTCCCTCCGGCGTCAACTCGAGGCGCAGGATGCGGCGGTCCTGGGGATCGTTGCTTCTGACCAGAAGGCCGCGTTTTTCCAGCTGCGGCAGGAGCATGGAGAGGTTCGAGCGCCCGACCAGAAGCTTGTCGGCCAGATCCTGCTGCGAGATGCCCGGCGCGCGGTACAGGTTGACCAGAATATCAAGGTGCGGCGGCTTGAGGTCAAGCGGCGCCAGCGCGCGCGCCAGCGCCAAGCCCATCACCTGACAGGCGCGCCCCACGGCAATCCAGTTGTGAAAACGCGGGTTGTCCCAGGGCAGGGCTTGCTTTTTGTTCATGGTTGTACAATTCTGTTCATAGTTGAACCAATCTGGAAAGCCCACTATGGCATCTCTTGTTGTAAAGGTCACCCGTGCAGCGCTTCGTCTGGTTGCTGCGCAATCGCCGCAAAAGGCCGGTGAACTGGCGTTCTGGCTGTTCACCCGCACCCGCTCGACCAAGCCGCAGAGCGAGAAGGAGCGCAAGGCGCTCGAACGCGCCAAGGCGCGCATGGCCGAAAGTGAAACCGTTCAGCTGGTGATTCCGGGCAGCGTGATCGCGACCCATGTGTTCCGGCCGGCGGCTGCGGCTGCGAGCGGACAGAAAATTCTGGTGGTGCACGGCTACCGCTCGCGCAGCGATCACATGGTCACGCTTGCCGATGCACTGGTAGCTGCAGGGCACACCGTGGTCTGTCTCGATCTGCCGGGGCACGGCGCCTCAAGCGGGCGGACGTTGCATCTGGGCAAGGCAGTGGAGGCGATCGATGCGGCCTGGCGCCAGCACGGGGCATTTGATGCCTTTGTCGGCCATTCCTTTGGCGGTCCCTCGGTGATGGCTGCGGCCGCAGGCTCGATCCTGCATGTGCCGCAGAGGCGGCCGGACCGTATCGTCACCATCGCGGCGCCGTCGGACATGAACGATGTGTTCCGCTGGGCCGGCAAGCTGATGGGGCTCGGCGCTGCAGCGCAAAACGCCTTTGAACGCCAGGTACTGCGCTTCGCGGGCCGTCCGCTGTCGGAATTCCGCGTGGACCGGATGATGCATGATCTCAAGATCCGCACCCTGGTGATCCATGCCGAGGATGACAAGGAAGTGGCCTATTCCAATGCCGAAGCAATTGCGCGCACCGGATCGCATGTCCGGCTGGTCAAGGCCAATGGCTTCGGCCACCGCCGCATCGTGTCCGCGGAACCGGTGACACGTGCGGTTGTCGAATTTCTCGGCGAAGCGGCGAAGGAAGCCGAAATCCTCGATCTGCCTCTTCCATCCGGGCGGCAAGGCGATAGTGTTGCGGCCAGCCAAAGCAGGAGACCCCGGAGGCTCGCGTGACACTCATCCAGACAGTGGCGGAACTTGAGGCGATCTACGGAGAGACCGGGGAAGCCTCACGGATCAAGGTCAGCGACCGTCTGACCTCCGGCTATCGAAAGCTGATCGAAGCTTCGCCGCTGATGGCGCTGGCGACCTGCGGGCCGGAGGGGCTGGATTGTTCGCCGCGTGGTGATCCGGGGCAGGTGGTCGCCATCAAGGATGACCGGACATTGTTGCTGGCCGACAGGCGCGGCAACAACCGGATCGATTCGCTGCGCAATATCGTGCGCGACCGGCGGGTTGCGCTGCTGTTCCTGATCCCCGGATCCAACAGCACGCTTCGGATCAACGGCCGGGCGGAAATCTCGGTGGATGCGGATCTGCTGGCGAGCCTCGCCATGGAAGGCAAGCCGCCGCGGACCGTCATCATCATCACCATCAACGAAATCTATTTTCAGTGTGCCAGGGCGCTGATGCGCGCGCAGATCTGGGACAGTTCCACCTGGTCCGATCCGGCAGGGCTTCCCACGCCCGGCAGTCTAATGCGCGAGCTCAAGCAGGATTTCGACAGTCAGAGTTATGACCGGGAATGGCCGGAGCGGGCAAAAAACAGCCTTTGGTGACAAAAAAACCGGCCATTGCGGCCGGTTTCATGTTTGGATGGTAATCGTTGGTCACTCATTTGCGGACAATGACCCTGGTGCCAACATCCACCTTTTCATAAAGATGCTCGACGTCGTCATTGGCCATGCGGATGCAGCCCGAGGACATTGCCTTGCCGATGGTCCAGGGCTGATTGGTGCCGTGAATGCGGTAGATGGTGGAGCCGATATACATCGCGCGCGCACCCAGCGGATTGTCGGGACCGCCCGGCATGTAAGCCGGAAGCACGCGGCCTTCCTGGCGCTTGACCCGGTCACGCATCACCTTTGGCGGCGTCCAGCCCGGCCATTCAGCCTTGCGGGTGATACGGTTCTTGCCCTGCCAGGTGAAGCCTTCGCGGCCGACACCGATGCCGTAGGCCATGGCCTTTCCCTTGCCCATCACGTGGTAAAGCCTGCGATCAGACGTATCGATGACGATCGTGCCCTTCGGATGATTTTCCTTGAAAGACACCACCTTGCGCTTGATCGGCGACTTATCGGAACGGCGGTACTTGTTGTAGTTCTTCGAGGGCGGAAACAGAATTTGCAGCAGAGTCTTGGACTCTGCGGAAGACTGGCCGGCCGGCTGGGCCTGCACGGCGGCAGGCATCATCAGGCAGAGGGCCAGAAAAGCGGAGGAAATCAGGCGTTTCATATCACGATCCGGGGCTGGCGTTAAAGATTGGCGGTGCGGTGGTTCATCGAGGTCTCGGCATTCCGCCTTCACCCCAGATCACAATCGGTAACTGCTTCGCACAGGGCTGTCCAGTTTGACGGCGTACCATATGCGGTTTTGGTCCTGATCGAGCCCGAAACAAACGTTCAGTTGGCAAGCGGTGCAGCAACATGGGTCAAGTCTTGTAGATGGCCCAGTTCTTTTCGAATTCCTGGTTCAGTTCCGGCTTGTAGAGCTGAGATCTGTTGCGGCCACTGTGCTTGGCTGTATAGAGCGCCACGTCGGCTTTGTTGTAGAGTTCTTCAGCGCTGTCGGCGTCACTGGCCATGCAGATGCCCAAAGACAGGGTGATGGGGCCGTAATTGACACCTGTCTTCTGGTTTCTCAGCGGGGTGGATTCGACTGCGTTGCGCAACCGCTCGGCAATTTCCATGGTGATCTCGAGGCTGGTGCCCTGCAGGATTACCGCGAATTCCTCGCCGCCCGTGCGGGCAATGAACACGTCCTTGCGAAGGGTGCTTTTCATCACCGCAGCGACAACACCAAGAACCCTGTCGCCGACCGGGTGTCCGTACGTGTCGTTGAATTTCTTGAAATGATCGATATCCGCCACGATCAGGGCATAATACATGGCGTTGCGCTGCTCATTGTAGATATTGGCCAGCACATCATCGAAGGCGCGGCGGTTGGCCAGCCGGGTCAGTGGATCGGTGTTGGCGATGCGCTTGTACTCATCGAGTTCGAGCTTGACCTGCTCCATCTCGCGGGCGCGTTCGACCATATGCTCGACCACGACCTTGCCTTTTTCCATGTTGTCGCCGGTGGCATTGGAGAGAACGCCAATGACATTGCTGAGAATTTCGGCGCTGGCCATGCTCTTGGTCGAAATGCGGTTGTAGGCTTCGCCGAGCAGTTTGGAATAACTCTCCATCGACGACTGCTCCTGCTTGAGCAGGCGCAGCATGCCGTCGAGCTCGCCGGAAATCTTGTCATGAGCCCCTTCCACAACACCGGTGCGGTGGTGGTGCGGGAAAACCTTCTTGCCCAGGGCATCCAGATCGGCCTGGGCGGGGTTGCGGCCGAGTGCATCAAACTGTTTGGTCAGCGTCGGATTGGAAGAATTCAGCGCCTCGTAGACAAGCTCATAGTTCCGGGGCAGGCCCGAAATCCCACGACGGCGCATGGTGGCCAGCACCAGGGTAGCTGTGTCCATGGATTGGACCTTGTTGGAAGGTGCTACCGTCATTTTTCGTCCCCACAGTCGCTGTCATAGCTCTAATACCGTTATTCTTACGGGTTAAATCTTGGGGAAATGTTAATAGCGCAGCCGTCCGTTGCCCTGTTGTTGCAATGCTGACGTCTAGATTTTCGAACTTCTTGTAATTTTCTATCCGAGGTTCAGTTCCTTGAAGAAGTCATTGCCCTTGTCATCGATCACGATGAAGGCGGGGAAGTTCTCGACCTCGATGCGCCAGATTGCTTCCATGCCCAATTCAGCATACTCGACAACCTCGACTTTCTTGATGCAGTCCTGAGCCAGTCTGGCGGCCGGGCCGCCGATGGAACCCAAGTAGAAACCTCCATGGGCTGCGCATGCGTCACGTACCGAGCGGGAACGATTGCCCTTGGCGAGCATCACCATGGATCCTCCAAAGGACTGGAACTGGTCCACATAGGAGTCCATCCGGCCTGCTGTGGTCGGGCCGAACGAGCCTGAGGCGAAACCTTCCGGCGTCTTGGCCGGCCCGGCGTAATAGACCGGGTGGTTCTTGAGATAGTCGGGCATCGGCTCGCCCGCTTCGAGCCGCGCCCTGATCTTCGAATGCGCCAGGTCGCGCGCGACGATGATCGAGCCGGTCAGCGACAGCTGCGTCTTGATGGGATGCTTCGACAATTCTGCCAGAATTTCGCTCATCGGCCGATTGAGATCGATCTTGACCACGTGTTGGGAGAGCTTTTCCTCGTCGATTTCCGGCAGGTACTTCGACGGGTCGGTTTCCAGCTGCTCGAGGAATATGCCTTCCTTGGTGATCTTGCCCTTGGCCTGGCGGTCAGCCGAGCAGGAGACGCCGAGCCCGATCGGCAGCGAGGCGCCGTGACGGGGCAGGCGGATCACCCGCACATCATGACAGAAATACTTGCCGCCGAACTGGGCGCCAACGCCCATCTGCTGGGTGAGCTTGTGGACCTCGGCCTCCATCTCCAGATCGCGGAAGGCGTGGCCCGAGTCCGATCCTTCGGTCGGCAGCTCGTCAAGATACTTGGTCGAGGCCAGCTTGACCGTCTTGAGGTTCATCTCTGCCGAGGTGCCGCCGATGACGATGGCCAGGTGATAGGGCGGGCAGGCAGCCGTGCCGAGCGTCAGGATCTTTTCACGCAGGAACTCGATCATGCGGTCATGGGTCAGAAGCGACGGCGTGCCCTGAAACAGAAAGGTCTTGTTGGCCGAGCCGCCACCCTTGGCGACGAACAGGAAGTCGTAGCTGTCCTCGCCTTCTTCGTAGATGTCGATCTGCGCCGGCAGGTTGGTCTTGGTGTTCTTTTCCTCGAACATCGACAGCGGTGCGAGCTGCGAATAGCGCAGGTTGCGGCGCTCGTAAGCGTCCATTACGCCGCCGGCCAGGGCTTCGTAATCGCCGCCCTCGGTCCAGACCCTGCGGCCTTTCTTGGCCATGATGATGGCGGTGCCGGTGTCCTGGCACATCGGCAATACGCCGCCGGCGGCAATGTTGGCGTTCTTGAGCAGGTCGAAGGCGACAAAACGGTCGTTTTCGGTGGCTTCCGGATCGTCGAGGATTTTTGCCAGTTGCTTCAGGTGAGCCGGCCGCAGCAAGTGATTGATATCGCCAAAGGCGGCTTCCGAAAGCATCCGCAACCCGTCGGTATCGACGGTGAGGATTTCCTGGCCTTTGAACTCCTCGACACTGACGTGTTTGTCGGTCAGTTTTTTCCAGGTGGTCGTGTCGGGGCCTAGGGGGAAGAGATCGTTCGCCACGGGATGCCTTTCCAGTCACTCATTTGTCGCGGAATTGTGGGCACGGTCTTAGGATGAAGGCCGGTCAAATGCAATTGCATGAATGTCGCCGGGAATGAACCTTGTATAATTCAAGATATCATGATTTATGGATTTGAATGATTGACGGTTTTCGTCAACAAGTGTTTGGCATGGCTCGGACGACGAAGCCACGCAGCCGGACTTATCAACAGGAGCAGGACATGTCGACTTTCGAGCGGTATCTGACACTCTGGGTCGCCTTGTGCATCATTGCCGGAATTGCGCTTGGATATGTGTTCCCGGCCTTTTTCCAGATGATCGGGTCGGCTGAAATCGCCAATGTCAATCTGCCTGTCGCGGTACTGATCTGGCTGATGATCATTCCCATGCTGGTCAAGATCGACTTTGCATCGCTGGGGCAGGTGAGCCGGCACTGGCGCGGCATTTCAGTAACTTTGATCGTCAACTGGGCGATCAAGCCGTTTACCATGGCGGTGATGGCCTGGTTCTTCATCGGCTGGCTGTTCCTGCCGTTGCTGCCTGCGGAACAGGTTAACAGCTACATCGCCGGATTGATCCTGCTCGGCGCTGCACCGTGCACCGCGATGGTGTTTGTCTGGAGCAACCTGACCAAGGGCGATCCGCTGTTCACCCTGAGCCAGGTGACCCTGAACGACATGGTGATGGTGATTGCCTTCGCGCCGATTGTCGCCGTGCTCCTGGGGATTTCAGCTATCACCGTGCCCTGGCAGACGCTGCTGTTGTCGGTGACCCTCTACATCGTGGTGCCGGTGATAATTGCCCAGGTCCTGCGCAGTCGCATGCTGGCCACGGGGGGCGAGGCAAGGCTTCAAGCGCTGCTGTCAAAGCTGCAGCCCTTGTCGATCCTCGCGTTGCTGGCGACGCTTGTGGTGCTGTTTGCCTTCCAGGGGCAGGCCATTCTGGCCCAGCCGATGATCATCGTGCTGCTGTCGGTGCCGATCATTATTCAGACCTATCTGATTTTCGGCATCGGTTATGTGGCCAACCGGGTGGTTGGGGAGACCCATGTGATCGCGGGCCCGTCGGCGCTGATCGGGGCGAGCAATTTCTTTGAACTGGCCGTCGCTGTCGCCATCAGCCTGTTCGGTTTCAATTCCGGCGCGGCGCTCGCCACGGTGGTGGGCGTGCTGATCGAAGTGCCGGTGATGCTGTCGCTGGTCTGGGTCGTGAACCGGTCAAAGGGCTGGTACGAGATGGCCCCGGCCTCGTCGCGGCAGGCCTGATCTCCAGCCGAAAAAGCCTGCAATCCCTGCCACGCTGACCCGGCTGGAGGATTGCCGGCGGTCACGAAAGGGTGACAATTCAGCCCATTGAAATTGCCTCGCATTCTTTCCTTGGTAACCATCCTTTGGTAAGGTTTGCGCAAATCGACAATTCTTCTGAACGCGTGAGGCCGAGAGGCTTGCGCACAACAATCTGGGCTGGGCATGAGTATCAAGATACGTGCAGGTGTGGCGATGATCGCCATCGCGGTGACATTTACTGGCGTTGTTGCGCCGACACCTCCTGTTCAGGCGCAAGGCCTGCTTGATGCCCTGTTCAAGAGCCCCGCCCAGCGCAAGCGCGAGCAGGTGGCGCGCGAACGTGCGAGGCAGGAAGCCGCGGCTCCGAAGAAGCCGGTCAAGCAGGTTCGCATCAGCGGGCCGAGCTACCGCCGCTACAAGCCCGACACCCTGGTTCAGGTTGCCTTCAACGAGATCGCAGATCCCGTCGTCACCGGCGGGATCGAGGACATGGGGCTGGCACCGCTGGGGATTGATCCCTTTGCCGAAGGCCGGCCGGCGCTGGCTGAACTGTCCGTCCGGGCGCTGCCGGAGGTGGCCAAGGCGGTCATCGAACACTATTCGGTCCATCCGGACTATGTCTGGGTCGCCGGCACGGCGATCACTGATCGGGCGCGCGCGGTGATCGAGGTGCTTGAATCGGCGGAAACCGTCGGCTTGTCCGCGGCCGATTACAAGGTCGAGGTCCCGGCTGATGGCTTTGATGTCACGCAGGGCACGGAGCGCCAGAAGGAGCTGATGGCTTTCGAAATGAAGCTGTCGGTGGCCGTTGCGAGCTACATTCTGGATGCCACGCGCGGCCGCGTCGATCCCAACCGGATCTCCGGTTACCACGATTTCAAGCGCAAGAGCCCGGATCTGGCCAAGCAGCTCGAGGCCCTTTCCAAGGCTGACGATCCAGCCGCGGCGCTGTTGGCGCAAAATCCGCAAGGCGCGCATTTCGAAGCCCTCGTGGCCGAGCTCAAGCGCCTGCATGACCTTGACGATGTCGCACGTGTCGAGATCGCCCCGAATGTGCTGCTGAAGCCGGGCCAGTCCAATCCCGAGCTCGCCAATGTGATGGCGGCGATTGAAATGAAGGGCAGCGATCAGCTGAAGACCGACAACGCGCTGTTGTTTGCCAGCTATGCCGGCAAGCCGGAATACGACCAGGAACTGGTGGCTTTGGTGAAGGCGTTCCAGAAGGAAGCCGGGCTCAAGCCTGACGGTGTTGTCGGTCCGGCCACGCGCCGTGCGCTGGTCGGGATCACTAACGAAGACAAGATCGAAAAGGTGCGGCTTGCCATGGAGCGGGCGCGCTGGCTGCCGGGTGTTCTGGCTGCGCGGCGGGTGTTCATCAACCAGCCTGCCTACACGGCGACCTATTTCAACGAAGGCAAGTCCGATCTGTCGATGCGGGTCGTGGTCGGCAAACGCTCGAACCAGACCAACTTTTTCGATGACGAGATCGAACTGGTCGAATTCAATCCCTATTGGGGCGTGCCGCAGTCGATCATCTTCAACGAGATGGTGCCGAAGCTCAGGTCCGATCCGTCCTATCTCGATCGTCTCGGTTACGAGGTGACGGCGGGCGGTAAGCGGGTCTCGTCGAGCAACATCAACTGGTCGACGGTCGGTCGCAGCAGCAATATCGGCGTGCGCCAGCCGCCGAGCAGCCGCAATGCGCTGGGCGAACTGAAGATCCTGTTCCCCAACAGCCACGCCATCTACATGCATGACACACCGTCGAAATCGCTGTTTGAGCGCGACACCCGCGCCTTCAGCCATGGCTGCATCCGGCTGCAGGATCCGCGCGCCATGGCCGCCAAGGTTCTGGGCACCTCTGTCGACGATATCGGCAGCCACATTGCCGGCGGCCAGAACAAGCGGGTTGAGCTGTCCTCGACAATTCCGGTGCACGTGGCCTATTTCACCGCCTGGCCGGATGACAATGGCAAAGTCGAGTATTTTGCCGACGTCTATGACCGCGACAGCTACCTGCGCAAGGCGATCGACGCCACAGAAGACGCCCGCTCGTCCTGACCCCCAGGACACCGCGCTGCCGACGCGGCGCGGTGCTTGCAGGAGCCAGTCCGCTGCTTCCGGCAGCCAGTGCTGTTCCGCTGGCTGCGTCGGGCAGGGCTGAGGCCGGCTGCTCCCTTTGGAGGCCGCGGACGCTTGAGCTGATTTGACCTTTGTCACATTGCCGGGCCGGCAGGTCTGCTAATAGATTGTCAGGCGCGTGAAACAGCGCGGATCAATCTTCGGAGCAGAAGCCAGATGAAAATCGGAATCGTCGGGACCGGAATGGTGGGCAGCGCGAGCGCCTATGCCATGGCGCTGATGGGGGTCGGCACGCAGATCGTGCTGGTGGATCACAATAGTGCCCTGGCCCGCGCCCAGGCGCAGGATATTGCCCACGCCACGCCGTTTGCCACCACCGTGGCCGTTCGGGCCGGTGAATATGCCGATCTGGACGGGGCTGCGGTGGTCATCATCGCTGCCGGTGTCAGCCAGAAGCCGGGCGAGAGCCGGCTGGCGCTGCTCGAGCGCAATGTCGAAGTGTTCAAGGCGGTCATCGGCGGTGTCATGCAGGCTGCCCCCGACGCTATCCTGCTGATTGCCACCAATCCGCTTGATGTGATGACATTCGCCGCACAACGCATTTCCGGTCTGCCGCCCGAACGGGTGATCGGCTCCGGCACCATCCTTGATACAGCGCGGCTGAGAAGCCTGCTCGGCGATCATCTCGGCATCGCGCCGAATTCCGTGCATGCCTATGTGCTGGGCGAGCATGGCGACAGCGAAGTCTGTGTCTGGTCGAGTGCCATGGCCGGCAGTGTCCCGATCGTGTCATTTGCCAAGCAGATCGGCCGCCCACTCGATGAAGCCGCCCGTTCCTCAATTGCAGAGCAGGTGCGCGGGGCCGCCTATACCATCATCGAGGGCAAGGGAGCGACCTGGTACGGCATCGGCGCCGGGCTTGCCCGGATTGTGAGTTCCATCACCGATGATGAGCGCACTGTGCTCAGCGTCTCCCAGGTCACCGACGAGATCGAGGGCGTGCGCGACATCGCCCTGTCGCTGCCACGCATCATCGGCCGCGAGGGGATCGTGGCAACGCTGATGCCTGACTTGGATGAGGGCGAACGCGCGGCGCTGAAGCGAAGCGCCGAGGTGATTTCGGAATATACCTCGAAATTGAAGTTCTGAGCGGCGGTTTCTATGGGATCTCAATTTGTGATCGAGGGTTGGTCGGTTTTGACTGTGTGAGGGAAAGCGTAGCGGTATGATGGATTACACTATGGCGGACTACTTGGTTGCTGGCATCTTCTTGGTAATCGGCATCGTATATTTTGGTTATTTCCTGTTGGAGATATATCAGGTTTACCGGCGTGTGGAATTGGATCGCAGGACTAATATATTCCTCTTTGATTTATTGTTTTTGGAAATTCTCGCGATGTTTAGAAGAGGCGAATCTGAAAAATCAGCCTTGAGGACGGCGCTAAATAACACTTTCTCTCGGATCTATTTTTCGTTTCTGGTGTCTGCCATGTCGCTATCGGCTGCTTACGGAATTTTATTTCTGCAATAAGGCCCTCAAGTCTCCTGTGTCGCGTCGGCGAGGTCGACCACGCTCAGGGTCTTGGGCTTTAAATCCGTCACTTTGGCGCTGTTGATTTGCTGATGCGCAGTTCCGTCAGCCGGTATTATTCCTTGGGCGGGCTCGTGTTCTCAAATGCGGGCAGGATTTAGATATTCGTGGGGACGGCACCCGGTGTGCTTCGGAGGCAAGCGCCGGCGTGATCGCCGAATATACCTCGAAATTGAAGTTCTGAACGAACAGGCGTGTGGTAGCTTGACGGCATGTCACTGAAGGCCGTCAGTCACTACATCGTCACCCACTGGCGCGGGGAGCAGGGGCTGGTGTGGTCGCTGCTGGTCAACCTGGCCGGCCTGCGGCTCGTGATCCTTGCGGGTCAGGAACTGGCCCAGCCCGGAGACTATCAGGATTACCACGAGTGGCCCGCAACCGTTCTGGCTGCCGCCTTTTTGCTGCACGGCGTTGTCTTTGTCTGGCAGGCGGTCGGCGTGTTCCGGGCCGGTGAAGCCCATATCCGGCATTTCGGGTCAATCGCGGGGCACTGGGGCGCGCAACTCGCCGTGATCATCGCTTTCTGGCTGACGGCCAGCGCGGCGCTGCAAGCCTGGCAGATGACGATCGAGGCGCCGGACTACAAGAATTTTGCTTCGACCATGGAGGCCGAGCGCGCCGCAAAATATATGATTACAGCCCAGCCGGACGGGGTGTTGTCGATCAAGGGTACGCTGGAACTTGGGATCACCCGGCGGCTTGCGGCCTTGCTTGTGCAAGACGGTGAAATTTACGAGATCGCCCTGTCGAGCGAGGGCGGGAACATCTATGAGGCGCGCGGTCTGTCGCGTCTGTTTCGGGAGAATGGCCTGACGACCACGGTCACGGATGAATGCTCATCCGCCTGCACCACCGCATTTATCGGCGGGCGCAAGCGGCAGCTGGCGCCCGGTGCCAAACTTGGTTTTCATCAATACAGGATCATGGCTTCTTACCATGTGCTCGGCGCTGATCCGAGAGCCGAGGAGAAGAAGGACCAGCAGCTGTTTCTCGAGGCCGGCGTCAGCCGGGATTTCGTCTCGCGCATGCATTCAGCGGCGCCGGGAAGCATGTGGTACCCGGAGGCTGGGGAGCTGCTTGATGCCGGGGTGATCACCGAGAGTTCAGACTGAGTGGGGCGACTGTTGCAGCGATGTTGCGACCTCTGCATGGTCAGGCTGTGGACCAGCGCTCAGATCTCCTTCGTCACCACCTTCTCCAGGATCTCGTCTGCCATGGCCTTGGAGCAGAGTTCGGTGGCTGGCGTCAGCACGGCTGATCCGGCGGCGGCCACACCGTGACGAACCGCATCGCGCAAGCTGCCGCCGCGCGACAGTTCAAGCGCGATGGCCGCGACCATGCTGTCGCCGGCGCCGACCGCGCTGAGTGGTTCAAGCCTTGGCGGGCTGCAGAAGAACCGCTCGGTGGCCGAGACGCCAACGGTGCCCGAAGCCCCCATCGACATCACCAGCCTGTGGGCCGCGCCGGCGCTGATCAGCTCCATGCCGTAATCTGCCAGTTGAGCAGGTGAGGAAAATGTTCTGCCCGAGACCTCTGCGGCTTCGGCGCCATCCATCCGCAAAAGTGCGAAAGCGGGGCCGCGGTTGGCTGCAGCTGCTGTCAGGGCTTGCCCGGATGTGTCGAGAATGAGCTCGGCACCACTCTCAACCGCCATCTTGTTGATGGTTTCAACGATCGCCGCAGGCACATCCGTCGGCATGCTGCCCGACAGAACAACGATGCTGCCACTACTCAACAGCGGCTCCAATCTCGCAAGCGCGCTGTCGGTCTGGTCCGAGGACCAGGGCGGGCAGGGCAATTGAAATCGGTACTGACGTCCGGTCGTGCTTTCAAGAACCGCGAAAGACTGGCGGGTGTTTCCCGACACCTCAAAATGCTCGACAGCAATGTCTTCGGCATCAAGCAATGCCTTGAACGCCGCACCGTTTTCGCCGCCGAGCGCCACGAAGGCTTTCGACTGGCCGCCCAGCCGCTTGATGGCACGCGAGACGTTGACCCCGCCGCCACCGGGGTCGTAACGCGGCTCTTCACACCTGAGTTTCGGCCCAGGTGTCACCGTGCCGACCGCGGTCGATATATCAAGGGCCGGATTGAGAGTGATGGTCAGGATGTCGGACATGCGCAGACCATCACACAGGAAGCAGGGCGGATTCAATACCGCTTCGAAGGTGTCTCAGGGGTTTATTTTCCTGCCTTCTCCGCCTCGGCGACATTCTCCTTGACCGCCACGAAACTGTCGGGCGTCACCGAGATGGTGTCGATGCCGGCCTGGACCAGCAGTTTTGCGAATGCGGGGTTGTTGGAGGGCGCCTGGCCGCAGAGCCCGACCTTGGCTCCGGCCGAATGGGCGCGCTCGATCAGGGTTTCGATCATCCAGATCACCGCCGGGTCGTCTTCGCTGAACAGGTCGGCCAGTTCACCGGAATCGCGGTCGACGCCGAGTGTCAGCTGGGTCAGATCGTTCGAGCCGATGGAGAAGCCGTCAAAACGTTCAGCGAATTCGGCAGCCCGGATGACATTGGAGGGGATCTCGCCCATGACGTAGACCTGAAGACCGTTTTCGCCGCGCTTGAGGCCGTTGTCGGCCATCACGGCAAGAACCTTGTCGGCCTCGTCGGGCGAGCGGCAGAACGGGATCATGACCACGACATTGTCAAAGCCCATCTGTTCGCGCAGCATCTTGATCGCCTTGCATTCGAGCGCAAAGCCCTCGCGGTAATTGTCGGAATAATAGCGCGAGGCGCCGCGGAAGCCGATCATCGGGTTTTCTTCCTTGGGCTCGAAGGCGTGGCCGCCCAGAAGCTCGGCATATTCATTGGTCTTGAAGTCACTCATCCGCACGATCACCGGCTTCGGATAGGCGACGGCGGCGATGCGCGACAGGCCGCGGGCCAGGGTCTCGACGAAGTAGTCGGCCTTGTTGTCATAGCGCCGGGTCAGCTCGGCGATTTCGGCCTTGGCCGCTTCGTCCTTGAGGGTGTCGAAATGCACCAGCGCCATCGGATGGACGCGGACGGCCGAATTGACCACGAATTCCATGCGCGCGAGGCCGACGCCCTCGGCGGGCAACCGCCACCAGCGGAACGCGGCAGACGGATCGGCAAGATTGAGCATGATCCGCGTCTTGGTCTGGGGAACATGGTCAAGATGGACGTCATGCACCTCGTATTCGGCGATGCCTTCATAGACCGTGCCGTCTTCGCCGCCGGCGCAGGAGATGGTGACTTCCTGCTGATCGTGCAGGACATGGGTGGCGTTGCCGGTGCCGACAATGGCCGGAAGCCCCAGTTCGCGGCTGACAATGGCCGCATGCGAGGTTCGTCCGCCATGGTCGGTGATGATGGCCGTGGCGCGCTTCATGATCGGCACCCAGTCGGGGTCGGTGGTCGACGTCACCAGGATCGAGCCGTCGATGAACTTGTCGATGTCCTTGACGTTCTCGATCATGCAAACGCGCCCGGCGCGGACGGCGGCACCGACGCTCAGGCCGGTGATCAGGGGCTTGCCGGTCTTGCCGATCGTGTAGGTTTTCAGCGCCGTTACATCGATGCGTGATTGCACGGTCTCGGGCCGCGCCTGGACGATGTAGAGCTTGCCGGTCTCGCCGTCCTTGGCCCATTCCATGTCCATCGGCTGGCCGTAATGCTTCTCGATGGTCGCGGCCTGGCGGGCGAGGTTGAGGATTTCCTCGTCGGAGAGCACATAGGCGCCGCGCTCGGCCTTCGAGGTCGGTACGTTTTTCGTCTCTCCGCCCTCAGCACCTGCGTAGATCATCTTGATCTCCTTGGCGCCGCAGGTCTTCTCCACAATCGGCTTGAGGCCGGGTGTGTCGAGCAGCGGCTTGAAGACTTCGTACTCGTCCGGGGTGACCGCGCCTTGCACAACGTTTTCTCCCAGTCCCCAGGCGGCATTGATCAGCACTACCTTGTCAAAGCCGGATTCGGTGTCGATTGAAAACATCACGCCGGAGCCGCCGATGTCGGAGCGCACCATCAGCTGAACGCCGATCGAGAGCGCCACCTGGTTGTGATCAAAACCCTGGATCTTGCGGTAGGTGATGGCCCGGTCGGTAAACAGCGAGGCGTAGCAGCGGCGGCAGGTCGACAGCAGGGCGTCTTCGCCGCGGACATTGAGATAGGTCTCCTGCTGGCCGGCAAAGCTGGCGTCGGGCAGGTCTTCGGCGGTGGCTGACGAGCGGACGGCGACGGACAACTCGGTGTTGCCGGTGCGTTCGGAGAGCTCGCGGTAGGCCGAGAGGATTGCCTCGCGGATGTCGTCTGGCCAGTCACCCGCGACGATGGCCGCGCGGACGGCCTTGCCGGTTTCGGCCAGCGTGCGTTTGCCGCTGTCGAGCATCACCATCGCCTCGGCGATCACCTGGTTGAGATTGTTGGCCTTGATGAAGGCGCGGAAGGCATCGGAGGTGGTGGCAAAGCCCGGCGGCACATCGATGCCCTTTTCGCCCAGCTGCTGCACCATTTCGCCCAGCGACGAGTTCTTGCCGCCGACAAGGCCGACATCGCCGCGCGACAGATCTTCAAACCAGATGACATTCTTGTTGGCTGCGGACATGGGGCCCTCCCGGAGGCTGATTGAAACAGGCTGTTCGGCAGGGATCATAGAAGCCGCGGGCATTGCCGCCTTGACGTGCATCAAGAGTGCCGCTTGAAACCGGCGCGGCCGAGTTCAGAGTATGGGCCTTGCGGTCCGCACCGTTCAGGGGCGGTCGAGAATGAAGTCGGGCGTGATGCCGCAGCCGGCGATCGACGCATCCGGATCGGCGCCATCGAAGAAGCCGTAGCCCTGGATCAAGGCGGTGCGGAACCCGGCCGCGCTGCCGCCGAGAATATCGGTGTGCAGCGTGTCGCCGACCATGACCACGCGATGATCGGGCGTGCCCGGGCGGATCCGCTCACGCGCCAGGTCAAAGATCGCAGGGAAGGGCTTGCCGTAAAACACCGGTTCAACGCCGGTGGCGGAGGCCAGCCGGTGGGCGTAGTGGCCGGGTTCGCGCGACAGGCCCGATTCCACCGGGGCGACCAGATCGGGATTGCCGACCAGCAGCTCGCGCGGCTTGTCCTTGAGCGCCTGTTCCAGCAGCGCCTGCCGGGTTTCGCTCCAGGCCGATGCGCCGAGCATCAGGAAACCTTCGGCTTCAGCATAGGCAGCCGGATCGTCCTCAAGAAAGACCGCGCCTTCGGGCAGTTCCTCGTGGCCGAATTTCGGTGCCGCAACCAGGCCCCATTTGCGATGCGCATGGTTGCTCAGGCCCTTGAGCAGCGCCATCCGGCTCGACACCACGTCCGAGGTCTCAAAGCTGTAGCCAAGCCGCCGGTAGCGCTCATGCAGCACCGAGGAGGGGTAGCCGGCGGCATTGGTGACCACGAGCACCTGCTTGCCGCGCTGACGCAATCCGTTGACCCGGTCGACCACGCCGGGAATGGCGCTCTCGCCGATGTTGAGCACGCCGAAGGCATCGAGCAGAAAAACGTCGAAATGATCGGCGATGGCATCCAGATGCTCTGCGCGGACCGGGGCCATCGGTGCGCGCGGTGCCGGCAAGCGGTGGCGCACGGATTCGTATTCGGTAAAGGCGACAGCCGTGTCCGCGCCTTCAAGGATTGCTGCGCCAGTGCTCAAATGATGGCTCCGCGCACCTTGGCCGAGACCCATTCGCCGATCACGACGGCGGCCAGGATGACGATCAGGATCAGTGTTACCTGCGGCCAGGCAAGGGTGTTGAGCGAAGATTGCAGCTGCAGCCCGATGCCGCCGGCGCCGACAAGGCCGAGGACGGTGGATTCACGGATGTTGATGTCCCAGCGGAACACGCTGATGCCGGCAAAGGCGGGCATGATCTGTGGCACGATGCCGTAGGCCATCACCTGCCAGCGGCTTGCGCCGGTTGCGGTGATCGCCTCGACCTGGGTGTGGTCGATCTCCTCGATCGCCTCATAGAGCAGCTTGGCGCAGAAGCCGATCGAGCGGAAGGCAATCGCCAGCAATCCGGCAAACACGCCGGGGCCGATGACGGCGACCAGCAAGAGCGCCCAGATCAGCGAGTTGATCGAGCGGGTCGCCACGATGATAAACAGCGCGATCGGCCGGATGAACATGGTGCTTGGGGTGGTGTTGCGGGCCGCGAGGAAAGCCACCGGTACAGCCATGACCAAAGCCAGCAGGGTGCCCAGCGTCGCCATGTTGAGCGTGTCCCAGAGCGGGCCCCAGAGCTTGTCCATATAGGACCAGCGCGGTGGCCAGGCACGGCCTCCGATATCGGCGGCAATCCGCGGCGCATCCCAGACGAAGAACCAGGTAGTGGCCTCGGAAATCCGCTGCCAGCACCACATGAAGATGGCGACGGCTGCGAGATAGCCGGCCCAGCGGGTGAGCGTCTGGTTGCGGTTGCGCAACTGCCAGATTTTGGCGCCCTGTGCGTCAGTTGATACCGGCATTATTGCACCTTTGCCCTGATGATGCCGGAGAGATATTCCAGCACCATGACGGTGACGATGATGATCAAGAGGATCGCCGCCGCGGTGTCGAATTCATAACGGTCGAAGGCGGTGTTCAGCGTTGCCCCGATACCGCCGGCGCCGACCAGGCCCAACACCGCGGATTCGCGGAAATTGATGTCGAGACGGTACATCGACAGGCCGATCAGCCGGGGCATGACCTGCGGCTGGACGCCGTAATTGATCCATTGCATCCAGGTCGAGCCGGTGGCGCGGATGGCTTCCGCCTGCACCTTGTCCATCTCCTCGATGTCCTCGGCCAGGAGCTTGGCGAGGAAGCCGATGGTGGCAAAGGAAAGCGTGAGGAAGCCTGCGAGCGGGCCGAAGCCGAAGATCGCCACCAGCAGGATGGCGACGATGATCTCGTTCAAGGCCCGCGACAGCGCAACAATGGCGCGGCAGACCAGATAGACCGGCAGTGGCGCGATGTTGCGCGCAGCACCGAGGCCGATCGGGATCGAGATCAGGATGCCCACCACCGTCGAGGTGATGGTGATGATGATGCTCTCGAGAATGCCGTCCCAGATGTCGCTGCCGCGCGAGGTGAAATCGGGATTGAAAAACGAGGTAATGAAGGCCCAGCCACGGCTCAAGCCTTCGGCAACGCGTGACCAGTTGACGTCGATCGAGGCGACGGCGAGCACGATGTAGATGGCTGCGCCGATGAACAGGCCCCAGCGCAGGGCCGGATTGGTGATCAGCGGCGGCTTCTTCCAGGCGGTGCCGAGCCTGGCTTCAAGGGTGGCGGTGGTCATGCAGCCGATTCCTCGGCGCCGGAATCCTCTTCGTCGACGTCGCGGATTGTGGCCTGCCAGTCCTCTTCGCCATAGATGTTGGTGAGAACGTCTTCGGTCATCTCGGTCGGCTTGCCGTCAAAGGCAAGTTCACCGGCCTTGAGGCCGACGATGCGTTCGACGAACATCTGTGCCAGCGCCACATCGTGAATGTTGATGACGGCGGCGAGATCGCGCTCGGCGCAGAGTTCGCAGATCAGACGCATGATCTGGCGCGAAGTCTTGGGATCGAGCGAGGCGGTCGGCTCATCGACCAAGAGCAGGCGCGGATCCTGGATCAGGGCGCGGGCAATGCCGACGCGCTGGCGTTGGCCGCCGGAGAGTTCGTCGGCGCGCTTGTCGGCCATGGCGAGAAGGCCGACCCGGTCGAGAAGGCGGAATGCCTCGTCGATATCGGCCTGAGGATATTTGCGGAAATAGGAGCGCCAGAAGCCGACATAGCCCAGCCGTCCGGAGAGCACGTTTTCCATCACGGTGAGGCGTTCCACCAGAGCGTATTGCTGGAAGATCATGCCCATCTTGCGGCGCATCTTGCGCAGCGCGCCGGAACCCAGGGTGGTGATGTTGGTGCCGTCGAGGATGACGCTGCCTTCGGTCGGCTCAACCAGCCGGTTGATGCAGCGGATCAGCGTCGATTTGCCGGCGCCCGACGGCCCGATCAGGGCCATGACCTGGCCTTTCGGAATTGTCAGCGTCACGTTCTGGAGTGCCTTGTCGCCGGTGCGATAGGTCTTGGTCAGGTTCTTGAGTTCGAGCATGGGGCCCCGTCAGGAAAGGAAAGCGGCGCCGCGCGGATACGCGGCGCCAGAGGGAAGGGGGTTACCCGCAGGTGTATTCGACACCGTTGGCGGTATCGATCTTGCGAACGACGTCCCAGAAGTCCTTGTAGTTCATTTCCAGGAACTGGCCTTCGTTGGACTTTTCGAACTCCTTCTTCAGCGAAGAGCCTTCCCACGGGAAGGTGAAGAAGGCTTCCTTGATCTTGTCCTGAAGCTCGGGCTTGAGGTTGTAGACGGTGCCGAAACCGGTGGTCGGGAAGGTCTGCGACTTGTAGATCGACTTGACCTGATCCGGCGTGATCACCTCACGCTCGATCATGCGGCTCATCACCGAGTTGGCGATGGCTGCGGCCGGGTAGTCCTTGTTGGCGACGCCGAGGATCGAGTTGTCGTGCTTGCCGGAGAAGGCCGGTTCGAAATCGCGGCCGGCTTCCATGCCGTATTCGGCCTTCAGCAGGGCAGATGGTGCCTTGAAGCCCGAGTTCGAGGTTTCCGAGGTGAAGGCCAGGGTCTTGCCCTTGATGTCCTCGACCTTTTCGACGCCCGAATCCGGGTAGGTGATGATTTCCATCTCGTAGCCGAAGCCGCCATCTTCAGAGGCCATGATGGTGAAGGGGCGGAAACCGGCGCAGTTGACGGCCAGCGGGTTGGAGCCGGTGTTGAAGCCGGCGATGTGCAGGCGGCCCGAGCGCATGGCTTCGATCTGTGCGGCGTTGGACTGAACCGGGAAGAACACCGACTTCTTGCCGGTGACCTTGTCGAGGTGGGTCAGGAAATCCGACCAGGCTTCCTTGTAGACAGCCGGGTCTTCCACCGGTGTGTACGCGAAGATCAGCGTATCGGGATCAATAAGCTCCGATTCATCGGTCGGAATGTCGGCAATCAGGTCGCCGTCGACATCGCAATAGCGCTCGTCCAGCGTGCCGCGTTCGCAGTCAGCCGCAGATGCTGCCAGCGGGGATGCGATCGTCATGGCCACACCGGCAATGGTGCTCAAAAGAATTGTCTTCAATGTCATGGTCTTCCTCCGGGTCTGTTTTTTCCCAGCGCAGACTATTCTGCGTGCGCGGACAAATGACAAGGGTGTATGACAGTTATGTGACAATCGGTTGTGGGTTTCCCGGGATGATCCGAACGAATTGCCCGTATATCGGTCAAACCGCCCCGCAATAGTTGCATGTTCCCGAAGATGCAGGCCTAATTCATAGGCAAAGCGCGCCCTGTGAGCGCGCCTTCTGGTTGAGAAAACCGGTCGCTGAGCGATCAGACGGTGCCGCCGAGCGAGCCCTCCAGCGCCACCAGTTCCTGGCCGCCGGCCATCATGTCCTGCAATTCGTCCGGCGTGATCTGCCCACGTTGGGCTGTGCCGAGCGTCTGGCCGCGGTTGAGCACGGTGAAGCGGTCACCGACAGCCATGGCATGGCGGACATTGTGGGTGATGAAGACCACGGCGATGCCTTGCTTGCGGACCTTGTCGATGGTCGCAAGCACGTTGGCTGTCTGGCGCACGCCGAGTGCCGAGGTCGGCTCGTCGAGGATCAACACCTTGGCGCCGAAATGCACCGCCCGGGCAATGGCCACGGTCTGGCGTTCGCCGCCGGACAATGTGCCGACCGCCTGTTCGGGGCCGCGCAGGTTGATGCCCATGGTGCGCATTTCTTCCATGGTGATGCGATTTGCGTATTCATGGTCGAACAGCTTCAGCGGGCCGAATTTCTTCTCGGGCTCGTTGCCCATGAAGAAGTTGCGGCTCACCGACATCAGCGGGATCATGGCGAGATCCTGGTAGACCGTGGCGATCCCGGCCGAGATGGCGTCGCGCGGATCCTCGAAATGCATCGGCTTGCCTTCGAACAGGATTTCGCCGCGGGTCGGCTTGTGGACACCGGACATGGTCTTGATGAAGGTCGACTTGCCGGCACCGTTGTCGCCAAGCAGGCAATGGCACTCGCCGGGGTAGATTTCCAGCGAAACGCCGTTGAGCGCGATCACCGAGCCAAAATGCTTCTCGATGTTCTTCATTTCGATGAGGGGGGCGTGTTCGGGATTCATCTTATCTCTCCCCCGTGATCATGCGCCGGATATAGGTGTTGAGCACCACGGCGAACAAAAGGATGACTCCAAGGAAGACGCGGAACAGCGAGCTCTCGACATTGGCGAAGAACAGGCCCTGCTGGACCACGCCGAAAATCAGGGCGCCGAGTGCCGCGCCGATCACCGAGCCGTAGCCGCCGGTCAGCAGCGCGCCGCCGATGACCACCGCGATGATCGCCTCGAACTCCTTGAGCAGGCCGCGGTCGGCGCCGGCGGAGCCGAATTCCATCACCTGGCAGGTGGCGAAGACACAGGCGCAAAACGCGGTGAACATGAACATCAGGATCTTCACGCGGTTGACCGGAACGCCGACATAGCGTGCGGCCTGGGCATCACCGCCCGAGGCGAAGATCCAGTTGCCGAACTTGGTGCGTGTGAGCAGGAAATGGCCGAAAGCCACCAGCACAAGCGCCCAGATGATCAGCATCGGCACGCCGTCGACCACCGGCTGGCCGGCGCGGTTGCCGCGCTCGAAGACGGCGATGATGCCGGCGTCGCCAAGCCAGGTGAACAGGCCCTTGAGGATCTTGCCGCCGAACAGGGCCGCCAGCCAGTCGCCCTCGGCCGCCTTGTCGATGCCACCGATAATGGTTTTGCGCTCGATCAGCTGCGGCAGATAAATGGTGAAGCCGCGCAGGATGAACAGGAAGGCCAGTGTGACGATGAAGCTCGGCAGTCCGGTGCGCACGACGATGAAGCCGTTGAGCGCGCCGATGGCTGTGCAAAGCGCGAAGGTGATGAGGATCGCCTGCCAGACCGGCCAGCCGAGTGTGATGGTGAAGATCGCGATCATCATGCCGGCAAAGCCGATCATGGAACCGACCGAGAGGTCGAATTCGCCGGCGATCATCAGCAGGCACGCGCCGACGGCGATGATCATGAACTGGGCGGAAACAACCGACCAGTTGAGGATGCCCTGCGAGTTGAACATGCCGCTGTCGCCAGCAAAGATGGCGAACAGGACGAACACGATGATCGTGCCGCAGATACCGCCCAGTTCAGGACGGATCAGGGCCTTGCGCCACGCCGGCGTCTTCTTGATCCGTTCGTCACTGACGGGGATTTCAGCCGTATTGGACATGAGACCTCACACAGTTTTGCAATGCATGGAAAAAAAAGGCAGCGGCGCCAGGCGCCACTGCCAGTTGGGAGGAAACCCTACCGGTATTCGCCGGCGTATTTTTCAACCATTTCCAGAGCATCGACGGTGACGAAGCCGGGGCCGGAGTTGATGTTGTTGCCCGGCAGAACGCCGTAGCGGTGATAGTTGGTCATGACCACCACCGGCAGATAGGCCTGCAGGAAGGGCTGCTGGTCGATGCCCCAGTTGATGGTTCCGGCCTTGATGCCCTCGACGATATTGGCGCCGAGATCGAAGGTGCCGAAATAGATGTCGCCGGCCATGCCGTTTTCATCGAGTGCCAGCAGGGTCGGGTCTGCGCTGGTCGGTCCAAGTGTGAGCACCGCATCGGTGTCGGGATTGGAATTGAGGTAGGCGAGAACCCGGTTCTTGATTTCAGCCGGATCCTGACCGGCATCGATCATCTGGTTGCCAAGCTCCACGCCCAGCCCATCGGCAAAGCCCTGACAGCGCTCGGTGGACGAGGGCGAGGAGATGTAATGGTTGACGCAGAGGAACGAACCGACGCCGTCGCCCTTGGCGCGGAGGCCTGCTGCGTGGCCGGCGTCATATTCGGGCTGGCCGACATACATCAGGGCACCAACTTCGCGGGCCTGGTCGGGGGTGCCGGAGTTCATGATGATCACGTCGACACCTGAATCGACGGCGGCGCGGATCGGTCCGGACAGCACGTCATAATCGGCGAGCGTGGTGATGATGCCGTTCGGGCCCGAGGCTGCGGCCTGCTCGATGATGCGGGCCATGTCGGCGAGATCGCCGGTGGGCGGATTGCGGTACTCGACTTCGACATCCATCTGCTGGCCGGCCAGCGCAATTCCGTTCTTGACGGTGTTCCACCAGCTGTCGCTGTCGGGTGCGTGGCTGACGAGGACGTAACGTTCGCCTTCGGCGGACGCGGTGGTGGCGCCCAGTACCGGTGCTGCGATCACCGCAACGGCCAATGCGAGCTTCGTGGTCAATGACATCTGTATCTCCTCCCAGAGTGTTGAGTTTCGAAAGGACGGTGGAATTCCTCCTGCCACCGTCTCTCGATCGTTAAGAAACCACGATTCAATGAATTTTGCAACCGGTTGCAAAATTGAATCCGAAAATCTTGCTTTCGTACGCTTTTCTGGGCACTAATGCTGGCGATCCGAACCGGATGAACAGGAGACGTTGATCAATGCCGCCCACGCTGAAGGATGTCGCCGAACGGGCAGGGGTGTCTCGCGCAGCCGTGTCGCGCACCTTTACCGACGGTGCATCGGTGTCGCCCAAGATGCGCAGAAAGGTGGAAAAGGCGGCCGATGAACTCGGTTACAGTCCCAACGCCCTGGCCTCGAGCCTGACCACCGGGCGGACCAAGCTGATCGGGCTGGTGTCGAACAACTTCCACAACCCGATTTTTCTCGAAGTGTTCGACCTGTTCACCCGCGGCCTGCAGGACCGCGGATTGCGGCCGCTGCTGGTCAATCTGTCGGATGAAACCGATCCCGCGCACTCTATCCGCATGCTCAGGCAATACTCGGTCGATGGCGTGGTGGTGGCGTCGTCGACGCTGCCGCCGGACTTCGCCAAGTCGTTTCGCGACGCCGGCGTGCCGGTGGTCAACAGCTTCGGCCGTTACGCCAGTTCCCCGGATGTGCACGTGGTCGGCATCGACAATGTGGAGTGCGGGCGGATGGCGGCGCGGGAACTCGTGCGCCGCGGCTACCGCGATGTGGCATTTCTCGGTGGCCCGGAAAGCGCGACTTCGACCCAGGACCGTTTCCGCGGCTTTGTCGAGGAGCTGCAGCGCCACCCGGAGATTTCTGTCCGGCACAGTTTCGCCGAGGCCTATTCCTTCAACGCTGGGCGGGCGGAGATGCTCAAGCGGCTCGAGGACCGTCCGGCGGAAGCCTATTTCTGCGGTGATGACGTGTTGTCGATCGGGGCTTTGAGTGCGGTCACCGAAAGTGGCCTGAAGGTGCCCGATGACATCGGCCTGATCGGGCTCAATGACATGGAAATGGCCGGCTGGGAAAACATCAACCTGACCACCATCCGCCAGCCGATCAGCCAGATCATCGATTCCTCGATCGAGCTGATTGCCTCAATGCTGGAAGACCCGGACCGCTATCCCGAAGCACGGCTGTTTCCGTGCCGGGTGATCGAACGGGGGACATTGCGGCCGGTCCGCTGACGTCGGCCCCGCCTGGGCCATGGATCACAGCATCTGTGCCTTGTTCACAAGATCTGCCTTGCCAGGATAGAGCGAGACGTCGACACCATGCTCGGCCAGCGCTTCGCGAAGGTCTTGCTCTGTCATCGCCTCAATCGCATCGCTGCTCATCTTCATGAAGTTGATCTTGCGCCTGACCGGCGGATTGAGTTCTCCGAACACGCTGTTGTTTTCAAAACCGAATTCCCGGGCGTACTTCTCCATGAAAAAGCTCAGAAAGGTGTTGAGTGCCGGGCTAACCCGCGGATCACCGGTCATATGCTGTGCCGAGTCTTCCAGCGTGTCCAGCATGAGCCTGGTCCAGCGCTCGGCGCCGCGTTCGGTCATCAGCTGGATGGCGTTGTGGGTGTGGTGGAAATTGAGCCGGAAATCGGCGCCGTGGTAATAGGGTCCGCCACCCATCACATCGACCCACATCGAGGCCTGGGTGTTGATGTGGTGACGAACGCCGCCGACACGGGCAAACACCGAGACGAACCATTCCTCATCGGCGAACACGCGTCTGTAGAAATCCTCGACGATCCTGACGATCCGCTCGGCGCCAAGGACGGAAAACAACTGCCAGAACTGGATCGGCTTGGCTATGTCGTTGGAGGCATCAAGCGAGACGATCTCGGCGATCCGGTGCGCGTCGGTCGGCAGCAACCGGTTGCTGACAGCAAAGGCAATGTAATCCTGCTGGATCTTTTCGGACATGTAGCCATGCGCGGTTGGAAATGCCGGATAGTTGAATCTGCTCACGTCTGGCGTCCTTTGCCGGTATCCTTCATAAGGTTTCGGCCGTCTTATGTGGGCATCGGCCTGGCACAAAACAAATTCGTGGCGACACAGTGTTTCCAGGGCCTGGACCGGAAACGGACTATTCGCTTGTACCTCTAGCCGCTGGAGGGATTACACAGACAGCGGTAGGACATCCCGGACCCGAGGACAGCAATCATGGCAGGCCATCATCATCACCACGTAGACCCGGATGCCGGCGACGCCCGCGTGCTCTGGGCGGTGATCGTCAATCTCGGGCTGACGGTTGCGCAAATCATCGGCGGCATCTTTTCGGGCAGCCTGGCGATGATTGCCGATGCAGTGCACAATCTTTCCGATGCGCTGTCGCTGGTGATTGCCTTCTTCGCCCGCAAGATCTCCCGCCGTCCGGCTGACGAAAACATGACCTTCGGCTATGGCCGGGCCGAGGTGGTGGCAGCACTGATCAACTACACCACGCTGATCGTTATCGGACTGTATCTGATCTACGAGGCGGTGACGCGCTTCATCGAACCCTCGGGCGTTGATGGCTGGCTCGTGGTCATCATTGCCGGCCTTGCACTGGTGGTCGATCTGGTGACTGCCTTGCTGACCTGGTCGCTGTCGAAAGACAGCGTGAACATTCGCGCCGCGTTCCTGCACAATGTCGCCGATGCGCTCGGCTCGGTGGCGGTCATCTTTGCCGGTACCCTGATCATCCTGTTCGACTGGCACATCGTTGATCCGCTGGTGACGCTTGCGATCGCCGGCTACATCCTGTGGATGTCGTTTTCCGAGATTGGCGGCGTCATTCGTATCCTGATGCTGGGCAGCCCGCCGGAGCTGCATGCGGGCGAAGTCCTCAGGACCATCGAAGCCACCGACGGTGTCATCGGGGTGCACCATCTGCATGTGTGGCAGATGCAGGAGCACGAGGCGGCGCTGGACGCGCATCTAGTCATCGATGCCGGCCGCTGGGGCGATGCCGATGCGATCAAGCAGGCCGTGAAGACGGTCCTGAAACAGGATTTCGGGCTTGGCCACACGACGCTGGAGATCGAATGCGCGCTGCATGCCTGCATCGGGGCGGATGCAATCGGCGACGCTGACGCGGGTGGATCAGAGCACGATCATCACGATCACGGCCACCCGCATCGGGACTGACTGGAGCGGCAATATTCGGTGTTATTTCTGCAAGGCGGAACCTTCTCTCGGCTCAAACATTTAGAAAACGAGATATGAAAGGAGGAAGCATGACCTTGCACAAGACAAGCCCGTCGCGCGGGCCCGGATCGCCGGATGTCACCGGCTTTTACGACGAGGACACCGGCAGCATCCAGTACCTGATATCCGACCCGGACACCGGGAAGGGGGCATTGATCGACGTTGTCATGGGCTTTGACCCGGCGCAGGCGACCACGGACACCAGCGGTGCGGAAGAGATCCTGCAATTCGCGCAAAAGCACAACATCGAGATCGAGTGGGTCCTCGACACCCATCCGCACGCCGATCATCTGATGGCGTCATCGTGGCTGAAGCAGCAACTCGGAGCGCCCACGGCGATTGGCGAGAAAGTGTGCGAAATCGCAGAGCTGTGGCGCGACCTCTACCACTTGCCCGACGCCTTTGCGCCCGAAAAGGATTTCGACCGGCTTTTCGCCGATGGCGACGAGTTCAAGATCGGTTCGCTGCCGGTGCGGGTGATGCTGACGCCGGGCCATACGCTGGGCTCCATTACCTATGTGGTGGGTTCGGATGCGGCCTTCGTCAATGACACCTTCATGCAGCCGGATGTGGGAACCTCACGCGCGGATTTCCCGGGTGGTTCGGCCGGCGAACTTTATGACAGCCTGCAAGAGATCCTGTCGCTTGGCGACGAGACGCGGCTGTTCATCGGCCATGATTACGGCACCGACGAGCGGGAAGATCCAGCCTGGGAGTCCACCGCAGCCGAGCAGCGGCGCGAAAACAAGCATCTTGCTGGCGGTACATCTAAAGATGCCTATATAAGCCTGCGTGAAGACCGCGACCGGACCCTGCCGCTGCCGGATCGCATGCTGCACGTGCTGCAGATGAATCTGAGGGCAGGGCGCCCGCCCGAGCCTGAAAGCGATGGCGAGAGCTATCTGAAAATTCCACTCAACCGATTTGAGAAAGAGACCTCATGAAAACCGAACCACTGGCCAACGGCACGCTTGAAACATGGACTGCGCAGGAGGCGGCTGACGCTTTCGCGCGGGACGAAATCGTGCTGATAGACGTGCGCACGCCGCAGGAATACAGCTTCGAGCGCATTGAAGGGGCGCTGCTGGCGCCGATGCAGGCATTTCAGCCGACGCACATGCCGGGACAGACCGACAAGCGCATCGTGTTCCATTGCGGCTCGGGAGCACGCTCGAAGAAGGTCGCCGAGAAATATCTCGCGGCTGGTCACGACCGCGTCGCCCACATGGAAGGCGGCTTCGGCGGCTGGAAGGAGGCCGGGCTCAGCTACACCGGCACCGATATGGCCACCGGTGCGCCAAAGCAGATGAAGAAGACGGGTTAACCCGCATTTGCCACGACCAATCGATTACTCTGACCCGCGCGGGCCAAGCAGCCGCGCGGGTTTTCTGTTTCTGCCCTCTCAGATCCCGGTAAAGGCCCAGATCGCCAGGCAGCTGGCAATGCCGACCACCAGGTTCATCACCAGCCCGAGTTTGAGAAAATCGGCAAAGCGGTAGTTGCCGGCGGCGTAGACCAGTGTGTTGGTCTGGTAACCGATCGGGGTGGCGAAACTAGCCGAGGCGCCGAGCATGATGGCGTAGATCAGCGGCTTGGGATCGATGCCGAGCGAGCCGGCAAGTCCAATCGCCATCGGCGTCAGGATGACGGCCACCGCGTTGTTGGAGATCAGCTCGGTGAGGACCGAAGTCAGGGCGTAGATGGCAAACAGGACGACCAGGGGCGAGACGTTTTGCAGGAGCGGCGTCACCGCATCGACAAGGCTTTGCATAACTCCGGTGTTGTCGAGCCCGCGCCCGATGGCGAGCATCGCAAAGATCAGCACCAGGATCGAGCCGTCGACGGATTTCCAGGCGTCTTCCGCTTCGACGCAACGGCCGAGCAGGATGATGCCCACTCCCAGCAGCGACAGGGTGACGATCGGCGCCACGTTGAAGATCGACAGCATGATGACCGCCGCCATGGTCAGAACGGCAAGGCCTGCCCGGTGCCGCTTGTAGGGCCTGAGCTTGGGCTCGCTCGCTGCGACAAAGCTTTCCGACTGCAGAATATCGGTGAGGTCTGCGGGGCTGCCTTCGAGCAAGATCCGGTCGCCGGCGCGCAGCCGGACTTCGGACAGCTCGGGGCCCGGATTGTGTTTGCGCCGGGCAATGCCAAGCACCCGGACGCCGGCCTTGAACCAGCCGAGATCCCGTAACTGGCGGCCACTGCTGCCCGCATCGCCGGCATAAACCGCCTCGACCTTCTCGGCCTTTTGCTGGTCGGTGGAAGCGAGCAAGGTCTTGAAATAACCCAGCAGGTAATTGGGATGGTCGCGCAGCGTCAGAAGTTCTGACTGATTGGCGTGAAAGATGACCAGATCGTTGGTGTGCAGCTCAAGTTCGGGTTCGGGTTTCAGCCGTTCGGTGCCGCGCAGGATACCCAGCACTCGGGTTTTCGACAGGGCGCTGAAATCCGACAACGGCCTGCCGGTCGAGCCGGTCTCTGCGTCCGCGCCTGCAGGTGCGAGGATCTTGACCTCGGACATGAACTGGGTGGCGCTGTCGTCGATGGCTTCGCCGGAACCCATATGAGCGGGCAGCAGCCGTGGCCCCAGCAGCAGCAGGGTCAGCCCGCCGACCACCAGCGCCACGAGCCCGAAGGGCAGCAGTTCGAGCATCCGCATCGGCTCCATACCCTCGCGCTGCGCCACGCCATCGATCAGCAGATTGGTCGAGGTGCCGATCAGGGTCAGCGTGCCGCCCAGGATCGCCATGTAAGACAGCGGAATGAGCACCCTGCTCGAGGCAATGTCCAGCGCCTGGGCCATCTTCGAGATGATCGGGATCAGCACGATCACCAGCGGCGTGTTGTTCATTAAGCCAGATGCCAGTGCGGCGCCAAGCAGCAGCAGGGCAATGGCGATCGGTCCGCGACGCTCCGACAATCCGACGAAATAGGACGACGCCGCGTCGAGCACGCCGGTGCTGACCAGGGCCGAAGACAGGATGAACATCGCCGCGATGGTGATCGGTGCCGGGTTGGAAAAGACTGCCAGCACTTCCTCGGTGGTGACATAGCCGAGCAACAGGAACGCAGCCGCACCGGCGGTTGCCACAGCGGCGGGCGGCAATTTCTCGAACAGGAATCCGAGGAAAACCAGCCCGAGAATCAGGGCCGAAAGACCGGCTGGCGTGTCTCGCGTGAATTCAGCAAAAATATTCTCAACCATCAAGGCGCCCCCAGCCGAACATTCTGGCTTGGTCACAAACGCGCTGGCGGGACTTGGGTTGCGTGCTCAGGCGATTAATCGAGTGCGCCGCGGCATTCCTGAGGCATAAAGGCGCGCTGGATCACTGCTTGCGGGGCGGGTTGGCAGCAGGCGGGGCCTCAACCTGCCCGGGTTTCAAGTTGCATCAGCACTTCTCAGGTGTCATGATTTGCTCTCGGGCGGGACGGTTTCGTCCGCATTTTTTTAGCAGGCGTAGCGTTGTGAACATTGATTTTCAGCGGGACATCGAAGTTGTCCAGCAGGTTGGAGCTGTTCCCCGCATTCTGGATGTCGTGTGCCGATTGACCGGAATGGGGTTTGCGGCAGTCGCACGGGTCACCGAAGATCGCTGGATCGCCTGCCAGGTGCAGGACAATGTCAATTTCGGCCTGGAAGCGGGCGGAGAGCTCGATGTCGAAACAACCCTGTGTCACGAGATCCGGCAACACCATCAGACCATCGCCATAGACAATGTTGCGGCAGACAATACCTATTGCGACCATCATACGCCCCGGATCTACGGGCTGCAGAGCTATATTTCGGTTCCCATCGTCTTGCCGGACGGGCGTTTCTTCGGCACGCTTTGTGCAATCCATACCGAGACCGCCGAAGTCAACAATCCGCAGGTGATCGGCACTTTCGAACTGTTTGCCGAACTGATTGCCTGGCACATCGAGTCCATTGATCAGCTCGAGGACGCGACGTCACAGTTGCGAAAAGAGCAGCAGACGTCTGAGCTTCGCGAACAGTTTATCGCGGTTCTGGGGCATGATCTGCGCAATCCCATCGCCAGCGTCAATGCCGGGGTGGACAAGCTGCTGCGTGACGGCTGGACAGACCGCTCGCCGACGATCCTCACGCTGATGAAAACCAGCATCACCCGGATGGCGGTGCTGGTCGATAACGTGATGGACTTTGCACGCGCGCGGATGGGCGGTGGCATCAGCCTGAATCTCGATCCCGGCCGATCGCTCGAGAGCACACTGGCCGAGGTGGTCGAGGAATTCCGCATGTCGCAACCCGACCGGGATCTCGAAACGATCATCGACATCAATCGCGATGTGGTGGTTGACCACGCCCGTTTTGCGCAAATGCTGTCCAACCTTCTGGGCAATGCTCTTACCCATGGGTCGAAAGACCATCCTGTTGTCGTCAAGGCTGTCACCGACGCGACAGAATTCGTGCTGAAGGTCGAAAATGGCGGTGAACCAATTCCGCCATCGGTCATGGAACGGCTGTTCCTGCCGTTTCAGCGCGGCTCGACCCCGCATGGCGAAGGCTTGGGACTTGGCCTGTTCATAGCCTGCGAAATTGCGCGTGCGCATGGCGGCGCACTCAGCGTCCAATCCGACGAGAGCTGCACCTGCTTCAGCTACCGGATGCCGCTTTGATGGGGCCGCAAGGCAAAGCCGATCTGGCGGCGAGTGTCCTGGCCGCTACCTGAACATCGGTGGTCTCGCATCCACCCATTCGCCCTGGGCCAGCCCCGATTCCGCCACTGCGAAGACGGCTGACATCGAGCGCAAGCCGTCTTCGGCGCGGGGGTAGAGATTGGCGGCGGGATCAATGGCACGACCCTCTTTTTCCGCGCGAATGGCTTCGGCCAGATCCTTGTAAATATTGGCGAATGCCAGCGGCATGCCTTCGGCGTGACCGATGGTGACGCGGGAGGTGCGGTCGGCCTCGGGCGAGAGATTTGCCTCGCCGCGCTCGATGGTCTGCAACCGTTCGCCCAGCGGCATCCAATAGAGCTGGTTGGGCTGCTCCTGGGCCCATCTGAGCCCGCCTTTTTCACCGAACACCTGCAACGTCAGCCCGTGCTGGCGGCCGATGGCGATCGATGAGGTCCAGAGCCGTCCCACGGTGCCGCCATCCATGCGGAAATTGACCATGGCATCGTCTTCGAGCACCCGGCTTTGAATGCAGGAGACAGTGTCGGCGGAGAGTTTCGTGACTTCCTGGCCGGTGACGAAGCTTGCCATGTGCAGCGCGTGAATGCCGCAATCGGCAAACTGCGCCGAGACGCCGGCCTGGGCGGGATCATAGCGCCAGCGCACCCGCGGATTGTCGGCATCTGCCGCGTCAGCATGGTGGCCATGGGCGAATTCGGCCTTGACCAGCCGGATCTTTCCGAGATCGCCGCGGGCGACCATCGCCTTCATGTGGCGCACCAGTGAATAGCCGGAATAGCCGTAATTGACGGCGCAGATCCTGCCGGTTGCCTGAGCGGTGCGGACAATGTCCTCGCCTTCAGCGATGGTCATGGTCATCGGCTTTTCACACAGCACGTGAAAGCCAGCCTCGAGATAGGCCTTGGTGATCTCGTAATGGGTGACGTTGGGTGTCGCCACGGTAACCAGATCGACGCGATCGGGGCGGCTTTTTTCGCCCTCCAGCATCTCGCGCCAGTCGCCATAGGCACGGGTCGCGTCAAGTCCCAGCCGCTGGCCATAGTCACGGCCGGCCTCGGGCCGGTGGTCGAGCGCGCCTGCAGCAAATTCGAACTCGCCGTCAAGGCCGGCGCCAAGCCGGTGGGCCGGGCCGATCTGGCTGCCTTCGCCGCCGCCGATCATGCCCCATCTGAGCTTTGTCATGAAATGCCTCCCAGTCGATGTGTAGCAACGTGATGTCGAAATTCCGGTTCCGATTTTCCGTTTCCGTCATACCGGACTTGATCCGGTATCCAGCGACCCGGCGTCTGCCGGGTCAGAGGAGCTTTTCAGCCCAAGGACTTGGGCTGACTGGATGCCGGATCAAGTCCGGCATGACGGCGTCTGGTGACTGACCCTCCGCCCGGCAAACGGGCAAATACATTTCCGCAAACCTCTAGAATCCGATGGATTGCAGATAGGCGCGGTTGGCCTTGGCGTCGCCGACCGGGTCGGGATCGAGCAGCGGATCGCAATCCTGTTCCACCGTGCACCAGCCGTCGAAACCTGCGTCGAGCAGGATCTGCCGCACGGCCGGAAAGTCGACGTCGCCATCGCCGAGATTGCAGAAAATGCCCTGGCCGCAGGCATCGTAGAAGCCGGTGCGGTTGGCAATCGCGGCCGCCTTCACCTTCGGGTCGATGTCCTTGAAATGCATGTAGGAAATACGATCGATGTGGCGCTTCATGAAGGCGACAGGATCAAAGCCTGCATAGGAATGATGGCCGGTGTCGAAGCAGATCTTGAGGATGTTTTCATCGACCTCGTCGAGCAGCCGTTCAAGCTCCGGTTCGAAATCGATGAAGCCTGCCGCATGGGCGTGCATGCCGACGGTAAGGCCATATTCCTCAGCCCCCAGTTTCGCCACTGTGGCGATCCGGTCGCGGAAGGCGGCCCATTCGGCCTCATCCATCTGCTCGGCCTCGCTGGCGCGGCCGGCGGTCGGGGCTCGGCGCGGCGAGATCGAGTCGATCAGCACCAGATGTTTTGCGCCATGCGCCACCAGCGCCTTGCAGGTGCGCACCGCGCCGTCCATCACATTGTCCCACTGGCTGGCATCGTGGAAGGCGCGGAACACCACACCGCCAATCAGCTCGAGCCCGTTTTCCTCAAGCGCCTCGCCAAGGATTGCCGGGTCTTCGGGCATGAAGCCGACCGGGCCGAGCTCAATGCCCTTGTAGCCGGCCTCGGCGCATTGCTTGAGCACCGTCTGCCAGGCCGGGTTGCGCGGGTCGTCCGGAAACTCCACACCCCATGAGCAGGGGGCGTTACCTATCTGTATCGTCATGTGTCTTTCCCCTCCGCTTACGCGTCTCCGTCGAGTGTTTGCCATGTTTTGCTTTGTGACGAAGCAAATGCCGCCGCCACGATTTCATTGACCGCCAATCCGTCGCGAAATGTCGGCCAGACCGGGTTGCCGGTCTCGATGGCGTGCAGGAAATCCCGCGCCTCGATTGTAATCTGGTCCTGATAGCCGGTGCCGTGGCCGGGCCCCTGGCAGAACGGCAGATAGTCGGGATGTGCCGGTCCGGTCAGGATCTTGGTGAAACCGCGTGTCGCTTCCGGCTCGTCCATCCGGTAAAGCCAGAGCGCGTTCTGGTCTTCCTGGTCAAACCGGATCGCGCCCCTGGTGCCGGTGATCTCGTAGGCATAGCCCATCTTGCGCCCGGTCGCGATGCGGCTGAAATGCATCTGTCCCATGGCGCCGTTTGCAAAGCGGCACATCATCTGGCCCTGGTCGTCATTGCTGACCGCACCGCCGGGGCGGGTGGCGTGCACGGTCTCGACCTCGGCAATCAGCGACCGGATCGGCCCGACCAGCACAAGTGCGGCGTTGATCATGTGCGGCGCGAGATCACCCATGGTGCCATTGGCCTGGCCCTCGGTGCGCCAGTTGGCAGGTGTTTGCGGGTCGGCCAGAAAATCCTCGGTGTGCTCGCCGCGGAACCATGTGATGTCGCCGATGACACCGTCAGCAATCAGCTTTCGCGCAAACTGGCTGGCAGGCGTGCGGATATAGTTGAAGCCGACCATGTTGGCCGCACCGCTTTTTTCTGCGGCCGCGACCATGGCGCGGCTGTCGTCCAACGTCGCGCCCATCGGCTTTTCACACAGCACAGGCTTGCCGAGCGCGAAGGCTGCTTCAGCGATGGCGCGGTGGGTGGATTGCGGCGAGGCTATGACGATGGCCTCGACCTTCGGGTCGGCGACCAGTTCCTGCCAATCCGAGGCTGCGCGTGCAAATCCGTAGGCCGCGCGGTAGCGCTCGGCTGACTCGGGCGAACCGGCGGAGACCATTTCAAGCCGCGGCCGCAGTGTCGTGTCGAACACCGCGCCAACGGCTGCCATGGCCACCGCATGGGCTTTTCCCATATAGCCGCCGCCAACAATGCCAACGCCAATTTCACGCATAATCGGGCCCATATTGAAATTCAGTTTGCAACCGGTTGCAAATTTTGTATCTTCGGAATCGAAGTTTCGCAAGCGGCATTTTTGCGTCCGGCATTCCGGACCATCCTGCCGGCCAAGAGGGAGGTCTCGGCGCGCATGACTGAGGAGACAATCCGTCTGACGACGGCTCAAGCCATTATCCGCTATCTCGCCAATCAGTTCATCGAGATTGACGGCGAGGAGATGCGGCTGTGTGGCGGCGGTTTCGGCATTTTCGGCCACGGCAATGTCACCTGTCTGGGCGAGGCGCTCTATGACGCCCGCGCCGAGCTGCCGCTTTACCGTGGCCAGAACGAGCAGAGCATGGGCTTTGCCGCGGCCGCCTATTCCAAGCAGTGGCTGCGCCAGCGCTTCATGTTCTGCACCGCCTCAGCCGGTCCGGGCACAGCCAACCTGCTGACCTCTGCGGCGCTGGCGCATGCCAACCGGTTGCCGATGCTGATGCTGTGCGGGGACATCTTCATCACCCGTCTGCCCGATCCGGTGCTGCAGCAGCTTGAGCATTACGGCAATCCGACGCTCGGCGTGAATGACGCCTTCAAGGCGGTGAGCCGCTTCTGGGACCGGATCACCCATCCGGCGCAGATCATCCAGTCGTTGCCGGCGGCCATCGCCACCATGCTCGATCCGGCGGACTGCGGTCCGGCGTTTCTGGGCCTGCCGCAGGATGTGCAGGGCTGGGCCTATGATTACCCGGTCGAGCTGTTTGCCAAAAAGCTGCACCGCATCCGCCGTCAGGCACCGGACGCTGAAGAGATCAAGGATGCTGCTGAACTCCTCAAGGGCGCAAAGCGCCCGGTGATCATCGCCGGCGGCGGCGTGCAGTATTCGCGCGCCACGGCGGAACTCACCGCCTTTGCCGAAGCGCACCAGATCCCGGTGATCGAAACCATCGCCGGGCGGGCCAATCTGCTCGACGATCATCCACTCAACATCGGCCCGGTCGGCGTAACCGGCTCCGACAGCGCCAATGCGGTTGCCGAAAAGGCCGATCTGATCCTGGCGGTCGGCACCCGGATGCAGGATTTCACCACCGGGTCGTGGACCGCCTTCGACAAATCCGCGCCAATCGTTTCGCTCAATGCCGCCCGGCACGATGCGGCCAAGCATCTGTCGCTGCCGGTGGTAGGTGACGCGAAACTCGGGCTTGAGGCGCTGGGCGCAGCCCTTGAGGGCTACAGCGCGCCATCGGACTGGACGGGGTTCGCACAGGAGGAGCGCAAGGCCTGGAGGGCTTACGTCGCGGACAATGTCGCTTATGGCAACAGGCCCAATTCCTATGCCCAGGCCATCGGCGTGGTCAACGCGCTGTGCGATCCGCGCGACCGGGTGGTGACCGCTGCAGGCGGTCTGCCGGCGGAAGTCACCGCCAACTGGCGCACGCTGTCGCTCGGCACGGTTGATGTCGAGTTCGGCTTCTCCTGCATGGGCTACGAGATTGCCGGTGGCTGGGGCGCGCGGATTGCCCAATCCGAGCGCGAGCCGGACAAGGACACCATCGTGTTTGTCGGCGACGGCGCCTATCTCTTGATGAATTCCGACATCTATTCCTCGGTGCTGTCGGACAAGAAGCTGATCATCCTGGTGCTCGACAATGGCGGTTTTGCCGTCATCAACAAGCTGCAGAACAACACCGGCAATGAGAGCTTCAACAATCTGATCGCCGATTGCCCGACGGTCAGCGAGCCCTTCGCGGTCGATTTCGAAGCCCATGCCGCCGCGATGGGGGCGATTGCCGAGACCGTGTCCAACCCGGCCGAACTGGGTGAGGCTTTCAAACGGGCGAAGGCCAGCACAAAGACCCATGTGATCTGCATGAAGGTCGATGCCTATGAAGGCTGGACCACCGAGGGCCATGCCTGGTGGGAAGTCGGAACACCGCATGTCACCACCAATCCCAAGGTCAAGGCCGCGCATGAAGAGCAGGAAGCCACCCGCTCGAAACAGCGCAGGGGCGTCTGAGATGAAACGCTTCACAGCCCAGACGGCAGATCCCGATACGATCATCCAGGAACTGCTGCATGGCGGCGGCGCGGTGGCGATCTCGGGACTGTTTTCACCCGAGGACGTGGCCGAAGCGCGCGCCATCGTCATGGCGCATTCGGAAAACGAAGGCGAGAAAGTCACGCATTTTCAGGGGGCGGCGGCGGAAGAGGGCAAGATCAACCTGCAACGCCGGGTCTGGAACCTCTTGGCCAAGGGCGAGGTGTTCTCACGCATGGCCGCACACCCGGTGCTGATGGATATCCTGCGCAAGTTTCTGGGCACCGAATTCATCATGGGCTCGATTGCCGCCAACCGGATCCTGCCGGGCGGGCCGGGGCAGGAGCCGCATGTGGATTATCCCTATTGGGATTTTCACAAGCCCGAAACCCATCCGGTCGGCTTCAACGGCTCGTTTCCGATGAACGCGCAGGTCTCGGTGATCCTCGATCCGTTTACTGCCGAGAGCGGCGCCACCGCCTATGTGCCGGGAAGCCAGAAGGAGTTGCGCTATCCGACCGCCGAGGACCGGTTCTACGAGCGCTGCGAGCAGATGTTGGGCGAGCCGGGCGATGTGGCGCTGTTTTATGGCGTCACCTGGCACTGCGCCATGCCGAACCGGGCCGATCATGACCGCAGCGCCATCCTGATCCAGTATCTGCCCAAATGGGTCAAGCCGATGGAAGACATGCCCGCGGCATTGCCGCAAACCTTTCTCGATGCGGCAAACCCTGACATGCGGCAATTGCTGGGGCTGAACTATCCCTATCCCGAAGTCCTGGACGCCGCGCGCGCCGGCAACACGGAGGGCCGGGCATGAGCGTTCTCGACGGCATCAGGGCGCGGAATTTCCTGGTTATCGGGCGTGTCGGCATGGATCTGTCGCCCGATCCCGCCGGCACCCGGACCCGTGACGCGAGCTCGATGATGGTGGCGATGGGCGGCTCGAGCGCCAATATCGCTGCCGGGCTGGTCAAGTTCGGATGCAAGGCAGCACTTGTGACGAAAGTCTCGGACGACGCGGTCGGCTGGTACTGCCTGAACCAGCTCGATCATTACGGCGTCGACCGGACCCATGTGCACGCGATCAGCGGCGAATGCCGCACTTCGCTTGCGGTCTACGAAACCCGGGTCGAGGAGCACCAGAGCGTCATCTACCGCAACAATGCCGCCGATTTCCAGATGGACATCGCCGATGTCGAGGCGGTGGATTACAGCCAATATGGCGCGCTGATCACCGCAGGCACGGTGTTTGCGGCAGAACCCTCGCGCGCGGCCACGTTCCGGGCGTTCGAGCTGGCGCGCGCCGCAGGCCTGCCGATCATCTTCGATGTCGATTACCGGCCCTATTCCTGGCCGTCGGCCGAAGTGGCGGCGGATGTGCTGTCGCGCGCAGGCTCCATGGCCGACGTGATTGTCGGCAATGACGAGGAGTTCGGCTTCATGGCCGGCGGCATCGACAAGGGGCTCGACAAGGCCCGCGAGCTGGCCGGTTCCAGCGCCGAGATCGTGGTCTACAAGATGGGTCCCGAAGGCGCCGTCACCTTTGCCCGCGGCGAAGAACTGCGCACCGGCATTTTCCCGGTCACGGCGCTCAAGCCCACAGGTGCGGGCGACAGTTTCATGGCCGGGCTGCTGGCAGCGCTCTCTGAAGGCAGCGAGATGAAACAGGCGGTGCTGCGCGGTTCGGCCTGCGCCTCGATCGTCGTCTCGCGGCCCGGCTGCGCCCCGGCAATGCCCGATCACAACGAACTCGAGGCTTTCCTCACCACCCATCCCGGCCCGACCCACGTCTGAGGCCCCGCTATCCCGAAAGGATCTGACCCATGCATATTGCGCCCTACAACAATCAGAACAAGCCGATCGTCGATGTCGAGGACACTTGTGTTCCGCTCAACTATTTCAACATCGTCAAGCTGAAGAAGGGCGAGGCCTTCGCCTATCAGGTGCCGGGCTACGAAACCTGCATCGTGCCCGCCACCGGCACGGTCGATGTCGAGGTCGAGGGCGTGTCCTACGCCAAGCTGGGAAACCGCGGTGTCGATGTCTGGGACGGCGAGCCGGAAGGCGTCTATGTGCCGGTCGGCGCCAAGGTGACCATCGTCTGCACCTCCGACGAGACCGAGACCTTCATCGCCGGGGCCAAATACGACAAGGTGCTGGAGCCGTTCGATGTGCGCGCCGACGGGCTCGACCTGGTGCAATATGGTTCCGACGACACCAAGACCCACCGCAAGATCAAGCATATTCTCGGCCAGAAGCATCACGGCAAGGTAGGGCGGCTGCTGGTCAGCGAGCTGTTCACGGTCGGGCAGGGTGGCTGGTCCGGGTTCCCCAGCCACAAGCACGACACCGACCGCTTGCCCGACGAGACCCGCCACGACGAAACCTACAATTTCCGCTTCCGGCCGAACCACGGCTCCGGCGTGCAGATGCTGCAGCGTGAGGACAACAAGCCGGGCGACGCCTATCACATCGTTGACGGCTCGACGATCTGCCTCGACAAGGGCTACCACCCGTGCTGCGTGCTGCCGGGCTACGAAATGTATTACTTCACCATCCTTGGCGGGCTGAGCCAGCGCTCGCTGGTGCAGTATTTCCAGCCCACCCACGCCTATCAGATCGAAACGATCCCGGGCATCAAGGACATGGTGGCGAAGTTCAAATGAGTGTCGCAACCCTTGCAGACGTGCTGCAGCCGGCGCTGAAAAACGGCTATGCGGTCGCAGGCCTGGTCACGCTGGGCTGGGAGGACATGCGCGCCTATGTGGCCGCTGCCGAAGCCGAAGGCGCGCCGGTGATCCTGCAGGCGGGGCCATCCTGCCGGGCGCACACGCCGTTGCCGGTGCTGGGCAAGATGTTTCGCCATCTGGCCGAGAATGCCAGCGTGCCGGTGGTGGCCCATCTTGATCACGGCTACACCTTCGAGGAATGCAAGGAAGCGCTCGACAGCGGGTTTACCTCGTTGATGTTCGACGGTTCGCGCAAGCAGCTGTCGCAGAACATCGAGGAGACCGCGGTCATCGCCGAAATGGCGCACAAGGCCGGCATTTCCTGCGAGGGCGAGATCGGGTTTGTCGGCTATTCCGGCGGCGAGAACTCGGCCGGCACCGATCCCGAGGAAGCCGCAAAATTTGCGCGCGAAACCGGGGTTGACGCCATGGCGATCTCGGTCGGCAATGTGCATCTGCAGCAGGACAAGCAGGGCAGTCTGGACGAACCGCGGATTCGCGCCATCGAGGCCGTCACCACGGTGCCGCTGGTCATTCACGGCGGCTCCGGCGTGCCGCTGGCGCAGCGCACGGCTCTTGCGACCGGGTCGAGCATCTGCAAGTTCAACATCGGCACCGAGCTTCGCATGGCTTTTGGCGCGGCGCTGCGCGAAGCGGTCAATCGCGATCCGGAGCGCTTTGACCGGGTGACGATCCTGAAGGAAACCCACGACCCGGTGATGGCCGCTGCCCGCACCGTCATCCGCGCGTTTGGCGCATCGCAACAGAAAGCCTGAGACATGTTGAAGATCGGAATTCTCGGTTGCGGCCGCATTGGCCAGGTCCATGCCCGCAGCCTGTTCATGGTTGACGGCGCGCGCGTGGCGGCGGTGACGGACGCGTTTGCCGACGCGGCCAATGCGCTTGCCGCCAAAACCGGCGCCAGCGTGATGAGCGCCGAGGAGATGATCGCCAGTCCCGACATCGACGCGGTGGTGATCGGCACGCCGACGGACACGCATTTCGACCTGATCCAGGCCAGTGCCAAGGCCGGCAAGGCGATTTTCTGCGAGAAACCGGTCGACATGTCTGCCGACCGGATCCGCGACTGCATCACCACCGTGGAAGCAGCGGGTGTGCCGTTCCTGACCGGGTTCAATCGTCGTTTCGATCCGGGCTTCGCGGGCATCCGGGCGCGGATTGCCGCCGGCGAGATCGGGGACGTCGAGCTGGTCACCATCCTGTCGCGCGATCCGTCACCGCCGCCGGTTTCCTATATCAAGAGCTCGGGCGGGCTGTTCCGCGACATGATGATCCATGATTTCGACATGGCGCGGTTCCTTCTCGGAGAAGAAATCGTCCGGGTCTATGCCTCCGGCTCGGCCCTGGTCGATCCGGCAATCGGCGAGGCCGGCGACGTCGACACCGCCGTGGCCGTGCTGACCACCGCCTCGGGCAGGATCTGCCAGATTTCCAATTCGCGCCGCGCCACCTATGGCTACGACCAGCGCGCCGAAGTGCACGGCTCGCTGGGTCTGCTCAAGGCCGAGAATATCCGCGAGAACAATGTCGAGGTCGCCAATGGTTCAGGCTTTCGCTCGGCGCCGGCGCAGCATTTCTTTCTGGAGCGCTATGCCGGAGCCTATCTGGCTGAAATGCAACACTTCATCGACTGCCTGAGCACCGGAACCGCGCCGACGCCCGGCATTCGTGACGGCCTGGCCGCGCAGCTGATCGCAGACGCTGCGGCAAAATCGCTTGAAACCGGTGCGCCGGTTGAGCCCGGTTGATCCCGCCTGATATGAAACCGCCCCCGGCAGCAATGCTGGCCGGAGGCGGGAGGCGCTGAAAACACCTTGGAACTTTGGCTGAAACCGGTCGCGGCGGCGAGCCGGTCAGGCGGCCTTTGCTGCGGCGGGTTTTTCGCCCGCGACGCTCTTGGAAACCGTCTCGAGCGCCCACTGCTTGATCTGGGCTTCCAGCTCTTCGTTGCGCTGACGCAGCGTGTCGAATTCGCCGTCGATCTTCTCGCGCTCGGCCTGGTGAATGGCGTCGAGCTGCTCCTGAAGTTCCTGGTTCTTGGCTTTCAGGGCTTCGACGTCCTGGCCGCTCATTGCGTCCATCTGGTTCTGCAAGGTCAGGATCTGCGAGGTCATCTTGGACTTGGATTCGGTGAGTGCTGTAACCTGGGCCGCCATCTCTTCCAGATCGGCGCCGGATTTCGGCGACATGAACATGGCGGCAATGGCAAACAGGGCGAACAATGGCACGAGCACGATGGCAGAGCCGGCAAGGGTGTGGATCAGGCCGGCATTGCCGACATCGAACATGGCAGCAAAGAACAAGGCGCCCAGCGTGATGGCGCCGACGCCAAAGACCTTTGACAGCATGCCCATGATGCCGCCTTTGTTGCTCTGGGCTTTGCTTTTGTCTGATTTCTGGGCAGCCACGACGAACTCCTTACGCGATTACAAACAGTTTGTTGCGGTTGACTTCGCAGTGACGAGACGCGCCCGGTGAAGGGCAGGCGGAGACGTGCACGCGCGGTCGGAACCGGTCTTCCAACATGCCTGGATCTGGACTGATCTGAATGGCGGAGCGAGAACGCATCATGCTTCCCCGGAAGGGAATCTCACAGCCGCAAGCTAGCAAGATTGGTTTAAGGAAAGGTGAAAAGTTCGAAACCCGTTTCGCAACCGGCAGTGGGCCGCGCAACGGCTCTTCACGACACATCATCGCCTAAGTGAAATGATGTGGCAGCCGCCAGCCGGATGACGCTGACGGATGTTACCGAAAATCGATTGCGGTCGAATTTATATCATCTAATCTGAATGTGTGAATTTGATTGGCAAGGGAGGAATAAGATGAAGTATTTCGGACACATGATGGCGGCGCTGTTTGCGGTTGCCATGCTGGCGATGCCGTCGGTCGCCGCGGCGGCCGATCACAAGCTGGTGCTGCAGATCAGCGACAACGACCCGCAGAAGATGAACACGGTGCTGAATGTGGCTGCAAACGTGTCGCGGCTGTATTCGGAAAAGGGTGAGGAAGTCGAAATCAAGGTCGTCGCCTTCAATGCCGGGCTGCACATGCTCAGACCGGACACGTCGCCGGTTTCGGAGCGGATCAGCAATTTTTCCGCCAGCATGCCGAATGTCGCGTTTCAGGCCTGCAACAACACCCGCGAGGCGATGGCGAAGAAATCCGGCAAGGACGTGCCGATCTTCGAGTTTGCCGAGGTGGTTCCGGCCGGTGTTGTCTCGATCATCGAGCTCAACGAACAGGGCTACACTATCATCCGTCCCTAACCGGCCGGCGTCGTCCATGACCCGTCTGCCCCGTCTGCCTGTTCACCGGCAGTTTCGGGGCAGGCGGCTATTTGGATGGTTCAGCCCCGGCGCCGGCGCCGGGCTTCGGTGACGATGTCGAGAACCGCGGCCCTGACCTCTTCATCCTGTGCCAGCACGGCCTGGCTCAGCGTATGCAGCCGTGCCCGCGTGTCGTGCAGCTGGTCCAGCAGGTCAAGCACCACCGGCAGCGTTTCTTCCTCCACGTCCATGTCGTAGCGCAGGGTGCAGATCAGCCGGACACGTGCGAACTGGGTTTCGCTGAAGGTCGGGCTGCCGCTGTCCTGAGCCGCTTCGATGAGCGCGTCGCGGATCCAGCGGTCGAGATCGTCCCGGTGCAGTTCGGGTATCAGGGTGATGACTTCGTCCAGGTTTTTCATGACAGCATCTCCTTGCGAGGATTTTGCGCATGGCGGGGCGTCCAGCCTTCCAGGAAGGCTGTCAGCTCCGGTTCGTCACCTTCGGGCAGCACCACTTTCAAGGTCACGTAAAGGTGGCCTTTCTGCCCGGTCTTGCGGTTGCGTATGCCGCGATCCTTGAGCCGCAGCTTGGCGCCGGTGTTGGATCCCTTCGGCACCGCCAGGCTGACATGGCCGGTCAGCGTCGGCACCTCGATCTTTGCGCCCAGCGCCGCCTCCTTCAGGGTGATGGGAATCTCGAGGTGGATGTTGTCATCCTTGCGGGTGAAATGCGCGTCGGGCTGGACATGCAGTTCGATATAGGCGTCGCCCGCCGGACCACCGCCGAAACCGGGCATGCCCTGGCCTTTCAGCCGCAAGGTCTGGCGGTCCTCGGCGCCTTCGGGGATCGTCACCTTGAGCGTCTTGCCATCGGGCAGCTGCAGCGTGTTGACGCCACCCCGGGCGGCGTCAAGGAAGGAAACGCGCAGCGTGTAGTTGACGTCCTGGCCCGGCGCCTTCATGCCGGCCCCGCCGCCGCTGCTGCGCCTGCCACCCATGCCGCCCATTCCGGCGCCCATGCCGCCGAAAGCGCGGGCGAGGAAATCCTCGAGGTCGTCGTTGCTGGCAAACCCGTCCTGACCGGCGTGGAAGCCGGACTGGGACGGGCCGGCGTAATCGCGGTAATATTGCTGCTGGTGTTTCTCGGCCCCGGACGCGTCGATCTCGCCCGCATCGAAACGCCGTCGCCGGTCCTTGTCCCTGAGAAACTCGTGCGCGGCCGAAATGTCCTTGAACCTGGCTTCGGCCTGCTTGTCGTCCGGATGCAGGTCAGGATGATATTTCTTCGCAAGTTTCTTGAAGGCGAGCTTGATCTCCTGATCACTCGCCTTGTTCTTGAGGCCGAGAACCTCGTAGGGGTTTTTCATTCGGTTCGCTCCATTCGTGAACGGCAATCCGTGATGTCATTCTCCAAACCCGGTCATGACGCAGGCACCAATTTTCCGGTTGCGGCCCACCGGGACCAGCAGCGCCGACCGGTTGATATTCGCATTGCCGGCCGAAGCCTTCATTGAGCCTGATCAAGTTACACGGGTGTGCCACACAAGTGGGAACTGGATGGTGATATTGTAAGGGCTTTGATGCCGCCATATCCGGACGCGCACCCAAACGAGGCAACCCGGCAGTTGGACCGTCAGGCCGCCGGCGCCAATGGGACAGGCTGGCAAGTCAAGAGCCCGGCCGGCTGTCGGCCCCGTCCGCCGGAGGCCGCAAGGGTTGGGATGGCCGGCGCTTGTGCTCCTGTTCATGAACCGTGTTCCGGGCTAGCATCGTTAGCCCATGCCCATGCCCATGCCAATCCAGGGAACACCTTCATGATCACACGTCGCCGGCTTCTCAAGGCAGGACTTGCCAGCACGGTGGTCTTGCCGGGGCTCTTGCCGCGCCGCGCGAAGGCGAGCATTGCCGATGTGGATGTCATCGTCATTGGCGCGGGCATTGCAGGGCTTGCGGCTGCCCGGCGGCTGGTGGAGCTGGGCTATGAAACGATCGTGCTTGAGGCAGACAGCGCGCCGGGAGGCCGGATCAAGACCGACTGGTCGCTTGGTGCGCCGTTCGAAGTGGGGGCGGGCTGGATTCACGGGCCGGAGGGCAACCCGATTTCGGAACTGGCAGACGCCGCCGAGGCGAAGCCGTTCGTTACCGACGATGAGAACTACCGTGTTTTCGCGGCCAATGGCGATGCTGTCTCAACCGATGACATCGAGGCCGGCTACGAACGTCTGGAAGATCTTTATGCAGCGATTGACGACGAGTTCGACGCCGACCAGGCCCTGTCCAGAGCGATGGCTCGGATGGGCGGGAAACTCGGTTCGGATCCGATGATCGACTGGATGAGCTCGGCCTATACGGAGTTTTCGACCGGCGGGCCCATCGACAAGCTCTCGGCCTACTATTTCGATGAAGACGGCGTTTATCCCGGAGAGGACGTGGTCCTGCTCAATGGGTATGACGCAATCATCAAGCTGATGGCCGGCGACCTTGATATCCGACTGAACACCCGGGTGACATCCATCGCCTATGAAAAGGGCGACGGCGCGCTGGTCTCCACCGATAAGGGCGACTTCGAATCCAGCTTCGTCATCTGCACCGTTCCCTTGGGCGTGCTCAAGGCCGGGGACATCGAATTTGATCCGCCGCTGCCAAAAAGCCATCGCCGCGGCATCGATAAGATCGGCATGGGCAATGTGACCAAGCTGGCGCTAAAGTTCGACGAAGTCTTCTGGCCCGAAGACGTGCAGTATTTCGGCCTGATGACCGAAACGCGCGGACGCTGGAACTACTTTCTCAATTACCGCACCTTCAGCGAGGAAAACATCCTGCTCGGGCTCTGCGTTGGCGGCTATGCCGAAAAAGCCGAGGCGATGAGCGATCAGGACATGGTTGCCGACTGCATGCAGGCCGTGCGCACCATGTTCGGGCCAGAGGCACCCGAGCCGTCCGGGTATCTGGCAACGCGCTGGTCAACCAATCCCAATAGCCGCGGTGCCTATTCCTACAGTGCTGTCGGCTCGAAACCGGAGCATTACGACGACCTGGCGAAACCCGCCGCCGACACGATCCTGCTCGCGGGTGAACATACCGGCTTCGAGTATCACGCCACCGTTCACGGCGCCTATCTGAGCGGCCTGAACGCCGCCCAGATCATCGAGGACCGGCTGGCTGATTGAGCGCTTGGCCCGAAGGCCTGTCCGGCATAGATCTTTGTTAAAAAATGGTGGGCGCGACAGGGATTGAACCTGTGACCCCTGCCGTGTGAAGGCAGTGCTCTCCCGCTGAGCTACGCGCCCGTCGCGTGGCCGCCTGTGGCGGTCCGAACGGTCTGCGGCGGTATAAGCGGTCCGCCGTGCAAAGGTCAAGCGCGAGTTCTGCGGGCAGGCCGGTTTTTCCAGTCAGCGGATCGCCTGTTCAGGCTGCCTGCGTGCGGGCCGCGATCAGCCTTTCGATCAGCGCGGCATCGAGCTTGTCGAAATGGTCGATGACAATGTCGGGATTGAAGCTTTCGACCGGCTTGTCGGAATATCCGAAAGGCACGCCGATAGCCGGGACCGAGGCATTCTGCGCCGCCAGGATGTCGTTGATGCTATCGCCGATCATCACCGCATTGTCGGGCTCGCCGCCAGCCTTGGCGATGGTGCGCAGGATATGGTCGCCATGCGGCTTTTTCACTTCAAACGTATCGCCGCCGGTGATCGCGGCGAAACGACCGGTGAGATCGAGGCAATCAAGCAGCTGCAGCGCCAGCTGCTCGCTCTTGTTGGTGCAGACGGCGAGCTGCATGCCCGCCGCGTCGAGCCGGTCAAGTGCTGCCAGCAGGCCGGGGTAGGGCGCCGACTTGCCTGGCATGCCGGCTGCGTAGTGGATCAGAAAGGCCTCGAAGGCGCTCTGAAGCTGGTCTGGCGAAGAAGGATGATTGTGCAGCGCCCAAGCCCGTTCGATCATCACCTTGGCGCCCTGGCCGACGAGCCAGGTCATGTCGTCGAAGGTGACATGCTCGAGGCCGTTGAGATCCATCACATGGTTGAGGCTGGCCATCAGGTCGGGCGCGGTGTCGATCAGCGTTCCGTCGAGGTCGAAGATTACCAGGGGAGAGGTCATGCGGGCTCCGGCAGATTTGAACGGTTGGCGCGGACGGCCCGGACGGGCTGGCGCGGAGCCGGTGTAACAAGGTTGCGGCAGGCTTGGCAATTGCGATCGCTCGTGCACTGCCGCGTGATCCGCGCCAATCGGCTTTAAGCGTGTCTTGCCGCTATCGCATGCAGGCCAGGGCGGGAGCATCTGTTCGCATCTCGGGCTTTGCCTCGTCTGGCTTCCATGCTAACAGGCGGGCCAGTATCAACAACTATGGCAGAGTGGCATGGACGCCCGGGAACTCAAGATCGCAGCCGCACAAGCGGCCCTCGAACATGTCGAGGACGGCATGCGGCTCGGTATCGGAACCGGCTCCACCGCCGATGAATTCGTCCGCTTGCTGGCGGAAAAGGTTGCCGAGGGTTTCAATGTCCAGGGCGTTCCCACCTCCGAGCGCACGGCGCGGCTGTGCGTCGAGCTTGGCGTGCCGCTCTACTCGCTCGATGATCTGCCGGAACTCGACCTGACGATCGACGGCGCCGACGAGGTCGACAGCGCGCTTGGGCTGATCAAGGGCGGCGGCGGCGCGCTGCTGCGCGAAAAGATCGTGGCCTCGGCTTCGGCGCGGATGATCGTGATTGCCGACGAGACCAAGCTGGTCGATACGCTGGGACAATTCCCGCTTCCGATCGAGATCGCGCCGTTCGGGCTGGCAGCGACCCGGATTGCCGTTGAGCGTCTGGCTTCGCGGCTCGGGCTGTCAGGGGAGATCGTGCAGCGCCCCGACAAGGACGGGCCCTATCTGACCGACGGCGGCCATTTCATTCTCGATGCATCTTTTGGCCGCATTCCGGATGCAGAAGCGCTGGCAAACGGGCTCGTCGCCATCCCCGGTGTGGTCGAACACGGGTTGTTTCTCAATATGGCAGATGCAGCCATCATCGCTTCGCAAAGCGGTGCGCGCACGCTGCTCGCAAAGACTTAAACAGGAGTGAAACCGAACATGACTATCATCACTGGTCTCAAGCGTTTCGGCGCCGGCATGATTGTGATCTCGAGCCTCGCTGCTGCGAGCCATTCGGCTGTCGCGCAGGAGGTTTCCGACGAGCATCTTGCTGCCGCACGCGCAGCAATCTCGGCCCTGGGGTCCACCGATCAGTTCGATGCGATCATCCCGGGCACCGCAGAAGAGCTGAAAACCAACCTGATTCGCGCCAATCTCGATTTGCAGGAAGTCATCAGCAATACGGTCGATGAGGAAGCTCTCAAGATCGTGCCGCGCCGCGGTGATCTGGAGAAAGAGGCTGCGCAGATCTATGCCAAGTCGTTTTCCCAGGAAGAGCTCACGGCAATCGCTGATTTCTACAATTCGCCGACCGGCAAGAAGCTGATCGACAACGGTCCGCTGGTGACACGCGAAGTGCTCAAGGCGGCTGAAATCTGGTCCTCCGGTATTGCGCGCGACCTCAATGTCAACGTCAACAAGGCGCTTGAGGAAAAGGTCGGCTCGCGTCCGAAGGTGGCGCAAGACCAGTAACACACGGGCAGCGCGACCCCGAGCGAGGCGATCAGGCTTCGATCGGTCGCTGCCTCACAGTGATTTGAGAGCCCGGGGCTGGTCCCCGGGCTTTTATTTTGCGTCCGGTCAGTTACATAAGCAGCAACCCCCGGCACATCTCGTGCCCGCTTCCGTCCGTAAAGGGCAATGGCCTGTTATGGTCTTGCCGCCAGCAGCTCACCGATACGCACACACAAGGATCTCCGCTCATGACCGAATTCGATTACGACCTGTTTGTCATTGGCGGCGGCTCCGGCGGGGTGCGCGCAGCACGGCTTGCGGCAGGGCTTGGCAAGAAGGTGGCGATTGCCGAGGAATACCGGTTCGGCGGCACCTGCGTCATCCGCGGCTGCGTGCCCAAGAAGCTGTTCGTCTACGCCTCGCAGTTCCAGGAGCATTTCGAGGATGCCCGCGGCTATGGCTGGAGCGTCGGCGAGAGCTCGTTCGACTGGGCGACGCTGGTTGCCAACAAGGACCGCGAAATCGACCGGCTGGAAGGGCTCTACCGGCACGGGCTGGAAAATGCCGGCGCCGAAATCATCGCCTCGCGCGCCGAGTTGACCGGCCCCAACTCGCTGCTGATCAAGACGACCGGCCAGGAGGTCACCGCGCGGCACATTCTCGTCGCCGTCGGCGGACGGCCCAATCCGCATGCCTCGCTGCCCGGCCACGAGCTCTGCATCCATTCCAACGAGGCGTTCCACCTCAAGGAGCTGCCCAAGGCGATCGCCATTGCCGGCGGCGGCTACATCGCCGTCGAATTCGCCAATATCTTCCATGGCCTGGGCGTCGACACCACGCTGATCTACCGCGGCAAGGAAATCCTGTCGCGCTTCGACATGGACATGCGCCGCGGGCTGCACAAGGAAATGGAAGCCAAGGGCATCCGCATCCTGTGCCATGAGGTGTTCTCCAAGATCGAACGCGGTCCCGATGGCCGCCTCGTCGCCCACACCAACAACGGCAAGGCGCTGGTCGCCGACCAGGTGATGCTGGCGCTGGGCCGTGATCCCAACACCGAGGGCCTGGGCCTCAAGGCCGCCGGCGTCGAGACCGGGCAGAAGGGCGAGATCATCGTCGACGAGTATTCGCGCACCAATGTGGAAAGCATCTATGCGGTCGGTGATGTCACCAACCGGGTGGAGCTGACACCAGTCGCCATCCACGAGGCGATGTGCCTGATCGACACGCTTTACCGCGACAATCCATCGTCGCCGGATCACGACCTGATCGCCACGGCGGTGTTCTCGCAGCCCGAGATCGGCACCGTCGGCCTGTCGGAAGATGAAGCCGCCAAGCGCTATGACGAGCTCGAGATCTACCGCGCCGAGTTCCGCCCGATGAAGGCGACGCTGTCGGGCCGGCAGGAAAAGATGATCATGAAGCTGGTGGTCAATGCCGAGGACCGCAAGGTGATCGGCGCCCATGTTCTGGGCCACGAAGCCGGTGAAATGGCGCAGATCCTCGGCATCGTCTTGAAAGCCGGCTGCACCAAGGATGATTTCGACCGCACCATGGCCGTGCACCCGACGGCGTCGGAAGAGCTGGTGACCATGTACCAGCCGACCTACCGGGTGAAGAACGGCGAGCGGGTCTGATCTTCAGGCCTGCGCTTCGCCCTTCAGCCAGCCAATAGCCTCGGGCCAGAGGGTCTCGCGGAAGCGTGAACGGAAGAAATCGAGATGACCGATCGGCCCGCCG
>TARA_R110002012_G_scaffold21035_3_pt1 | contig 85817 bp, 85 predicted proteins | sample TARA_R110002012 | Tara Oceans TARA_R110002012 (sample SAMEA4396515) | marine metagenome | biome: Westerlies Biome; feature: [DCM] deep chlorophyll maximum layer (ENVO:01000326); material: water (ENVO:00002006), including particulate matter (ENVO:01000060) such as... | depth 40 m
TTAAACAGTGAACGAAAATTTGAATTTCAAATAAAGGATATAGATAGTTCTGATATAAATAAGCTTCTTAGAATATTAGTTGAAAACTCGAAATCCATTTTCACTGATAACAGAACTAAAAAATTATTATTGCCAATCGATTAGACGGCTCTGCTAGCAACTAACAGAGTACACCTATCACATCACCGTATCCATTAGGCAAGCTCAGGACAGGCTATACGGATCTGTTGGAATTAATTGGGGGTAACCACCTCAAAACAATTATAATATGGAACAAAGTGCTCAAAAAAAGAAGTGGATTTTTTTCGTAAGCATTGGAATTGGAATTTTTATGTTTTTAATGATAAAAGACTATCTATGGTCTATGATTTTTGAATAACAGCAAAGGCGGAAAAAGATAAGGCCAAAACCAAAGAATCTATTCTTCATCTTACAATAAGCCATATCCAAGTTAGCTACATCATTAGACTACATTAATGAGATAACTTACCACATTAATTCATTTTAGGGCACTAGCAACATGTTTATAGATCAAGAGGAAAAATTTAAAGAAGTACTATCTAAGGTAGAAGGGCGTGTTACTGAACAAAGTTTCTTTAATAAGTTCTTAGAGCTGTATCCAGAAGTTTGGAAAAAACATAAGATTACTTTCTCAAAATTCAATAAAAGTAAACAGGCTAGACAATCAATTCCGTTGCCTAAACCTGAAGTTTCATTGCGGAAAGAAATCAGGAAATGGTTACAAAAACAATGATTTCCATTTCGCTATCTTGAAAAAAACAGAAATAGCATCACCCATTCATATTTTCGCGAAAGCGTTATTACCTCAACCCTAAACAAGGAGATAGGACGTTTAGCTTTATCTTATGATTAGAATGCTAGTCGGCTTGAGACAGTGAGGTCCTTTTTACAAGTTTCTCTACTGTAAGTCCTTGTACTAAGATGGAAAATACCACGACAATATAAGTCATCACGAGAAACATATCTCTATGCATATCTTCAGAGAGACTGAGCGCTAGTGCTATAGAAATCCCGCCTCGCAGTCCGCCCCAGGTCATTATGAGGTTTGTTTTTGGCACAAAATCGAGCTTGTCTTTAAAGACTCTTATAGGTAACCATAGTGATATATACCTGCTTATGAGTACGAGGGGTATGGCGATTACTCCGACAAGTAAATAGCTGTTTTGATAGGTGAGAATGAGCATTTCCATCCCAATGAGTACAAATAAAATAGCGTTAAGCAAGATATCTATGAGCTCCCAGAATTTATCTACATAATGCTCTGTCGTCTCAGACATTGCGGCTGTGCGCACTCTATCATTCCCTATTAGTAATCCAGCAACTACCATCGCTAGTGGAGCAGAAAGGTGCAGCTGTGTTGCTAGCACTGTACCCACCATCACAGCAGCAAGTGTGATGATTACTTCTGTACTAAAATCATCAATAGATTTCATCATTTTATACGTAATCCACCCTATAATCATTCCTAGCAGTATTCCTCCAAGTACTTCTTGACCAAACAACGTCAAGATATCTAACGGTGTCACAGGGCTATCTTTTGCGCTTGCAATCCCAAAGATGGTCAAAAACACCACGACTCCTACCCCATCGTTAAAGAGAGATTCTCCCACGATTTTGGTTTCTAGTTTCTTAGGCACTTTGGCTTTTTTAAGAATCCCAAGTACGGCAATAGGATCTGTAGGCGAGATAAGAGACCCAAATAATAGACAGTAAATAAAGTCTACCTCCATACCTAGTAGTTGTAGCACGTAGAAAACGAAGCTACCTACCAGAAATGTGGATACTAGAACACCTAAGGTTGCAAAGGCGAGTATAGGCCAGCGTTGCACTTTAAGCTGTTCAAAATTAGTATGTAATGCTCCTGCAAATAGCAGGAAACTAAGCATATAATCCATAAGGACTTTCTCAAAGTCTATCTCCTTGATGAGTTGTATTTCGGCTTTGAGTAGGGTATCATCAAAATAGCTTAAAGCGAAAACAGCTAGGGTGTACACAATGGTGATGAGCATAAGCCCTATGGTTGTAGGCAACTTAAGAAAACGCGCATTTATGAACCCAAATATGGCTGCAAGAAATATCAAAGCTGCTATAATAATGTAATAATCCATAGTATCTTTTCTTAAATCGCAAGTCTTCTATCACATGGATAGTAGCAATGCTATGTTGTATTGAATTTATAGGTGTAGAGCCGGCTGGCACGCTACAATGTTAAAAATAATAGCGCTACTAGTGCCATAAAAGCTTGTTAAGTTTTCTCTGCTTCTGTTTCATAACGAATGATACAAGTATAGGTCAGTGTCTAAAATCTGAATATCTTTAGAGTATCACAGTATGATTTTTAATAATAGACTTTTATTGTATCTCTATGCGGCACCTCATCTTCATACTTTGTATATGCTTCAGTGCAACTACTAGCGCAAGTAATACACTGCCTGTAATTAAAGACACCACAATAAACATCTTATTTATAGGCAATAGTCTGACCTACACTAATGATTTGCCAAAGCTTGTAAAGTGGTATGCAAAAACTAAGGGGATAAAAATTAAGACACGCATGGTTGCATTACCTAATTATGCACTTAAAGATCACTGGAATGATGGCAACATACAGCAGCTCATCGCTACTGGCAAGTATGACTATGTCATCATTCAGCAAGGACCGTCTTCACAACAAGAAGGTCGCGACATGCTTATTACTTATGGTAAAAAATTTGCCACTCTCTGCAGTAAGTACGATGCCAAACTTGCTTACTTTATGGTATGGCCCTCATTACAGTATCACCACACCCAAGACGCTGTCATACAGAATTATCATGATGCCGCAACTATCAACAATGCCATCATACTTCCCGTAAGTATGACTTGGAAAGAGTATCACAACTCCAACAATAGTAATGATTACTATGGTCCTGATGGTTTTCATCCCTCGCTTAAAGGGAGTAAAGCCGCTGCTGCTACTATTGTCTCTCATTTATTTTAGTCTTAAAACACAACATTGCTGTTTTAAAATTTACGCCAACTCTTGTTAGTTATGACTGATTTTAAGTACGCTTTCGCGAAAGCATAACAACATCACCCATAGTGCTTCTCTAATCACATACTGTTCTTTCAAAAGCGCTACTTTCTCCTAAACGCCCATTTATATTGAATGGCAACTCTTAAAATCACTCACAAAGTTTTATTAATTGAACTTCCGTATAAAAAACTGAATTACATTTGCGGCGTGAAAACAACTCTTAGACATATAAGTGTATTTATTCTAGTAGCCCTTTGCAGTATTGCAATGAGTGCTATGGATACATCATTTGTTAATTTAAGTGATAATACTAATACTTCTTCGTCTACAGAAAAAGTAACTGCTGCTGTTTCGGCAATTATTGTTGGAGAGTTACCGCAGTCTGAAGTTGTGATAGAGGCGCCGAGTAATATTATTGTTCCTAGTCTCAAGAATTTCGTTTCTAACTGTGGAACTTTATTACATACTACAGATGTACTCGCTAGTAGTACGTATGCTCAGTACACAAAGACCTCGATCAATGTTTTAATACATCATCGTAAGGCAGATCACATCTTTCCTTTTCATTATTTCTGGTAATTTTTTTTGTATTGCTTCCAGGCGCTAGTAATTGCTTCTGGAAAACTTTTAAGGCATTGCAATAATTGCAATGCCCAGTATATCAATATCAAAAAAATAATATCATGGATTTAGGAAGTATTACCGTAGGAACAATCATTGTAGCAATTTGCATCGTGCCATTTGTTATCATGGCCATTAATAAAAAGAAGAAAGAAAATAAAATGCTACAAGCACTTAATGATATCGCAACTGCTCAAAATCACACTATAAGTGATTACGAGTTTTGTGGAGATTTTGTGATAGGAAGAGATAAAGAATTAAATGCCATTTTCTTTTACAAGGAGAGTAATGGACAAGCTCAATCATCCTCTGTAGATTTATCCACTATAAAGAACTGCCAGGCAGTAAAAGGGCATAGAAATATAAAGAGTGATGGTGAGCAACTTACTATTACAGAACGTGTAGCTCTAGCTTTTACTCCATCTAATGGCGCTAATCAAGAAGTAAGCTTTACATTATATGACGTAGATAATATGCAGCTTAACGGCGAGCTACAACTTGCAGATAGTTGGAGTACACTCATTAATAAAAAGCTACAGATAGCGAGTTAAAGAAAGAAGCCCTATAAAATCTATAGGGCTTTTTTTATATATTACTTATTCCTTATCACAAGCTTGTATCTAATGGTATGCTGCTTGGGACTAGCTAGTAACACATAATTTAAATCAACCTAATGAACTGGATACTATTGATAATTGCTGGGCTTTTTGAAGTTGCATTCGCTGCTTGCTTAGGTAAAGCAAAACAAGCGGAGGGAGCTGAGAGTACCTACTGGTACATTGGTTTTTTATTCTGCTTGACGGTAAGTATGCTCTTGCTAGTAAAAGTAACTCGTGTATTACCTATAGGCACTGCATATGCTGTGTGGACGGGTATAGGAGCTGTAGGAACAGTATTGCTAGGTATTTTTGTATTTAAAGAACCGGCTACCTTCTGGAGATTGTTCTTTATCGCAACACTTATTGCCTCTATAGTAGGTTTGAAATTTGTATCGAATTAATAAAGTGGCTTAGAATTTAAAATTCGCATGTGATAATTCACAGCCAGCAATTTTTAAAAAGCAAAAGGTCTAGCATATGCTAGACCTTTGTGTTTGTATGTTTCTATGTATGACACTTAGATACTATTTGTAATTATAGTCTTCGTCTTTTCTTCTCTGCTTTGAGTAATTCAAGTTCGCGATTAGTTTGTCCTGCTACAGAGGTGTTCTCCTCTGCTCTTCTCATTAAGTAGGGCATCACGTCTTTCACTGGGCCAAATGGCAGGTACTTTGCTACATTATAGCCTTCCTTAGCTAGGTTAAAGCTTATGTGATCACTCATTCCGTAAAGCTGTCCAAACCATACTCTATTGTCCTCTTTTGCTATTCCCATTTCTCCCATCAGTTTTACAGCAAGTAAAGAGCTATCTTCATTATGAGTTCCTAGAAAAAGTGAGATGTCATTTAGGTTTTCAATAATGTAACGCATGGTTGCATTAAAGTTTTCATCTGTTGCTTGTTTAGTAGCGCATATAGGAGTTGGGTATCCTTTTTCCTTTGCTCGTTTGTGCTCTTTCTCCATGTATGCCCCGCGTACGACTTTTATACCTATTGTAAATCCGCGAGCGCGGGCTTCTAGATGTAATTTCTTTAAGTAATCTAAGCGATCATGACGGTAGCATTGTAATGTGTTATACACAATAGGCTTTTCCTTATTGTATAGTGCCATCATTTCTGCCACTAGATCATCTGCAGCACCTTGCATCCATGATTCTTCTCCATCTATCAATACTTCTACATCACGCTCGTAAGCAATCTTGCATATTGCGTTTACACGCTCTTTGATACGCTCCCACTCTACTTGCTCTTTGGCATCTAGTTCTTCTCCTTCGGTAAGCTTTTGCCAGATAGCAAAACGACCAACACCCGTTGGTTTAAAAACAACAATAGGCATCGCTTCTTTCTCATCTGCAAACTTAACCAGACCTATCACCTTATTCATGCACTCATCAAAAGATGCTGCTTCTTCTTTTCCTTCTACAGAGTAGTCTAGTACAGAGCATACATTTGCACTATACAGTTTATCTACAGAGGTCATACAGTCTTGTTCATTTACACCACCACAAAAATGATCAAATACTGTAGAGCGTATAAGACCTTCTACAGGTAAGTTGGCACCAAGTGCAAAACGGGCAGCCGCTGTACCTATGCGCACAAGCGGTTCTTTAGAAATCATTTTAAATAAAAAGTAAGCGCGTTCTAGTTCGCTATCTGATTTAAGAGCAAATGCAGTTTCAGTATTTTCAAAAAGAGAGGTTTGCATATCAATATATTTGTTACACAAATATACACCCACTTTAAACTTTTTTTACTCAAAAGTGAGTAATTTGCAACCGTTAAAATTTCAAAAATAATGACTGCCATACAAGCCGCTTCTTACGACATCGTTTTTAATGAATCTGGATATGATGCCCTTAATGTATTACTACTACAGAGCAACTACAGCAAGATCTTCGTTATAGTAGATGAGCACACACACGAGCACTGTCTTGCACCTTTTTTAGGCAATCTCGCGACAGAGATTCCTATTGAGATAATTGAGATTCCTTATGGGGAAATCAACAAGACTATAGAAACGTGTACTGGAGTATGGGATGCACTGGCAAATCTAGATGCAGACAGAAAAGGACTTGTTATCAATGTAGGTGGTGGGGTTGTTACAGATCTTGGTGGTTTTGTAGCAAGCACTTTTAAACGTGGTATGGATTTTATAAATGTTCCTACCTCTTTACTCTCAATGGTAGATGCTAGTGTAGGTGGTAAAACTGGTGTGGATCTAGGTACATTGAAGAACTTAATCGGGGTAATCAACAATCCGCAGATGGTATTGATAGACGGTGGCTTTCTTGCAACCTTACCTCCAGAAGAATTACGTTCTGGACTTGCAGAGATGTATAAACACGGTCTCGTGGCAGATAGAACGTATTGGGATAAGCTCAAAGATCTGAGCGCCATGACAACAGATGACTTGAGCCAACTCATCTACGAGAGCATCATCATTAAAAATGATATTGTCATAGAAGACCCACGCGAGCAAAATGTGCGTAAAGCGCTTAATTATGGGCACACTTTAGGTCACGCCATTGAGTCGTACTGTCTAGCATCTGAGGATAGAACAACCTTGCTACATGGAGAAGCCATTGCAATTGGGATGATTTTGGAAAGCTTCATTTCGGTGGCGCTTTCTGGTTTATCACAAGATGAACTAGATGAGATTACTGCAACCTTTAATGATATGTATGATGCGGTAGCTTTCGCGAAAGCGGACATAACCTCCATCATCGAGTACTTAAAGTATGACAAGAAAAATGCCAATGGGCAAATAAACTTCGTACTTCTAGAAAGTATAGGAAAGCCAGTAATAGACAAGCAAGTCTCAAATGACCTTATCCACGCAGCATTTGATTATTACCAGGCTAGCACTATAGATTAAAGATAGCGCTCCTTAATAATTCTAATGTGGTGACGCTCGTGACCAGCCGTGATAAATGCAGCTGCGCGAGGACTCATCGGGCTTCCGCTTGCGGTACCTATGTTTGCAATAGTTTGCGCTGTCATAGACGCATATAATAATAAACTACACTGTCTTACAGAGATATACTCGGCAATAAGAGAATCTACAGTACGACTGTTTGCATCACTAGATAGTACAAAATCATCTTGCTCAAAACCTTGTAAAGGCGTGCTATCCATTCTCGAGAAACGTAATGCGCGATAGCTAAAGATGCGCTCTGTGTCTATAAGATGCAGTAATACCTCCTTAGGAGTCCACTTCCCTTCTTCATAACGCAATAACAACTCACTTTCAGAAAGCGATGTAAAGAAGTTCTTAGTATCTTCCATGCCTTTCTCTAGCGCTTGAGCAATACCTAGCGAGCCAGGTACTTGATCTATATACTGTTTGTAATACTCATTATATTCTCCCTCTTTAACTGCGCTAGTGGTTATCATCATGTTTGTTTTTAAAATCTAAAAGTAACAAAAAACCCTTTCTCAACAGAGAAAGGGTTTTAGTAAAATGAAGTCTTATTGTAATTACACTAGATCTTGAAAGATAGAGTGCATTAATCGTTTTTTATCATTGATGCTCTCTTCCAGGGAGATCATCGTTTCTGTACGGTACACTCCGTCAATATCATCTAGCAAGAAAATTACGTTCTTTGCATGATTCGTATCTCTTGCACGTATCTTACAGAAGATATTAAACTTTCCTGTAGTTACGTGAGCCACAGTTACAAATGGAATCTGGGCGATACGCTCAAGTACAAATGTAGTTTGTGATGTCTTATTAATATACACTCCTACGTAAGCAATAAAAGAATAACCTAACTTTCCGTAATCAAGTGTTAATGAAGAACCTGTGATGATTCCCGCCTCTTCCATTTTCTTAACACGTACGTGAACTGTACCTGCCGAAATAAGAAGTTTTTTTGCTATATCTGTAAAAGGAGTTCTCGTATTTTCGATAAGCATATCGAGAATTTGGTGATCTACCTCGTCTAATTTAAATTTTGCCATTCAACTGTATCTTTTGAGTATAATGCAAAAATAATAGAATAATACTGATTATTCTGTAATATTTTAATCTATTTAACGATAACGTTGTCGCAGCCATTTTACCCATAAAAACGGGCACTAAATCGATAATTATTAAGGAAGTTTAAACGCAGATGCATTATCCAGTAAAGCATGAGCAAACTTACCGCTACTCAACGCTGGCTCAAGGGCTGTTGGTTCAAAAACAATCTCCCCATCCTCTACTCGCTCTACATAATATATCCCACGCTTGCTGTCCTCATCCTTTACATGCACGTCACAATAACATGCACTATGCTCAGGAATATCTTTATAAGCACTTATATCATACTCTAGTGTCTCACTACAAGCTTCAATCGCATATAACATTGCAGCAAATACGTAAGCTCGAGTTTTCTCTCTACCATAATCATCTGGATAGTGACCAGCTTCAAATAACACAGTAGGCACTCCAGCTTCTTGAAAAGCATCACCCACACAATCATTATTAAACGCATCATTATACAATCCTATATTTCCATCAAGATCACTACGTAGGTTTTTAAAAATATGAGCAATAATACTTGCAGATCGCTTTCGCGAAAATGTGAAACTCCTCTCCACATCTGCCGAAGGTGCAAGGAAGGAAAGTATAGATGGTTTACCTGTTTCTTCAAAACCATAGATGGTTCTTTGCCCATGTAAATTGAAACAATAATCAGGTTTAAAAGTATCAAAAACACCACGCAAAATTTTTGATTCTGGCTGACTCAAATCTTGTGCATCGCGATTGAGATCTACCTCATTTGCATTTACTCTTGTCCAGTTTTTTGAGCCATCTGGATTGAGCATTGGGATCATAAAAAAGGTGCAATTTTCAATCACTTTTTTATAAAAATCCGAATCTTTTTTTTGCTCTAAAAAACGACAAAAATCAAGCATAGATTTTGTGGTTGTAGATTCATTTCCGTGCATCTGTGACCACATAAAAATCTTCACTTTTCCGGTACCAAAAACAACCGAATTAATAGGTCTATTTTCTACCGAATGACCCAGTGTATCAATCGTAAAATCTGACGATAATTGAGAGACAAAATCGGTGATAAAATCTGGTGATATATATCTGCCAGAAATAGATTCTTCACGGCATTGGGAAAACAGTTGTAATAACTCAGGTAACTCCATATGTATTCTTTGGACTACAAAGATACTTTTTTTACAACTCTTCATTAAAACGCACTGTTTACATTTGTAAACAGTGCGTTTTATATACAGAAGTAACGTTTTACTGGAAGATTACCTGCAATTAAACAAAATGCACTTTACAAAAACTCTAGTTGTTTTAAATCAGTATTTTAAAGACCCATTACTAAAGTATTAATTTAATATAATAACACACCTATTCTAACTATTTACATATAAGAACATCCATAGTTTACATTTGTAACGTATCTTTGCTGTATACAAATGGAAACACTCATAAACAACACAAAATTTGCGCAACGCCTCCAAGAAATCATGGATGCAAACGAATTGAGCGCAACTGCTTTTTCAGAAAAACTACAGGTAGGAAGAGCTACCATATCTCATCTTATGGCTGGAAGAAATAAGCCCAGTTTAGACTTTGTAATGACCGTAGTTGCTACCTTCCCGGAAGTGGAATTACAATGGCTTCTTTATGGAACAAAATCAAGTCCACAAACCACCGCTCCTACTCCATCAAACCACACTACTTTTTCGGCTGATGTGCCTTCAAAAAATGATCAAGAATTGGCATCAAAAACAAGTGCTACTCCACCATCAAACACGGAGCAAAAAACACTCAAAAATATCACTGCTTTTTCCTCTTCAAAATCACCCATTAAGAGAGTGATTATTTTCTTAGAAGATGGAACTTTTGAGAGTTATGAGATGTAAAATTCACCTACTCTTCTTCTTCAAAAATCACCTTACATCGCATACACTTTTGGTAAGAAATTTTTAGTCATTTTACTTCTTTAAAATATCTAAGACTTACTCTCAATTACTCACGTTCCTGTGGTATTTTTGTAATCTATGAAGAATCAATGGAAAGCTTTTTTTGTAATAATTAGTGTTTTCGCTTTAAGCTGTGAAAGCCCAGAACGTGACTGTACAGATTTTAAAACAGGTACATTTACATTTGAAACATTACTAGATGGAGAACTCGTAGCAACCACTTTTAAACGTAACGACACACTAGAGATAGATTACTTTAAGGGTAAAGCAGACTCCTCTTCTGTGCGATGGATTAATGACTGTGAGTACATTGTCAAGAAGCTCCACCCACGTAGCATGAGCGAAGAAAAAGCGCTACACATGAAAATCATAGCTACTGACGGAGATTTTTATACCTTTGAATACTCCCTTGTAGGAGAAACCAACAAACAACGTGGCATCGCCAAAAAAACAACTGACTAATGTTTGACATTCTTACCACTGCAGATGCTTGGGTTGCACTGCTTACACTTACCTTTCTTGAAATCATATTAGGTATTGACAACATCATTTTTATCTCCATAGCCGCCGAAAAGCTCCCACAAAAGGATCGTAAGAAAGCGACTAATATAGGTCTAGCCCTTGCAATGGGTATGCGTATTGCACTACTCTTTGGTATCTCATGGTTAGTTGCACTTAGCGCACCATTCTGGCACATTAATCAAAGCTGGATTAGTGGAGGTATAAGTTGGCAAGCTGTCATATTACTAGCGGGAGGATGTTTCTTGATATGGAAGTCTGTTCATGAAATTCATGAAAAAGTAGACGAGACAGGTCTTGAAGAGGAAGAAATCTCAAAGAAGAGCTCTACCACACTAGGTAATGCTATTGTACAAATCGCAGTAATCAACCTTGTATTCTCTTTTGATTCTATACTTACTGCCGTAGGAATGACGAATGGTCTTTCTGATAATCCAACAGATGCGTTAATCATTATGGTGATTGCTGTAGTCATTTCTGTAGGAATCATGATGCTTTTTGCAAACCCTGTAGGAAACTTTATCGCAAAGCATCCTTCATTACAGATATTAGGCCTCTCATTCTTAATTTTAATAGGTTTTATGCTTATTGCAGAAGGCGCGCACCTATCACACCTAGAAATCTTTGGATCAAGCGTAGGAGCTATTCCTAAGGGTTATTTATACTTTACGATCGCATTCTCGCTTCTAGTAGAGTTTATAAACTTTAAATACCGAGCTATGAAGACTAAAGACTCTGGTGCTCAAATCCAAATGAAGAAAAACGTAGAGCACCTTACTAAAAAGTAATACACTACACGCTCACATAAAAAATCCCCTTGAAACTACGTTTCAAGGGGATTTTTCTTTTCGTTCTGACTATGACAAGCAGTAAGACGTTAGATTAAAAGTTCTCGTCTTCCATAAGCTTTTCTACCTTTTTACGCTCCCATGCCTTGTTAAACAAAGGACTCCACCCAAATACTTCTGATGCATGACCAGCAACCCCCCAGCCCCATCCTAGTATAGGAAACAAAGCCCAAGGAAAACTTGTAGACTGCACATTAAAGTATATAAACACAGGCACCATAACCGCATAAATCGTAAAGTGAATGTAAAAACCTTTAAGGTCTTCTACCTTCTTCTTTGCACGCTGGTAACGTTTATCTGCAAGGAGTTCGCTCTGCCTAGGCTCAAATGTCACTTGCTCTGCTTGTGTTAATAGCGGTATCCCAACTTGAAAAGTCTCACTATCATCTATTATATGCACTTCACTATTGGATAGTAAACTATAACGTTGCTTGATGTTTTGCAAGCCTACACCACTACTCTTCTTAATAACCTGTTTGGCTTGGATATTATTCTCAATAAAGAGCCTATTCCCATCTTCATAAATCTTAATATATAGTTTCTTGTTAGGCGTTACCTGGTTGTGTTTTACAGCGTTTTCAAGTAATAACTGCAAGGATAACGGCACCACTTTATATTCTTGATGTGAGGCACTTTCTGGGATTTCCACCACGATACTATCTTCAAAACGCATCTTGATTAGATTCATATACGTACGAGCAAAGGTAAGCTCCTCCTCCAGCGGCACTAGCTCTTTATTCTTTTGCTCCAGTACATACCTATAGACCTTAGAAAGCGAAGTGGTAAACTTGGTTGCCTGTTTTGGGTTTTCCTCAATAAGACTTGCGAGCACATTTAAACTGTTGAATAAAAAATGTGGATCCAGCTGATTTTTAAGCGCATCAAATTTTGCCGAAGCGGCTCCAGCAATAATTTTAGACTGCTTTACCTTACTTTCCTGCTTATTCTTCCATCGACTCACCGCATAAAATGAAGAAGTTGCTACGGCTGTTATTAGAAAAGGAAAAATATAATCTTCAAGGCCTTCACTAGCCATATACTCATCAAATGATATTTTATAATATCCTGTAATAAGTATTAATCGAAGCAAAAAAACCGTAATTAAAGTCACAACAATATGCGCAATTAGCGCATAAGTAAGCACCTTTAAATTCAACAGACTGCCTGTAAAACGTTTTCTAAAGTTCACTATAACCATAGTGTTCACTGCATACAGCGCTACAGAGAAGATTTGGTTTTGTATGAAAAAGGTTATCACACCATCTCCATACCAAGGATTACCCAGCACATACAATATAATACTGTGAACGATAAATATTGTTAAGCCTACAATATTTGCCTTTGCAAACTCTTTTAGATAATATTTCATTTCTTATTAATTACAAGCCTCGGCACTTTCTAAAGCTCTTTTTACATTTCCTTGAGGATGGAATTTAGTCTCAGGTTTAAAGGTAGCAAAAAGCGTGATGGCACGCTGCAACTCTGCGCAATATGGCGCTATTGAGCTCCCAAAATATCTTGCGCTTCCCATATCCCACTGTGCCTTTTCTGCTATAAAAATAGGGTTATCTGGCTCTTTGTTTACCATTTTTTGATTAAGCTCTCCTATAGTACCCGCATATTTCATCCCGTATTTCATGCCATCGTGAGCGACCCAAACTGTATAAAGCTGCGCTTGCAAGTGGTCTGCATACGGATTATCTGGAGCTATCGTACGCATTTTATTTATAAACTCTTGCGCCTTATCTAGCGTCGCCTTCATAGTGGCTTCCTCTCTGTTTTCAAAGTCTCTCCAGTTACGTATTATAGCAATTTGAGCAACATAATACGTAGGGAGCCAATTATCTTTTTCGACAGTAGCAATGCGCTCAAAGAGGTTTGAAGCCTCATCAAGCTTGTTTTCTTCCCAAAGCTCCATCGCTTTTGTCATTCCTTGCTCGTATTTGGTTTGAGCCATAAGAAATGTACTGCTGCATAATGCGATAATAAGAAGTAAATGTTTCATAATATATTGTTTTGTGATTGATGATGTAAAGATGGTTTTAAGTACGCTTTCGCGAAAGCGTAACCTACCCAACCGTCGTTTATGAAGTCTCAGTTGTAGTTTTCTTGCGAGGTTTTGTTTTACGCAACCAATAACCAATGAATAAAACACCAAATATGGTAGGCAATAACCAGCTCAATAGCGCCGGAAGTACTTGATTTGTGACAAAGAAAGCGGTAAAAGCTGCGATATATCCACCTGTTATTTTACCTATATGAAGTCTAAGATATTTTTTACGCAATGATGCTATATCTCGCATTGCACGTATATCTCCTACAGCATTAAGAACACCAATTCCTCCAAAGATTATAAGAATCCACCCCATAGAAGAACCCGAAAGCAATGATAACGCACCATAAACTATCATTGCCAGACCTATGATGAGCATAGAATAAGAAATGATTTTATCATAGCGTAATTCACTCGCTTCCTTTATCTTTTTAAAACGGAGTGCTCTATACCCAGAAAGAACTAGATACACACTAAAAAGTCCTACCACAAATAAAAATGGGTTGTTATGATCTGGAAGTAACGATGCCACAATACCTGAAATACCAGCTGTAAGCATCCCGTAATAAAAAACCATTCCTGACTTTTTATGCCAAGCATTTCCTTTACGAGCAATTACAGAGATAGTTCCCGCTATGAGGGAGATAAAACCACCTATGGCGTGTAGTGTTATAAATATCTCGAAGAAAGTATCGTAGTTCATCGGTTAGATTTTTAAATATTGAGACAGTATTGCTCATGATTGACAATACAAATATGAGCCAGAATTCAGTAATCATAAAAAGGTTGCTACTCAATTGCTATAACAGCCTACCGAATTGTAGTTTTACAGCACCTAGTATAGATACCTATGATAATTAAAGAGCTTTTTCCAAGATTTCATCCAGACCTCATTAAGGGAATAACCACACACGGCATCATAAAGGAACTCCCTGCGCAAACAGAATTACTGCGAGAAGGACAGTATGCAAAGGTTATTCCCATCGTAATACACGGACTCGTGAAGGTATATTCTCGCTATGAAGATAGAGAACTTCTGCTTTATTACATAGAACCGGCAGAGAGTTGCATCATCTCTTTTTCTTCTGGAATATCTCACTTACCCAGTCGCGGATATGCAATTACAGAAACAGATGCAAAACTTCTTCTTTTACCTGTAGACAAAGTACAGCAATGGCTTAAGACCTACCCTGCGCTCAATACCTTATTCTTTAAAAACTATGATGCGCGTTATCTTGACATGATGAACGCTGTAAATCATCTCCTCTTTGATAAAATGGACACGCGCATACTCGATTATTTAAAAGAAAAAGCGCGTGTTAAAGCAACTCAAACCCTACATATAACTCATAAGGAAATAGCAACAGATCTAGGCACCGCAAGAGAAGTCGTAAGCAGGATCTTAAAAAAACTGGAGATTGAAAATCACATAGCCCAAGAAGGACGCACCATAAAAATCATGTAAGTGTGACTACAGTCACCGTTTACAAGAAATCCTCCCATTACATTTGTGTAGTATTACTTCTAAAAAAAAAACACACTATGAAAAAGAATATGGGAAATTTAGATCGCGGTATACGCATAGCGGCTGCAGTGATTATTGGTATATTATATGCAGCTAACGTTATAAACGGCACGGTGGCAATTATACTGGGCGTCGTAGCACTTATTTTTATCGCAACAAGCTTTGTTTCATTTTGCCCGCTTTATGCTCCCTTTAGACTAAGCACATACAAAGTAAAAAAATAACATACCCTTACATCTTTAGCCCTTACAAGTTATCTTGTGAGGGTTTCTTTTTTACGCTTGCGCGAAATCGTTACCGTAACTCCCGTAAATGCGCTATAGCTATCCCTTAAGAATACACTATCTTTGCGGCTTCTTAAAAACAGCCTTATGAAGCGTCTTTTCAACAATTTCACCTCTAATCCTAAGAATGATATCGTTTCTGGTATTACGGTTTCTTTAGCCATGATACCTGAAGTAGTTGCATTTGCATTTGTGGCTCAAATAAGCCCAATTGTGGCGTTATTTGGAGCATTTGTTATTGGGATTATCTCAGCACTTTTTGGCGGTAGACCAGGATTAATCTCGGGAGCAGCAGGAGCAGTTGCCGTGATTTTTGTACAGATGATTCAAGAAGGTCATGCAAAGGGATTACTCTTTGACCAGCCTGTTGAAAATATGGGATACTTCTATTTACTCGCCGCGGTGGTGTTAATGGGAGTTATTCAGGTCTTTGCTGGCTTGTTTAAGTTGGGGAAGTTCGTGCGCTTGATTCCCCATCCTGTTATGATGGGGTTTGTAAACGGACTCGCTATCGTGATATTCCTTGCACAACTAGGAATGTTTAAAGAAAACAAAAAAGACTACGCTGGTGATAACATGCGTAAAACAGCTTCAAAGGAGCTCGTTTATACCGTATCTGATAATGAAGTAAAGGACAAGGTCTCAAATACTGTACTATTTACAATAGAAGGAAACTCTGTAATAAACAAGGCAACCAACAAAGAAGTGTTTGTATTATCTGACGGACAAGTATATGATACAAATACGCAAAAGGTTGTTTTTAATGCTTCTCAAGATGGATTTTATTCTGTAAAAGACAAAGGAGTCGTTAAGACCTGGATGCAAGGAAAGTCATTATATACAATGATAGGACTTGTGTTACTCACCATGCTCATCGTATGGGGACTTCCTAAAATCACCCCAAAGATTCCAGCTGCATTAACGGCTATCCTTATTGTATCGCTCATATCAATTTTTGGCGGATTAGACTCTGTAAACGTAGGCGAATTCATTAGAGATGGTGGTGGTGCAGGTCTCAATGGTATGGCAGAAATCTCAAGTAAGCTCAATGTATTTGAATTATGGAGCAGCCTGCCATTTAACCTAGACACTCTTAAGTTTATAGCGCCTTATGCATTTCTTGCAGCCTCAGTAGGTTTGATTGAAACGCTTATGACTATGAACCTAGTAGATGAGATGACAGACTCTAGGGGTGATGGAAACAGAGAATGTGTAGCACAAGGAGCTGGAAATATCGTAAGTGGTGTTTTTGGAGGAACTGGTGGTTGTGGTATGATAGGGCAAACAGTAATAAATATAAATGCTGGTGGACGTGGACGACTATCTGGAGTGATGATGGCAATTACACTACTTACCTTTATATTATTTGCAGATCGCTTTATAGAACAAGTACCTATTGCTGCACTAGTGGGTGTAATGTTTATGATGGTTATTGAGACTTTTGCTTGGTCTAGCTTTAGAATTATTAAAAAAATACCAGCATCAGATGCATTTGTTCTCGTTATCGTATCGGCAGTGACTGTATTTTTTGATCTTGCTATTGCTGTATTTGTAGGAGTAATTATAGCAGCTTTATCATTTGCTTGGAGTAGCGCTAAAAAAATTAGAGCTAGAAAGAGATTTAAAGCAGATGGCACAAAGGTTTATGAGATCTGGGGCCCATTATTCTTTGGAAGTATTCAGAGTTTTAACTCTAAGTTTGACATAAACGGTGATCCAGACCATATAGAAATTGACTTCATAGAGGCAAAAGTCGCAGACCACTCTGCCCTAGAAGCTATTTTTGTACTCCTTGAGAAGTATGAAGCCGTAGGTAAAACAATCACACTTAAGCACCTCAGTACAGAGTGTAAAGACTTAATGCGCAAAGCCTCTCCTAAGTTTGATAAAGTGATTGAAGAAAGCGTAGACGATCCTCGATATCATGTGCTTTCTGGCATTTTAGATACAGAAGCTTAGATAGATTAGTTTGAGGAAGGCTTTTGCTGAAAAAAGCTTTTTGCCGAGTCTTAGGGGTGAGCTTATTATGAAAAGCTTTTCCCCAGCCCTGAAGGGTGAGCTTTTCTATACGTAAAGATTTTTACGCACGCAGAAAATTGAGCTTTTGCAGATTGACACTTACATTAGCTGCTAGCCCCGATTGTAATGAAAATCCCGGAGTGTAGCGATAGCGAAACGAGGAATTGCAATAACGGGTCAGCATTTGATTCCAAAAAGCTTTTCCCCAACCCTAAAGGGTGAGCTTTTCTATACGTAAAGTTTTTTACGTACTCAGAAAATTGAGCTTTTGCAGATTGACACTTACATTAGCTGCTAGCCCCGATTGTAATGAAAATCCCGCAGTGTAGCGATAGCGAAACGAGGAATTGCAATAACGGGTCAGCATTTGATTCCAAAAAGCTTTTTCCCCGACCCTGAAGGGTGAGCTTTTTTTTTTCATGTGGATAGTTTTCTTAAAATCCAGAAATTAAGCTTTTACAGATTGACACTTACATTAGCTGCTAGCCCCGATTGTAATGAAAATCCCGCAGTGTAGCGATAGCGAAACGAGGAATTGTAATGAAAGCGGGAAACTACGCTCGCAAAGTAGCGCTACTTATGCGCTCCAAAACCTTACTAAAAATCATAAAAAAACCTCTCAATGCTATTGAGAGGTTCTTCGTTATACTAAAAAGAGGATGCTTATTGATTCATTGAGATCAAGAATTCCTCATTGTTTTTTGTGCTCTTAATACGGTCACTCATGAACTCCATTGCCTCTACTGGGTTCATATCTGCAAGGTATTTACGTAATACCCATAGACGTTGCGTGGTGTCTTTACTGTGTAGTAAGTCATCACGACGTGTAGATGAAGAGGTAAGATCGATAGCTGGGAAAATACGGCGGTTTGCAATATTACGATCCAGTTGTAGCTCCATGTTACCTGTACCTTTAAATTCTTCAAAGATTACTTCGTCCATTTTTGAACCGGTGTCTGTAAGTGCTGTAGCAAGAATGGTAAGTGAACCACCTCCTTCAATGTTACGTGCTGCTCCAAAGAAACGCTTAGGCTTGTGCAATGCATTTGCATCTACACCTCCAGAAAGAATCTTTCCTGATGCCGGCTGTACCGTGTTATAAGCTCTTGCAAGACGTGTTATAGAATCTAGTAAGATTACCACATCGTGACCACATTCTACAAGGCGTTTTGCCTTCTCAAGCACAATGTTTGCCACTTTTACGTGCTCGTGTGCTTCTTTATCAAATGTAGAGGCTACTACCTCTCCATTTACGTTACGTTGCATGTCTGTAACTTCCTCTGGACGTTCATCTATAAGAAGTACGATTTGATATACCTCTGGGTGGTTTGCTGCAATAGCATTTGCCACATCCTTAAGTAACATGGTTTTACCCGTTTTAGGCTGTGATACAATCATACCACGCTGCCCTTTACCTATAGGTGCAAACATATCCATCACACGAGTAGATATACTCGCTTGACGATCTGCTAGGTTAAATTTTTCTGTAGGAAATAATGGTGTTAAGTGCTCAAAAGAAACACGATCTCTAACGATGTTAGGGTTCAAACCATTAATCTTACTTACTTTAATAAGTGGGAAATATTTCTCCCCTTCTTTTGGAGGGCGTATTACCCCTAGTACCGTATCACCAGTTTTAAGACCAAAAAGTCTTATCTGTGATTGTGATACATAAATATCATCTGGAGATGCTAGGTAATTGTAGTCAGAACTACGTAAGAAGCCGTAGCCATCTTGCATAATATCTAAAACTCCTTCACTCTCTATAATTCCTTCAAATTCAAAATCTGGCTCGCGGTAACGGTTACGGCTATCCTTGTTACCATTGTTACCATGCGTATTACCGTCTTTTTGATTACGGTTATTACGTGGCGTATTAGTACGTGTATTTGTGTTGCGATTATTATCGCGCGGTGCACGCTTATCATTGCTTTGACGGTTGTCATTGCTGTTGCGCTTATCGTTATTACGAGTATCTTTTTGATTATCTCGTTTTTGTGGTGTCTTTGTATCGTCTCCACCTTTTCCTTTAGCAGGTTCACGTTTTACCGCTTCTCTCTTTGCCTGCGGTTCTCTTTTTGCAGGAGCTTCTTTTTTTACAGGAGGTTTTCCTTTTGCCGGAGCATCTTTAGCTTCCTCAGTGTTTGCTGCGGGAGCATCCTTAGTATCTTTTGCAGTTTTTGCTGGACGTGGAGCACGAGGTTTACGCTCTTCTCTAGGCTTACGTTCTGTCTTAGGAGCAGGAGCTTGTGCAGCTGCTTCTTTTACTTTAGGCACTACTGCCTCTATTTTTTTTGGGTCTGCTGCTTGTAAATCAAGTATTCTATAAACAAGGTCTAGCTTTTTTAATGTTCTGTATTTAGGAACATTAATCCCTTTTGCAATCTCTTGAAGCTCGGGAAGCTTCTTTGCTTTTAATTCTGAAATATCAAACATCTAGTAATGTGGGTAAATTATTAATCGGGTGATTAGAGCGTACCAAAAGAAGAATTTGATACTAAAAATATTAAGCAATTAAGTAACAAGCGGAGAGCCTTTTACATAATTACAAGACAATGATACAATTTTATTTTCAAAGTTTTCTTAGCAATATCACAAAATGAGACTTATTTTTACCACAGTTTAAAATGAGAATCACGTGATACAACGTATACAAACTATATATCTTTTACTAGCAGCCTTAGTTTCACTAGGATTGCCTTATGCCTTTAGCCTTTATTCTGATATGAATGGTGAGGCCGTGTGGGCAGTAGATGATATTTCTTACATAACACTTTTTAGTCTTAGTGCTGTATTCTCATTTATTTCCATATTTTTATGGAATAATAGAAAGAACCAATTCGTCTTAGGACGTCTCAATATCTTATTAAACTTTGCATTATTAGGTATTTTGGTATATCGATCACAAATGTTATCTGGAGGAACGGCGGTTCTTGAGAAGGGTATTGGGATGATCATTCCGCTTGTTTCTATCGTTTTACTAGTCTTGGCAAACAAGGCAATCAAGCGCGATGAAGATCTTGTAAAATCTGTAGATAGATTACGATAAGCCTATAATCTTAGTTTTATTAGTGCGTAAAGCCTCTCATTTATTTGTGAGGCTTTTTTTTGTGCTTGCGCGAAAATGTGATATCAAAAACCACACATTATCAAACAACACCACTACCCTCTTATATACTGCTCGTCAATGAACAGTAAAATTTGAGATTTACTTTTATGCTATTTAAACCATTGATAAACGAGCAGAAGAAAGAAGTTTAGTAAATTACGAGCTCAATAACCTCACACGCACAAAATCAATATGAACCAAAAAGACTTAGCATACGACTATATTATTGTAGGAAGTGGTTTTGGAGGTTCTGTGAGCGCTCTTCGTCTTTCTCAAAAGGGATATAAAGTGCTCGTTGTTGAAAAAGGAAAATGGTACAAAGCAACCGACTTCCCTAAAACCAACTGGAATCTCAGAAAATGGCTCTGGATGCCGTACCTGCGCTTTTTTGGGATTATGAAACTATCGATATTTAAACACATTGCCATTATTTCTGGGACTGGTGTAGGTGGCGGCTCGCTTGTATATGCAAATACATTACCCACACCTAAAAGTGCTTTCTTTAACTCTGGGAGCTGGAAGTTGCTCAATGATTGGGAAAACGACTTAAAACCTTACTATAAGGAAGCACTAAGAATGCTAGGCGCAGCGCAAAATCCTTCCTTATATGATGGAGATAAAGCTCTCAAAGTCGTAGCAGACGATTTAAATATTGCACAAAAGTTTAATCCTACGCGGGTTGCAGTTTTCTTTGGAACTCCTAATAAAACAGTAAAAGACCCTTATTTTAATGGAGAAGGGCCAGATCGCGCTGGATGTAATTTTTGTGGTGCGTGTATGACTGGCTGTCGCCACAATGCAAAAAACACGCTTGACAAGAACTACCTATACCTTGCTCAAAAACAAGGAGCCACCATACTTGCCGAAAATGAAGTATATGATGTACAGCCATTAGATAAAAATGATAGCGCTCTAGGATATGAAGTCTCAATGAAGAAAAGCACGCGCATCTTTGGTAAACATCAAAAAATCACCACCAAAGGCGTTATCTTTTCTGGCGGTGTACTAGGTACAGTCAAGCTTTTGCTAGCTCTGAAAACTAAATCGTTACCACTTCTATCAGACCATCTAGGTGAAGATATACGAAGTAATAATGAAACGCTTATAAGTGTCTCCACACTAGAAAAAGATAAAAACCTCTCAAAAGGTATCGCTATAGGAAGCATACTTGATACAGATGAAAATAGTCATCTAGAAATATGTAGATATGGGGAAGGCTCTAATGCGTGGAAACTTGCTCACTTACCTTATGTAACGGGTTCAAATGTATTCTCACGACTTTTTAAGACGGCAATCAAGCTGATTAAAAATCCTGTAGACTATTTTAAAATCTACATTAGTAATGGCTGGGCAAAGAATACCGTTGTCTTATTATTTATGCAAACGCTAGATAGCACATTACGTTTTAAAAGAAATGCTTTTGGGAAGATGACATCCACAGTAAGTTCTGGAAAGGCTCCTACCCCATTTATTCCAGAATCTATAGCGCTTGTAAAGTCTTATAGTAAGGCTATAAAGGGTGTGAGTACCTCCTTTGCTTTAGAAACACTAGCAGGAATACCATCTACAGCACACATACTAGGCGGTGCAGTTATGGGAGAAAATACAGATAGCGGAGTTATAGATAAAGACAACAATGTTTTTGGCTATAAAAATATGCTTGTTATTGACGGAGCTATGATTTCGGCAAATCCTGGCGTGAATCCTTCACTTACCATTACTGCAATTGCAGAAAGAGCGATGGATCAAATACCAAACAAGCAATAAAACAAAGCCTAAGATACATCTACGTTTGCCCATAAACAAAACGTTGTGAGCATTAAAAAAATAAGTTCGTAGTTACAAAATAGTTATACTTTTCCCTTTTAAACACTACCTTCACCGCCACTATGGAAAAAACAGAATTTTTAGAACAGCACCTATTTAATGATTTGACTAATCTCAATAAAGAGTCGGAGGCAGATGACTCGTATCAGTTCTCTGAGGCAGATTTTGAGATTGTACTTCAGCGTGCAGAGCATTTTGGATTAGGTGTCTTTACCATCGAATCATGGCACAACGGTGTATCTACTGGTGTATCAAAGCATGAAGATTTCAGAAAAAAAGCAACAGATGCCAAGTGGTATAAAAAAGCTTTTTTGACTTCTAGAAAAGGTCAAGCAGGACTTACCTATGCTGGAACTTATAAGATTTCTAGTAAATTATTATCAAGAGAGACTTTTCAAGAAGAGGAAGAGTAAGATTTACTTGTAATCATTTCAACGTTTAGAGGCTTGTAAAAGTAACAACTCACAAAGGTTGGCAATTATTAAATGACTTAGAAATTTTTCGCGAAAGCGTAATACATCTATTTTACAGCATAATAATTACTAAAACCGACACATAAAAAAACGCAACCATTTCTGGTTGCGTTTTTCATTGAGTGTTCTCACCTTTTACTAATCAAACTTAAACAACCTCAACTTCATTCCTCTTTACAGCTAGTGCATAAATCACTAGTCCAAATCCTATTTTATTAATAGCATCTGCAATATTGTAAGCGATATCTACGCTTCCTTTTCCTAGGATGCTTGTGTACCATCCATCTGTACCTAGCATGTATCCTAATGGATAAATAGCCCAACCTACGAGTACAAACCAACATAATATTTTATGTGCTTTGAGGATATCTCCACCTGCGGCTACTGCTATTTTCTTTGCGCTTCCTAACCAGATTTCATACACGATATAGAAGTATGCTGCTCCAGATATAGCACCCCACAAGGCTGCCTGATCTTGGAATACCGCTTCTCCAAAGTACCCTGTTACTAACATGATTACAGAAAATGCAATAAGCTTCCACATAAGTGCAGGTTTTGCGCCAGCTACCTTTAATATTAAGTAGAATTCAACACACATTAATGGAACTGTAAGTACCCAATCTACATATCTAAAAAATGTAGGGGACTCTTGAATAGCAAACCAGTAATCTCTCATGTACCAGTAGTGCACTGCGGCAATAAACGTAATTAACCCCGATACAAGGACTGAGGTTCGCCACTTCTTGTTAAATTGGTTAAGCGATAGAAAAAAGAAAGCAGAAGCTGCCATCATCGCCATCGCACCTACAAAGAATGTAAATCCTACATAATCACTTGGATCTAATCTTGTAGGGTCGGCCAGTAATAGTAATAAAAATTTCATAGCATTGATATTTTTAATTAAACATTTGTTTAAGTAAATTTAGATAATGTTAAACAATTAAATAATTATTTTCTCATAATTTTTTCATTAAAATTATCAATACATAAATTATTCATGACAAAAATTCTCAATATCACAATCATAGGTAGTTTTGCAGGCTTATGGGTCGCCACATTATTTTCTAGTAAGGCTGAGCTGATTTTGGGTTTTTTACTTATTCTCACCTTTGGTATCATACACGGATCAAATGATTTATTATTAATAGAGAAGTTATTTACTAAGGAGAAAAAAAGGAGCTTCCTTAAATCGCTCTTCTTTTATGTGCTTACAGTGTTGCTTACTTTTCTAGCATTTTACACCATCCCTTCTATCACAGTAATTCTATTTATCATTTTTAGCGCATATCATTTTGGTGAACAGCACTGGGAGTCAAAGGTGGACACCAAGTACAAGTGGTTATCACTTATATTACAAGGGAGTTATGGGGCGCTTATTCTAGTAATACTATTCCTTTTTAATGCAGACCAAGTAGATGAGATTGTAATGGCAATCACAGGAGCACCTTTTCCACCCGCTTTTCTATTGTACTCTTTATACAGTATTCTTACTTTATTAGTAGTTACAGTAGCCATTTTAGCTTTTAACAGTGATAGTTTTAGAAAGGTATTATTAAAAGAGCTCTTCTTTCTAGGCTTACTGGTGGTCATATTTAAAATGTCATCCCTCATCTGGGGATTCACTATATACTTTGTGCTATGGCATAGTCTTCCATCACTTTTTGAACAAATACACTTTATATATGGTAGATTTACTAATCAAACTATCTGGCTCTATATAAAAAATGCGTTGCCTTATTGGATTATTTCAATCATCGGGATTGGTTTAAGCTACTTTTGGCTTAAGGAAAGTGTGCTTTTCTTTGCAATTTTCTTTTCCTTTATCGCCGCAGTGACATTTCCACACTCGCTGATTATATCGTTGATGTTTAAAAAGAAAAATAATAACACAAAAACTCACTAACATGAAATATACTTTTTTACTTTTTTTAAGTCTCGCTTTCGCGAAAGCGTATGCACAACAACCCGTATCTACTCCTGGGAATGTCATAAGTGATTTTGGAAAAACCTATGAGGTTGACAATCCTGATTTCAAAACAGATACAACAGCAGTATTTAAAGTGATTTTTGATGTGGCAAAAGCACCTGAAAATCCAAGTCAGCGCAATCCATACATCGAGACTATGGCTCGATTTCTTAACATGCAAGAGAAAGCGGGAGTTCCCGTAGAAAATATGAATATACGAGCTGCTATACATGGACAAGCAGCCTATGGAATGCTTACCAATGAATTATATAAAGAAAAATTTGGCGTAGATAATCCAAATATCGAATTACTTAAAGCCTTAAAAGAAGCAAACGTGTCACTCATACTTTGCGGTCAAACTGCTGGAGCGCGTAATATTACAAAAGAACGAAGACTAGAAATGATTGACGTAGGACTTTCGGCAATGACGGTATTAAGTCAATCACAAATGGAAGGGTATACGCTCATCGCTTTTTAAAGATTGCCCTACCTTCATAAATCTGCACCATTAGATAATTACACCCACATGCGCTTACTATTTACCCTAGTTTTCTCTTTTATCACACTATCTGTATTTTCCCAAGAAGTTACCCGTCAAGACAGCCTTAGAGGATCAATCACTCCACAAAGAGCCTGGTGGGACCTCGTTCACTATGATCTATCGGTTACGGTGATGCCAGAATCAAAATCTTTAATAGGTACTAATATAATGACCTATCGTGTGCTAGAAGAAGGCGTAACCGAGTTACAAATAGATCTTCAAGCCCCTATGGAACTCACTGCAGTAATGCAAGATGGACACTCTCTTGATGTACGTTCTGAAGGTGCTGCTCATTTTATACAACTAGAAGCCCCTCAACCAGAAGGAACTATAAAAAGTATAAGTTTAAATTTTGAAGGTAAGCCTCGCATCGCCGTAAACCCACCGTGGGATGGAGGTATCACTTGGCAACAAGATAGCAATGGTAAACACTTTATCGCCTCTTCAAATCAAGGCATAGGTTCCAGCGTATGGTGGCCTAATCGTGATCACCCAGCAGATGAAGTGGACAGCCTAGACATGCATGTAACCGTTCCCAAAGATCTAGTAGATGTATCTAATGGACGACTAGTGGGCATAGACAGTACAGCATCTTTAAAAACATATCACTGGGCAGTTAGAAATCCTATAAATAATTACGGAGTTAATCTTAACATAGGAGATTATGTAAACTTCTCAGAAGTATATAAAGGAGAGAAAGGCCCACTGGATATGAGCTACTGGGTACTTCGTGAAGATGAGGAAAAAGCGAGAGTTCAGTTTACACAAGCCCCTATGATGATGGAGGCTTTTGAACATTGGTTTGGTCCTTATCCATTTTATGAGGATAGTTTTAAACTCGTGCAAGCTCCGTACTTAGGCATGGAACATCAAAGCTCTGTAACTTATGGGAACAAGTTTAAAAATGGCTACCTAGGAGGTGATCTATCTGGCACAGGACAAGGACTTAAATTTGACTTTATAATCATACATGAATCTGGTCATGAATGGTTTGCAAATAACATTACAAATAAGGATGTTGCAGATATGTGGATTCATGAGAGCTTTACTAACTACTCAGAAAATCTTTATCTAGATTATCATTTCGGCAAAGACGCTGCTAGTGAATATGTAATTGGACTGCGTAAAAACATTAGAAATGATAGACCTATCATAGGCACTTACGATGTAAATCGTTCTGGAAGTGGCGATATGTACTATAAAGGTGCAAATATGCTACACACCATACGCACCATTGTAGATAATGATGAGCTGTGGCGAGAGACTTTACGTGGACTTAACAAGGAGTTTTACCATAAAACCACTACAAGTGCCATGGTAGAAGATTTTATGTCTAAAAGATTAAACCAGAACCTCACTCCTATATTTGACCAATATTTAAGAACGGTAAAAATCCCAACCTTTGAATATAAAGTGAGTAAAAAGAAACTGAGTTATCGCTACACAAATGTGATAAGTGATTTCTCTATGCCACTTTCTATAATGATAAATGATAAATTACAATGGGTCAAGCCTACAGATCAGTGGCAAGAGCTTAAAATGTCTAAGAAAATAATTGATATGAGTATACCAGAGGATTTCTATATACAAATAAGGAAACTGTAGTTAATCAAACCAATACACTGTTGCTTTATAATGAGCAACCATCTATCATATGCTATTAAAATGGAGTTTACTCTTCTTATGCTTGTTCATCACTACACCTTCAGTGACATTAGATGAATTTTCAAAAGGAAAACAGCAACAGCACTTCCCACAAGAACTTAAAAAGAAGCAGTTATATCTAGGTATGACTTTAAAAAAGTTTAAAAAAAAGGCTCCAAAAGCGACACGCTTAGATAAAGAGTCGGAGTTTAAAATAGAATATATGGAAGCTGTAAGTGATAGCTCTATTACATCGTATAGCTATTTATTTACAAAAGATAAAGAGCCGTTATTATATGCTATCACCATTGCATATAAAGACATGAGCACCGTACGAGCCCTTGCCGAATCGCTAATGGGTAAACCTAATAACAACGAGGAATGGCGTATGGAACCTTCCATCATTAAAGAAGACTTTACAATGGCTGCCTGGACCTTTGGCCACAAGCTCGTTTATGGAGCAACTATAATTAATAGCGAATGGGAAAAAGGATTTCAATCTAACTAATCGCTATTATTCTTTACTCAAAACGTATTGCCTTTACTGGACTTATTTTTGTTATGATGTAAGATGGGATAAGGAGTATAAGCACGCACACTACAAACACGCCTACATTAAGAGAGAGAATATGCCAGAAGTCTATAAGTACTGGCGCCTCACTCACATAATAGGTAGATGGGTCTAACTTCACAAAACCAAATATTTTCTGAGCATATAATATCCCTAGACCTATAAGATTACCCCAGAAGAGCCCAAGACCTATTAGGTACATAGCATTATAAATAAAAATCTTACGCACACTCCAGTCTGACGCTCCAAGCGCCTTAAGCACGCCTATCATTTTTGTACGTTCTAATACTAGTACAAGCAGCGCCACAATCATATTAATACCCGCAATCAATATCATGATAACAATAATCAAGATGATATTGAAATCAAATAGTTTAATCCACTCAAAAATATTGTAATTACTCTGTATTACAGAGATAGACCTTAACGTAGAACCAGAGTTTTCATACACCTTATTATTCAGTGCCTCAAGATTATCAAAATCATCTACAAAAACTTCAAAAGCTCCTACCTCGTCTTTTTCCCAGTTATTTATACGAGTAAGATGACGGCGATCACCCATGATATACACTTTATCAAATTCTTGATAGGCACTTTCATAAAGCCCTACAATCTCTAGTGCCCTCGGTCTAAAGCGCGTGTTATCTTTATTTACAAATTGTATGATTGCCTTATCGCCTACTTTAAAGCCTAAACGATTTGCTAGATAGGTACTAAAGATGGTTTCATTATTAAGTGCTCCCGTAAGTTCTGGTTTTCTACCTTCTACTATATATTCTTCTATACGATTCCAGTCATAATCATCACCTAGGCCTTTGTAAATTACTCCTTCAAAGGTTTCTGCAGTCCTTATAACGCCAGCTTTTACAGTAATTGCTTGTACATGCGTTACCTCTGGCACTGCATTAAAATCTGGATAAAAATCTTGATCTATAGAAATTGGATTTGTCGTCTCTTCACTGTTGTTTCCGTCAAAATTTGACACCACAATATCTCCAGAAAAAGCAGACACTTTTTGTCTAATTTCTCGCTGGAGTCCTAGTCCTGTAGCAATAGATATAAGCATCATCACCATACCAATCGCAATTGCTACGATAGCAATTTTAATTATCGTACTGGAAGCACTACTTTTATACGATGTCGCGCTACTTAGGCGTTTGGCTATAAAATACTCTAAATTCAAATGCGTCTCATTTTCTTCAAAAATACCCTTTTTTTAATGCTCACACTGCTTATTTCTTGTGCAAATAGCGGTGGAGATAGTAACGCTTTCGCGAAAGCGGAATTTAAAAAAGAAACTGTACTACAAGAATCTCCTTCTCAAGAACCAATCGTTACCGCTGCCAATAGAACAGCGCTCTACTTACCATTTCTTAAAGATAAAAAAGTAGGTGTGGTTACTAACAAAAGCGGACTCATATTTAAAAGTACTCCCCACACTGAAAGGGAAAGTACGCACCTAGTTGATTCACTTATCGCTAACGGAATTAATGTTACGCGTGTTTTCTCACCAGAACATGGGTTTCGCGGTGATGTAGACGCCGGAGAGCAAGTAAAAGATGGAAAAGATCCTAAAACTGGTCTCAATATTATCTCTCTTTACGGTAAAAACAAGAAACCTAGCCAGGAGCAACTGGAAGGGCTCGATGTAATCCTCTTTGACATACAAGATGTGGGTGTTCGATTTTACACCTATATATCTACACTCACCTATGTGATGGAAGCCGCTGCCGAAAAAGGTATACCGGTGATTGTACTAGACAGACCAAATCCTAATGCTCATTATATAGACGGTCCTACGCTAGAAAAGGAGCACTCCAGCTTCTTAGGGATGCATGAAGTGCCCTTAGTATATGGTATGACAATAGGAGAATATGCGATGATGGTGAATGGTGAGGGCTGGCTTAAAGATAAAATGCAATGTAATCTTACAGTGATTCCATTAGAAAATTGGGATTACACGACTCCATATTCTTTACCTACGCGTCCTTCTCCTAATTTGCCTAATGATAAAAGTATTAACCTCTACCCTAGCCTAGGTTTCTTTGAAGGAACTACCATTAATGCGGGAAGAGGAACAGAAATGCAATTTCAAATCTTTGGAGCTCCAGATTTTTCACCTAGCAACTTCACATATTCTTACACTCCTGAGCCCAACTTTGGCTCAAAAGATCCTAAACATAATGGGCAGCTGTGCTATGGTGTAGACTTGCGCGCTCAAGAGTACATGAGCCGTGTAAATCTTGAATGGCTCATAGAAGCTTATACCGCAAGTACTGACAAAAATAAATTCTTCAAAACGGCTAGTTTCACCCTTCATGCTGGTAATAAAAAACTACAGCAGCAAATTCAAGATGGATATACCTTTAAAGAGATTAAACGTGACTGGATAAAGGATATAGAAAACTTTAAAAACATACGTAAGCAGTACCTTATGTATGAATAACAATTCTTTTAATAGTGCGCTTAAAGCGAAAATTGGACAGGTTTTCACTCAATTTAAAAGTCAGTCTATAACGGCAGAGCAACTAGCTATAGCTGAAGAAGGGTTTGTATTCTCAGAAGTAAATCCTCAAGCCAACATACTAGTAATGGGGATTAATCCCTCTCTCAGAAATGACTTTGTAAGCAGTAATGGATATAGCTACAACTATGACAACTTAAATTCTGATCGCTACTTCAAAAAATTCTCCACGCTACTTAAAGATTTTGAAAAGTTTGGAATTACCTATTGTGATTTATTTTATCAACGTCATACAGAGCAAAAACAAATAGAGTATTTCCTTAAAGATGAGAAAGGCCGCGATTTCTTAAAAAGCCAATTAGCCATCACAAAAGAGGTTATTGAGCATATTTCACCAGAGCTCATCTTACTGTTTAATAGAAAAGGAGCGACATTTTTTTCTCAAGAGTGGATTGGTTACACATTAGAACAACGAGTGCCAAACGCATCTCATTTTGAGAAGATTGATGACTTATATAATATAACTGAGCTAGAAACCTCAATATATTGTTCCTCTTTCCTAGGTTACAGAACCCGCAAAGAGACTTACACTCGCCTCTACAACGATATCGAACTGTTAATCAAATCAATAGCATAATTTTTTAAGGATTAACATGAAAGTCAGTGATAATGGCTGCTCCCATCCTCTTAGCTGACAAAAAACACCGGCTATCTAATTTTTATTGAAAAATAGATAGTAAATATCTGTTTGCGTTATATTTTTATCTTAGTTTTAACACAAATTAACAGGTATTCAATACCTGTTAAAATTTCATTAACTAACAAATCAACTATGCACAAACTCACGTTAACTATTTTAGGTCTATTAATTGGTGTGACCTCATTTGCTCAAGTTACTGTAACAGGTACGGTGACAGATAAAAACAATGTTCCCATCTCTGGCGCAAATGTCATTGAAAAAGGAACTACCAATGGCGCTATCACCGATTTTGACGGTAATTATAATATCACGGTACAAAGCGACGGTACTTTAGAGATAAGCTACTTAGGTTTTGACACGAAGCGTATAGCAGTAAATGGAAAATCATCGATTAATGTAACTCTTGAAGAAGGTGTAGGCCTTGGTGAGGTGGTACTTGTAGGATCAAGAACTGCTCCAAGAAGTCAGGTAGATACCGCTGTACCAGTAGATGTTGTATCTGCAAAAGAATTACAAACTACAGGACAAGTAACATTTGATAAAGCCTTACAGTATAAGATACCATCATTTAATACAGTACAAACTCCTGTAAATGATGCAACTTCTCTTCTAGATCCTTATGAAATAAGAAACATGGGGCCTTCTAGAACCTTAATCTTAATTAATGGTAAAAGAAAGAATTTAAGTGCACTTCTTTATACTCAAACTTCTCCAGGACGTGGAGAAACGGGTGCAGATATCTCTGCAATCCCTACAGATGCAATCAAGCGTGTAGAAATTTTACGTGATGGTGCATCTGCACAATATGGATCTGACGCAATTGCGGGTGTAATGAACGTTATCTTAAAAGATAATGATAATGAAGGCTCGGCGACGCTAAGAACAGGAATCACTTCTGAAGGTGATGGCGAAATGGTAGGAATCAGTGTAAATAATGGTTCTACTATAGGAGATGATAAAGGTTTTATAAACTATACAGTAGACTTTTCTAAAGTAAATCTTGCAAATAGACCTGGTACTGTTGATGCTGCTGGAGAAGCTGGTGATTTTGGAGCAGACCTTGCAGATGTTCAAGAATTTTTATCTCGTAACCCAGATGCAAATAACATTAACGGATCACCAGAAACTGCATCTTCTAAATTTCTAGTAAATGGAGGCTTTGACTTAAGTGATAATACTGAGTTGTATTTCAATACCGCTTATGTTTATAAGAAGGTAAATAGTTTTGCAAACTACAGAACTCCATATTGGAGAACTATAGAAGAGTTTCCTTATTTAGGAGACTTCTTCCCAGGAGATAACCCTAACAACCCAGGTGGTTACGATGGTTATGTTCCTACTTTTGAAGGTCTTCTTAATGACTACAATGGTACTATTGGAATTAGAACTACCATTAATGACTGGAATGTTGACGCTAGTTATACAACGGGTGGCAATACGCAAACATACCAAGTAAATAACTCTCAGAATGGAAATTTTGTCTACTCTCCTATTGTATTTACTGATGAAAATGATAATGGTACTATAGAGGATGGTGAACTTACGCCCGGGTCGCAACTTTATAGAGAAAACAGCGCACAGTCATTTGATCCGGGTGGAACAAAATTTACTCATAATGTAGGTAACATTGATATCTCTAGAGTACTTTCAGACAAAGTAAGTATTGGATTCGGTGCTGAGTTTAGAAATGAGGTATTTGAGGTAATTGAAGGAAAGCTTGATTCTTATGATGGTGGTGGAGCAGATTCTTTTGCAGGTAACAGCCCAGAAAACTCTGGAAAATTCAACCGTTACAACTTTGGAGGTTATTTCTCTTTAGATTACGACGTTACTGATGCTTTCTTATTAAGCGGAACAGTTAGAACAGAAAATTACTCTGATTTTGGTAATACATTTGTTTATAAATTTAGCTCACGCTATAAGCTTACAGACAATCTCACAGTAAGAGGTTCATTATCTACTGGATTTAGAGCACCTACATTACACCAGATTTATACACAAAAAGCACAATATAGCTTTATCGCAGGTGAAGGTATTCAAGTGGGAGGTTTAGTAAATAACGTGTCTACACAAGCCCAATTATTAGGAATTGATGAACTAGATGCAGAGACATCAAATAACTTCACCATAGGTTTTGGTGGTAAACTAGCAAACAATCTTACGTTCACTGTAGATTACTACAACATTGCTGTAAAAGATCGTATCGTTTTAGGATCTGAAATTACAGGAACTGCTTTTGATGATGATGGTAATAATATAGGTACTACTCCACTAGATGATATTTTAAGAGACAATAACTTGAGCGATGTAAGTTTCTTTTCTAACGCTATTGATACAAGAACCTCTGGACTTGACGTAGTGATTAGCAAAAGAAATATTGAGTTAGGTAACGGTAAGCTTGGACTTAATCTATCTGGTAATTATACAATTACAAACGAACGTGATGGTGCTGTAAAAAACCCGCAACTTGTTGAGGATTCTGGACAGTCTGTAGTAAATGCTACACAAGAAGCTTTATTCTTTACCTCTAGACCTAGAACTAAGTGGATTTTAGGTGGTAATTATGATATCGGGAAGTTTGCTTTCTCTTTAAACAACACATATTTTGGTAAAACTACATTTAAGCAACAAGGACTTGATGACAACCTACGCACAGAGTTTATCCCTAAGATTGTTACAGATCTTGGTATCAACTATAACGTAACTGAAAAAATCACACTTGCGCTTAATGTAAATAACTTACTTAACGTATTACCAGAATGGGAATTTAAAGCAGAAAATGCAGCAGGGTCAGCTATACTAGCAGATGCAGCAGCAACGCAAAACCAATCTAATTTAATAACTTTCAATCAGCGTTATTCTCAGATGACGTATGATGGTTATCACTTTAGCCAGTTAGGTACGATGTTTAACTTATCTCTTAACTACCAGTTCTAAAGATCTGATTTATAACAAAAGCCTCTCTATATTCATTTATAGAGAGGCTTTTTTATGAAATAACGAGAAACTATGTAATCTTTGCGTTGGTATTTCGTTTAACTATATTTACAGTATATCACCATTAAACCCTCATTATTGATGAAAAACATAACGCTCCTATCACTCGCACTTCTTGTATTTTTAAGTTCTTGTGATGATGACCTTGATGACAATCTAATACCAGCAGAGAATATTGAAATATCTGACTTTGTATATCGAGGTTTAAATTATTGGTCACTATACAAAGAAGATGTACCAGAACTAGCAAATGACTTTTTTGAAAATGACGCCGCTAGATTTGATTATTTAAGTCAGTTCTCTTCTCCGGAAGCGGCTTTTGAGGCACTAACATCTACACGAGATCGCTTTAGCATATTAAGAGATGACTATGTTGCTCTAGAAAACTCTCTTGCAGGTATACGTACTTCTTCTGGGTTAAACCTGTCTTTGTTAATTATGCCTAACGATCCTACTACTGCCTTTGGAGTTGTACGTTACGTAGTAAATGATAGCCCAGCAGATCTTGCTGGAGCAGAGCGAGGAATGATATTTACACTTGTAGATGGACAACCACTCACAAGTGGTGATGGACAAGCGATAGATGGAAGTACAAATTTTAATAGCTTTTTTGCTCCAGATAGTTACACCATAGGATTAGCAACCTATGATGGAACAGACTTTACCACGACAGGAGAAGAAATTGTAATTACAAAAACTGAACTCACCATAAACCCTGTACATACGGTAAACGTACTGAGCGTGGGAGGTAATGAAATAGGATATTTACATTACACAGGATTTACTAATGAATTTGATAGCGAACTCAACGCTGCTTTTGCGCAATTTCGTAGTGCTGGAGTTACAGATCTTGTTCTTGATTTAAGATATAATGGAGGTGGATCTATAGAAACCGCAAATGATCTTTCTACAATGATTACTGGACAGTTTAACGGTGAAGAATTCATAACGCAAGAGTATAATGCGGATAGAAATCAAGCAAATGAATTCGTAAGAAGATTTAATAACAATCTTGGCTCTGGTGATGATGGACCAGCTATAAACAGCTTAGGCCTGACTAGAGTTTTTGTATTAACAACAGGGAGATCTGCAAGCGCGAGCGAACTTATACTAAGCGGTCTTGATCCTTATATTGAGGTAATTCAAATAGGAACTAACACTGTAGGTAAATTTGAAGGATCATTTTTATTATATGATGCTCCTGCACCTAACTTCCGTCGTTCGGAGGCAAACCCTAATCACCGTTATGTAATGCTTCCATTAGTATTGAAATCTGTAAACGCTAATGGGCTAACAGACTACTTTGATGGTTTCACACCAGACTTACTAATTGCCGAAGATTTTGAAAATTTTGGACAACTAGGAGAACAAGGGGAGCCTTTACTAGATGCGGCTATAGACGTTATACTTAATGGTAGAAGTAGCACAAACTACAATACCCGCATACAACGATCTATTTACGATTCAGAACAAGAAGATCCATTATACCAGCGTATGATGGTAGATCACATCGATTTATAAACAGCAATTTAAGAGTAATAAAAAAGGGGTAACATATAATTACCCCTTTTTATTGTAGTCTATTCTAGGAATAAATACTATTCATTAAAATATATCTGATCTGTTCCTAAGCTGGCACTAAGTGAAGTGATAATAGTCCCAGATGTAAGATCATAAACCTCTATAGTTCCATTGCTAGAGAAATCCCCTGGATTTGCGCCTATTAAGATATCATCTCTTACAACTATATTAAATAAGGATAATCCAGTTAGTTCTGGAGTAGTAGGTATTGCGAAGTTTGTCGTAGAAGAAACAAAAACCTCCCCATTTAAATAGTAATAAAGATTTTGGCCTTCTATATTAATAGAGTTAGGATGATCTGTAACTCCAAAATCAAATGAAGCAGATACTGTATTTGTAGTTGTATTGATTGCAGATAAACTTCCAGCAGTCTCTGTACCTGTAAATGCAGGAGAACCTCCAGCAAGCACCCATAAATTACCTGAGCTATCTAACTCTAATCCATTAGGCGCATCACCTACTGGTATTGTTGTTATAACAGTATCAGTAGCAGGATCAATTACCGTAACAATGTCATTTACGCCAAAACCACCTTGGTTTGTTACATAAAGATAAGTCCCGTTGTAAAGTATTTCTTCAGGTCCTTCTTCTACTGCGATAGTATTTGTGATTGTATTAGTGGCTAGATCTATAACTGCAATATAATCATCTGTTGCATCTGCTCCGTCTCCCCAGTTAGTCAAATATCCCTTACCATCTACACTTGCAAAAAATCTTGGATTAGATAAACCAGTCTCTATACGAGCTATTTCTTCAAAGGTAAATCTGTCTACTATCGTAAGTCTATTCCCAATATTTGCAACCACATAGGCATTATCCTCTGTAAACCCTATAGATTGCACAATGTTACCTAGGTTGTCATTGTTTACCGTCTGATAAATATCATTTTCGATAGCACTAAATCCTTCATCGATAAACGATACTGTACCAAAACCATTATTAAAAGGTCCTTGATTAGTCACTAAAAATCCATTCCCATAGGCCTCATCTTCTACTTCTACTTCTATAATCGGCTCTGTGAAGTCATCATCACTTTCACAAGAGAAAGCAAATAGCGATAGTACGGATAATAAATAAATTGTTTTTTTCATAATTGTGTTTAAAAAGTATACGTTGTTTGTATTAAAAAGTTGCGGCCAGGATTAGGTCTAAAAGCGACCGTCTGGTAATTTGTATGCAAGACATTATTTAATTTGGTGGACAAGGTCATCTTACGATTTCCATTTTTAAAAAGCTCTGCAGTTATGCCTGCATTTGCAACAAAGGAATCTGCCACTGTTGAAGTATTATCTGTCGTAGTAAATACACTTCCATTATAAATTCCCTGCACATATGAACTAAGCCAACTATAATTATAACTCACTCCCACAGTTCCTTTATTTTTAGGCACATAAATGAGCTGTTTACTAGTATCCGTATTCTTTGCAATGGTATAAGCGTATTGTGTAGTGGCTGCAAAGCGATGTTCTCCGATTTGCTTATCTAGTTTAAAAGAAAATTCGGCTCCATAATGCTGTGTATCTACAATGTTTATTGGACTCCATATTCCCATAGTATTAGGTTGCCACTTAATGAGATCGTCTGTATCTATATAAAAACCTCTTAAACCTAAAGTGAGGTTGTTCTGACTTCTAGAAACCCCTAGCTCGGCTTGCTTACTCGTTTCTGGACGGATATCAGGATTACCCATAGCTCCTGGACCGGCCCAGTAGGTATCATTAAATGTAGGTATACGGTAATTGCGGGAAGCGTTGAATGAAAGCATGTACTCTTTCGCGAAAGCGTAATCCAAACCAACCCCTAGCAAGAATGGACTACGATAATCTTCAACAACTTCCTGCCTTACCTGTATTTCATAACTCAATGTCGATAGCACTTGATGTTTCCATAATGCTACGGCAGAGGCACTCCTTCTTGAGGCATTCTCGATGGAGGCCCCCGCTGCCGATATCGTGTTTATTTCTCCCAAAAACGTAAGTCTCTTGGATGAATCTATTTTTAAAGTCCCCTCATAGTTTGCTAGGTAACGAGCGCCTTTGCCTAAATCATTAAGGTCTGACTCATTGTTTGCAAAATATCTGAATTGCTCGTAAATATGAGCTAGTCTCAAGGTTCCATCATATCGCTTGCTTAGATTTTCCCAAGCTACTAAGGTTCTCGTGTTGCGATCCTCATAAGCATCATTAGATGGTGCGGTAAGCGTACCAGAAAAATTACGATCGCCTACATATGTGTTATGGTGTAATTTTAAAATTTGAGTATTATCTCCATCACTTGATAATAGGTAGCCAGCATTGAGATTGAGATCTAGATTCTCATATTGACCGTTAGCATTGAACAAATTATCTGTATCCAGATAGTCAAAATCATTTTCAGACTGCTGGAAATCGGCTCCTACGTCCACATACAACTTGTCTGTAGAAAATCTTGTTTTTGCATGAGCTACCTGCGTATCAAAACTTCCATAACCCGCAGAAATAATTGTCTCAGCACGTTTGTAGAACTGGATTTCATTATTAAGATGAACGCTCCCTCCTATTGCTCCTGAGCCATAAATGATGCTACCACCGCCTGCACGCACATCAAGATTATCGTAATTATTAGTGGAGATGGTATTAAAATCGGTTTGACCTGTGAGCTGACTGTTTATGTTGATACCATTCCACACCACGGCTGTTTGAGAAGCATTTGTCCCTCTAAAAGACGCCGAAGAAACTCCTCCAGGACCATTTTCTCTGAAGTATATACTTGTATTATTCTCCAAAACATCTGTAAGAGATGTTCTAGACTGCTGTAATATACTATCAGATACTTTTTGAATTGCAATCCCCACGCTGTGCTCTCGCAACTTTACGTCGCTCAATATCACCTCAGGTAAAACTTGAAGTGTATCTATCTGTCCAACAGACGCGTGTGCATAAAGCATCACTGCAATAAAAAGGAAAATATGTCTCATTATCTACCGCCTCTTTACCCGAGAGTCGCTTGATTTTAATTAAGAATTGTGGCAGGTCTCCTGGCTTGCTTTTGTTACACCTTCCCATCACAACACCTTGTGACAGTGGCTTTGTAGTAGTAACAAACCCATAAAGGGCTTAGCTTACAGTTGCGGGAACAGCTTCCGTTTTTAACGGAATTCCCTATTAATCCTCCGTGCTCGTGTGGCACATTAGAACCAAAATTCGGCACAAATATACATAACTAAGTTTCAGTCCATCTATAAATATTTAAAAACTAATCACAAGCTCAAGTTGGTCATTTGTAATCTTAAATGAGCACTTGTCGCATTGATTATTTTAATGCTACTTTTGACAGATGAAGAATACTACCCTATTTCTAGTTGCTTTATTATCACTTTTCATTTCATGTAAAGAGAAATCAAAAGAGGTTAAAAACAACGATAGCCAAGGCACTTCATTGTCTATAGATTATGCAAACGGATTCTCTATAAAACAATACTCAAATCATACAATTATAACAGTTACAGAAGCATTTCCTGGAGCGCAAAAGGTGTTCAAATATGCTCTAATACCAAGTGATTCATCTGGAAATAATACAGATATAGAGCAGTCTAACAAACTAGAAGAAAAACTTAAATCACAAGGCGTAGATGCCATTCTCAAAACACCGTTAAACACTGTTGTCGTTACTTCAACCACACATATTCCGTCATTAGAAATGCTAGGTGTAGCAGAGACTTTAAAAGGTTTTCCTAATCTTGATTATATCTCTAGTCCGCTTTCGCGAAAGCGTATTGCAAACAAAGAAATTATTGACCTTGGTCAAAACGAATCACTCAATACAGAACTCACTATCGAGCTACGCCCCGAGGCAATTATAAGCTTTGGTGTAGAGGGAGAAAACAAGTCACTTAACAGTGTAGAACGAGCTGGAATTCCTGTATTATATAATGGAGATTGGGTGGAAAAAGACCCGCTAGGAAAAGCAGAATGGATTAAGTTTTTTGGCGCACTATATGGCAAAGAGCGCGAGGCAGATAGCATTTTTAATCACATAAAAACGAATTACAATCTATTAAAAGAGCAAATAGCGGCTATAGAAAATAAGCCAACAGTTTTAAGTGGAGGTATGTTTAAGGATATCTGGTATCTACCTAAGGGTGATAGCTGGCAAGCAAAAGTACTTGAGGATGCTGGCGGTAATTACTTGTGGTCTGAGACTGAAGGAGCTGGAAGTATCGCACTAAGTATAGAATCTGTGCTAGAGAAAGGACAGCAAGCCGACTTCTGGATAGCACCAGGACAGTACACTAGTTATGCTAAGCTTGCGAGTGACAATCCCGCTTATGCTCAGTTTGACGCATTTAAAAACAAGAAGGTTTACACATTTGCAAAATACAAAGGAGAAACTGGCGGTTTGTTATATTACGAGCTAGCACCTAACAGACCTGACTTAGTATTGCGAGATCTTGCCAAAATCTTACATCCAGAAATGATTACAGAGGCATTTACCTTTTTTGATACACTAGATGAATAACAATAGCTACATCCCTACGTTTCTCATTCTTACGCTGGTGTTGCTGGTATGTGTAATAGCAAATCTAAGTCTAGGATCTGTTGCTATACCTATAAAGGATGTTATTGCGAGTCTTACAGGTTCTGAGGTTTCAAAATCTTCTTGGGAATATATTATTGTAGATTATAGGTTGCCCAAGGCCATCACCGCGATTATTGCGGGATCTGGACTTGCGGTATCTGGATTGCTCATGCAAACACTTTTCCGTAATCCGCTGGCAGGTCCTTTTGTATTAGGTATTAGTAGTGGAGCAAGTTTAGGGGTTGCATTATATATTCTGGGAGGTACCGCTCTCGGGCTTTCTACAGCACTTCTTTCTGGTAAATGGGGTCTTATTATCGCCGCAAGTGCAGGTAGTTTTCTAGTATTACTCATGGTTATAGGAGTCGCTACACGTGTAAAAGACACCATGGCATTGCTCATTATAGGTCTTATGGTAGGCAGCCTTACTAGTGCCGTAGTTAGCGTTCTAGCATACTTCAGTAAAGCCGAGGAGTTACAGCGTTTTGTTTTTTGGTCTTTCGGGAGTCTTGGTGATTTATCATGGAATGGCGTTGGGATTTTGACACTTTGTTTTGCCGCAGGATTAGTTTTATCCATCGCAAGTCTAAAATCACTCGATAGCTTTTTACTTGGCGATGCTTATGCAAGAACCTTAGGCACTAGATTCTCACGTTCAAGATTGGTTATTATCATCGCAACTAGCCTGCTAGCAGGGAGTATTACTGCCTTTGCAGGTCCTATTGCTTTTATTGGGCTTGCAGTTCCGCATCTTATTCGTCAGGTGATAAAAACCACAAGACACATTATATTATTACCAGCGGTAATTATGGGAGGTGCTATTTTAATGCTTATTTGTGACACGATTGCGCAAGTACCTTTTAGCGAATTTACACTTCCCATCAACGCAATTTCTGCGATGGTAGGAGCTCCTGTTGTAATTTGGTTATTAGTGCGTAAAAAGAAATTACTTTTCTAGATGAATAATCCGAGCTCACATAGCATTTTACAAACTACAGATCTTTCTATAGGCTATCTGGCATCACCAGTGAATACTGTAATTGCTAGCGACATAAACCTAGATATAAACAAAGGAGAACTTGTAGGTATTGTGGGAATTAACGGCGCAGGAAAGTCCACATTACTTCGCACATTATCTGGATTACAACCTACTGTGAGTGGTGAGGTTACGCTTTCGCGAAAGCAAATAAAAACCATTACTCCATCCCTACTCGCACAACAATTGAGTGTAGTGCTTACTAACCAACCTATCTCAAAAAATCTATCTGTTGCCGAACTTGTAGCCTTAGGAAGACAACCCTACACAAACTGGCTGGGAACCATTTCTGATACCGATAGAGAAGTAATTATCGAGGCTCTTAAAAATACGGAGACCTTCACACTCAAAGATAAAAAATGCTACGAGCTGAGTGATGGGCAGCTGCAGCGAGTTTTAATAGCACGTGCGCTCGCTCAGAACACAGACTTAATTTTGCTTGATGAGCCTATGACACATTTAGACCTACATCACAAGGCTTCTCTGTTAAAACTGCTTACGTCTATTGCCCATACGCATGGTAAAACAATATTATTCTCCACACATGATATCCCTTATGCGCTAAACGCCTGTGACAAGATGATAGTCATGAAAAGTGGTACAACGCACTTTGACACACCATCTAGCTTGATAAGCGATGGAGTTTTTGACACATTGTTTCCTGCTGATAATGTGGGGTTTGACAGAGAAAAGCGTATCTTTTTTCTCAAATAATCTCAATGAAAACTTTTTATACAAGTATAATTCTCTTAATAATCATTACGAGCTGCTCTGGATATAGAGCAACCACAAAGCACACTACTAAGATTAATGATATACTTGTCGCGCAGGAAATGACATCAAGTGAAGTCTATAAGATTATAGACACTACTAAACTCTACAAGCTTGTCGGTCATTATTATAAGTATGATGAAGATAAGGTAAACGCAGTGACTACTTATAATTATAAAAAATACTTGAAGTTTTATAAAGACGGCAGGCTAGCGGTTTTTGATGAATTTGACTTGAATAGTCTAGATACGCTACGAGCTCAAAAAACAGACCAGGGCTACTACGACTATAATTACAACACCCTATCTACTAGAAACTATATTACAAATAAAAATGGTTCACAGCTCTATAATCCGCAATATCAAGAGCTTGTGGGAGATACTTTATCTCTTTATTCTCAAAGTACAAAGAACGTGAGCCACTATCTTTCTGTCGATATCCCATCACATGTTTTTGTTGAAAAAGCAAACTGGTAAATCGAGTGTATGTTTACCACTTCTCCTATCTTTATAGCATATTTCCAAATATTAGGAATTACTATCAAAAATAAAGAGATCGATGACTGATAAAATCCAATGCCCTAATTGTGCTCACAACTTTGACGTAGAAGAGGCGTTATCAGGAAAACTACAGGCGCAGTTTAAAGCGCAATACGAACGTAAAGTAGCAGAACAAGCCGAAAAATTTAATGCAGAACGTGCAAAGCTTGAAAAGGAAGTAGCACTCTTTGAAGAAAAAAAAGAGCGTGAGAATGAGCTTTTTAAGGCAAAACTAGAGCAGCGCTTAGTTAAAGAGCAGGAGAAAATCGAAAAGTCAACTCAAGAGGCTTATGAGCAGCAATTGAAATCTCTACAGTCTGAAAATGATAAACGCAAGGAAGAAAACCGCGCATTAAAATCGGCTGAAATAGATTTACTCAAGCGTGAAAATCATCTAAAAGAACAAGCAGAAGAGTTACAACTCACCATGCAAAAACAGCTGCTTGAAAGTCAAAAAGATATAGAGGATAAAGCTCGAGCAAAAGAACGTGAAGCCATGTTCCTTAAAGAAAAGGAATTTGAAAAGAAGCTTAACGATCAAAAGAAGCTTATAGACGAGATGAAGCGCAAGGCAGAGCAAGGAAGCATGCAAATGCAAGGAGAAGTGCAGGAACTTGCGCTAGAAGAACTACTTGCTCACTCCTACCCTTTTGACAATATTACGGAAGTAGGTAAGGGAATACGTGGTGCAGATTGTATTCAAAATGTTGTTAATAGACTCCAGCAACAATGTGGTTCTATCGTTTATGAAAGTAAGCGCACTAAGAATTTCTCAAACGACTGGATAGAAAAACTCAAGCAAGATCAAATACAATGTAAGGCAGACATTGCCGTGATTGTGACAGAAACGTTCCCTAGCGATATGGATCGTTTTGGAGAGAAAGATGGTGTCTGGATTTGTGGTTTTCATGAGGTGAAAAGTGTCTCATTTGTACTGAGAGAGATGCTCATTAAAACACAGTCAGTAAAATCATCTGACGAGAATAAAGGAGATAAAATGGAGCTTCTTTATGGATATCTCACCAGTAATGAGTTTGTGCAAAACATAAAACGCATAGTAGAGAACTACGATGGCATGATCAATCAGCTCAACTCAGAGAAAAAAGCGATGCACAGAATATGGGCATCACGTGAGAAGCAAATCTGGGTGGTACAAGAAAACATTTCAGCGTTATTTGGTTCTATAAAAGGGATTGCTGGTAACGCGCTAGAGACATCTTCCGTACTAGATTTACCAGACACTCAGATAGATTAACCCTAATAAATAGACATTCTCAATATATCTTATCACCTCTATTATTATATGGACAACACACTTCTTCTTATTATCATTGGTTGCCTGGGCATTCTCGTAGGAGGACTATTAGGATTTTACATTGCAAATCTTAAGAAGAAAGGACAGTTTATAAGTTTACAAGAACGACTTCACAATGAGCAAGAGAAGGTAGTTGAGGGTAAGACCGCTTTCGCGAAAGCGCAACAAGAAACCACATCGCTTAGACAAGAAAGCAGCAATCAGCTTCATGCATTACGCGCTGAAAGTGAGAAGCAAATAGCTTATATAAGAGAGGAAAAAGATCAATTTCAAAATGAGCTTACTGCACGTGATGTTGCCTATGAGAATCTCAAACTCCGCATGGATGAGAAGACCAACGAGCTAGAGCAATTACAAGAAAAATTTACCAAGGATTTTGAAATTATAGCTAGTAAAATACTCGATGAAAAGTCGAATAAATTCACACTACAGAATCAAAAAAATATTGACAGTATACTAAAACCACTTCAGGAAAAAATTGAAAAATTTGAACTCAAAGTAGAGTCTACTAACAAGGAAGCAATACACAGAAGTTCTGCCTTACATGAGCAAATTAAAGGCCTCACGGCTCTTAATGAACAAATGACTAAGGAGGCAAATAACCTTACCAAAGCACTCAAAGGAGATAGTAAGATGCAAGGTAACTGGGGCGAACTTGTACTAGAAAGGGTACTAGAAAAATCTGGTCTTGAAAAAGATAGAGAATATTTTATACAGCAGAGCTTTACTACAGAAGAAGGTAACAGAGTACTACCAGATGTGGTGATTCACCTTCCAGATAACAAAAAAATGATTGTAGATAGTAAAGTCTCGCTTCGCGCTTATGAGCGATTTGTAAATGAGGAAGAATTACATTTACGTGACACTCATTTAAAAGATCATGTAGCTGCTCTAAAACGTCACATACAACAGCTCAGTGATAAAAATTACCACGATCTTTACCAGATTGAAAGTCCAGATTTTGTATTACTTTTCATCCCTATTGAACCAGCATTTGCGGTGGCGATTAATTATGATAATCAAATATATAATCAGGCTTTTGAAAAGAACATTGTGATTGTTACTCCATCTACGCTACTAGCAACATTGCGCACCATCGATTCTATGTGGAATAATGAGAAGCAACAACAGAATGCGTTAGAGATTGCAAAGCAAGCCGGAGGATTATATGATAAATTTCATGGCCTAGTAACCGATTTAACTGCTGTAGGCAAAAAAATGGACGATGCTAAGACAGGATATTCGGCAGTAATGAATAAACTTGTAGAAGGAAACGGAAACCTAATTACACGCGTTGAAAAACTAAGAAAAATGGGAGCAAAAGCAAAGAAACAACTTCCAGAAAACATCGTTAATCGCGCTATTGCGAGTGACGACGATATAACTTTAATAGAATAATCAATTATGAAAAAAATATTATTTGTAGTGTTAACCACCATATTTCTTATGGCTGCGGGATGGCTTGCATTTATATACTACGTGCCTTATAGTAAAGGAACTCGCGCTGGAGAACTTATAAAATTCTCAAATAAAGGAGTAGTTTTTAAAACTTGGGAAGGCGAAATAAGTCAAGGTATAAGTGGCGCACAGATATTTAGTTTCTCGGTATTAGATCAAGAGAAAGAAGCTATTGAAGCGCTTAATGAATATCAAGGGCAATATGTGAAGCTAGAATATATAGAACGATTTGGGACATTTTCTTTTTGGGGAGATTCAAAGTACTTTGTGACAAAAGTAATTCCAGAACAATCACCACATTTTAATAGACAATAAAAAAAGCCGCAAATTGCGGCTTTTTTTATGAGTATGATTTTAGTGCTAGTTTTTAACTAGTCTCTTGGTAGTCGTACGCTTACCATCTGTAAAAGAAACTATATAAATACCCGCTTGTAATCTCGTTATATCAATGTAATCATCATTTCCAGTGATGTTTTTACTTAGCATGGAATCTCCTAAGATATTATAGATTTCGACCTTAAGTTTACTATCAGAATCATTAGAAATTTGAACTTTATCAATCGCAGGATTAGGATATATTGACACCGCTTCTGCTAGAGAAGTTTGGCTTACATTATTAACCTTTTTATAGTTATTTTGAGCAACAACCGTACTTACCGATAGGAAAAAGAAGCTCAATAAAAGTAATTTTTTAATCATCAATGGGGGAAAAATTAATTGTCTGTGCTTACAATATAAGATTGATTTTTTTAAAATCTTGTCATTGAAAGAATAAACCTACAATTATATTACAATAGCACGTCAAAATGCAAAATTTTTAACAATATTAAGCAAAGAAAGCAAACATTATACTCTCATGTACAGCTTGTTAGTTTTATTTGAGCCAACTGTTTAGTGCAAAAAAAGCCTACTTCTTAAGTAGGCTTTTTTCAAAATTATTATGAGATAATATTTAATTACTCAAGTACATTTTTCTACGAGCATATAGGTCATAAAATGCATCATCTCTTAAGTTGTCAATAAAGAGTATACTTTCTCCAGTACTCTTCATTTCTGGCCCTAAATTTTTATTCACATTAGGAAATTTATTGAAAGAGAATACTGGTTGCTTGATCGCATATCCTTCTAGTTGCGGGTTAAAAGTAAAGTCCTTTACTTTTTTAGCTCCTAGCATCACTTTAGTTGCATAATTTACATAAGGCTCTTTGTAAGCCTTAGCAATAAATGGAACCGTACGAGATGCACGAGGATTTGCCTCTATAATAAACACCTTATCATCTTTAACAGCAAACTGGATGTTTATAAGACCTACCGTATCAAGAGCTAGTGCAATTTTTCTAGTGTGATCTTTTATTTGCTCCATTACAAGATCTCCCAGGTTAAAAGGAGGTAAGGTAGCGTTAGAGTCACCAGAGTGAATACCACACGGTTCTATGTGCTCCATAATACCGATGATGTAAACATCTTCGCCATCACAAATAGCATCTGCCTCTGCCTCTATAGCTCCATCTAAGTAGTGATCTAATAGTAATTTATTGTTAGGGATTTTACGAAGTAAATCTACTACGTGTTCCTCTAGTTCATTGTCATTTATTACAATCTTCATTCCTTGCCCTCCCAAAACATATGATGGTCTTACAAGAATAGGGTAATCAAGTTTTGCAGCTACAGCTAGAGCCTCATCTGCTGTTTCGGCAACATCAAATTCTGGGTAAGGTATATTAAGATCTTTTAAAAGTGTAGAAAAACTTCCACGGTCTTCGGCAAGATCAAGTGCTTTATAGCTTGTTCCTAAAATTTTGATGCCATAACGATCTAATTTTTCAGCTAACTTAAGCGCTGTTTGCCCTCCTAGCTGAACAATTACCCCTTCTGGTTTTTCATGACGGATAATATCATAAATATGCTCCCAGAATACTGGCTCAAAGTAAAGTTTATCTGCAGTATCAAAATCTGTAGACACCGTTTCTGGATTACAGTTAATCATGATTGTTTCATAACCACACTCTGCAGCTGCCATTACACCGTGTACACAGCAGTAGTCAAATTCTATTCCTTGACCTATACGGTTAGGACCAGAACCTAATACGATAACCTTTTTCTTATCTGAAACAATACTCTCATTGTGAGTTGTTAATGTTCCATCTGCCAGCTCTACATCATTTTCAAAAGTAGAATAGAAATAAGGAGTTTTTGCAACAAACTCTGCTGCACACGTATCCACGAGCTTAAATGTTCGGTTTACACGTAGTTCATCACGTTTAAATGTTACTTCGCTTTCTAAGCATCCTAACATGTGTGCAATCTGACGATCTGCAAAACCTTGTTGCTTAGCTTCCATAAGTAAATTTCGCGGAAGCGTATCTAATTTATATGTAGAAATTTCTTTCTCCATTGCATACATTTCCTCATATTGCTTAAGGAACCACATGTCAATTTTAGTAATCTCATGAATACGGTTTAATGGAATACCCATCTGGATTGCATCATAAATTACAAATACACGATCCCAACTCGCATACGTAAGCTTCTCTATAATCTGGTCATAGCTTTTATAGCCTTTACCATCTGCTCCTAACCCATTACGCTTAATCTCAAGTGATTGTGTCGCTTTGTGTAATGCTTCTTGAAAAGAACGACCTATACCCATCACTTCTCCTACAGATTTCATCTGTAAGCCAAGTGTGCGATCACTTCCTTCAAACTTATCAAAATTCCAACGTGGTATTTTTACAATTACATAATCTAAGGTAGGCTCAAAAAGCGCAGATGTAGACTTAGTAATTTGATTATCCAGCTCATCGAGGTGGTAACCTATAGCTAGCTTAGTTGCAATTTTTGCAATAGGATATCCAGTAGCTTTAGATGCTAGTGCAGATGATCTTGATACACGTGGGTTAATTTCAATCGCAATAATCTCCTCTTCATTATCTGGATTTATTGCAAATTGTACATTACATCCTCCTGCAAAATCACCTATACTACGCATCATATGGATAGCCATATCACGCATTTTTTGATAAGTAACGTCAGAAAGTGTCATTGCTGGAGCTACTGTTATAGAATCTCCAGTGTGGATTCCCATAGGATCCATATTCTCTATCGCACAGATTATTACTACGTTATCATTTGCATCACGTAATAATTCTAGCTCATATTCCTTCCAGCCTAAAAGAGCCTTATCTATCATCACCTCGTGTACTGGCGATGCTTCAAGACCATGTGAAAGTAATTTATCAAAATCTTTTTCTTCAAATACAAATGAAGCTCCTGCTCCACCTAGCGTAAATGAAGAACGTATCACTAATGGAAAACCAAACTCTTGCGCAATCTCCTTTCCTTTTAAGAACGAGTTTGCACTTGCTTGTGGTGCCATCGGTATACCTATGTCGCGCATTAAGTTTTTAAACTGATCGCGATCTTCTGTAATATTAATCGCAGCAATATCAACACCTATAAGTTCTACACCAAAGTCTTTCCAAATCCCTTTTTCGTCTGCCTCAATACAAAGGTTAAGCGCAGTCTGTCCACCCATTGTAGGAAGTACTGCGTCAATCTGAGGATGTTCCTTTAAGATTTGAATAATTGACTTCGTATTTAATGGTAATAAATACACATGATCCGCCATTGTCGGATCAGTCATAATAGTCGCAGGGTTAGAATTGATAAGAATAGTCTCAATACCGTCTTCTCGTAAAGAACGTAAAGATTGAGATCCAGCATAATCAAATTCACAAGCTTGACCAATGACTATAGGCCCTGAGCCTATAAGTAGAATCGATTTTAAGTTTTGATTTTTAGGCATTTACTTAATTTTTTTCTAATGTTTTCTAAAATTAGGAACTTACAGGGTATAAAAAAAGGTGTTGCTTAAAAAAAGCAACACCTTATATATACATCTTAAAGATGCATTATTTTTTGTGACGAGTTTCAGAAGATACACTGATTTTCTTTCTTCCTTTAGCACGACGACGTGCTAAAACTTTACGACCGTTTACTGAAGCCATACGCTCTCTAAAACCGTGTTTGTTTCTTCTTTTTCTTTTTGATGGCTGAAACGTTCTCTTGCTCATTTTGTATCTTCTTTAAGGTCTTTATAAGACCGCCTTTAATTTCTTTTTATTACAGCTCTCTAAGCTGGGCGCAAATATACGAGAAGTTTTTACTTCTGCAAATGGAAAAATGAAAATATTTTATCTCCTTTTGTATACCTTTGCAATCGCCTCACAGAGTCAGGCAAAAATAACAAATCATTCGACCTAAATACAATATATGTTCAATAAAAATATCAAACTTGTTCTTGCCCTAGCCACACTGGCCGCTGCTGTATGGCAGTTTATTGAAAATGAAATAGGAAACGGCATCATGCTCTTACTATTAATGGGAATATTTATATTCTTATACTTTAAGAACGAAATTATACTCCTAGCCTTCTTACGCCTACGTAAACAAGACTTCCCTGGAGCACAAAAATGGCTCGAAAAGATTAAAAACCCAACCACTGCACTCGTAAAAAAGCAAGAAGGATATTACAATTACCTACAAGGATTAATGGTATCACAAACTAATATGAGCCTTGCCGAAAAATATTTTAGAAAAGCTATTGAGCTAGGTTTATCTATGGACGCAGATCTTGCAATGGCAAAACTGAGCCTTGCAGGTATAGCAATGAGCAAAAACCGCAAGCGAGAAGCACAAGTTCTTATGAAGGAAGCAGAGTCTCACGATAAGCACAACATGCTAGGTGAACAACTCAAAATGATGAAAGAGAACATGAAACGTGCGGGTAACCAACCTAAACAACAGTATGGACAGCGCACATCTGCCCGTGCTGGAAGAAGGCAAGGGAGATAACATCGTCCTTATTATTCTTTAGATAAACGTGTATTTGATTTCGCTTTCGCGAAAATTTGAGATTTCCCAGTGTCATCTACTATTATATGAAATCAGATTTCCTCATTTACCAAGCGCAAACCACTCCGCATCCACTAGCGATGGAAGTAGCACGTGCAGAAGGAAGCTATATATATGACACTGCAAACAAAAAATATCTAGATTTTGTCGCTGGAGTTTCTGCTTGCAGCTTAGGACATCAACATCCTAGAGTAAAAAAAGCAATTACAGATCAGCTCGATAAATATTTACACGTAATGGTTTATGGAGAATACGCACAATCTCCTGCCGTACAACTCACAAAACTTCTCGCACAACATCTTCCTGAGCCACTAGAGAGCACGTATCTCGTAAATAGCGGCACAGAAGCGATAGATGGAGCTATAAAACTCGCAAGACGAGCAACAGGAAGAACAGAAATAATTGCTGCCGTAGATGCATATCACGGTAATAGCTATGGAGCGTTAAGCTTGATGAGTAATGAAGAGCGCACTGCGCCCTTCCGTCCTATGATAGGTGATGTCGCTTTTATTAAGTTTAATTGTGAGCGTTATCTTGAGCGTATAACAGAAAAAACTGCAGGTGTTGTCCTCGAGACAATTCAAGGTGGAGCTGGTTTTATAGAACCTACTCATCATTTTCTAGCAAAAGTAAAAGCACGATGTCAGGAAGTTGGCGCTTTATTAATCTTGGACGAAATTCAACCAGGAATGGGTCGCACTGGTAAACTCTTCGGTTTTGAGCATTATAATGTGACTCCAGATATTCTTGTTACTGGAAAAGGACTAGGTGGCGGTATGCCTATAGGCGCATTCACTGCTTCACGAGAGATCATGTCTTTGCTTTCAGATAATCCAAAACTTGGTCATATCACCACTTTTGGCGGTCATCCAGTAATTGCAGCGGCAGCGCTGGCTACACTGCAAGAAATTACAGAGAGCAACCTAATGCAAGAAGCATTAGAAAAAGAACAATTAATTAGATCACTACTAGTTCACCCGCTCATCACAGAAATACGTGGCCGCGGACTCATGCTTGCTGCCATGACACCTTCGGCTGAGATTGCTTCTGAAGTTATCCTTAAATGCCAAGATCGCGGATTGATTTTATTCTGGCTACTTTTTGAAAGTACTGCGATAAGAATCACGCCTCCACTCACCATTTCTATGGATGAAATTAAGGAAGGTTGTGAGATTCTTTTAGGCGCCTTGAACGAGATTCACTAAGCACTTTCCCTGTAAATAGCACAAGTTTCATTTTTTCTAACATTTCATTGGGAGTGTCACGCTTTCGCGAAAGCGTAAAAACTCGTAATTTTATAAAAAATTCTGCTCTTGAAATTTAAACTTGAATCACCCTTTAAACCTACTGGCGATCAGCCCACTGCTATTAAATCACTAGTAGACGGTGTAAACGCAAATGAAGCCTACCAAACACTGCTAGGTGTGACCGGAAGTGGAAAGACATTTACCGTGGCAAACGTGATTCAAGAAACGCAAAAACCCACACTGGTTCTTGCGCATAATAAAACACTTGCTGCCCAATTATACAGCGAGTTTAAAGCATTTTTTCCAAATAATGCCGTAGAGTATTTTGTTTCCTACTATGATTACTACCAGCCAGAAGCATTTATTCCTTCCTCTGGAGTTTATATTGAAAAAGATCTTTCTATAAATGAGGAGATAGAAAAAATGCGATTGAGCACCACTACTTCCCTACTCTCTGGGAGGCGTGATGTGATTGTGATAGCTTCTGTTTCTTGTTTATACGGTATAGGAAACCCTGCCGAGTTTCAAAAAAACATTATTGAGATTAAGCAAGATCAAGTAATCGCCCGCACCATGTTTCTTAAGAAACTAGTGCAAAGTTTATATTCTAGAACGGAAAGTGAGTTTAATCACGGAAATTTTAGAATTAAAGGAGATACCGTAGAGGTTTTTCCTGGGTATGCAGATATGGCGTTTAGAATTCACTTTTTTGGTGATGAGATTGAGGAGATTGAAGCCTTTGATCCAGCATCTGCAGAGGTGATTGAGAAGTACTCGCAATTGCGCATCTATCCTGCAAATATGTTTGTGACCTCGCAAGATGTACTCCAAGGAGCCATAAATCAAATAGGCGAGGATCTTACAAAGCAAGTTGGCTTTTTTGAAGGCGTAGGTAAACACCTAGAAGCAAAACGCCTTGATGAGCGAACTAATTTTGACCTTGAGATGATACGCGAGCTAGGCTATTGTTCAGGAATAGAGAATTACTCAAGATATCTTGATGGACGTGAGCCAGGTACTAGACCGTTCTGTTTATTAGACTTCTTTCCAGACGACTATTTAATGGTGGTAGATGAAAGTCACGTAACGGTTTCTCAAGTAAGTGCTATGTATGGAGGTGATAGAAGCAGAAAAGAAAACCTAGTAGAATACGGTTTTAGACTTCCTGCAGCAATGGATAACAGACCTCTTAAATTTGAGGAATGGGAAGCTATGCAGAACCAAGTAATCTACGTATCTGCAACTCCAGCAGATTATGAATTACAAAAAACCGAAGGAGCTTATGTTGAGCAAATCATCAGACCGACAGGTTTACTAGATCCCATTGTAGAAGTACGTCCATCGCTTAACCAGATAGATGATCTTATAGAAGAAATCACAAAAGTCACGGCTCGTGATGAACGTATTCTAGTCACTACGCTTACCAAGCGTATGGCAGAGGAACTCACAAAATATCTAACGCGAATAGACATAAGAACTCGCTATATACACTCTGATGTGGACACGCTAGAACGTGTAGAAATCATGCAAGATTTGCGTAAAGGATTATACGATGTACTTGTGGGTGTTAACTTATTAAGAGAAGGACTGGATCTTCCAGAAGTTTCCCTTGTAGCAATTCTAGACGCAGATAAAGAAGGTTTTTTACGTAGTAACAGATCACTCACACAAACGATAGGTCGTGCTGCCCGTAACATAAACGGTAAGGCGATTATGTATGCAGATAAAATTACTCGCTCTATGCAAGAAACCATAGACGACAGTAATTACCGCAGGCAAAAACAAATAGATTACAACACCAAGCACGGCTTGAGCCCTATGGCAATAAAAAAATCACTTGATAATGCAATCACACAGAAAGAAGCTTACAAAATAGAAGCCGAAGAACTCGTAAACCTAGCGGCGGAAGATGCTCAAGAGTATGAGACAAAACCTCAGCTTGAAAAGAAAATAAGAAGCACTCGTAAAGCTATGGAAGCCGCTGCAAAGGAACTAGACTTCATGCAGGCCGCAAAACTTAGAGATCAAATTAAGGTCTATCAAGAAAAGCTTAAGGAACTCGCATAAACAAGAAAGGGTCTCCTTGCGGAAACCCAATCTCAAACTAACCAACTTAAATTGTTATGCAATCTCGATTAATCGAGATGGCTGCACACGTGCTTCCTCACGTTTAGGCAATCCTATTGTGAGAATACCATCTACATATTCGGCAGTGATTTTTGCTGTATTTACAGATTCAGGTAAATTAAACGAGCGTTTAAATGAAGTGTAATTAAATTCTCTTCTCGTAAATTTCTGATTTTCTGCTGCTTGAGCATCCTGACTCTCTGCTTCTTTCTTAATCTCAGAAGAGATTGTGAGTAAATCATTATCTAATTGGATATTAAAGTCTTCTTTCTTGAGACCCGGAGCAGCTACTTGTACCGTAAAGGAATCGTCCTTCTCTATAATATTTACAGAAGGTGTTGCAGTTGCAAATGTGTTTGTTCTTCCACCTAGCCAGTCAGTATTCAATAATTCTTCAAAAACTGATGGTAAATATGGAGCTGTATTTTTTCTAACTAAAGTCATAATTATAAATTTAAAGTTTAACTGATTCTGCTATGAGTTAGGCAAATTCAGTTCCAATGTAAATTTTATGACGTTTTGACCGATTTACAGTATTTAATACTGCCTTTTTGTCAATTATAGTTAGTTGTAGAATCTTTTAAAAATCTCAACAAGACGATAAGAAGGAATTATTTTATGCTCATAATCTCCCATTTCACTTAGGATTTGCTGCACTGCTTCTGCCCGTATACCTAGCTTTAGCCCGTAATTGCGTAGCGTGTCAATTTCTACAAATTGAGTTTCCTCATCTACATTCATGACCAATAGAAGCCTATGAAACTGCGTGAGGCGTTGCATTTCTGTCTTGTACACCATCTTATCTTGAGGACTTTTTACAAGCGCATCAACCTCATCTTTTGATATTCCCATGCGTCTTGCAACCATAAGTATAAAATCATACTCACGTTCATGTAAGTGATTATCTGCTTTTGCCATGAGCAACATATCAGATATAATTTGGAAATTTTCGGAGTTCATAGTATTTCTTTAAAGCGCAATGTAATTGATAATTTAGAGCGAGCGACATCCCTCCTATTAATAGTTGGCTATTTTGTAATTTTAAGACTTAGCTTTGAGGAACTACGCTTTCGCGAAAGCGTAACACTAAAACCACCTAAAACAGACACCATCAAGCACATGAAGTATATATACTCAACCATAGCGATACTTTTACTACTAGTAAGTTGCGAGCCTAAGGACACAAAACCAGCGTATGATCTCAAGATAAGCAATGTCTCCATTATAGACGAAAATGGAGCGCTAAGTAGTAATAAAAATGTGTATCTCAGTAATGATTCGATTTATAAAATTGAAGAGATAAGCACTCTTTCTGATGATAAAGATGGTAATGTAATAGACGGTAGTGGTAAGTTTTTACTTCTTGGGTTTTGGGATAATCACACTCATTTTCGCGGAGGCGAAGCTCTTATTCCGCAGAATGAAAAATTTCTTGAACAATTTATAAAATATGGAATTACAACGGTGCGAGATGCTGGAGGCGATCTCACTACCCAAGTACAGCAATGGAATGAAGAAATAAAAAACAAAAAGCGCATGGGTCCTACCATTTACACATCTGGACCTAAACTAGATGGAAAGAATGCTCGCTGGGCAGGTTCTATAGGTGTGAATACAGACGATGAGATAAGCAAAGCACTAGATTCTTTGCAGCAACTAGGCGTCGATTATGTAAAACTTTATGATAGTACAATCGCTAGAGATACCTACCTATCTATTATAACACAAGCCGAAGAGCGCGGAATGATTACCTCTGGACACATGCCTTTTACAGTAACACTAGATAAAACCATCACTGCTGGAATTGATAATATTGAACACCTCTATTATATTTTAAAAGGATGCTCTTCTCGTGAAAAAGAGATCACTCAAGACATAAAAGATGGAAAGCTAGGGTTCTGGGGGAGCATGGAGCAACTTATAGCAAGTTATGATGAGGAAACAGCACAAAGTACTTTTGAGAAATTAAAAAGCAACAATGTGCACGTCACTCCTACTTTATACATAGGCGATGTGCTGAGTTATATGGACGAAGTAAATCACAGCGATGATGCTTATTTAAAAACGCTAGATGCAGATTTTATAGCCACTTATGAAGGAAGGAATAGAGGCGCTCTGAATGCAAGTCCAAAAGCTAAGCAAGATAGAAAAGAGCTACAGCAATTTTTTCTAAAACTCGTTGCTTCATTAGATAAAGCTGGAGTTAATCTCCTTTCGGGATCAGATAGTGGCGCTTACAACTCTTACACTTATCCAGGACCATCGTTACATGGAGAGTTAGAAGAAATGGTAAGGGCTGGCATCTCTCCAGCAAATGCAATTGCAACGATGTATCAAGGTGCAAATTTTTTACACAAGAAAGGCTATCATCTAGCTGCAGGTAACAAAGCAGATTTAGTGTTGCTTAATAGTAATCCGCTACTAGACATAAGCGCTACACAAGATATACATCTGGTGATTAAGGATGGTACAATCGTACATACTGAAAAATAGATTTATAAGCTTATTCACTTATAAAAATACTTTATAAGCATATACACTTATAAATATACTTTATAAGCTTATTTACTTATAAATGTATTCTATAAGCATATTTGCTTATATTTGATTATCAAAGCATTCAAAAGGTGGATTATACCAATTATATAGTAATTTCTGGTGATTTTATTGCCTATACAAGTTTAAGCACGGACGAAAAGAAAACGCTCGAACAGCAGCTCTTACAACTGTTTCAGCAGCTAGAGACTAAGTATAACACGTTCTCTAGACTCATTAAAGGAGATTATCTTGAGTGTGTAGTTCCAGATCCCGAAAATGGACTAGCCGTAGCGCTGGCTATCAAAACATTTATAAAGTCCTTAGAAATTGAGGAAAAAGTAGAAAATAATAGAACAAGAGTTTTTCAAACCTATAGCATACGCCTTGCCATGGGTTTAGGCAGGCTAGATAGATTTAATAGAGAAGAAAACATTATAGATGGCGATGCTATCTACAGGAGTGGTCGCGCCATAAGTAGCGAGAGCACTCACAATAAGGAGCGTATGGTTATAAAAAATACGCTATTCTTTAGCTCTATAAATGAAGAACTTAACCTCAACATAGATGCGATTATCTCATTACTAGATCACTTACTAGCACGAGCAACTAGCAGACAGAGCGAGGTTTTGTTTTTAAAAATCATGGGTAATAGCGAGAAGGTTATTGCAAAAAAATTAGGCGTAAGTCAGTCTTCTATTAACCAGCACTCCACAGCCTCTGGATGGAATGGAATGGACAAAGCCATCAGGTATTTTAATCACACATTAAGTAAGATTTCATAATGGATATAGCAACTCTCATCGCCCTACAGACCATAGGTCACCTGCTAGCAGATTATACTTTTCAATCTAAGAAAACTGCAAAGTCAAAGGCAAAAAAAGGCTTTAAAAGCAAACATCTCAAGTGGCATATTCTCACCGTGTTTATTGCTTCTTTTATCACCTCTCTCGATTATAGGTTTCTACCTTGGGCAATAGCAATCGCTGGTATACACTGGATTATTGACGGCTTAAAACCTCAATTACTTAACAACAAATGGCTGCATAAAGGTGCATTCTTTATTGACCAGTTACTTCATATCATCACGTATGTGGCAGCAAGTATTCTTTATGTAAATATTATGGGGTGGCAATCACTTATATTAGATGCCACATACTTTCCAATAATATGCCTTATTGCTATGTTTTTACTTTGTACAAAGCCAGCAAACATTGTAATAAAAGAGATTTTCAATCTATTCTCTGTTTCATTTACAGAAAAATCACAAGACTTACCTAATGCTGGCCGACTCATAGGTATCACAGAAAGATGGCTAGTACTTGTGCTTATCATCGTAGGGCAGTTCAGCGCTGTAGGTTTTTTGATTACAGCAAAATCTATCTTAAGATTTAAAGATGGAGACTACCTTAAAACAGAGTACGTACTCATAGGCACCATGTTGAGCTTTGCCATTGCCATTGGGTGTGCATTATTATACACACTCTTTATCGCGCCATAGCATATTCGTTAAAAAACTTCATTATCGCCTTATGTTTAACTACTAGATGCTATTTTTATAAGTACAACCAAAATTTACAATCCATGTATTTCAAACACATTCTCACGGGTATCATTTTTGTTTCCGCTTTCGCGAAAGCGTATTCTCAAAAAGTCTCGGTTCCTATAGATACCACCATCGTATCAAGTCATTCTATCACTATTAAAGGAAAAACGATTCCGTATACAGCTATAGCTGGTTTTCAACCAGTCTGGGATGATAAAGGAATGCCTGTTGCGAGTTTATTATACACCTACTACAAACGATCTGATATTAAAAATGATGAGACTAGACCTTTAGTTATTTCTTTTAACGGTGGCCCAGGATCTGCATCTGTATGGATGCACATTGCTTATACAGGACCACGCATCCTTAAAATAGATGACGAAGGTTTTCCTGTACAACCTTACGGCATAAAGAGTAACCCTAATTCGATTCTAGACGTAGCAGATATCGTATTTGTAAATCCTGTAAATACTGGCTACAGCCGAATGCTGCCTAATGAAAAAGGAGAAATGCCAGACTCTAAACAGTTTTTTGGGGTGAATGCAGATATTAAATATCTAGCCGACTGGGTAAATACTTTTGTTACAAGAAATAATCGCTGGCGTTCTCCTAAATTTTTAATAGGCGAAAGTTATGGTACCACCCGCGTATCTGGACTTGCCGCCGAACTTCAAGATAGTAAATGGATGTTTATTAATGGGGTGGTACTCGTATCTCCTACAGAAATAGGTTTTGATTTTGATGGACCGGTAGAAGTTGCAAACCGTCTTCCTTACTTTACAGCTGCTGCATGGTATCACAATATGCTACCTCCAGCACTACAGCAAAAAGACCTAACAGAAGTACTTGCCGAAAGTGAAAACTATGCCGTAAACGAACTCTTACCACTACTGGTGAAATCTGGCTATCTAGAAACAGATAAAAAAGAGGCTGCTATTAAAAAAATGGCCTATTACTCTGGACTCTCAGAAACTACCATAAGACAAAACAACCTTGAAGTTCCTTTTAATTATTTCTGGAAAGATTTATTGAGAAACCGCGACGGACTTACCATAGGACGTCTTGATTCTCGTTATAAAGGACTAGACGTAAAAGAAGCTGGCGATGGACCAGATTACAATAGTGAGCTTACCTCATGGTTACATTCTTTTACTCCAGCGATCAACTACTACTACAGTCAAGAATTAGGATTAAAAACAGATCTTAGTTATAACATGTTCGGACCAGTGCGTCCTTGGGATCGTTCTAATAACAATGCTGGCGCAAGTTTACGCAAGGCAATGGGTGTAAACCCTAACCTCAACGTAATGATACAAAGTGGTTATTATGATGGCGCAACTACTTATTTTAATGCAAAATATGTAATGTGGCAACTTAACGCAAGTGGTAAATTATCTGATAGATTGAGCTTTAAAGGCTACAGATCTGGGCATATGATGTACCTGCGCAATGAAGATCTTATCAATGCAAATGACGATTTACGTGATTTTATTAAAAAGTCTTCTGTCGGTATTGAAAAAGGAGCAAAACATTAAAGGCTGTCCAAAAGGATTTTCATATAATTTAATAAATACAGCCCTTGACAAAAATTATTCAAGGGCTGTTTAATAATATATAGCTATCAACAAGACCACTACCCTTATTAAATACTACCTCTACCTCTGGGGATTATACATTATCTTCTTTACAATATTCGGGATCCTTAAAACTCAGTTTCCAGAGATATTTGAACGAGATTATGAGCAATCTACTTTGCGCGAATTATTGAAGAATAATCCGCTTAAGTTATTTGTACTGGCGGTAATATTTGCTCCTATTATTGAGGAAATGATGTTTCGTACACTTATAAAGCCAAGTCACTCAGACATCATACTCCTGCTCTGCTCTTGGCCGCTCTTTTATTCAAATAAATTTATACCTGCAGATGTACACTGGGTAATAAAACTTGGATTCATAGCTATATTCTTATTTACTGTATTCACCATTCTCAAACAACTCATACCAGAGCAGCGTACTCTTAAGTTACGTAACTTCTTGTCACGTCACGCTATGGTTGTTCTTATTGTGAGTTCGCTACTTTTCGGCATGGTGCACATCAATAATTATGTAGACACCTTTGCACTTAATGCAGCACTTATTGCACTCATTATCCCGAGAATTATTTCAGGATTTATGATGGGATTACTTAAAATTAAGAATGAAAATATCGCTTGGCCTATGGCGCTTCATGCGATGAATAATGGTTTTGTAATCATCATTTTGATATTCTCTAAAACAATGGAAAATTCTTAAACGATGATTGTCACGCCTATAAAAAATAGTGAACTAGACGTTCTACAAGATCTTGCAATACGGACCTATTCAGCAGCATTTGCTCATAAAAACAAACCTGAAGTCATCGCAAGTTATTATGAGTACGCTTTCGCGAAAGCGCACCTCAACAAACAATTATCTAATGAGGACTCGCTGTGGTTCTTTGCTCGTGACAATGATACTATTATAGGGTACCTAAAGTTGAATATTAATCAGGCTCAAACAGAATTCCAAGAGCCTAATGGACTAGAAATAGAACGTATTTATATAGACACTACATACTTGCGCAAGGGTTATGGGAAACGGCTTATAGATTTTTCGATTATCAAAGTGAGACAGCTTAAAAAAAACTACATTTGGCTCGGCGTTTGGGAGGAAAATCCAGACGCAATAACATTCTACAAAAAACAAGGTTTTATCATCACAGGCACTCATGATTATGATATGATTGCAGAGATTCAAACCGACTATATAATGACGCTTGAAATATGAATAAGCAAATAGAATCCATCTCCGTATTTGATATGCTTAAAATAGGCGTGGGACCTTCAAGTTCTCACACGCTCGGACCTTGGCGTGCAGCAAAACGCTTTATTAAAAAATTAAAAGACACTAATAAATTTGAGATGGTTTCTACTATAAAAGTAGACCTTTATGGATCGCTATCTCTTACTGGTAAAGGCCATGCTACAGATGTCGCAGTGATTATGGGCCTTACAGGTGCAGACCCACAAACCTGTAATATAGATGAAATCCCTACTACTGTAGATCACATAAAACTTTTTAGACGTCTTGACCTCGATGGTGAATTCACCTTTGACTTCAACCCTGAGGAGGATATTGTATTTAATAGAAAATTTTTACCCTTTCACCCTAACGGGATACGATTTACTGCAACCTTAACTAATGATAAGAAGGTAAGAGAAAAGTATTATTCCATAGGCGGAGGCTTTGTTGTACAAGAAGAACGCAAACGTGCCGAACGCAAGAAAATAGAATTTGAATGTTTTCCTAGACCAGTAGAAAAAGCTACAGACCTACTCAAGTTCTGTAAGCAAGAAGGAAAACCTATCTCTCAAATCGTATTAGAAAACGAGCTTTACCTCCATACAGAAGAGGAAATTAATGAACGTTTTAAACAAATATGGGATGTGATGCTAGACTCCATGTACATAGGTTGTCACACAGAGGGAACATTACCTGGCGGACTAAATGTACGAAGAAGAGCATATGATTCTCATTTAAAACTTCAAAAAAACACCAACTATACAGATAAGTATGAGTGGATAAAAGCGATACGAAGTCAAGAGGTACGCTTTCGCGAAATATTGAAGTGGGTATCTTGTTTTGCTCTTGCAGTAAATGAGGTAAATGCATCTCTAGGCCGCGTGGTTACCGCTCCTACTAATGGTAGCGCAGGAGTTATTCCTTCGGTACTGATGTACTACATCGTTATAGAAAATCACGACGCAAACTTTGAAGATATTAAAAGGTTCCTTCTCGTAGCAGGTGAGGTAGGAAGCTTATTTAAAAAAGGAGCAACCATCTCTGCTGCAATGGGTGGATGTCAGGCAGAAATAGGAGTATCTAGTGCAATGGCAGCAGCTGGTCTTACAGAACTCATGGGCGGAAGCCCAGAACAAGTTCTCATGGCTGCAGAGATCGCTATGGAACATCACTTAGGCCTCACTTGTGATCCTATAGGAGGTCTCGTACAGATTCCTTGTATAGAACGTAACGCCATGGGAGCAATCAAAGCTATTAATGCTTGTGAAATGGCTCTAGATGGAGATGCTGCAAATGCTAAGGTTCCTCTAGATAAAGTGATTGACACTATGTGGCAAACTGCTCAAGATATGAATACAAAATATAAAGAAACCTCAGAAGGTGGTCTGGCTATTAATGTAGCTATGGCAGATTGTTAAGAGTGCTTTTATAAATACAACGCAACCTTATGGTGGAAAATGCATCTTTATAGAGAATCCTCACTAAATCCTACCTTAAATGAGAATTACTACAAGCGCGCTGGTCATTATCTTATGTTGCATTCAAACACTAAAAGCACAGACCACTCGTGAAGAAAAGAAAGCGATACGCGTTGAAAAACGTGTAAAAAAAATTGAGCGCAGGGATAGCATCTCAAGGATACCCGTAAAATCATACCTAAGTCTCAGTTTAGTTAGTCCTATCACGCCTTTTCCTAGAATAAATATAGGCTACACAAAATCTCTTAATAGTCACTGGTCTGTAGGTGGTAGCGTGGGAGTAGGTTTTCAAGGCTTGCCTTATACAAATGGAGATTCAAGCAATTATAGCCTTTATGAAATACGACCCGAAGTACTTTACTTTATAGGCAAAGGAGAGAAATATACTAATTATGTAGGCCTAGAGTTGTTTTACATAAACAGTAAAGAAACGCTAATTTCTGATACTTTTGAGCCTGTAAACGATGCAAATGGCACAGTAGATCTTATAGCTTTTGACCGTGCAGACTATCAACGTGTAAAGAATGGGGTTCTAGTAAACTTTGGAGAGTATACTCGATTATCAAATACACTTATGTTGCGTGTAAACTTTGGTCTAGGCGTTCGTTTTAAGGATAATAGCTATAGCAATATTGAGAATCCTAATTTTAGAGGATTTGATTTTGAAGAAAACTTTTTATTAAGTGATACAAATCCGCGACGAGAAGAGGGGTTCTCTACTAGTTTTGAGTTTAATATGGACTTTAGATTAATTTATAAGCTAGATTAAAGAATTACTCCATCTATCCCCGCTTCTCTACACAATCCTCTCGATCTCTCGTATCTACTATATAAAAGATTTTCCAGACTCCGTTGCGTTTAAAAAGTTGGAAACTATTTGTGCCACAATGACTAAGACTACCATTAATATAAAATGAATATGGCGTCCATACATTTGCCATTTTACCATCCATTTTTATCTCATAATCTGCTATGCGCTCTTCAAAAGCAGTAGTTTCTGGTATAGAGCAAATAGATAATAGAAACTGATTAAAATCTTGCTTACTCAATTCAATCTCCCCAAGTTTCCCTTTGCCTATAGACTGCATCATAACATCTTCATGAACTACCTTTTTAATAAGTAGTGAATCCTGCTTATGGAAACCTTCAAAAAATGTTTGCACTACCTCTTTCACCTCTTGTTCTCCCTGAGGATCTTGATTTAAAGACTTATAATAATGATTATCTGCTTTTACAAAAGCAAACAGTATAAAGACAGCAATCATTGGAACAAAAAGATATTTGAGACGCATAAAGAATGTTTAACACATAGGTATCTAATTTACTACTTTTGTAACAGAAAAAATAAACAAATGTCTACTGCCAAAAAAGAATACAAAAGAGTAACCGTAAAGTCTCTTACTGAGATGAAAGCTCGTGGAGAAAAAATATCAATGCTTACTGCCTATGATTACACCATGGCAAAAATAGTGGATGGCGCAGGTATAGATGTTATTCTCGTAGGGGATAGTGCTTCAAATGTAATGGCTGGACACGAGACCACACTACCTATTACGCTAGATCAAATGATATACCACGCCTCTTCTGTTGTGCGTGCTATTAACAGAGCCTTAGTAGTAGTTGATTTACCATTTGGTAGTTACCAGAGTGATCCTAAAGAAGCGCTACGATCTGCAATACGCATCATGAAGGAATCTGGAGGGCACTCTATAAAATTAGAAGGTGGTAAAGAGGTAAAAGAAAGTATTAAGCGTATTCTTAACGCAGGAATTCCTGTAATGGGCCACCTAGGACTTACACCACAAAGTATCTATAAATTTGGTACTTATACGGTAAGAGCAAAGGAAGAAGAAGAAGCTCAAAAACTAAAGGAAGATGCACTAATGCTTCAAAAAGCAGGTTGTTTTGCACTTGTTTTAGAAAAAGTTCCTGCAAAACTAGCTCAAGAGGTTGCCGCTAGTCTTACAATTCCTGTAATTGGCATAGGCGCTGGTGCTGGTGTAGATGGTCAAGTACTAGTAACGCACGATATGGTTGGAATGACACATGAATTCAACCCACGTTTTTTGAGACGTTACCTAGATCTTCATACAGAAATGACAAAAGCATTTGAGCAATATAGCACAGATGTGAAAAATCAAAGCTTCCCTAACGAAGATGAGCAATATTAATACACCGTATTAAATTCCATTATACTCATATTATCACGCAGAGCTTCATGCACTCGTGATAATGTGGATATAATTATAGCTTCTAAAAGAAAAACCGTCAATGAATAATACCCTCTCTACTGCAGACAACCTCAACGTTATTTATGAGGATAATCACATTATTGTGATTAATAAACGTAGTGGAGATATTGTACAGGGGGATAAAACAGGTGATGCGCCCCTAAGCGAGGTGGTAAAAAAGTATATTGCTATAAAGTATGGTAAACCAGGTGCCGTTTATCTAGGAGTTGTACATAGATTAGACAGACCTACTTCTGGAATTGTTGTATTTGCAAGAACAAGCAAAGCGCTACCACGCCTCAACAAAGCCTTTGCCGAAAGAGAAACACGAAAGACCTACTGGGCGTTAGTAAAAAATCCACCACCGACAGAGAGTGGCACTCTTATTCATTACCTAAAGAGGAATCCTAAACAAAACAAAAGCTACGCACACAAGCACGAGGTTCCAGATAGTAAAAAGGCTATCTTAGATTATAGAGTTATAAAAAAACTCAAAACCTTTTACCTACTCGAGATTGACTTGCACACTGGGAGACATCATCAGATTAGAGCCCAACTTACGGCTATGGGATCCCCTATAAAAGGCGATCTTAAATATGGTTTTGACCGCAGCAATCCTGATGGTAGTATTAGTTTGCTTTCGCGAAAGCTTACCCTCACCCACCCTGTAAAAAAGGAAGAAATGACTTTTACAGCCGAAGTTCCCGAAGGTGATGCTGTGTGGAAGGCTTGTAACTAGGGGTTTCCTACTTATTTCGCGACGCTCTTAAACTCTCGACCACAACACTAAATAGTATTAATGAACCTCCCAACACAGTACGCCATCCAGGGATTTCATTAAGAAAAATAATACCTAGAATGATCCCATAAATAGGCTGCACGCTTCCCATTAAACTAGCTGCTGTAACAGAAAATCTTTTGATACTAAACAAGAACATCGTGTGTCCTAAAGCGGTGGTTATAAGAGCAAGCAATCCTATATAAGGCAGCTCTGCAACAAAACCTTCGGTGTCAAAGATAAAATATGCTGGTATAAGCATAATCGCAATCACCAGCGTTTGGTACCACATCACTACAGACCCGTTATAGGAGCCTATTTTTGTTTTTACTAGTAGGTTACGTATTGCAAAACATAATGCAGACAGCAATCCTATGAGTATCGCAAGGAAATAGTCGTTTTCTGTATCAAAAGTAGGCGCAAGAAAGTAAATACCTATCAATACAAGCACCCCAAGTAGCAAGTGCATTTTTGAAAACTTGGTTTTCAAAAATAGTGGTTCTAGTAAGCTAGTCATCACAGGATAAGTGAATAGGGAGAGCATCCCGATAGCCACATTAGATAGTTGTAATGAGTAGAAGTAGGTAATCCAGTGTAGTCCCATAAAAACTCCAGAAAGAGCAATCGCAAGCATATCTTTTCGCGCAAGCGTAAAAGAAAAACCTTTCCACTTTATAAAGAGGCCAAGTAATAGCATTGCTCCAAAAGATCTGATACCTATGGTTACTGCGGGAGGTAAATCTATATATCTCCCCAAAACACCAGATGTGCTCACAAAAAGCATGGCAAGATTAATTTCTAATATGTGTTTAGTGCTATTCTTCATGGAGGACTTATAATTCTGGAAAAACTATGACGTATTAGACTAACGCAAAGATTGATGCGCTTTGTTTTTGATTACATCTGCCACTGGTTTATTCTCTATTTTGCTCTCTAACCACGATAACACATCTAAGTATAAAAATGCTCTTCGCTCATAAGGGTCTTCCTCATATTGCTTGAGCGTACTATGTAAATTCTTAAATGCCCCCTTGAGTTCGTGAGGGTATATATCGCCTAGGTTTCGCACAAATTTAATCATCTCTTTTTGTACCTCATGCATATCATCCATCTTAATTAAAAACTTGTAGGTGCTTCTTAAAAGCGACTCTAGATGATAGTCCTTACCTGCCTCGTAATGAGCAATGAGATTAAGAATACGAGAGAAACACATGAGATCTTCTCTACTTTTGAGACTATGATTATTTATGATTTTTTGGCAGTACTCTATACATTTCACGTTATCTCCGGCTCCAAAGTATAGACTTGCAATCTTATAATAGAATATCATTACATGATGCTCATCTATTCTATATTTGGGTGATTTTAATCCTGCAAGCACCTCTTTTACGAGACCATCCTTATCACTAAAGCTTCCCGTCATAAACTTATGATTAAAGCGATTGCTGGAGGTATATAGAAATAGTAGCGTATCTAGGTTATCACCCTTAGGAAAGTTAGGATTCTCCTTTACAGTAGTTAGCTTATCTAGGGCTTCCTTAAACTTTGATTCGTGTTTGAGGTAATATAAAGATTCGAGCAAGTAATGTATTCCCTTTAGGTAGAATACTGGGTTTTGCTTAATCATCGTCGGGTTATCATCAAAAAGTCTCACATAACGATCTGCATACTTGTAACTGGTCAAGAAGTCTTGCGTTAAAAAACTATACCAAAGATGTGCTTTATACAACCATAACTTTTCTCTAAAGTTGAGTGTGTCATAATTATATTTAGGTAAATGTCCATCAAAGTAGTCAGTAAGGCGCTGCTTCTCTGCATCACTTTTCACATAGCCCGTCTTGAGCATGATACTATATAATTGTAATGACAGGTTAGATAGCTTACTAGCCATTACATTTTGCTCACTTAGCATTTTTGCTTGTACAGCAAGCTCATCTGCTCGAGTAGCTATACTTCTGGTGATGTACTGAGTTTCTATAATTTTCTCTAATTCTACAATCTCGTAGGCAACATTTTTCTCCTCATTCTCGAGCGCCATACTTTTGGCCTTATCTAGAATTTTGAGGCTTTGTTTGTATAAACCTTTCTGATATAAGATGGTTGCAAAATCTAGCTGCTCTCGTATTTGAACACGTATATTTTGGTGAGCAGGAGTGAGTCGTAAGCTTATTAATAATTGTCTATAAAGATGCGCTTTAAGGTTAGAAAGTTGTGTTTTAGTAACAATACCAGACTTTAAAATTGCAGTCTCATTGTATGTTTTCTCTTTGTCTAGAAATTCAAAAAGTTGTAAAAACTTGGCTTCACTATTTCCCACTAGTCGGCCTACGTACAGTTTAAACTGACGCTTCTCACTCTTAGATAATGACTTTATTAAAATAAATAAAGAATCATTATGATCATTAAGCGTTGTAATGATTTTTCTCATAACTAATTGAAATACAGTTATTTGATTAGACTAAAATTAACCTTGATATCGTAAGCTTCTTCATAACCCACATCGTTTAAGAATAAGCAAGGTATAAATTCGTGTAGAAATGAATGCTATGCAAAACGACAAAGTTCAAATTTTTGATACGACTCTTAGAGATGGAGAGCAGGTTCCTGGTTGTAAATTAGACAAAAAAGAAAAGCTCACCATAGCAGAGCGTCTGGACCTTCTAGGTGTAGATGTTATAGAAGCTGGATTCCCTATTTCATCCCCTGGAGATTTTACCTCTGTAGCAGAGATATCAAAACTTGTTAAAAATGCAACAGTATGTGGTCTCACACGCGCTGTAGAGAAAGATATAGAAGTAGCGGCACAAGCACTTAAATATGCCCTAAAACCTAGAATACACACTGGTATAGGGACTAGCGAGTCGCACATGAAATATAAGTTTAACGCCACTCCTGAGCAGATAATTGAACGCGCTGTTAAGGCAACCGCTTACGCGAAAAATTTTGTTGATGATGTAGAGTTTTATGCAGAAGATGCTGGACGTACAGATAACGCTTTTCTTGCTCGTGTTCTAGAACAAGTAATTGCAGCCGGAGCGACAGTTCTTAATATTCCAGATACTACAGGTTATTGTTTACCTGAAGAGTATGGAGCAAAAATTAAATACTTACGTGAAAACGTAAAAGGTATAGAAAACGTAATCCTCTCTTGTCACTGTCATAATGATCTTGGTCTAGCCACTGCAAATAGTATTGCTGGCGTTATAAATGGAGCAAGACAGATAGAATGTACCATAAACGGTATAGGAGAGCGTGCTGGTAATACCTCACTAGAGGAAGTGGTAATGATACTTAAACAACATCCTACCCTTAATCTTCACACAGATATAAATACCCAACTACTTTTTGACACGAGCCGTATGGTGAGTGATAAGATGGGAATGGTCGTACAACCTAACAAGGCTATTGTAGGTGCAAATGCTTTTGCTCACAGCTCAGGTATTCACCAAGATGGTATGATCAAAAATAGAGAGACCTACGAGATCATGAATCCTAAAGATGTGGGAGTAAATGAGACTTCTATCGTGCTTACTGCAAGAAGTGGTAGAGCAGCACTTGCATACAGATCTAAAAAAGTAGGATACGAATTGACCAAGATTCAACTAGATGCAGCTTATGAACAGTTTCTTAATGTAGCAGATAGACAAAAAGAAGTAAAGGATAATGACATCCATATGATAATGGATCGCATACAACTTAAAGCAGGAGCAGTAGCTTAACAATAACCAACTCTATTTTTACAAAGTGAAATTTGAGTAACACAATACAATGGGAAAAACACTATTTGATAAAGTTTGGGATGCACACGTAGTAGATACGGTGGATAACGGTCCACAGATTTTATATATCGATAAGCATTTAATACACGAGGTTACCAGTCCGCAGGCTTTTAATGAGCTTGAGGAACGTGGCATTGCTGTAGCGCGTCCAGATCAAATAGTTGCCACGGCAGATCATAATACCCCAACTCAAGATCAGCATTTACCTATTAGAGATGAGATGTCTCGCAAGCAATTACAACAACTCACAGAAAACTGTGAGAAACACAACATCCCCCTCTATGGTCTAGGTCACAAGTACAATGGTATTGTACACGTGATGGCACCAGAACTGGGCATCACACAACCAGGTATGACAATGGTTTGTGGTGATAGTCACACCTCGACGCACGGAGCTTTTGGCACTATTGCCTTTGGTATCGGGACGAGTCAGGTGGGACAAGTATTTGCGAGTCAGAGCTTGTTACTTAACAAGCCTAAAAGCTTACGCGTTTCTGTAAATGGAACACTTGCACCACACGTTTCTCCTAAGGATGTGATTTTATATATCATCTCAAAAATTGGCACTAATGCCGGTACAGGTTACTTCTGTGAGTATGCAGGTAATGTTTTTGAGGAGATGAGTATGGAAGGCCGTATGACGGTTTGTAATATGAGTATCGAGATGGGTGCTCGTGGCGGAATGATTGCCCCAGATCAAACCACTTTTGATTATGTAGAAGGACGCAAATTTGCTCCGCAGGGTGACGCTTTCGCGAAAGCGGTATCCTATTGGAAAACACTTCCTACAGATCAAGATGCCACTTTTGACAAAGAATATCACTTTGATGCCGAAGACATAGCACCTATGCTCACCTACGGCACAAATCCAGGAATGGGAATAAAAATAAACGGCGCTATCCCCGAAAAAGGTGATATGACCTTTGAGAAAGCGCTTGAGTATATGAACTTCAAGGGTGGAGATCAACTACTAGACACGCCTATTAATTATGTGTTTTTAGGAAGTTGTACAAACTCAAGAATAGAAGATTTTAGAATAGCCGCAGCATACGTGCGCGGAAAACATAAAGCTGCAAATGTGAACGCCTGGCTAGTACCTGGCTCACAACAAGTAGCAAAGCAACTCGAAGAAGAGGGGCTTAAAGAGGTGTTTGAAGAGGCTGGGTTTGCCTTACGGCAGCCTGGCTGTTCAGCCTGTCTAGCGATGAATGATGATAAAATTCCCGCTGGAGAGTACTGTGTTTCTACCTCAAATAGAAATTTTGAAGGTCGCCAGGGACAAGGCGCAAGGACGATTCTTGCATCCCCCCTTGTTGCTGCTGCAACCGCAATTGCTGGTAAAATAGTAGACGTCACAAAAGAAGCTGTAGCCTAATGGAAAAATTTACAAAACTCATAAGCACAGCGGTACCGCTACCTATAGAAAATATAGATACAGACCAGATTATCCCTGCGCGCTTTTTGAAGGCGACAGATAAAAAAGGATTTGGTGATAACGTCTTTAGAGACTGGCGTTTTAAAAAAGATGGAACGCTAGATGCAGATTTCCCTATCAATAAACCACAATATGCTGGAGCAAAAATTCTAGTAGCTGGAGACAACTTTGGTTGTGGTTCTAGCCGTGAGCACGCTGCTTGGGCAATTGTAGGGTACGGATTTAAGGTTGTGATCTCAAGTTTTTTTGCAGATATTTTTAAAGGTAATGCACTTAACAACGGCTTACTTCCTATTCAGGTGACGCCGGAGTATCTTAAAGAATTACTAGCAGGTATAGAAGCAAACCCTGAGTTGCCCATTACAATAGATCTAGAAAATCAGGTAGTTGAGATGGCTGGAGTTCATGCTGAGCAAGGTCGAAGTACGAAAGCGGAATTTGAAATAGATCCCTACAAGAAAGTATGCATGATCAATGGTTATGACGATATAGATTTTTTATTAAGTAAAAAGGCCGAAATAGAAGCCTTCGAAAAAGAACGAATGGTGTTTTAATAAAACACTTTATATAAATGGTTACCAGATCCTCGCTTACAAAGGCGGGGATTTAGTACATAATTCAAACACACACTATGGATTTTAATATAGCAATCATACCTGGAGACGGGATAGGACCAGAAGTTACTGCTCAAGCAAAAAAAGCCCTAGAGGCAGTGGCAGATGAATACGGACATCACTTTACATATACAGAAGCAATGATGGGCGCTTGCGCCATAGACTCAATGGGTAATCCCCTTCCTGAGGAAACGCTGGATATTTGTGAAGCATCTGACGCTATATTATTTGGGGCTATTGGCGATCCTAAGTATGACAATGACCCAACAGCAAAAGTTCGCCCAGAACAAGGTCTTTTGAGACTTCGTAAATCCCTAGGACTGTTTTGTAATGTACGCCCAGTAAAAGCCTACGAACAGCTTATAGATAACTCTCCATTAAAGAGAGAAATCATCTCTGGCGCAGATATGTCTATCTATCGCGAACTAACAGGTGGTATCTATTTTGGCGAAAAGCATCTAAGTGATGATGGTCAAGTAGCTTCAGACGGTTGCTCGTATTCTGTAGAGGAAATTACGAGAATTGCACATCTAGCATTTAAAGAAGCTCAAAAACGACGTAAAAAACTCACTCTTGTAGATAAGGCAAATGTGCTAGAGACATCCAGGCTTTGGAGAAAGACAGTAACTGAGATTGCCAAAGAGTATCCTGATGTAGCGGTAGATTTTCTTTTTGTAGACAATGCAGCAATGCAAATGATTTTAAACCCAAAGCAGTTTGATGTGATCTTAACAGAAAACTTGTTTGGTGATATTATATCTGACGAAGCAAGTGTAATAGGTGGTTCTATAGGACTTCTAGCATCTGCCTCTGTAGGAAAAGAAAATGCACTTTTTGAGCCTATACACGGCTCCTACCCGCAAGCAACTGGCAAGGGAATTGCAAATCCGCTGGCTTCTATATTATCTGCAGCGATGTTGTTAAGACACCTAGGCTTGCAAGAAGAGGCAGCCAGTATAGAAACCGCTGTAGAAAAATCTTTAGAATTAGGTTTCTCTACAGAAGACCTCAATCCCAAAAAGCCACTAAGCACTTCAAAAGTGGGAGACTTTATCGCAGATTACATTCTTAATCCAGAAGACACAAATCGTAATTTTAAAAATATTCACGCAGGACAAAGCACAATTATTTAATCGTAGTTTATACGCTCGCGTATGCCACCACCTGCACGATGTATAATCACATCTGCCTTGCGTTTACGCGCAATACTCTTTGCTTTACGTATGGCAGTGCTCTGCTTTTGATGCTTTGAAGTAATACGCTTGTTACCCTCGCGCCTTACAGCCCAGTCCCCTTCATAGGGGACTACGTGCTGATGCCAAGTGCGTTTTCTACTTGCCTTGCGAGAGTTTTCATATACGTTTTCTACTATTTCTAGTAATGAACGCAAAAAGGTTTTAATGCTACTCATAGTGCGAAGATACTATTTTACACAAGCTCATTATGTGTCTAAAGCCTTCCATACTCATTAAGATACCGCCTTGTCAAATTTGGCTTGTATCTTATCTAGACCTAGGTTATGTATACTTCCTAAGTGTGAGTGCTCCTTTGTATTTCCTGCTTTAAAAGAACCATTTTCTACCTGCTCCCCTATTTGCTTATATGCTTCTCTAAAAGGTACACCAGCGGTTACAAGATCATTAATAGCATCTACTGTAAAGAGGTGTTGATACTTCTCATCATCTAGATTAACATCCTGCACTTGCACCTGAGCAATAGAAAATTCAAAAATATCTAGTACTACTTTAAGATCCTCAACAGACTTGATAGCATTTTCTTTAAGTAACTGGTAGTCTCTATGGTAACCGCTTGGCAGATTATTTGTTATCATAATCATTTCTTGAGGGATTGCTTGTAACTGATTGCACTTACCACGCAAAAGCTCAAATACATCTGGGTTCTTTTTATGCGGCATTATACTACTGCCCGTAGTAAGTGCATCTGGAAAATTAATGAATCCAAAATTTTGAGAGCAGTACAAACATATATCCATTGCAAAACGACTCAAGGTATTGGCAATATTTGCTACAGCTTGTGTTACCGTACGCTCAGATTTCCCTCTTGAGAGTTGAGCCGCAATTACGTTATATTTCAAATCGGCAAATTGAAGTTGCGCGGTAGTCATCTCTCTATCAATAGGAAAACTAGATCCATATCCAGCTGCACTCCCCAGCGGATTTTGATCTACCACCTTTTGTGCTGCTTTGAGTAAGTAAAGGTCATCTATAAGTAACTCTGCATAGGCAGAGAACCAAAGTCCAAATGATGAGGGCATCGCCACTTGAAGGTGTGTATATCCAGGTAGCAAGGTGTTTTTATGAGTCTCTGCAAGTTTGAGAAGTGTGTCAAACAACTTCTCTACGCCTTCAGTTATTTGAGATAATTCTGCTTTAAAATAAAGGTTTAAAGCTACAAGAACTTGATCATTACGAGATCTCGCTGTGTGTATTTTTTTACCGGTATCTCCCAGTGCTTTTACAAGGTCACTTTCTATCTTAGAATGTACATCTTCAAAATCTGCTTCTATAACAAATGTTCCTTTCTGCTCTTGCTTGAGCATAAGGTCTAATTGCTTATTTAACTGCTCACTCTCCTCTTGTGTAAGTAGGCCTACAGATGCAAGCATTGTTGCGTGTGCCTTGCTGGCTAGCAAATCATACTTAGCAATATGGATATCAATCTCACGATCATTACCCACCGTAAATGCTTCTATTTTTTGATCTGTTGGTATTCCTTTTTCCCAAAGTTTCATAGGTATCTTATTAGTAGGTTATGCTATTCACACTATTGCAACAACCTTTATTATTTATGCGTTTAAAAATTTTTCTAAGAGCTCGATGTATAATGGAATCCCCTGCTCTATCTCGTGTACATAGACAAACTCATCTGCCATATGAGAGCGAGTGCTGTCGCCTATACCTAGTTTTAAAGATGGACAACTCAAACAGGCTTGATCAGATAAGGTAGGCGAACCGTAGGTTTCTCTGCCTAATGCAATTCCAGCTTTTACAAGCTTGTGCTCCTTTGGGATACGCGAACTATTTAGTCGTAATGACCTTGGCTGTATTGTGTCACACGGCACATTTGCCACCATATAATCGGCGATTTCTTGGTTGCTGTAATGTTCATTTACTCTCACATCTATGACGAGTTCTACCTGACTAGGCACTACATTATGCTGACTACCCGCATTAATTTGAGTAACTGTAACCTTAGTAGCACCCAGCGTATCAGACACTTTATCAAAAGTTATATTTTCAAACCATTGCAAGGTTTCTATCACATTATAAATAGCCATATTCTCTTTTATGTGAGCTGCGTGACCTGCCGTTCCTTTCACTACTGCATCAAAAACCACCAGACCTTTTTCGGCAATGGCGAGGTTCATAAGTGTAGGCTCGCCTACTATGGCAACATCTATTTCTGGCAGATGCGCAAGCATACTATTAAGACCATTTGGACCACTTGACTCTTCTTCGGCAGAAGCTACAATTACAATATTATGAGACAAATCCTCACGCTCATAAAAATGAACAAACGCAGTAAGCAATCCTACAAGACTTGCACCTGCATCATTACTGCCTAGACCGTACAATTTCCCGTCCTTAATTTCAGCATTATAAGGATCTCTTGTGTATCCTTTATTTGGCTTAACCGTATCGTGGTGGGAGTTGAGAAGCAATAACGGTTTTGATGCGTCATAATGTTTATTAAATGCATAGATGTTGTTACGCTTTCGCAAAAGCGTAATCCCCTTCTCCTCTAGCCAGTTTATGATAAGTAAAGCTGTGCCGTCTTCTTCGCTAGAAAAACTTTGTGTCTCAATGAGTGATTGTAGTAATGATACGGCACTATCTATTTGAGTTTTTAAAGACATAGTGTCGTGTGTTTTATAGTGTTATCACTCAGTACATCAACCTCGCCCAGATGCACTCTCATAACGCCTTGATCGAGCGCCTCAAAAGCAGTATCTAGTTTAGGAATCATACCTTCAAATATTTGTCCCGCTGTTTTCATCTCTTTATAAAGCCCTTTATCTATGCGCGTTACTACCGATTCATCATTATTTACATCTTCAAGGACACCTGGTTTTGTAAAACAATAAAACAACTGAACGTTATAGAGAGAGCTCATTGCTACCGCAATTTTGGCAGCGAGTGTATCTGCATTGGTGTTGAGCAATTGCCCATTACCATCGTGTGTAATTGCAGAAAATACAGGTACTTTACCGTCAGAAAGGAGGTCATTTATAAAACTCACATTTACTCTATCTATATCCCCTACAAAACCATAATCTACCGTAATCACTTCGCGTTTATGCGCTCTCACGGCATCTCCATCTGCTCCAGAAAGTCCTATGGAGTTTTTACCTTTTGCCTGCAGGCCAGCGACAAGTTTCTTATTGAGAAGTCCGGCATACACCATTGTCACAACCTCTAGCGTGGCCTCATCTGTAACCCTTCTCCCGTCTACTTTTACCGGGACAGAACCCAGCTGCTCTTGTAAAGTAGATGCTTTATTTCCTCCACCGTGTATGATAATAGCTGGACCAGAAATTGCCTTAAAATGCGTGTAAAATGAGGTGAGTAGTTCATCATAATCTACAATGTCTCCACCTATTTTCACTACGGTAAGTTGCTGTTTATTCATCATTGTCGAGTATGTTTTTAAGCACCCATTGTGCAGCCCACGTTCTATTACCAGCTTGCTGGATTACAGCGCTTGACTCGGTGTCTAGCACATCATCTGCAATGACAACGTTACGGCGCACAGGTAGGCAATGCATTACTTTGGCTTGATTAGTTCCCTTAAGTTTTTCGGCATTAATCATCCAGTTACTGTCTTGCGATTGCACCTTACCATAATCTTCATAGCTGCTCCAGTTTTTTACATAAATGATATCGGCATTTGCAAAGGCTTCTTTCTGGTTATGAATCACAGGTAATTCACCACGTATCTCTGGGTTAAGATCATAACCCTCTGGATTAGTAATTGTGAAATTCACATTTGCCTTTTGCATAGTCTGGACAAATGAGTTTGCAACTGCGTGTGGCAATGCTTTAGGGTGTGGCGCCCAGGTCAACACAACATTAGGCTTTTTATTTGCTGCACGTAGACTTTCGGTGAGTTCGTAAATCGTGATTGCATCTGTAAAGCCTTGTAGCGGGTGCGCCGTACTGCTTTCTAGATTTACAACCGGCACACTCCCATATTGCATAAATGCAGAAAGTACAACCTCTAGCTCATCTTGACTTTTATCTACCAGCCCTGGAAAAGCTCTCACAGCAAGCACATCACAATATTGCGATAACACCTGCGCAGCCTCTTTAATATGCTCTGCTTTTGTGCCATCCATCACAGTACCATCTTCAAACTCTAGTTGCCAGCTATCACTGTTTACATTGAGTGTCATCGTCTCCATCCCAAGATTTTTGGCAGCTTTTTCGGTGCTTAATCTTGTACGTAAGCTCGAGTTAAAAAATAGAAGACCTAAGGTTTTTTGTTTTCCCGCTTTCGCGAAAGCGTACGGATACTCCTTCATATACAGCGCTTCTTTAATCGCCATTTCTAGATTAGGAATATCATTTATAGATATGTAGTTCTTCATAACTCCTTGTGTAATGCTTCAAATAGTAAATCTATCTGTGGTTTTTGAATTGTAAGTGGCGGGAGTATTCTGAGCACGTGTTTGTTTTTTGCCCCTCCCGTAAAAATGTGATGCTCGTAAATTAGTTTTTTGCGTAATGCTCCGACATCGTAGCATAAGTCTAGCCCTAGCATTAATCCGCGACCTTTTACAGTCACCCGATTGCCAAATGAAAGTGCTTTCTCCCTAAAGTAGGTTTCCATTTCCTTTGCGTGAGACATCAAATGCTCCTTTTCAATCACCTCGAGAACTGCAAGTGTAGCAGCGCAAGCAAGATGATTACCGCCAAAGGTCGTTCCCAACATCCCATATCGCGCCTCAATAGAGTGATGTACCAGCACACCGCCCACAGGAAACCCGTTACCCATTCCTTTTGCAATGGTGATAATGTCTGGCGTGATATTATATTTCTGAAAAGCAAAGAAATCGCCAGATCTACCAAAACCAGACTGCACCTCGTCGGCAATGAGTTTTACATCATATTTTGTACAAAGCGCGGCAACATCTTGATAAAACACCTCTGTAGATTGATCTAAACCTCCTACGCCTTGTATAAATTCTAAAATCACAGCACAGCAATCTCCTTGCTGCAAAGTTTCTTCTAGTTGCTCCGTATTACCCAAGTCAAGTATGGATACTTTGTGTTGTGCATTTATAGGTGCAACAATACTAGGATTATCAGTAGCTGCAACGGCGGCAGAAGTTCTCCCGTGAAAGCTATTTTTAAACGCTACCACACGACTTTTACCTGTGTCAAATGACGCTAGTTTTAATCCGTTCTCATTTGCCTCTGCTCCAGAATTACAGAAAAACAAATCATAATCTTCACAACCAGAAAGTGCTCCTAACTTCTGAGCAACCTCCACCTGCAGCGGATTATGAACTGCATTCGAATAAAACCCTATGGCATCCATCTGCGTTTTTAATTTCGCTATATAATGAGGATGCCCGTGACCTATAGAGATTACCGCGTGACCGCCATATAAATCAAGATACTCTTGACCACTTTGATCATACACATAGCATCCCTCTGCCTTAACGGGAGCTACATCATAAAGCGGATATACATCAAATAATTTCATACTCTTTATTTTTAAGCACTATGAGATGCTATTAATTTTTTGATAACTAGCCACGATTCCCTTTATGAGAGACGAGCTTAAACCTGAATGTTCCATCTCATTGAGACCTTCTATGGTGCAGCCTTTTGGCGTAGTTACTTTGTCAATTTCTGCTTCTGGGTGGTTTCCAGATTTAATAACCAGAGTGGCAGCTCCTAGACAGGTTTGCATAGCAAGTTCTTGTGCTTCTTTTGCGTCAAAACCTAGCTGTATGGCTCCCTGCGTAGTTGCTCTTATCAATCGCATCCAGAAAGCAATACCGCTCGCACAGATTACCGTAGCAGCTTGCATTTGTCCTTCTGGAATAATAAGACTTGTGCCTAATTTATTAAAAATGGCTTCGGCTATGGCAATGCGCTTTTCGCCTGCTGTATTACTACATAAACAGGTCATACTTTGACCTACAGCAATAGCGGTGTTAGGCATCGCTCGTATAATAAATTGATCGTCTCCTACAATTTCAGCGATTTGCGGCACTTTAAAGCCGGTTATGGTAGAGATGATGATGTGTTTCTCAGTAAGTAATTCTTTAATCTCTTCAAGTATACCTGCAAAATGACCTGGCTGTACTGCAAAAATGAGAATATCGCTTTTTACAACAGCCTCACGGTTATCACTCGTAGTTATTACTTCCTTGTACGCATCCCATTTTTCGATACTAGATATATCTCTTTTAGTAAGATATAAGCTAGTTACCGCATTATTTGTGATGAGTCCTTTTGCGATGGCAAGACCTAAATTCCCCGTTCCTATGATTGCTATTTTCATATGTCTATATCTTAACTATTAGAAATAACTTGCCTTGAGTTGGAGCCCAGTATCTTGAGCCCACCCAAACATTAGATTCATATTTTCTACAGCTTGACCACTTGCTCCTTTTAATAGATTATCAATCACACTGGTAATCAATAATTTATTGCCGTGTTTTTCTAAGTGTATAAAACAGTAGTTTGTATTTACCACTTGTTTGAGATGTAAAGGTGCTTTTACCGCTTTCGCGAAAGCGGAATCCTTATAAAAATCTTCATAGAGCTCATATGCATCCTCAACAGTGCCTTCAAAATGAGTGTAAGCAGTTGCAAAAATCCCTCTAGAAAAATTACCACGCTGCGGAATAAAATGAAGTTCGCTGTTAAAACTCTCTTGCAGCTGCACAACAGACTCTCCTATCTCCCCAAGATGCTGATGATTAAATGCCTTATAGTGTGAGAAGTTATTATCCCTCCACCCAAAATGCGTAGTAGCACTTGGTTTTACTCCCGCTCCCGTAGCGCCTGTAATGGCATTAATATGCACATCTTGGCTGAGTAAAGAAACACGCGCCAGCGGTAATAATGCTAGTTGTATTGCAGTTGCAAAGCATCCAGGGTTTGCAATATTCTGCGCGTTTTTAATTTCCTCTTTATTGATTTCTGGAAGTCCATATACAAAAACTCTATCTTGAAAAAAGATATCATTTTTAAGTCTAAACTCATTACTCAGGTCAATAACCTTTGTAGCATCAGAAAAAGTATGATTTCTCAAGAATTCGCCAGAATTACCATGACCCAAGCATAAGAAGACTACATCTACCTCACTATTTACTTTACTTGTAAAACTAAGGTCTACGTGAGCAAGATCTTGATGAACAATCCCTACTGCATTACCAGCATTACTTGTGCTGTATATAAAATCTATCTCAACTTCTGGGTGATGAATAAGCAGTCTAATGAGCTCCCCAGCAGTATAACCTGCACCACCTATGATTCCTATTTTTTTCATTTGTTTTGGTTTGCTATGATTCTAGACTGGTTCCCTAATATTTTTATAAACCCTTTTGCTTCGGCGGCGGTCCATCCTTGGTTTTCTTCTCCGTAGCTCGCTACCTTAGATTGCATAAGATCATAATCTGATGTGATACCTACTACCTCAAATCTATATGGATGTAATATCAACTCGACCTCTCCCGTGACAGTATTCTGGCTGCTCTTTAAGAAGGCTTCAAAGTCTCTCATTACTGGCTCTAGGTATAATCCCTCGTGTAAGTGAGTACCATACCACAAAGCGATGTTTTCTTTGTGTTGTAATTGCCATTTTGAAAGCGTGTGTTTCTCAAGAGTACGATGTGCTTCGAGTATAATTATAGGAGCTGCAGCTTCAAAACCTACTCTTCCTTTTATACCAATAATGGTATCGCCTACGTGCATCCCGCGACCTATGGCATACTTGCTTGCGATGTCTTCTAGTTGCTCTATAATCTCCACTGGTGACCCTTTCTTACCATTAAGTGATATAGGTTCCCCTTGTGTGAATCCAATCTTTAAGATTTGCGAATCGCTAGCCTCCAGCTGACTAGGATATGCATCTTCAGGAAGTGTTTGATGTGAAGTTAGCGTTTGAGCACCTCCTACACTTGTACCCCATAAACCTTGATTGATCGAGTATTGCGCTTTCTCCCAAGACCATGAGATACCGTGACTCTGTAAGTAATCGATTTCCTGCTTTCGCGAAAGCGTTTGATCTCTTATCGGCGTTATTATTTCTAACTCTGGCACAATAGTCTGGAACGTCATATCAAAACGTACTTGATCATTACCAGCACCAGTACTACCGTGAGCAATAGCATCTGCTTTTTGAGCTTTGGCAAAATTTGCAATCTCTATGGCTTGCACGATACGTTCTGCACTTACAGAAAGTGGATAACTGTTGTTCTTAAGTACATTACCAAAAATTAGGTACTTTACCACCGTATCATAAAATGTAGCTACGGCATCTATATTAGTATATGATGTCGCTCCTAGTGCAAGCGCTTTCTCTTTGTTATTTGCAATTTCTTGATCTGTAAATCCACCTGTGTTTACACTTACAGCGTGTACTTCATATCCCATTTCTGCAGTAAAATATTTTACACAATAGCTTGTATCGAGTCCTCCTGAGTATGCTAAGATTAATTTTTTCATTACTTATTTTTTTTAAGGAATAGCTTTTCCTTTATTTGTTTTAGCCTGTTAAAAACAGGTGCCTTTACAGTATTTTTTTCTGTGGATTTGGATTCTTTTGATGGATCATAGAGCATCCCTGTGCATAAGCACATCTTTTGTTCTGTACGTGTGAGTACATCAAAGTTCTTGCAGGTCTGGCAACCTTTCCAGAAGCTTTCGTCTGTTGTGAGTTCAGAAAATGTGACGGGTTTATAACCTAGGTCACTATTAATCTTCATCACAGCAAGACCCGTAGTGATTCCAAAGATTTTTGCATCTGGATAACGCTTTCGCGAAAGCGTAAATATCTCTCCTTTAATTTTTTTGGCAAGTCCCTGTCCTCTGAAGTCTGGGTGAACAATAAGTCCAGAGTTGGCAATAAATTTTTCGTGTCCCCAAGCTTCTATATAACAGAAGCCCGCAAAAACGTCTCCCTCTAAAGCGATGACAGCATTACCTGCTTCCATCTTTGAGATGACATATTCTGGAGTTCTACGAGCGATTCCTGTACCACGTACCTTAGATGACTCTGCGATGGTATCACAGATAATCTGAGCATATGGTGTGTGCGAAATCGTGGCTACAACAATTTGCATAGCGATGATTTAAGTTAAAATGTATATTGAAAATGTGACGGTTCCTTTTGTGGAAAACGGGATAGGACTCACCTACCATCCCTCATTAATGAGCTACCCTTACGGGCGGCGGCGGAAGCGTCGTACAGGAACAGGAATTAATTGCATAGCAGGCCTTGCAGCAAGAAGTGCTGTTAAGGCTTTTAAGATATGTACAATTGTTCTGTTCATAAGATGACTCAAAGGTAGCAACTTATTTGAGCTAGCCATAAACTTTCAGCACTAATTATAAAAATACACAGCTTTTTAAATAATTATAGATAATAGTAAGCTTTGAATATTAATATCTTAAAAAAGACAATACTCATTATGAATTATTCAAAATGAAGTAATTACAATTAAACTCAATAAAAAAGCCTGTACAATAAGTACAGGCTTTTTAAATTATAATAAAGTTTTAAATTACTTTGCAATATTTACCGCTCTTGTCTCGCGTATCACCGTAACTTTTACTTGACCTGGATAGGTCATGTCTGTTTGAATCTTTTGAGAAATTTCGAAAGATAAATTAGATGCTTTATCATCATTTACTTTTTCGCTCTCTACAATTACACGTAACTCACGTCCGGCTTGAATTGCATATGCTTTTTTAACACCTTGAAAACCAAAAGCAATTTCCTCAAGATCTTTAAGACGCTGTATGTATGAATCTAGTACCTGACGGCGAGCTCCTGGACGTGCTCCACTTATAGCATCACAAACTTGAACAATAGGTGATAATAAACTAGTCATCTCTATCTCATCGTGGTGAGCTCCTATGGCGTTGCAAACGTCTGGTTTCTCTCCATATTTTTCTGCCCACTGCATTCCTAAGATTGCGTGTGGAGTTTCTGTATCAGTATCTGGCACTTTACCTATATCATGTAAAAGTCCGGCTCTACGCGCAAGCTTGGCATTAACACCCAGTTCTGCAGCCATCACGCTGCAAAGCTTCGCTACTTCTCTACTGTGTTGTAGTAAGTTCTGTCCGTAAGAAGAACGATACTTCATGCGTCCCACAGCTTTAATAAGCTCTGGGTGTAAACCGTGTATTCCTAAGTCAATCACCGTACGCTTACCTACTTCAACAATTTCTTGTTCTATCTGTTTTGTCGTCTTTTGAACAACTTCTTCTATACGTGCTGGGTGAATACGACCGTCTGTTACAAGCTTGTGAAGAGATAGACGAGCTACCTCACGACGCACACTATCAAAACATGAAAGTATGATTGCCTCAGGAGTATCATCTACTATAATCTCAACACCCGTTGCAGCTTCTATAGCGCGTATGTTACGTCCTTCACGACCTATGATTCTACCTTTTACGTCGTCACTTTCTAGATTAAAGACAGATACACAATTTTCTACCGCTTCTTCTGTCCCAATACGTTGTATCGTATTTATGATAATCTTCTTAGCTTCCTGCTCTGCCGTCATTTTTGCCTCTTCTATGGAAGTTTGAACATGCTTCATTGCATCAGCCTTGGCTTGATCTTTAAGCGTAGTTACAAGTTGACTTTTTGCTTCTTCTGCAGAAAGTCCAGAAATAACCTCAAGTTGCTGCACAGTACTCTCGTGCATCTTTTCTGCTTCAGCCTTTTTCTTATCTACGTATTCTAAGCGCTTATCGTAATCTTTAATCTTATCCTCTAGTGATTGATTTAATTTTTTATTTCGCGAAAGCTCTCCACTTACTTGAGATTCTTTATCTCTAGCTCGTTTCTCTGCATCATTCATTTTCTTATCACGAGATAATATTACTTTCTCATGCTCTGCTTTAAGCTCAATAAATTTTTCTTTTGCTTGTAATATTTTATCTTTTTTAAGAGACTCTCCATCAGAAGTTGCTTCTTTTAAAATGCCTTGGGCACTTTTCTTAGCGCGTTTGATAATCTGCGATGCGTTATTACGTTCTAGCATTTTTGCTATAAGAAAGCCTAAAGCTAGTGCAATCACACCTACGATGAACAAGAGTGCATTATGTTCCATAATTTTAGTAAATATTTTTAATGCCACAGAGGGCAGTACTAATGGTTGATTTATAAGGTTTTACAACCTTAACATCTCACGATGAGATATAAAAAAGCCTGCATTAGAAGTGCATTTTGTATAAACTCCTAATAGTAAGGATTAGAGCTAGAAAGCTGATCAAGGTTCCGTCTACCTAGACAAGTCTAGTAACGGCATGCTTTTACAACTTAGAGTCACTCTTTATAAAAAATAACTGTTGAGTTTATCAAAAAAATATCCAATGCAGGCAGTAATATGCTGTTGTATGTAAAGAACGTCTATGTTAAGCTCTCATCGAGAAGCGCAGCAAGCTTTTGTAATCTAGCTGCTGTCTCATCACTAAGAGAGTCTTCATTTATAGTTTTTTGGGTAACCTTTGAAGCAAATTGCAATGCACACATCGCTAGTACATCTTGCTTATCTCTAACGGCATAACTTTGCTCAAATTGCTTTACCATTGCTTCAATCTCCTTAGTCGCTTTACGTAATCCTTCCTCTTGAGCTGGATCAATAGTAAGCGGGTATACGCGATCTGCAATAGACAATTTAATTTTAAGTTTGTCTGCCATAATTATTCAGCCAGTGACGCAATACATGTATCAATCTCACGTACTAATGCGTTTATCTTCAATTTGGTTTCCCTTTTGTAATCGTTACTGCCTAGTAATGCATTTGCCGTTTTAAGAGTCTTCACCTTCTGTTCACTCGCCACAATGGCGTCTCTCAGTTGTTTGTTTTCTTGTTGCATTGCGGTAAGTTCTGTTTCCAGGTCTATCCGCTTTTGCTTCACATCTTCGTATTTTTTCAACAAAGTAGCGACTCTATACTCAAGAGAATCGACAACTTTAGAAAGACTACTCATAACATGTCTGCATTTACTACGTTACACAAAGTTAACATTTGAAAGATACTCATACAATGGATACGAGTTAAATTTTATTAGATATAAATTATGCTTACGCGAAAACATGAATCAAGCATACTTAATCTTCTATCCAATAGAGTAATAACACAATTAACTACACATGAACACCAAATAAAAAGAAACACTGTACCTTTACATAAGCCAAAACCAAATACAGTGACATTTACAAGAACAACAGAACAAGATTCGCACTACGATCATCTTGAAAAGATGAATACCACAGAACTGCTATCAAATATTAATAAGGAGGACAAAACAGTTCCAAATGCAGTTGAGAAGGTAATCCCACATATTGAAAAACTAGTAGATGTTATTGTATCGAAATTAGAAAAAGGCGGAAGGCTATTCTATATGGGAGCAGGAACTAGCGGTCGCTTAGGTGTTGTAGATGCAAGCGAATGCCCTCCTACTTTTGGTGTATCTCCTGAAACTGTTATTGGAATAATTGCAGGTGGTGATAAGGCAATAAGGAACGCGGTAGAATTTGCAGAGGATAGTAAAAATCAAGGCTGGGAAGATCTTAGCTCTCACAATGTCTCAGAAAAAGATGTCGTAATTGGTATTGCTGCATCAGGAACAACGCCGTACGTTATTAGTGCGCTAAAGAAATGTAACGAAAAAAATATCATTACCGGATGTATTACTTGTAATGGAGGAAGCCCACTTGCATTAACGGCTGTATATCCAATAGTTCCAGTTGTGGGTCCAGAGTTTGTTACAGGAAGCTCACGTATGAAAGCAGGAACAGCTCAAAAGCTAATTCTCAATATGATATCTACAGCTACAATGATTAAGCTAGGACATATTAAGGGAAATAAAATGGTAGATATGCAACTCAGTAATGAGAAGCTAGTAAAACGAGGAACTAATATGATTATGACCTCACTTAATATACCAGAAAAAGAAGCAAACACTTTGTTATTAACCTACGGCAGTGTACGTAAAGCAATACATGAATATCATGCACACAAATAAAGAAAAGCTAGCCAAAGGTGTTAAGCTTATGGGAGGAACTCTTTTATTATTAGTAACAGCACCTATAATTCTCAACTCTTCCTTTAAAAATCAGGATCATCCTATGTTTATTCCTATTCTGGGCATAGGAATTATATTATTTATTGCTGCTATTTATTTTGGATTCAAAGGAATAAGAATGCTTATGAAAGCATTATTTAATGATTAAATAGATTTTAAATACCCTCTCTTTTTGGAACTGGTGTAGATGGATTATATCCAAAACCTTCGATTACAGTTTCTACTCCAAGAGTTTGCAACATATAACTTATAATTGCATAGTGATGTGTTGCATGCGTATTAGCTTGAGCAAGTACACTCTCAAGTGTGTACATGATTGTTTCCTTACCGGCCCCTAGGTTGTCTGTAACATGCAATAAGTAGTCTGTATTCACTCCTATAAATGATACTAATTGCTGTTGGATTTCATATATCTTATTCTTTGCAGCCTCTGGATTTGTTGAAATCACTTCATCCCTCTTGCGCGCGGTAAGGTCAATGTTGTTAGATTGTATACCATTGATAATACAGTCAAAAAAGTCTAATGCGTGCCTAATATGGGAACCTATACTACTATAATAGGGACCAACAGTATTATCAATATAAGTATCTTCTGATATAGTATCTATTAGAGTAATGGCATTTCCTAAATTTTTATTGATAACACTAACGATTTCTCTCCGCATACATTCTTTATTATGATATTTTACTGATTTAAATCTATTTACACAATAATACTATTTTGTATAAAATGAATCTGAATATAAGAAAAGAGAATTACAAGAGGTCATAAAATTTCATTTAAAGACTTTGTAATTCACAATTAGATAAACTTTAAAAATAGAAACTCTACCTTTTCCATATAGTCTAAGATTATAGTGTAAAAGTCGATAGAACGTGCAAGAACTTTCAATTAAGAAATTTTATTTTTAGCCATTTAACAATTGAGCTTACGAAGCTATTTGACTAAAGATTAGCGAGTTATGCGCTTACATTTCCTTGATTTTATGGCATAAAAAAAGCTCCAATACAATA
>TARA_R110002012_G_scaffold89061_1_pt1 | contig 85679 bp, 84 predicted proteins | sample TARA_R110002012 | Tara Oceans TARA_R110002012 (sample SAMEA4396515) | marine metagenome | biome: Westerlies Biome; feature: [DCM] deep chlorophyll maximum layer (ENVO:01000326); material: water (ENVO:00002006), including particulate matter (ENVO:01000060) such as... | depth 40 m
TTGCTGCGATTGTGTTCAAGACTTTTGTGAGCGAACCTCTTTTCTTGCAATGAAGCCCTTCGGCTTCGCTCAGGACAGGCTTTTTTTTGTGTAATGGAAGGGAATGGGGTGAGTGGGTTTAGGATCTATACTTCATGAAGTAATGCCTTACGGCTGCATAATGGCTGGAGATTGGCAAAAAAATGCGCCGTGGAGACATAAGAAGAGAAATCGTAGAGGATAGCATTCTCCATAGACTATATAATAGACCTGCCTTTTGGTGGGTCTTTTTTTTATGTTACGCTTTCGCGAAAGCGTATTAAAACTCCAAATTCAATATGTAGCTGGTGCTTCTACCACCACCTTGAACTAGAACTATTTGTTTTGCCGCAAGTTCTTGCAAATCTCTTGTGGCGGTTGCTTTTGACGTCTTAGTGATTCCTATGTATTTACGGGCGTTCATACCGCCTTCAAAACCATTAGGTCCTTCTTCAAACATACGCTGTATTACACGCAATTGTCTTTCATTCATTTCTTTTACAAAACGATTAAAAAATTTGGCTTTCTTTAACGTGAATGCAATTTGTGTCGTAGTTTGTTTTTGTGAAAATAGGACAGTTTCCACGAAGTACTTCACCCAGTCTGTAACCTCATTGGACCGTTGTGACTTTTCAAGATAATTGTAGTAAGATTTTTTATTTGCTTCAATACCCCGAGACAAACTCATAAGTATAGGTCGTCCTAAATATTGAGATAATGCCTTTTCAGAAAGACACCTCCCTATGCGACCATTACCATCTTCAAAAGGATGTATACTTTCAAAATATAGATGCGTAAGCGCTGCTCTTACTATTGGTTTTTTGATTTCCTTTGTCTGCCTTGGTGCGCTACTATTAAACCACTCTATAAATGCTGCCATTTCTTCTGGAACTTGGGAGGATGGCGGTGCTTCAAAATGAACACGCTGCTTACCTAAAGCCCCAGATATAACCTGCATAGGCTCATTATGTGTTCGCCACGCACCTACCTTTACGCTAGTATCACCCATCATTAAAAAGCGATGCCACTCAAATAATTTCTCAATAGTAAGCGGTATATCGTAGGTGTCACGAACATCTACCAGTAGTGCAGACATTCCTTGTGATCGCTTATCACCCACTGTAATAGCAGGATTATTAAGTCCTAAATTATTTCTGACTGAGGATTTTACATCGTCTCTATTAAGATATTCACCTTCTATCTCTGAGGATTTTATGGCTTCTTCTATAAGAGTTTCAATGACCGTATTGAGTTGATCATTCTTATCAAGTCCTTCTAGATATCCATTCAATGTACCTACTTGATTGATATAATCAAATAGCAAATCTTCCACACTATCAAGAGAAAAAGTAAAGTTAGGCCAATCTGGTTGTTGCCAATTATATATCATTTGAGCCGAATAAAAGAGTTAATCGGCTCAAATATAATCATTTTATGAGTTGAATAGACAAGTTAATCGGCTCATCGACAAGTGGAGCGACTTATTTTTGCTTCCGCGAAAGCTTATAACTATCTACTTTCTTTCTGTAGACTATGAGTATATAATTCAAAATCGAATAAGTCAAAATATATAGATGTGATCTCACATTATTCTATTATACATTATATCACTACGCAACACATATTTTGTCCCCTCTATTAACGGTAAACTTTCATGTTTTTGTTCGTGAATAAAACATAAAGCCATTCCTTTTTCTGGTTTAATAAGAACGTTGTTAAACTTTGTTTCACCTCCCAAATAGTCATCGTTGAGATAAATCATAAAAGTCACTCTACTCTCTTCTTTCTCATTTTTTCTAAACCGTCCGTCTATATGTCTTTTAAAACGCTGTCCAGGCTCGTATCTGTAAAAGCGAAACCTCTCGTTAAGATACAGCGGACTTAATCCGTCAACAATTAAATTTTCGTTTAAAAGAAATTTCGCTCCTAAGTCCGCAGCTAGTTTTGGATCGTCGTAAATGAGTCTGTAGTTATCACGTACATTCTTCATCATTTTAGATCCAGAAGTAAGCCCAACATCGGCTTCAACATAACCTTTCTGCTCACTAAAAATAATCAGGTTGTCACATTCTCTACTTGATAAGAAATTAGAAATAGTCCAGATTTTATTCGTGTGATTTAAAATTTCCATAATCGTCTACTTTAATTGCTATCATAAATACAGTGTAACTCAGGAATAAAATAGTATTCAAAGTTCTCCTGCGTCAAATTCCATTCTTAATGTATCTCTTGAATAGTTCATTTTCTTTTATTTTAAGCCGTAATTTAAATTCTTAAAACTTTGCGACGAGATCTTTTACAGCCTTAGTTGAGCTACCATAGCTAACTATCCGAACATCTAAAGGTGTGCTCTGAAACTTTAATAATGCTTTCTCAATAGATTCTATAATCCAATGTGTTTCATTACCGAAAGCACCACCACCTACTAAAGTGAGAAATACTTTTTTACATCCCGTTTGCTCATAATTGATTAAACCAGCATATAACGTAGCTTCATAAGTCGCTTCAAGAACTAGTCTAGCAAAATACTCCCAATAGTAAAAATCCAAATGGGAATAAGCTACAGGTAAAGCTGAGCAGTATGCTTGAGAAACTAATTGCTTTGAGATTGACAGAGTAACTTCAGTATTCCATTGGATTCCTATTTTAAGCAATCCTTTCAATTGCTCTCTTTCCTCGTTTGGAATTTTAGAAAGATGCTTGTTTAAAAGCAATAATCCTTCTTGACTGGACAACGCATATCCATTAGTCATTTTCCACAACTCACCCTTTTCATTACCCAGGCCTTTACCTAAAGCATCAAGACAATCTATTTGATTATTTACAGACTGTCCAGTTTTTCCGTGAACCGGAACAAAGTAATTTCTGTAAATAGTTCCTACACCACATGCAATTGCACAAGCAGGACCTTGAGTGCGATCATATTGATATCCTCCTACTCCTTGTTCTGGAGTGACTCCTGGGCCAACCATTTCGAGTAAATTAAATTGAGAAGCTGCTTGAAATAAAGCATTTTCATTTTCTTGAAGACAATGGATTTTCTGAACATCTCCGATTACTTCGGATACTTTTAAGGTACCTGAAAATCCAATTAAACCTTCAGACTGTATTCTCAAATCCAATAACTTAGTAACTTCAAGAGTGCCAAATTCATAAGAAGCATTATTAACTTTGGAGAACATCTTTGTACCCTCTATGTAAATATTAGCTCTCACATTCTCTGGAGAAACCTCTTCAAATCCCATCAAATCTTCAAACCACATAAGCTTCTAATTTATATGTTATCTTTTTTTGCTTTCGCGAAAGCGTTAAACTTCTCACCCACTTGCTCCACGTATTCTCTGCCCTCAACATTCTCAATCATAAAATGAGGCAATGAGGTCAAACCAAATCGAGCAGCAAGAATTCCGGTTACTATCGAAGCACTAGAATCTACATCTCCACCTATCTGTATTGCATATTTTAATCCCTCAAAAGGATCTGAAATATGCTTAAGAATATACAGCACCACTCCCGCAGTATATTTTGAGTCTGATGGTAACCCTTCAATACCACTTAAAAAATAGGGCGGCTCAATAGGTTGATTACCACATAGAGCTTGTAAAGTTTCTAAGGAAAGATCACCTTCAAATGGAAGTGTATCTATATGCTTGAGATACACTTTAAACTCACTATTAAAATCCATCTTCTCAAGAACATAATTTATGAGCGATTTTTTATCTCCTTCTTCATATACTATACATCGAGCTGCCCATGCAATCACTTGGCTTGATGCTACAGCCAGCGCATTAGGATGTGTTGATTGTGCATTAATTTTACAATAATCATTTATGAGATTTTCTTCTATAAAAGCTAAAGGAACAGAGCGCATTGTCGGAGCATTTCCAGGATTAGGACGGTCTCTTTGAAAATCTCTTATCTCCTTTATACTTTTCTCTCCAGAATAAAACCAAGCCATAGAGCCGTGACCATTTCGACCATAGCCTTTGGCTTCAATTCCGTAATCATACTCGGCTTTAAAGGCGTTTACTAGATTGTCTTCTGTAAACTCTTTAGAAGACATTAAGGCTTTCATTAAACCTATGGTCATCTCCGTATCATCAGTATAATCCCAATCTGTATAATTCTTTACAAACAACTCAGACTGCTCTGAGCGACACTTTATAAGATGTCTGGAACTTACAAATTTTGTAAAATCTACATTATCCGCAATCCAGTTACGATCTTGAAACTCTACTCCAGCACCATATGCATCTCCTATTGCAAGTCCAACCAAAAGGTTTGAAAAATTAATCATTATATCACCTTAAACTGCGTCACAAAGTCATCTTCAATATCCTTGTAACTATTAGTGCAATACACGTGATCTATCGTTTCTTTTAACTCATCAAAACCATAATTAAACTGGCCGTGTGTCACGTATAAAAAGACTTTTGAAGCTCCTTGTTTTTTTAATTCTTCCGCAAGAAATTTAAACGTCCTGCCGCCGTCTGCAAGATCATCTACAATGAGGCATTGCTTTCCTTTTACCTCCCCTTGAATACTGATTTGTGGTACACCATCTACGCGTACTTTGTTACTAGGCACTAAGTCTGCATTTAATAATTCTGCAATATGGTGGGTCGTTTTATAAGCTCCAGCATCTGGGCTTACTAGTACTGGGTTTCCTATCTCTTTATACGCTTGCTTCACGTATTGAAAGTGATCTATCGCCTGCGCATTGTCTATAAGTGCAAGCGATATTGCACTATGAGGGTGCAATATCTCCACCTTATCAAACTTCAAACTATTAATGAAACGAGCTACCACTTTAAGATCAAAAGACTCCTTTTCATTAAAACGTCTATCAGATCGTTGAGCGATGAGACAATAGATAGTAAGTTGTGATGTTACTGTTTTATCTAGTGCGTGTTCTGCACCCCAAGCTTCTTTTACAGATGCAATTGCAAATAAATCTTCGTAACTATTGCCGCGTATTTTTATGGATAGATTGCCACGTTCTGTTAAGGTAGCGGCAACTTGATTATCCTTAAATTTTTTGATTGTATAGCTCATAATCAATTGTTTTAAATACTGTTATTAATTCGCTCACGTATTGTCTGCAGATTCACATTTTCGCGAAAGCGTCCATCTTCATAAATCACTTTTAATTCTCCTTCTTTTTCTTCTTCTTCCGTCACTTGATCTACAAGCGCATATTCATTATCCTCCTTAATTACTTTCACTAGTCCTTTTGCAGATTTCTTAACTCCGTCATCTGTAATAGGATCTTTAAAAATCTCACGGCGCTCGCCATTTACGACTACAGATGTAGCTTTCATTGCAAACCCAAAGGTGTCACGAGTCTTAAATTGATAGGTAAATGATCCAATACCTAATACCACATTTGTAGATGCAAATCCCTTATCGTGCAATCGCTGGCATATATTTTCTGCACGCTCTGTGGTGATACTATCTCCATAAATTGCGCCTATGTGACTATCTAGCACTTTAAAACCTTGCTCGTTTACAGTACCACCAAAGGTTTCCCACAACAGTTCTACCACTCCTTTCTCTTGTGGCGTGCTACCATCCATCTTTTGGCTTGTACCGCAAATAATATCAACAGGGTCACCACTGTCTGGGCGAATTACTAGCTTACCATCGCGTCCTAAAATCTCTTCTTTTAATATAGGCAAGTAAGACGTGAGTACCTTCCAGAGATCCCATGTGTCACTTACTACAGATAAGATTCCCTTAGGGTAGGTATTCATAAGGTTTCTAAAAGTTCCAATCTCATCATCCTTTGTTCCAGCACACATTACAGAGTGCTCTGTTGCATTTACAGATCCTACTACAAAACCTTCTGCATTATAATATTTACGCATTCCGCTTATTACAGGTAAGGTGTCAGAACCAAGAAATACAGCAGCGTGACCTAAGCCAGAAGAAAGTGCACTTTGCAAACCTCCCATCCCTCGCATCGAGAAATCGTGTCCTTGAAAATCTATAAATGGTAAATTTTCTGCATCTGTTTTAAGCACCCATTTCTTAAATATACGCTTATAGAGTAATGCAATAGAAGCAGAGGTCATGGGCTGCCATAACATGGTAGAGAGAATGGTTTCTAAAAAATTAGTCACCCAGTAAAACTCTTTATGCGTATTTACCACTGTTAACATAGGTACTCTTATAGGCACTTCGACACCTTCTGGTAAAGACTTCACCCTAATAGGCAAGTAGCCAAGATCGTGTAATTTTCTATAGTGCGTTCCATCATACGGATTACCTAAATACATAGAGAGCTCCTCTTCTATCTCATCACAAACTTGCTCCTTTGGTTTAGAAAAAAAGTTTGTTTCAAAATAATCATGTAACCAGGTAATCACATATTGCTGTCCAAAAGAAAGCACCTTATCACATCCTTCTGGTGCATACGTATTACTACGTGGTGTCCAGTTAGAATATACCTGCTCTGTCCCTTCTGGGTATTGCTGGTGGTGTCCTGTTTTATATCCGTCTGTAAGAAGTAAACCGTTCATAATATCTTATTTTGTGTATTTATGACGCAAATATAATCTTAATCAATTATATCTGCCTAATTTATTTGTGTTTATTTTACACAAATGTATTTTTTCATGCTTTCGCGAAAATGTGAGAATTTTAGAAATCGCTAAATTTCGAAGATAATACCCTCTTCCTTAAGCTGTTTATAGCGCTTCTCGTTAAATTTAAAAAGACTAGCAGGTCTTCCTGCTCCAAGAGAAATCTTCTCGTCAAGTTCGTCAAGGATGTTTAGGTTATTGATCTTTTTACGAAAATTACGTCTATCAACGGGTCTACCTAATAAGGTCGTGTAAAGTTTCTCAAGGTCTGAGAAGGGAAATTTGGTCTCAAGTAATTCGAAGCCTATAGGCTCGTAGGTGATTTTTCCTTTTAATCGTTCTATTGCAAGATTGAGAATATGTTTGTGATCAAAAGATAGTTCTGGTAAGTCGTCTATCTCAAACCATCGTGCAAGCTCAGCATCAGTACTAGCTTCTAGTGTATGTCCATCTGGATGAATTAACCCAAAGTAAGCCACAGACACTACTCTACCACGCGGGTCTCGATCTACCGCTCCAAAAGTGTACAACTGCTCTAAGTAATTTATAGAAACTCCTGTTTCCTCTTTGAGTTCGCGATGTACAGCTTCTTCCAGCGATTCCTCTTCCAAAACAAATCCTCCGGGTATCGCCCACTGTCCCTTAAAAGGATCATACTTTCTCTGGATAAGTAGAATTGAAATCTTTCCTGCATTGTAGCCAAAAACGATGGCATCTACGGTGAGTTTAATTTGTGGATTTGGGAATGACATTAGATTTGCGTTAAGGTTACACAAATCTAGCGTTTATTTTTAAAATGGGAAAGTAGAAGCATTTGGGATAACCCTATAGAACTCTTTTACATATGATATCAATGTAACTTCTTATTATCTCTTAGTGTGATTCACTAATTCACACAGTTTGGCCTCTTTTAGATTACAATGGAAGTATACTTCTCTTTAATTGTAGCTATCCCATACTTTCGTTCGAGGGATCTAATCGTGAAGTGAGCTTCTGCCATTTTCTGAAAATGGGAGATAAACGTATAGTTTATAGCACCTCCTGTAAGCCCTCCCACAACCGGTATCAATTGTGCCGCTACTTTTTCTGAAACCTTACTTGTAAACCTACTCACGATTAGAGAGAAGGATTTATATAGAGGATTTGCGCTAGAAGATAAGGTCGTTAGTAAACCTTGTATCCCCATCTCGCTCGCTTTATTAATACTCGTTTGTATCGCAATTCTTGACGCATAGTACGAGGTATCTGCCCCATCATCTTCTTTAGAATCGCCACCTAATGCCAGCACTTGCAAGCATTGAAATTGAGCCTCCAAAGTATGTAAGTCCTCGCCTTTACCCCTAGCGATGTCTATAATACTTCTCATGATAAATTTTGTAGTGAGTGCCAGATCTGTTGCAAAAGCAGCTTGTCCCACAATAGGTGTTCCAGCACCTAAAAAACCACTAGCTGCTCCTGTGGTTGTAACTAACGTTTTATATACAAGTTTTGAAGGCTTTTTAAAGGGAGTCCCCTTTTGCATTGTTTTAAGATTTACTTTTACTACTTGCTCTAGAATGGATGTTGTCTTGTTAAATACAAAATCCTGTACTTTCTCGGGTAATAACTCAACACCATCTTCTATTTTACCGCCTATATAATTAAAACCTTTCATCAAGTAAGTGACGTTAGTCATATCTTGTTTGGCTTTTATAAGAAGTATTTCATCTTCAAGAGAGATTTCTTTATTTGGTATTAAATCCATTTTAAATATTTTAAATAAATATCATCAATGACGACGAATAAGAATCATAATTCTGCATAAAATTATTGAGGGCAATTATAAGTATTGGGAAAAGGTATTCCTCTTATATAATAATATAAATATTCTATTATGTTTACTATTATTTTTCTTGATCTCAGAGCTTTATATAATATAGGCTTACGCTTTTAAGAGGCTGTTTTTTGGATCTTATTTGGCTAGTGTATTCTGTAGACTTCGAAAACCAATTAACTTAAAAGTTTTCAAAATATATCAGTAGCGTTAATCACGTTTTAATATCTTCCGATGAGCGGTCTCAATGCGAGTGCTAGTTCTTTTTCTAATGCAGTAATTAAATATTTCATATTATCATCAAACACAATATATCTAAGTGTAATATCACCAAATTCATTAGGGTTATACCAATGAAATAATTGCATTCCCGCTGTATGCTTATTATTAGTATATCCCAAATGTGTTACCAAGCGACCCCAGAAATAAATCTGAACCTTCCCCACATAAAGTGTTGTACTTTGAGGTGAAATATTTTCTTTATAAGCTGCCGTATTTCTATAAGAAGTATCTGTACCACCCTTTTCTTTCATATTATTTCGGTAGGTTATATACTCTTTGCGAATATCCTGAACACTATAATCAGAAGTTCCTATTTCAAACCAATACAGTACGGGTTTTCGTATTGCCTTAAGCTTTTCAAAAACCTCATTATGTTCTTCACAAGTAGTGATATTTCTAATCTTACAATAATCCTGATGAAAATAGCTGCTATTGAGGGTAATAGAATATGTGTTTTCTTGTTTTAAGAATTGCTCGTAAGACTCCTTTAACGTTGTTGCTGCTTTTTTAAGTGATGCTTCTACTATCTTTTCCATTCAATTACATTTTCACTTCATTATAGTCATACAATTCAACCAATACTTTACTCCCTAAGCACTCCACTCCCCAAACTGACCCTCAGCCTGCTCCATTATATCTTGTAAGATTTCATTCAATTTTGAGATGGTAATTTTGCCTCTTAATTCTTTCTTTACCGCTAGCCTGATACTTGCCTTTGCATTTTCTTTTTTAGTCCAATCTAGCTGTAAATTTTTCTTTACCGCTATTACCACTGCGTGCACGATATCTTGTATAGGGCCTTCTTCTTTAATGATCTCTTTCTTTGCGGCTAGTATGTCATAAAAGGCTAGTTCTTCCTCGCTTAGTCCTAGTTCTGAGATTCGGCTATCTTCTTTTTGTAAGTCTTTTGCGCGCTCTACCAGCTCTGCGATGGTAGCGTAGCTGTCTAGGGCGTTATTGTGATAACGGTCTATTACTTTTTCTAGCTCCTCTTTTAGGCTTGTGTATTTCTTGATATTTTTATGGAGCCTGAGTTTGATTTCGTCTTTGAGTATGTTCTTTATGAGCTCAATTTTTAGGGCGTGACCGTCTTTTTCTTTTTTCGCGCCCAACAAAAAAGTATCGTCTAGTATGGAAATATCTGCTCGCTCAATACCCGCCATTGCAAATACATCTACGATGTCTTCGCTGTCTATACTCTGGCTTATGAGTTCTTTAATTTTTTCCTTTTGCTCACTTCTGGTGCTTTTTACACTCTTGGCATTACGTACTGCCTTACTTACGTGTTGCACATAAAGTACATCGATCGCGCTGTGTTGTATTGCTGGCTGACTTTTTACAATAGACAGTAATCCAGACATCGTCTTTTCGGCCTTCATAAAGCTCATTGACGCTTCATCATTTTTTATGATGTGATTAAGTCCTGCTTTTACTAGCAATACTTTATCTGCATCTCGCAATGCTTTCCAGTGTTGATAGTCTGCCGTTTCTGGTAAGAAGCTCAGACAACTTTCTAGCTGATCAAAAAACAGTTCTAGCGCCTGCTCCATATCTATGGTAGGCTTTCCTTTGCCGCCCTCTCCAGTGTACTTTGTAGTGGCGGTTTTAAGATTATCACCTATCCCTATATAATCTACAATGACGCCGTTTTTCTTGTCTTTAAAAACACGGTTTGTTCGCGTGATGGCTTGCATCAAGTTATGACCACGCATAATCTTATCTACATACATCGTGTGTACACAAGGAGCGTCAAAACCTGTGAGCCACATATCACGCACAATGACAATCTTGAGCGGATCTTCAGGATTTTTGAATCGCTTTTTTAGTGCTTCTGTATTTTCTTTGGTGCGGAAATGGGGATTCCACGATTGTGGGTCTTTGCTTATGTTTCCTGTCATTACCACGGCTACTTCTGGGCAATCTTCTAGCGCAGTAATCGCTTCATACATCTTTACACAGTTGCGCCTACTCATACAGACGATCATCGCTTTCCCTTCTAAGGTAGCGGTACGGTTTATAAAGTGGTTGAGAATATCTGTAGAGACTTTTGCCACTCGATCTTTACTTCCTGCGGCGTCTTCTATAGCTGCCCATTTTAAATTACCGCTATCTTCGGTGGCTTCTGTAATGGCATCTACCTCATCATCTAGCTTGTCATTCCACAAGTGAAGTTTGGCTAGTCTTGGTTCATAAAAGATGTTTACCGTAGCATTATCTGCTACGGCTTGTTTGATATCGTAAATATGGATGGTATCGCCAAAAACTTCTTGCGTGTCTGCATCCTTACTATCTACTGGTGTTCCTGTAAAACCTATAAAAGAGGCTTTTGGCAACGCTTTTCGCAGGTTACTGGCAAAGCCATCTAGCAGCCCGTATTGTGTGCGGTGCGCCTCATCTGCCATCACAATCACATTTTCGCGTAAGCTTAATACAGGATGTTCTGTTTCTCCCAGCTCCTCATCTGTACCTTGTTTTAAACGGAACTTCTCTATGGTGGTAAAAATCACACCACCAGCACCTGCGCTTAGTAACTTGCGTAGGTCATCTGTAGTGTCTGCGTGTTGCACATCGCCCACGAGGTCCTTTGCAGCGACAAAGTTTTCATAGAGCTGGTAGTCCAGATCGCTACGGTCTACCTGCACGACAATGGTAGGATTTTTAAACTGTGGGTGGCTACGCAAGATGCCTGTGTAGATCGCCATAAAGATACTCTTGCCAGATCCCTGTGTGTGCCAGACCACGCCTATGCGGCCATCGCCTGCGGGACGTACCGCCTTTTGAGCAGCAGCCACGGCATAGGTCACGCCAAAATACTGATGGTACTTTGCCCCTTTTTTAATCAAGCTGCCATTATGGTCTTCGTGAAAGATAAAATTCTTGATATAGTGCAGCAGTCGCTCTTTTGTAAATAGCCCAAAAAGCAAGGTGTGCATCTGGAAATCCTCGTCATTAAAGGTTTTTGTGCCGTCTATACTCTTCCAGGCAGCAAACCACTCTATCCCACTCCCATACATCCCGTGCTGCGCCTCATTACCATCACTTATCACGGTGAGGGCGTTATACTCAAATAACTGTGGGATGTCTTTAATATAATGCCCTATCTGGTTGTGGGCTTCCTTAATATTTGTAGTCTCGTCATACCAGTTTTTTAACTCAAAGACTACCAGTGGTAAGCCGTTTACATAGATGATGATGTCTGGACGACGTTTATTTTTACCGGTAATGCTAAACTGGTTTACCGCCCAGAAGGTATTATTCTCTGGATGCTCAAAATCTATGGGGTAGATGTGTACGGCTTTCTCACTACCGCTTGCATCTTCATAGGGAAACTCCACCCCTTTTGTCATCTTGAGATGAAAATCACGGTTGCGGTGATCTAGATCTGCCCCTGTGTTATGCGTAAAAGTAGCAACGGCAAGTTCTTGTATTTCTTTAGGTAGGTGTGCATACTTTCTTGCAATAAATGCCGCCAGCTCCTCCTTGAGTACCACACTCACATTATTTTGCGGCAACGAGGTGCCTAGCACGTGTTTGTACCCTAGATCTCCTAGCCAGTCTATACAAGCTTGCTCTATGTGTGCTTCTTTCATTGCTGTTATCTTGTCATTCCCTTAAAGGCGGGAATCTCTCCACGACCTCTTAATTTGATTTACTTGTCACTTCCGCTTTCGCGAAAACGGTATTCACCCACACACTCCCTACCTGTTTGCAAACTCGTTAAGACGAACTTCTCCGCTTATGAGTTTTGGCAGCAAGGTGTCTCGAAGGGTTGTGAGGGATTGGTTTTGATTATTATTTTTATTTTTTTGATCAATTAATTTAGTAAAGACATTTAGAAACTTTATTTGAACTTCTTTACTAGGAATTACTATTTCAACTCTATTTAGATCGTTTATGGTTATTTGAGGCTGCGCAGAACCAGTTCTCAAATAATGAAGTCCACTTGATTTTAAGGTATAGAATAAGAGTAAATCTGCAATTATGTCTAGTTCATTCTCGATACAAATCGAAATATTAGTTAAAAACAAGTCCTCCTTCAATAATTTTATATCTCCAGTACCTCCAACTCCTCTAGCGATTACTATCACTTTACCTTTTTTACAATTGTATTCTGGGTAATAACCTACTATTCTATAGCCTGAATACAATTGATAACCAAAATCTTGAATTTTATCTTTTTTAGGCATTTTACCATAATACATATTCCCTAATTCAGCCAAAGTTCTCACCTCCCATCCCTCAGGGATCATCCCGAGTTCGCTCTCTACAAACTTCCCATCTTGAAAGGGACCAAAATCTACAAACCATTCTTTATAGAGTGCCATTGCCATTTCTTCTAGGGTTTTATTTATGGCTAGGTTGTTTTCTATTTTGGCATCTATGGTGGAGAGTACGGAGGCGATGGCGGTTTGTTCTGGGAGGGGTGGAATTGAATATTCTACTTTTTGCAAACTTTTCCAATCAGCACGTGGCATTTTTGTTCCAGAACTAGTCTCAGTTGCTTTATCAGTAAACTCTTGTGTTTTTATAATTTGATGAAGAAAATTTTGAGAAATCAATTTCTCATTTTTAGAATTTATCACCAATATATCTGTTGAACAAATACCTGAAAAATTTGGGCGATACACTTTCTTGAAATAAGGTCTTATTTTGCCATAAAGTATATCTCCACTTTCAAATTTAGATTTATTACTTTTTGCATCACCTGCTTCACCAATTCCGTTAAGTAAAAAGTCACTTTGACCAATATGCTCTAATCCTATATACTTCTCGCCGTTAAACTCCGATGGCTTTATATTAGACTTCCGAAGTTTGGCAAGTTCTCCTAGTTTATATGTTTTCCAGTTTTGGGGCATTGGGTTATAGGTTATTAAATGTGAATCGCTTAATAAATTCATTGTGCTTTCTGAAAACAATCTTTTTTTGACTCAATAAAGATGGACTTGTAATTCTCAATTTATTAATCATCTTTGTATTCAGATCAACCAACTGATTTTTTTTAACAGAAGGGTCGATAGCTCTCTTCATTATGTACTCGTTGTAACCTTCGATTTCAAAAGATGATAAATCTTTATTCTCATCAAGTGAAATTTTAATGTATTCTTCAAAAGAGTTAGAAAGCTTTCTGTATTTACCTAAAGGCAACGCGATTAAAAACATTACAGCTAAAAGCTCACCATCCTCTGATTCATTACTATAATCAAAGTTTTCGTGAGCCTTTATGACTCTATAAATATTCACAAAACGTTTCAATGCTCTAGGGTTAGTACCTAGTATATCAGACATATTTTGTAAAAGCTCTATTTCCTTGTCTGTAAATTTTATTGATTCTATCGTTTCTGTTACAATAGGTTTCGGTTGTACCTCTCCCTCCTTTGAAAAATCTATGTCTATTACTTCAAGATCCTCTTGTGAATCTTCAGAAATGTCTTGATCGTCTTTGTAATTTAAATTGTATTCATTCCCTACTAACACAGGTTTCGTTTCAGCTAAAGTTTTTAGCATATGCTTTACACTTTTATTACTAGCTGCTTTTAACTGAAAAGGAACTTGGAATATTTTTTCTAAATAACCTGAGGGTTCTATACTCTCTGACTCATCTGAGTCATTGTTATTTGAAAATTGCAGTTTGTATTTCTTTTTTAAAGCACTTTTAACCCAACGAGGGTCTACACCTACAACAACAACAAATAAAGGATATGCCATTAACAAATTAACTGCTTCGAGGACTTGCACAACACGATCATCAGAACACCGATCTAAGTCATCTACATATAGGATAATACGCTCTAATGGCTTACTAAAGTATTTTTTAAACTCCTCCGACTCTTTAGATTTCTTAAAATTATTGAGCTCATCCTGATGACCATTAAATAAATCGCTAAGTATCTCAAAATCTTTGCGGATAACTGAAACAATTCCCAAGTGCTTTTTATAATCATCACTGTTGGATCTTTTTTCAATGAAATTAAAAAGTGCTTCTGTCGTTAATGTGTTTTCGAGGCGATACTCAATCTCTAGTTTAGTCTGTTTAGCCTGAGTGATTTGTGTATTAATTGCATCAATTTCTGTCTTATGATTTTGAATTTCGAATTTCAAAGCCTTTTCAGCTTGATTAATTTTAAAAATCACCTCTTTCTTTTCTATCTCATAATCCTCTTTAATTTTCCAAAATGAGACTACTAAAGGTTTTATGTGTTTCGACGTTTTATAAGTTCTATATACAACAGTTCCCACTATCGTTGTGTAATACCATATCTTATCTGGAAATGTAAAATCAACTTTACCTGCCATATGAACAAGAAAAACCACTATCGTTTTCATTGAGAAAATAAAGAATACAATTCCAATAAACCAGAGTAGACTATTTTTCCAATTCGCTCCTTTGAAGAAGGTTTTTAAAAAAGTGTATTTTGATTTTATTTTTTTGTAAAGTTCTTTTGGGTCTTGCCAATAGGCTTCAGGAATTATTTCACTAAACTGCTTTTTAGATTTATTGAAAGAATCATTTTCCACAAGAGTATTAGAAACTTTTTCGGTGATTTTAAATGACTCATCCAGTTTATTTAATGCGGTTTTTATTGATTTACTACGAATTTTATTTATCCTTTTTTCTAACTGTTCTTCTGCCTTACCTTTTTGGGATTGTAATGCTTTAATTTTCTTATCTATACTCTCCTTTTGATGATCTAATTCTACTATCTCATCTTTAGATATAGTCATTTTTTTAATGAGCACTTTTTCTATGTCTTCCCTTTTTTTACTAGCTAAACTATCGTTTGTAATATACTCCTGTAAACCTTCAAAAATCTTTGTTATAATTCCAGCCCACAAATTAGAGTCCATATAAGACCACGCATTAAAATGAACGTGAGCTATACCGCCACAATAAGCATTCTGAGTCGTATCGCTTTCTGAAAGAATTTGTATACGTTCTTTCAGCTTACGCATAAAAAAACTCTTTCCCGATCCCCACTTTCCTAAGAGAGCAATTGCCAAAGGTGGGTTAAAGCTTTTTGCAGACATTACTTTTGCAAATGCATTTACATCCTTTTTAATATCTAAATAATCTGCACCTGAGTCTGCATCACTTATTAGGCCAGCTATCTGGGTTACACTCTTTGTTACGTTTTCTAACTTTGGGTCGCCATTACCTAAATTTCCTATAGAGCCTCTTTCAACAGATTGATTTGAAATTGATTCGAGTAGATTTGGATACTCTTTGAGTACTTCAATCATAACAGTATTTCGATCTTTGAGCGTTACTCTTTGGAAATTTTTATTGTACTTACCAAGATTTGGTATATGTACGTGGTTATTGAGGATTGTCCATCTAACTAATAAAGTATGTCCGTCTAGTAAATTACCTGTAACTATTCCCACGGCTTTTATTCTCAACATAATATTCCCAAGTTGGGAATATGTAGATTTTATAAAAATCAGATCTCCAACCAAAACATTATTAATAGCCATTTTATCATTTGTCTCTTGGCTATTCTTCCAAATACCATCGGTAAAAAATCGATCAATTTGATCATTTCCATTCCAAATATGGCCAGCAATAAAAAATTTCTTATCGCGGAATTCTGATAGGTTTTTTTTATTTTTCTTTGGATTGGGATTTATGTTTGTAATTGAACTTGAATCCTTAGTGCTTGATTCAGAACTGGTAAAAAAGTTGTCAAAAAGACCATATTTGTTAGCCAAGCGTTTAAGATCTTTTAAGTCCAAAACGATTTGATCAACTTCATTATTCGAATTTAATCCCCTTTGAAGAAATTCTCTATCTTTATCTTCCAAATCAGCTAATACCACAAAAATAAAACGATATTTTTGCTGGAAATTTCTTCTTAGTGAATTTCGTATTGATTTTATCTTATTAAGAAAATTATCTCGATTATTTGAATTATAGACAACATTAATCTCTACTGCCACTCTGGTCTCTTGATTGACAAAATCAAAATATTGAAGATTATTTGCTTTTTCACGATTTTCGCTCTTACTCAGCCCTGCCTCAAATTCGTAATTTAGAATTTGTAAGATTAGGTCTACATTCACGCTATTTTCTAATGATGATCTTCTCATTAAAACTTATTAAAATTTTTTAATATTTCTTTTTGCAAGCGATCTCCTTCTGTAAACTGTTTTTTTAACTGTGCTTGTAGCGTTTCCATTTTCTCTTCAAAGGGGATTCCATCATCTTCTACGGCTTCTGTACCTACATAAATCCCTGGGGTGAGTTTATAATCTTGTTTTTTTACTTCTTCTAGTGTAGCGCTGTAGGCAAAGCCGTCTGTGTTTTCATACGTACTCCCCACATTCCTCCAGTTGTGATAGGTCTCTGTAACCTTATCAATATCTTCATCTGTAAAGACGCGTAGTTTGCGGCTTTCCATCGTTCCCATTTTACTAGTATCTATAAAAAGGATCTCGTTCTCACGCTTGCGGTGTTTGCCATCTTTACCATCACGGTTTTTACTTAGTATAAAAATACAAGCGGGTATCCCAGTCGTAAGAAAGAGCTTGTCTGGCAGGCGTACAATACAGTCTACCATATTGTGGTCTACCATATGCTGGCGTACATTTTTCTCTCCTTTATTATTAGAAGTCATTGCGCCGTTTGCCATTACTACAGATGCCGTTCCCGTATCACTCAGGTGATTCCAGAAGGTTTGCATCCACATATAGTTTGCATTACCATCTGTTGCAAACTCTTCTTTAGGTCCAAAAAGTCTTGGGTCATTTTCTGGTAAATCCTCAGGGTGCCACTGGCTCACATTAAAAGGAGGATTTACAATAATAAAGTCGGCTTTCAGGTCTGGAAATTTATCTTGTAAGAGTGAGTCACCTAATCGCACATCAAAAGAAAGATCACGTAAAGCAAGGTTCATTTTACAAAGTCGCAAGGTGCCGTCATAGCGCTCTTGCCCATAAATAGAGATATTCTTTTTATCACCACCGTGAGCTTGTAAAAATTTTAAAGACTGTACAAACATACCACCAGAGCCACAAGCAGCATCAAAGATTTTACCTTCATACGGCTCAATCATTTCTACGAGTAATCGTACAATACTTCCCGGTGTAAAGAACTGCCCTGCACCAGAGCCTTCGGCTATCGCAAACTTGCCTATGTAGTACTCATAAACACGCCCCAAAATATCACTATCTGGGTTTTCCTTTTCGGAGAGTTTTGGATTTGATAATAAGTTTATCAAGCCAGCAACTTGCTTTGCTGTGAGTTGGCTTTTTACAAAAATACGTGGCAGTATTCCTTTCAGGTCAGCCCGATTTGCTGCTAGTGTTTCATCAAGAATGTCAAAAGCCTCATCTACCAGTACCTTAATATTATCTTGCTCTGCATTGTCTTGCAAAAACTGGAAAGTTGCCTTCTCTGGAATGATGTATACGTTTTTTGAGAGATACTCATCTGGATCTTCAAGAATGTAATTCTGCTCTTCTGTATCTAGTGTGTAGTACTCAGATTTCTTCTCTTTAAATAGTTGCTTTAAAGTATCGCGTCGCATCTCATAGCGCTCTGAGATATGCTTTAAGAAAATAAGCGGTAAGATGTAATCTTTATATTGATTTTCTGCCACCGCACCACGTAGTTCGTTTGCGGCTTTCCAGAGTTCTTGTTCAAAGTTAATATCGGCTTTGGTTGTTTTTGTTGTCACTTCTTTCTTTTTAGCCATTAGATTGGTATTGTGGTGTTACGCTTCCGCGAAATAAATTTGGGACGAGTTTCGCGAAAGCGTGAATATAGTAAAACTCTAAACTCGAAGATAGCGACTGCCCTCATCGGTCACAAGGTAAATTTAAGTTGATTAATTGACACTAATGTGCGGGTTCCCGTAAACAGCAAACTAAAATGACAAATAACATATAAAGTTACCCAATATTGGGTATAACACGATATCAGTACATATGATAGATTGCATCCTTAAAGCAATCATTATGAAATCTATTTTAAGCCTCTTATTTACGTTTTGTTCTATAGTTATTTGGTCTCAAGAGAAACGTACACTAACATTTAATAGCGATGCATCTATTGTTTATCCTTCAACCCCGATACAACTCCCTTCTGATAATTTAGTATCAAATTTCACATTTAGAAAGCTTGTTTTTGAGGATTTAGCACACTTATTATTAGGTAATACTACTGCGCCAAGTGAAGGAATAGAAGCCTCATTGAACGAGGCTACATCTACAATATCCTTAAGTGGAATTTTAACATCTGGTAAACTAGGCATCCTATCTGTAAAAGGCGATTTCTCTGCTAGTGACGGAGGAATTTATTTTATAGATGAGGAGGGGGGAAGCTCAAATGCAACCTTTGCTTTGAACTACTACCTCCCCCTTGGAGGAGCCCGCTCTTATAATAACCCAGTAATTGACGAGAACTTGCAAAGAGGGTTTTATGAGATAGAAAAAGGCAAACAGGAATTAATTGCAAATGTGATAAGAGATTTCTATTATACTAAGTATCTCTTGGATCAAGCTGGCATCCCAAATTCTTATACAGAAAAGAAAATCGAGAAAATGAAAAGGAAACTTAGAGATGTAGGTTACACATTAGATTTATCACAAATCAGATCTGATCTTGCTTTAAAAAGCGCTGAATACATTAACGAAAAAAAACTTGACGGAAATAGCTATGATAATGCTATAAAGATAGTCATTGAAAAAAAGGATGATGATGACTTACTGGTAAAAAGAAGTTATGTTCCAGAACTAGGAAAGGAATTTGTTATCAAACCTGATATTGATATCGACAAAGTTATCGCCCTTTATGACAAGACTATCACTGCTATGGATTCTATTTCTTATACGCTTGTGAAAAAAGAAAATGCTCTTTCTCAAAAACATTGGAACAGTAAAAATCTTCATTTTATAGGTATTTCTCCGTTCTATGAGCGTGAAGAACTTAAAAATATCTACACTCCTAATGATACGTTGAGCTTTGACAAGAATTTTGTCAATGGAAATAAAGATCTTATCGGCTTTGAAGGTCAATATGGATTCTTTTATCAATCTAGCGGTCAAAATGGAAATGGTTTTACTCCGAAAATGTTATTTTTAAGAGCAACATTAGGCTTCGGTAAAACAACAAATAAAACAAAATTTGAGAATCGCACATTTGCTTTTTCTCCTACTATAGTAGACACCTTATCAGGCAGTAACGTCACAACGATAAACTCTAGTGAAGGAAATATAAATAGCAATGGTAATCCGTATAGTGTGGGAAATAGGTTTTCTATAGGTGGGGAGGTTTATTATTTCCCCCTAGAACGCTACGGCCTCTTTGGTCAAGTAGGTTATAACAAATTGAATTTTGATACAAGTGAAGGCGAGGATAAAGAGTTATATAATTTGAGGTTAGGACTGGTTATAAATCTCAAGAATAAAAAGAAAAACTTTGCTACACTCCAATTATTTGCAGACAGATCTGATCTAAGTTTATCTCCTAATAGTACCGATAAAGATTTGAGATTTGGATTTAAGCTAGGCTTGCCTTTCAATTTCACACAAAAGTTATGATTCTTAAATCTACTTATAGAAGATTACATCCTCACATGCTTTTCAACAATCACTTTATTTTCAATATATTGTAATCCAAGACCATAATAAATCATTAACATATTACTGTCTTGTTTACAGATCACTTGTGTTAATTTTTTTAAGATTATAAACAGAAGCGTACTACACTAGGGCAGATATTTACAACCAACCAAAAAACCAAAAGAGAAATGAAGAATACTCAAAGTAACGTTTACTTCAAATTACCTAATAAAGAAAATTACTACTTATCCAATGGTCATTTCTCCTTTGACTTAAATGTTCCTAGAACAGGGCTTTTTAAAAAGAGTTTTAATAGGGAAAAAAGTAAAAAGAGTGTACTCAAGGGAAGAGATGGATGCTTTGTACTTTTTATTTTTCTAAGACATGAGGGAGCTAATAAGAATCCTATTAAACCTGGAAAAAAAGTAAAAAAGATAAAAATCAAGGGTGAAATAAAAGCAAATGGCAATGAACAAATTGGTCTGGTCAATGTAATAGTCATACACGAAGAGGATATAGACTTTACACAGAAACCGCATTGTGAAAATCTAGCAGAATATGTCTTAGCTCATTTCACAGCACCATTAGAAGATAATATTGGTTTTAATGAACATGCGCTTGGAGAACACTTAGCTGGCTACAATATAGTAAATCCTAAGAATCCCTTAACTCACGGTCAAGGCGGCGTCCTAAAACCAGGCACAAAATAAAAATGCCTGTAAAAAAATACTACATATTACTACTCTTAATCTGCGCTTTGAGCATCCAGCTTAATGCGCAGATTAAAACTATAGACTCTTTATTACAATACAAGCAAAAAGATAAAGCTGCTTTAGTACTAGAAGGTTTTGAATCATCACGGGCTAACAAAGATGTAATTCTCAACATACAAATCTTATTCAAAATGTATGAGAAGGAAATGGATACAGCATCTGGTTATCTTAAAAAGATAGACAGTACAGCGCTTTCAGGTATAGACAAAGCCTACTACTACAAAAGCCTTGGTAAATCATATAGCTATGCTAACCAAGAAGATCTTGCCTATCGCAATCTCACTATTGCCCAGAAATTGTTTGAACAATCTAACGCTCCCATTCAAGCAAATAGATTAAACTATGAGCTGCATTATATTATTAGTTCGCAAGAGCATCTAGCTATAGAAAACAAAAATTTGCTCAATACGTTGTTGACTAATAGCGAGCAGCTCAATGACCCAATAGGCGAGTTACTTGCTAGAATAGGCCTTGCAGCAGCAAAATTTGATGCTACTCACAAAAAAGAGTTTTTCTCTCAAATGAATAAGGCAAAAGCAATTGCCAGAAGAATAGGAGATTCATCGCGAGTGGAGCTTTATCACAGTTACTTAGGCTTGTATTATTCAAGTTTTACGACGCAACAGGATTCGGCTATTTATCACTTTGACAAGTCGTTGCAGCTTTCAGAATTATATGGAACTTCAGATGATCTGTTTTATGCATATCTCAATAGAGCTACCGTACCTCGCTCTAATGAAAATTATAAAGAGGCCATCACCTATATGCGTCGAGCAGATAAGATTGGGATAAAACAGTTCAAATTAAATAATAAACGTAATCTCTATAATTACCTCGCTTCAGATTATAAAAATATTGCGGCTCTTGATAGTGCGCTCTACTATCAAGAATTATACATACAGTATACAGACAGCGCACAAATTGAAAGTCAGAATAAAAACTTGACCTTATATAGAACGCGCGAACTAGAACTAGAAAATGAGCTTGAGAAAAAGAAACGTTTACTTAATCGTTCATTACTCATTGCCGCACTCCTTGCGCTTATTGCAATTGCCCTTACAGCTATTTTCTTGATTAAAAATCAGCGTAAAAAGCGATTACTCACGGAGCGAGAAAACGAGATACTTTTAAGAAATCAAGAACTCTCCAGCATAGACGCTATGGTGGAAGGTCAAGCAAAGGAAAGACAGCGTATAGCAGAGGATCTACACGACAACCTAGGTGGGCTTCTTGCAACCTTAAAGCTGTATATGGAAAATCTTAAGATTAAGAAAAATAGGCTTGAAGAAGAGCAAGACACACTCATTAAAAAAACAGATGATATACTTGAGCTTGCCTATCAAAAAGTACGCAGCATTGCTCACGATCGCAACTCTGGAAATCCTATTTCTCTAGGTTTACTTCCTGCTATTAAGGAGTATGCGGCTCAGGTTTCAGGTGCAAACCAACTGGTCATTGAGGTGTTTTCTCACGGGGAGGACACTCGTATAGGCAATGCGGTAGAGCTTACGCTTTTCAGGATTATTCAAGAACTTATTACAAATACAATTAAGCACGCTTTCGCGAAAGCGGTAACCATCGACCTCACTTATTTTGAAGATAAAATTAGTCTTGTATTTGAAGATGACGGCAAAGGATTTGATCCAGAAAAAACATCATTAAAAACAGACGGAATGGGCTTATCCTCTATAGAAAGACGTATAAAGGCCCTTGACGGAAACTTAACAATAGACGCCAAAGAAGGTCGCGGAACGTCAATCATCATTAACATCCCAATAGTATGATACGACTCGCCATTGCTGAAGATCATTTGAGTTTTAGTGAAGGGATTGCACTCTTCCTAAAATATGAGACAGATATTGAGCTCGTAGGCTTTGCAAAAAATGGTGAGGAATTAATTGACTTAGTTCGCAAAAAGAGACCATCGATTGTAGTCACAGATGTACGAATGCCCATTATAGATGGCATAGCAGCAACGACACAAATTTTAAAAGAATTTCCAGAAACTAAGGTGATTGCCTTCACAATGTTTGATCAAAAGAAAGCGATTGACCAGATGATTGCTGCAGGTGCAAAAGGCTATGTACTCAAAAACTCTAGTCTCTCCATACTACTTGAAGCCGTGCGTAAAGTAAATGCTGGCGAAGATTATTATGACAAAGGTGTTGCTACTCCCGCCTCCTCTCAAAATAATGTAGGAATTAATGTGCTCACACAGCGACAAAAGGAAATCCTAAAACTCATTACAGAAGGAAAAAACAATCCTGAAATAGCCGAACTCCTATTTATATCGAGAAGCACAGTAGAAACACATCGTAAGAATATGATCCAGAAATTAGGCCTTAGTGGCTCAGGAGAATTATTGCGCTATGGGTTACAAAAGCGATACGATTTTGACTAGCGATAACATCCTAGTATCTTCTTAAGAAACTTTAACTGCGTTGAGAACGAGTTAAATCTATAAAACAAGTAATCACTTACATACCATATTTACCCAAGTTTGGGTATTTATCTTGAGTATCTAAGATTTTATTTTTGAGTGAATTAAAACCATTCAAAATGAGAATCTTCTTAACAACCATTCTAATTTTAATCAGCAACTATGGGTTTTCTCAGTCGTACGACTATGACAAAGCAGAAAAAGCCCAAGACAAAATATATCGTGGCACCAATTTGAAAACTGGAAAATTATTTTTTCAGGACATCTATGGTACTACAGCGATTGTGACATACCCAGGAGGCAATCCCGAAACTATCCCCGTCTCTGTAATCAAATCAAATATTAAAGTATTAAATGAAGTAAAGGCAGATTGGAACAACCCAATCGACGGTGATATAACAGTGATAACTGGGTATTATAATGATTTTAAGAGGATTTGTAATGATGATTCTAGGTACTGTAATAGTATGGACAATTATCACAAAGATAAAATCATAAACGCTGAAGGGTATTGGAATCAAATGTATGCCGCTTGGAATAAACTATTAACTTCAAATCAAAATATCACCAATGATGAGGACAGTGAAAACTATTCAAATAATACGAGCAATACTAACTCGAAAACAGATAATAGTGATAATGCAACATCCAACGAAAGTAATGATACAAATTCAACTGATTTTAGCGTAAAAGAATCTCCAGCAGAAAAGGCAGCTCGACTAGATAGAGAGCGAGGAGCCGAAATTATGCAAGAGACACAAGATCGTGTTGCTAGCGTTAAAAATTCTTCTCAACAACTAGGGAATGCTGTAAGCCAAATCTCAAACAGTATAGTTTCTGGACTACAAGAAAGAGATAGAAGAAAAGCTATAGAGAGCAAAAAAAAAGAAAGAGCATATCAAAACGCTGTTGCAAAAAGAGATAATGATATAGCCGCAATAGCAAAAAAACAAAGTCTTATTACTGATGAGAAAATGGCTAGTCTAAAAAAAGCCGAGTTTGCTAATTGGAATTCTTATAAGCTTAGCCAAAACATTAATAACCTCATAAATTTAAGGCATCTCACACTAAGAAACTATAAGAGTAAAAGTTTACCTAAAGACATTGAAAAATTAGTAAACCTAGAAAGCCTAACCTTAGACTTGTACTCTACAGGAGATTTGACTTCAGATCTATTAAATGGAGGTTCGTTTACGCTAAACTCAGAGATTAAAGAATTAAGTAATCTTAATGATATCACATTCATTGGAAATGGCTACTTAACCAACATAAATGTTGACTCTTCTGTTTTTGACGAATTAGATAACCTAGAAACGTTTTCTGTGTACTCTAAGTATCTCAAATCACTACCTCAAAGCTTACTAGACAGCGAATATGTAGAAAAAATCGAGCTCTATTATCATCCAAAGAATAGAAAAAATGCAAATAATGACCAATTAAAAAAAGATTTAAAATATATCAAAAGCAAGACGTGCTTAGTAGTAAAATTTCAAGATGGCACGAAGCCAATTTTTGGAAAGAAGTGTGATTAACAAACTAATAACTATAATATGAAAACAGTAAAATTAATTTTGACGACAGTAATTCTATGTGCAGTACAACTCTTGAATGCTCAAGACGGAAAAGAAATGATAGGACAGGTTTATGAGTATGATAAAGTTCTAGATTTTTTTTATGATTGCTTTGAAGACGAACCAACCTTTCAAGGTGAAGAACCGCTAGCCATAGTAAAATATGAGGGTAAATACGGTGTTATTAATAAAGCCAACGAAGTTGTTATCCCTATAATCTATAAAGAACTAGGCGAGAGATGCCAAGGATTGTTTTCTGTAAAATTAAACAAGAAATATGGCTTCATCAATACTAAAGGAGAGCTTGTCATTGACTATAAATATGATGACTTGTTGTACGGTTTTGGAGGTGCACAAGGATACAAGGATGACCAGTGTGCTGTAAAATATAAACGTAAGTGGGGCGTAATTAACACCAAAGGTAAAATTATTAGAAAGTTTAAATATGTTGATGTTTGGGATGTCCCTGCCACTAGGAAGATGAACTAGTATAAATCCACACTTAAAAAGTGTGAGAACTAATTATTATTATCTGTGGAGCTAAGATTGGATTGAACGTAAAAATTTATAGTAAAAAAAATAACTCCCGAACCCTCGTCCGTGGCTGGGATACCATTTGTAAGAATTCTCTTCACGACCAAACCCACGACCAAAAAATTTAACCTCTCGGAGAGCCTGTAAATACAGGGGTTTAGAAAACTACCTCGTCCCCTCCGACTCCACTAATTGAGTATCAAAACTCAATAAAAAATCCCGTAAACATCTAGTTTACGGGATTTTTCACTTTAATCAATATCGGTTAGCATCATCGAAATGAAATCTTACATCATATTGTACAGCGTTGATTAAAAGTTCTCACTGTAGTATTTTGAAATAATTGCAAATCAATAATCTTATTGTTTTGATTTTTGTTCTGCGTCCTTATGAGCATTGTCTTGCACTACATTTTCTTTATTAGAAAGTGTTTTGCTTCCAGCTTTATTGGCCTCTTCAGCATCCCTTTTAGGTTGGGATGAATCCTTGTTTTGATCTCCGTATTGATTTATGTGCTTATCCTTATGTACACCGTGTTCTTTATTGTCAAGATCTGCTGCTCTTTTAGTATTGTCCATAATGCTTATTATATTAGTTTTCTTTTTATTTTCTTCAAATTTGGAACAAACTCTTTTTTAAAAGATCGTTTATTCTTTATCCAGTCGTAGGTATAATAACCTAGTTGAGCGACTGTCACTATTCTGAATATTTTTCCTACTATTTTCATGTGATCCGTTTGAGTTTCACATAAATTTAATCGGACACTAATATAATTTAAGCTGGATTATGACATTTTAACTAGCAACCGTTAAAGACCTCTAAATGATTCACCTACAGCGCTGGCAATTTAAGTTTTATTAAAGAAAAATGATAAAGTATTGAAAACGACCTACATTAAAGACAATCACAATTTTCAAATTCTCATGATGAGAGCTTCTATTAACTAAGAAGCTATAAGCTTATCAATAGTTCCTATCGCATCAAACAGTGAATTAAATTGATATTTAGTTTGACTAATGATATTTTCAGAAACTACACAATGTGATTGTATGTAAACAGATTTCATACCTGAATTTAAAGCTGCTTGTAAGCCTAGCTCACTATCCTCAAAGATGTAAACATCTTTAAAGTCAGCGGGTTTTATGTTTAAACTATTTGCCAACTTTAAATAAGGTTCTGGATTAGGTTTTGGATTTACATAATCTTCATAACCGTACATCACAGGTACTTCAAACTTCCAAAATTTTATACAGTCTTTTACAAAGTTACTGCTTGCATTACTGGCTATACCATAAGGTATATTGCGCTTTTTCAGATATTCAAATAACTTTCCTACATCATTATAATGTTCTACTTCATCAATATGCTCAGTTAGATAATTGTTTTTAACTGCTAGTAGCTCCTCGGCTTGAGAGTGACTTCCAAATTTTTCACACAATATCTCTGATATGATTATTGGTGATGCGCCAGATTTAATATCACCAGAAGTTATTACTACAGTAGCATCCAGCACCTCATTTACAGCAAACTGCCAAGAGGCAAAATGTATGTGCTTACTATAAGCTATCACTCCATCAAAATCAAATAATACTCCTTTAACCATTGATTATAATTTTTCTGAGAAAATAGAAGCTAAATACTTGTTTAAAAACTTGTTTGTAGGATCCATAGACCTACGTAAATCTTTAAAATCATTCCACTTCGGGTAGAGTTTAGTCAGCTCTGGATCTTTAGCGGCAAAGCGCTTTCCCCAATGTGGTCTTCCTCCATATTTAAGAAAAATGTCTTCTACCGTTATAAATGCTTCATAACTATCTGCACTAGATGCATCTCTTGAAACGCAACCCATGGTAACCGTTTTTCTCTTGTAAGCATTACTCAACCAGCTATCATCACTATCTACAAAACGCACATCCATAGGTATGTGGATGAATGATTTATTTTTAAAACTATTTATTGTTTCAGATAGTTCTTTGAGCAAAGAAGGGAATTTATCAAAATCAACTGTCCACTCCGCAAGTTCAAGCGTTGATCCTCTAGATTTTGTAACAGTAGCCTGATATAAATTCCCTTTGTGTTCTTTTCTACTTTTAAAAAATCGCCGGTAAAGAATTTTATTTGCAAAATATATAGTCCAAGGAGCTGTCTTGGTAAGCTGATATAAAAATTTTGAGGCCTTTCTTCTATTTTTCAAATATGCAGGTCCTAGATCTTCTTCGACATGCTGGTCTTTTGGAATCTTTTTCCCCTTTATCACATAACCCATCCCTGTATGAGGAAGCCATAATATTCTTAAGAAATCATGATTAGACAAATAGCTACTTAGATTCTTAGTCCATGTAGCATCACTCTCAGGTTCTTCAATCAGATGTAGTGTGTATGATTCCTCACATTGCAGTGTAATGGTAGAGAAAGCACCTAGAACTCCCAGAGATACTCTCACAGCATCCATGAGCATATCATCTTCATTTATCACCTGGATTGTACCATCTGATTGGATGAGTCTACAACTCGTCATATATGACGAGATAAGCCCTCCATTAGTACCATGTGTTCCAGTTGCTAAGGCTCCACCTAACGTAATAGTATTGATGTCTGGCAGACAAGGAATACACCAATCTAAACTCTCTATTTTTTCTAGAAGGTCTTTAAGTTCAATTCCAGATTGGACAGTTATTTTTTTAGATGCTTTATCAATACCAATTATCTGATTATAATTCTTGATATTAATAAGTGTGTCAGTCCCAGCAGCAATATCTGATGAGGATTGTTTAGAACCGTAGAACCTGACATTGTCAGCGTTCTTAATGGCATCTGCAAATTCTTCTTCTGTAGTGATATCATAGCTATTTGTAAATGAATGTTTTACATTGTCATTCCAGCTAATCCAAGTATTTTCTTTCTTCAATTTTTTTATTGCAAAGTTATATTGAATTTTAACAAATTACTATCGTAATTGAACCTTTAATTAACTCTAACAAATCATTAAAGATAATTTTACATTAAGGTTATACAACTATGTCTGTGGAGTTACTTTATGTAATATTAATCAAGAACTTTTATGATATTTCTATTTATTTACTGTGCACAGTGAACACTATTGAGTCGTATTTTTCTTGAAAATATAAAACGACACCTCCGCAATGAACTCCATAACTCCTAAAACCTCGTACCAGCCTGAGGCGGAATCTTTACATTAAACTTAACTATCATTGTTAGATAGACTATAACATACGCTTTCGCGAAAGCGTAACTATCCACATCAATGTTTTTTACTTACAAACCCGTAATTCCCACTTACAAAATATAATATCTTTGAGGGATGCAGAAATCGATTTTCAGATCGCTCATTTTATTAATTGTGTTCACTGTGAGTACCTTTTGGCTAGTTCCATTACAGGCGCAAGAGGCAGTAGACAGTACGCAATATTATTTTAGGATTATTGCATATCCACAAAACACTCAGGATATTGCTGAGGGAATTAATTACTTTAAACGCCAACTTGAAAATCCTAATAACGATAAAGCCTTCAATAACTATTATTCTGAGCTTATATCCTTAGGATATTTTAATAATGGTGACATTTTTGAGAGCGAAAAAGCCACCATCAATCTTTTAAAAGATATTCCTGTAACAGATACACAAACCATCGTTCGTCTCAGAAACAGACTGGGTAGGTTGCACAGAAGTCTTAACAATCTGCCACTAGCTCTAGAAAACTACCAGCAAGCACTGGCGATGGCTACAAAAAAGGAAGATAGTATTACCATTTCAAATAACATCGCCACCATTTATATGGAGCGCGCGTCCTATGAGGAAGCTGCTCAAGTCTTAAGTCCCTTTATGAAGGATACAGACCGCATAGAATATAATAACACGCTGGCAACCATATATGATAACTATGGATATAGTGTTACTCAATTAGGTGATTCAAAGGGTGAAACATTGATGCTAGAAGCGCTAGCCATTAATGAAAAAGGTAATAATATAACGGGAAGTTTTTCTACAAATAGACATCTAGCACACTACTACCACCAGCAAGGCAAAGAAGCACTAGCCAGAAAACATGCTCTTCTAGCAAAAGATATTGCTTACAGCCTCGATAATCCTAGATATAAACTAGAAGCCCTCGGACTGGCAATTGATATAGGCACAACAGCAAATGCCGTTGTATTTAAAAAACTCTCAGACAGCTTAGACAAAGTAGAAACTCTTCAAGAAAATAAATATGTAGCTCAAAAATATGAATACGCCACTTTCCAGACTCAAGCAAAGGAAAGCGAGCTCATAGCAGAACAGGAGAAAGTTAATAAAACACGCTACCAGTTTTTAGCGCTATTTATTGCAATAGTCACAGTAGGTATTATCATCTTCCTTTCATTACATCATAAAAGAAAGCGTCTTGAACAAGTATATATCACAGAAACAAAAATCTCAAAGAGATTACATGACGAAGTTGCAAATGATGTTTATAAACTAATCTCACAAGTGCAAACTAACACGTACAATGAAAGTCATTTACTAGATAATCTAGAGCATATTTATAGTAGAACTCGAGATATTTCTAGAGAAAACAGTTTTATTGAGACAGAAGAATCTTTCCACACGACCTTACGAGATTTGTTATTAAGTTATAAAACTCCATCTCTCAACATCATCACAAAAGGTATCGACAAGGTAGATTGGAATCAAATTTCAAAAGTCCACAAAACTACTATTTATAGGGTCTTACAAGAACTCATTACAAATACTAATAAACATAGTAAAGCATCTATAGCCTTCGTTGAGATTTCAAAAGAAGGTAAGAAACTGCATATTCTGTATAAGGATAATGGTATAGGCGGTGCTATAAATTCTAAAAATGGTTTGCTCAATGCGGAATCCCGTATAGAAGCTTTAAAAGGAACAATTACTTTTGAAAGTAAGTCTAACCAAGGTTTTAAAGCACAGATCAACATATAATGTTTCAAAAAGTAATTATAGCAGACGATTTAGGAAGTATTAATGAAGGTGTACAACACATTCTTACTACCTATCAAGTACCCTACATAAAGCAAGTTCAATATTGTGATGAGGCATATAAACTCATTAAAAAAGCAGCAATGGATGGTAAACCTTATGACCTCATAATTTCTGATCTTTCATTTGTAGCAGACCACCGCAAGCAGCAATTTGCATCTGGAGATGATCTTGCAGCTACTTTAAAGAAAGAACATCCTGAGCTCAATATTATCATTTATTCTGTAGAAGATCGCTTCCAGCGTGTGAGGCAGTTATATAATGATACGCGTGTAGATGCCTTTGTATGCAAAGGACGAGAAGGAATCTCAGATCTCAAAGAGGCAATCACAACTGTTTTTAATGGAGAGCGTTATGTCTCTCCGCGCGTTGCTATGGCAATGTCTGATAATGAAGATTTACAAATAGATGAGTACGACATCACCCTCATGCGATTACTTTCTTATGGCTACTCTCATGATGAAATAAGTAAAGAACTCGTCGCTCTTAACGAGTCTCCATCAAGTCTAAGTGCTATTGAAAAAAAAATGAGCAAACTCAAAATTCAGTTTAGAGCAAATAACGCTGTTCATCTTGTTGCGTTGGTAAAAGATTTAGGTATTATCTAAGTAATAATTCATAAATATGACCATAATGCGGTTTCCCGTAACATTGTTGTATTAAAATCTCGTAATCTTATCACGACTTAAAATCATGGGGGATTTAAGTCAAGGATTGTTTGTAGAGGATGTTCATTTGAACATCCTCTCTTTTTTTTTACAAATAACTGACAATCAAATATCCACAAAAATACAAGTGTTAAAAAGTAAAAAAAAAGGTTCAAATAAAGGAAATCCGTAAAACACCTATGTGAAAAACACGTATCCTTGTCACAGCTTAGTTGCTAGGGGTTTCTAGGCTAAATTTGTTTGTACAGGGTATCCACTTGGGTACCCTTTTTTTATGATTCTGTTTCATGGTTTTTATGAATCCGCTTTCGCGAAAATTTAAAAAAACAGAAAAAAACGCTCAAATAAAGGAAATCCGTAAAATACCTATTCAAAAAACACGTATTCTTGCTAAGACTTAGTTGCTAGGGGTTTCTAAGTCAAGATTATTTGCATTTGGCACCCACTTGGGTGCCTTTTTTTTGAGTAAATTAAACTTAGAAAGTTCGCTTTCGTGAAAGTAAAAAACACTAGACGACGATACTTACCGACAATTATTAAGTGTTAAAATCGAACATCTAAAAAATAAAAAGGAGCAAATGCGGTTTCCCGTACATCATATGTATATAAAGCTCGTATACTTGTCACGGCTTAGTTGCTAGGGGTTTCTAAGTCGGGATTGTTTGTAGAGGGTTTCCATCTGGAGACCCTTTTTTTTGTATAGAAATCATCTCAAAACTTAAGAGTGATTACTACACCTCTTAAATTAATTTTCAATAAAATTTTCAGAATGCGGCTACCCGTAAAGAAGTGTGCTTTGATAAAATTATGTTTGCCGCTCAACGTCGGAACAAGCCGAAAAAAGACATAAAACAGAAGTAGGTAACATCTAATATCAAGATTATTTATGAAAAAAATGTACCTTTTACTAGCGCTAGTAGCACTGTTGATGACTAGTTGTGCTTCACACTTTGGCTTACCAAAAAACTACAACCAGAACACTACAGAAGTTGTTCTTACAAAGAAGAACTTCAAAGTTGTAAAAATGGTAAAAGGAGAAGCAGAAGCTACTTATATTTTTGGAATAGGCGGACTAGCAAAAAACGGTCTCGTAGCCGAAGCAAAGGCAAAAATGCTTTCAGGAGCAGGAATGGATGGAGCTGCAAGAAGCGTAGTAAATGAGGTGGTAGAAGTAAAAACTTCTGGTTTCTTATTTGTGAGCAAATACAAAGTGATTGTTTCTGCTCAAATTATTGAGTTTGTAGAGTAGTTTATATCTTTATTAATAGATTTGGATTGTGATGTAAATTACAATCCAAATCTATTTTAACTTATACTCCATTTCAAATTAATACTATGGAAAGCAAAAATCAAATGTATGGCCTTTCGGCAGAAAATCCAGTAATGGTAACAAGCGTAGCTATGTCTTATTCATACCTTGATAAATTAATGACTGTACATAAAGACTTAAGTTATCGTCGTATTAAAAGTACGTTTTCGTCCTTTGTAAATGGTGTTCTAGATAAATATGAAATATTATTAAACCACGAGCATTACTCCTTTCTTTTTATCTACCCTTATGCCGAAGAAGATAAATTCGCTATGGCCGAAACTTTTGAGACATTAAGAAATTAAAAGTAACATTAATTTCATACCTCTATTCTACAACAGAGACACCTACCTTAGTTTAATTATCATGGCTTTCATTTATCATAATTAGTCTAAAACCCATCCCATTTTTGCGAAAGCGAACCTCAACACCCTCTTTTTTCTTTTTTTCTATTCTCATCAAAAATGATCAAGCTCAAAACTTTAGAGCTACAGCCATTCATTTTGTGTGTTTTATCGATTAATCATGTATTTCATAGAATACGCACAGCTCATCATTTTAAAAATGATGGAGAAGATCATGTATAGCTAATTTAGCAGTGCAGAATGACTTACTTACCTAGCATAGCGAGTGTTACTCGAAAATCTAGCACAGAAAAAGAAGTATGATTATCCCTGCAGAGAAGATGTTTTTATAGATTGTTTATTAGATTGAATTCCCCCAAATTTTCAATTTGGTTTTGAGTAATGATTTGTTACCATACTTAATTTAACCTCATTGTTTTGCAAAGGCTATCCATACGGATAGCCTTTTGTGATTTATACAAATTCGTAAAGCAAATAGATACGCTGTAATCTTTGTAATTACTTGATGATAGCTTTATTCAAGCTTATAAATACCCATCCAAAGAAGAGCATAAAGAGAAAATCATTAAAACCATAAATGCTATAAAATACTCCTGCAAGAGCGTCTCGCTCGTAAACTGCAGTAATTGAATGACTGGTAAACCACTGTAGATATACAATCACGTAAGCCAACTTCTCTACAGCAAATACCGCTATGAGCCATGGTACGGCTGCATAGCTTTTTGCAACTGCTATATACGCAAGTCCCCATAAAACGATAGCTATAAGTCCAAAGTAGCCCATTACTTCTGGCTGTGTATCCATCATTACCTGATTTGTAAATCCTCTAGATAATAGTAAAACACCTAGCACATTAGAGAGGCCAGCAATTACAAAAAGCCTAGAAATAGTCTTTACACTCATAGATTGAAGTATTAATATAGATTAAACGATGACTCAAGATAGGCAATTAGTCTTCACACACCTTCTAGTCTAGGTGCTACCCATAAATAGCCCATAGCAAGAACAAAAATGACAAATAACCATAAACGCTCCACAGGTTTCAATACCGTGTAAGTATCGGTGCTTTTTTGTGCAGATGTAAATGTGCGCCTATTATGCGCGATTTGAGTAGATGCTTTTAGCGTTTTCCAATCAGTCTCGAGCGGAATGTAATAGCTTGCTACTGCGGTGCTATCTTGCGCTAGACGCAATTCATTCCAGCCTTTGCGTGATGGGTAGACCGTTCCCTCCCATTGGTCTTGCAGCGATACATCTTGTCGTAATGGAATTCCAACTTGCTCATTATCCATAACCCTTGGAGCTGGTATTTCTGTGCGTAGCTTAAAGCGAAAAGGTGCATCCTTTACCCCTAGCTCTTCTTGAAATTCCCAATGTACAGCAGGTAACTTTTTCTGACTTACCGCGCTCAGTATGGAAGTCCATAAGTAATTGTAAGCACGCTCATCACCATCTAACACTAGCTGATAAGTATCTGTAAGTGTCGTACTTCCCCATCTACCAGCACCCTGCTGTGCATATGCCGCCCACATATTTTCTTTCTCAGAAATAATAGGTTGTACAAGTGCTCCGGCATCAAAACTATAAAGAAGTGTAGCTACCTTAACTTTAGGCCAGGCTGAGAGTGAGGCTTCTTTTTTATTATTTCGCTTAAAGCGAAAACCAAATTGTTTACCATTATTTACTACTGACACATCTGGCTGTATAAATACACCGAGACCTTCACGCGATACTTGATTCTTAAGTGCTCTGCGAGAACCGCTAGACAATCCACTATAAGAACTAGCATCCATGATCACCACATCAAAGGCTGAAAGATTTGCACTCGTAAATCCATAAATAGTCCCTTGCTTCCTATTGAAATTCTCAAATTTGTACCGTTCCTTGGTAAGCTGACTGCGTACTAGCACTTCGTGCCCTTCGTCTGCTAGGTAATTTTTTAAGTACTTAGTTTCAAACGTGGGGAAACCATTTATAATTAAAACACGCAAGCCTTCTTTTTCTTTGATAATTAGAGGTAATGGATCTTCAGAAATAATTGAAGCCAGAATGTCTTTTTCAATAAGTTTATACACATACCTTCCACTTACTGAAGTTGTAGCTTGCAACTCAAAATCAAATGCATCACCACCAGAAACCGTTACCGAATCAAGAGCATTTCCTCCAGCATCTTCTAGCACTAAGCGATTTCCTTTAATAGGAGATGCATATATCCCGCGGATTGAAAGGGAATCTCCTAATGTAGCAGATTTATTATAAGCAAATTTTGTAATACCGCTCAATCTTTCACCTGTTAAATAGGTAGTTGCAATATCTTGTAATTGCCAAATATCATAAGAGGTAATACCATTGCCTAGTATATAAGCAGTACTTATAGCCTCAAGTTGCGAGGGATTAAAACCATCACCATCATATTTGATAATTTCTACGTCCTTGTAGAGAACCTGTAAACTATCTACCTGCTGTTTTTTATATGCTTCTGTGAGAATTATACCAACGCCCTTTGTACGTGGTACAGCTTTTACTGGCTGCAGTAACATCAATGCAAGACTAGCTACTGCAATAAGTGCAACTATCGCCTTTATTATTACATATTTGCTACCTGTAACGCGAAGTTCTTTCCATACAAAAAGACCCCACAACACTACGGCACCAGCAATTACAGGCAACATCCACTCTTCATGTATAAAAGATATATTATCGATCACCTGCCTGTAGTTCTTTTATGAATATATCTTCTAGTTTTCCTCTGTATGGCTTAGGAGTAATTGGCATTGCATCATTTACTGGCAATGCTTGTAATAATCCGCGCTGTACTTGTCGCAGTGTAGTTGCTGGTTGTTGCTTTTCCTCTGTGAGCCATTTAAGTTGTTGCAAGGTGATAAGATGTCTTGCAGGTTCTTGTATTGCAATTATTGCTAGCTCCTCACCAGCCCTAGCAAGTATCGTCTTATCTGAAGCTGTCAAAGCTGTTTGATCAGCAATATGCTTTTCAATAAGCGCAATACTTTGCTCCATACTTACATAAGGATTAGTGGCCGCTATTTGCTCGGTTTTGTAAAAATTTTCAATCTCCTTGAGATCACCAGTGAGTCGCTTGTCTTCCTTAATAGGCGGCGGATCAAATCCTATGCGGTGCACATAAATACGCGCACTATTTTTAATGTCTTGTATTAATGTCAATGCCCTGTATTGATAAGGTAGTGACACTTTAGGATCTGCAAGCCGAAGGTGTAGCTCTGCATCCCACATTTCGGCCATGGCTTGTTTGAGTTTGCCGCGCAAGGATTCCGTAAAAAGGGTTGATTCTTCAGGGTCATCGTGATTGTGTACATATCCCTCGAGTATAGATTTTTCACCTTCTTCCTCACCGCTTTCTTCATGATCATGCTCTTCTGGAACGAGGTTATGCTCATTCTCACTATCGTGATCATGTCTAAAACCTGCCGTGGGATTATCTGCATCAAAATCTTCGTGAGAAATATCTGGAGTTACAGCGATACCAGAATCTGCCTCATCACCCATAAACTGCCCGTACTTTAATCGCAAAGCTTTCTGATCAAAACCTAGATCATTACTTCGAGTTTTAAACTCTTCCTCTGTGAGTTGTGGTCGTTCTTTTATGAGTTTTTCCGTATCGATAATCAACTGTCGCTGGCTCCTAAAGTAATCGGGCATCAAATCTGCTCCTAGGGTTCCCTCTACTCCAAAACCATCGCTCACCGTATCTTTTATTACTGCAAAGAATGTCTCGCTTCGTGTAATATTCGGTCTTAGTGTTTTTTGATCACTTACCTCAACATAAAAATACAACTCATCTCCCAGCTCCATTTTCAGCTGATCTAAATTAAGAGTCTTAGATAATCGCATGGATTTTTCTCCTACTTGAACCGACTGATTAAAAGCCAACTTTTCCTCTCTAAATTTTACAGACTCTCCTTCTCCTTTACTTACCGTGGCAATAATGTGTGCTGCTGCCACTCCATAATCGTCACTTATTTCGGCAGTAAATGAGAGCTTTTTATTATCCGCATGATCAAATGAAGTGAACTGTGGGATGTTTTTAATTTCTACTAATGGCGCTTTGTCTTTCACCACTTCAATCGCATAAATATCTGATGCGTAACTAGCCCCAAGCGTATCTATAAATTTAAAATTATAGTAACCAGATTGTGTGGGTTTGTACGCTTTCGCGAAAGCGTTACCATCACCCCTCATCTTATCATTAACTCCTATTCCTTCTACTATAACCTCGCTTACCTTACTGTCAAAATCCAATTGCCAATATAGCTGTGACCCCTCAACTGCCTTTGCATTCATCAAACTAGACGTACGTGAACCAAGTTTTGTGTAAGCTGGATAACGAATGGTAAGCTTCTGATTAATGAGCACAGGCGGCTTATATGCCTGAGCAACAGAATCTGTTACAGAAAATGTCATAATCTCCTGCTCAGGTGTAGTTCCATTAGTACGATTTATGCTCTTTCCAAATGCATAAAAAACTATGACACCGATTAGTATTAATGCGCTTGCTGTAATCGCAGCATATCGCAACCTCGTTTTAGGTTTGACAGTGGTAATTTGCTGTGATAAGAGTGTGGTAATTTTCTGTTGTTGTAATTGTGCAAGCCCAGACATTCCATCTGGCGAAGCCAACAATAAACTACTACTATATTCAGCATTATCGAGATGTTTATCAATGTAAGCACTCACTGTGCTTAGATTGATTCTCCAAGGTTTAATCACGAGCACTGCTATTGCAGTTACCACTATAAAAGCGACAACACCTATTATTGGGTTTCTAGTAATAAATGCGCCACAAAGTCCAGCTCCGATACCATAAAGCACGGCTTCTACACCTCGCAATAACTGCCAGCGCTTCTTGTAATTTTGTATGAGTTGTATCCCTTCTTGCATTATTGTTTACGTATTCTAGATAGTATGCGCTCGCTTATGAGGAGTACTAAAAGCAGTATCCAGAAGATACTTGACATATCTGCCTTCACCTCTTTTTTCATCGTAGTAGCGGGAATATTAATGGTTTGTAGTTGCTCTAAACTCATCACCCGATTATCAAGGTCTGCTATTTGTGTATTTAATTCTTGGTCAAGATTGAGCCATGCAAGTAATTGTGTAACTAGCGGCTCTTCTGTTATGAGTTTTGGCGTTAGTTTCTTAGTCAGTATCGACGTAGTTGCTGCAGGTCCTGGTACAATAAGCGAATTTGCAATTTCATTCGGTCGATAATATAGCGTGGGCATCTCGCTAACTGCTATAGGATTACCACTCAAGTCAATCAAATAATCTATAGTTGACGTATTTATTTCTTCTCTATCTAAAACAGTGGTAATTGTAATCTCTCTCTGAGTAAACTGACTAATCGCACGTAAGGCAGCCTCTAGATAACTACGTTCGGCATCATGTTTTTTATTATAGATAATTGTAATCTCAATAGGAGAATACTCTTTTATAGCAATGGTTCTAGAAATACCATTCTTTCTGATCTCGACGCTGTCTTTTGCAAGATTTAATGCTGCATCACGTATCGCTACTTTCTCTTTATTTATACCAAGTAGTTGCGCCTCGCTTAACACATTAATGATTTCTAAACTATCCTTACGAGCAATTGCGACTAGTGACTGCTCATCCTGCTTATTAGTTTCCACAGGAATCCAAGTGATGTTCTTTTTTATAGTAGGCCTTTTGCCTTGTAACGCTTTCGCGAAAGCGTGTGTAAAAACCACAATACTATCTGCAGCTAACTCTTCCATCTCTCTAGCGAGCTGCCAATAATTAGGTACCACCTCTTTATTTGCTATTACATCTCCAGTCTCCCACAGTGGAAAATCTTCTTGTAATAATCGCCTTCCTTCCAGCGGTATTTGTTCAAATCTCGCTAGACCATCTGCGGTAGAAAGTAGCGAAGGCTCAAAAAGATAAGCAACCTCCTCCTTATCGGGAGCTGTTGTAATATGAGGTTCTGCAAGAATCACAACCAGCGTGCTAATGATCAAGCAACGTAATAAGAGCAGCCACCATTCATTAAGCTGGATACTATTACTCTCTTTAGATTTTGTAGGCGCGATAAATTGTATACTGCCCACTTTGATGGTGCGCACCTTCTTGCGACTCCACAAGTGGATGATAATTGGTATCGCGAGTGCGAGTAGTCCCCAGAGATATGATGGCTGTAGTAGTGTCATATCAAAATATAGCGCTTCGCTTTTTTAGGAATAAGTGCAATGCTTCTCCAATATGGTCTTCTAATGAGAATAACTCATAGTCTATACCACTTGCAAGTAACGCTTCCTTAGTAGTTTTCATAGATTGCTCTAGCGCTTGTAAATAAGTAGATTTTGCATCTTTTACGTTTACCTTTACTTTAGCTCCAGTTTCAAGATCTTCAAAAATCACTTGCCCCTTGTAATCAAATTCTAGTTCGCTCTTACCCAGCAAATGCAACACTGCGACTTCGTTTCTGGCTGTTTTAAGCTGTTTGACCATTGTTATAATTTCCTCATCATTTTCATACAAATCTGTGATAAAAAATATAAGTTCCTTATGACTACGATTATGGAGCTTCTCACTTGCCAACTGTTTAGGCCAAGTGCCTTGATTTTTTAATTGCAATAATTGGTACAGAAATCTATTAAAATGCTGCTTCCCAATAGCTGGTTGTAATGCTTCTAACTTTTGATTATTTACCGTAAGTAGACCTACCGCATCTCCTTGCGTTTGTGCAAGGTGTGCAAGACTTGCCACGAGTACATTTGCATACTCCATTTTTGAAATATCACCTTCCTTATGAAGCATAGACATACTTGCGTCTACTATAAATCTAACAGAGATATGAGTATCTATCTCAGACTGCTTGATGTAATATCTACCAGAACGAGCAAGCATTTTCCAGTCTAATAACCTGAGGTCATCACCAGGCTCATACCCTCGATATTGACTAAATTCTAATCCGGCACCTACTCGCCTACTTTTATTGAGTCCAGACAAATACCCGTCTACAATCACCCTTGAGATAATAGACAGTCCAGAAACACTGTTTATTACATCGGGTTTAAGTAAGGCTTTATAATCGTCTTGAGGCATGAGAAAAGAAAATATTTATTAATTAGCAGCTAGGTTTACTTCCTTTAGTAAGTGAGTGGTTACTTGGTCTGATGTGATCCCTTCGGCCTCTGCCTTGAAGTTGACAATCACTCTATGACGTAATACTGGCAATGCCACATTTTTAATATCTTCTAGTGTTACTGCCATTCTACCTTGTGAGAGGGCTCTAGCTTTTGCCGTAAGGATCATTGCCTGCCCTGCTCTTGGACCTGCACCCCAACCTACCCATTGTTTTACATAGTCGTTTGTGGTGGTTTCTGGTCTAGTCGCACGTACTATCGTACTTACAAAATCGATGAGATTATCGCTTATGGGCACCTCTCTTACAAGTTGCTGTAGTCGTAAAATATCTGCTCCTGTGAGTACAGGATGTACTGTCTGCTTAACACCACTCGTAGTACTTTTTAAAATATGAGTTTCCTCAGCTGCCGTTGGATATCCTATTTTGATATAGAACAAAAAACGATCTTGCTGCGCCTCTGGTAATGGAAATGTACCCGATTGCTCAATAGGATTTTGGGTGGCAAGAATAAAAAATGGACGCTCAAGACTATAGGTTTTTCCAGAATAGGTCACCTCAAATTCCTGCATTGCTTCTAGTAATGCAGCTTGTGTTTTTGGCGGTGTACGGTTAATCTCATCAGCTAGAATGATATTTGCAAAAATAGGTCCCTTCTTGAATTCGAAAAACTTTTTACCCGTCGTCTGATCTTCTTCCAGAATCTCTGTTCCAATAATATCTGAAGGCATTAAATCTGGGGTAAATTGGATACGTTTAAAATCTAAGTCTATCGCCTGTGACAAGGTTCGAATCATCAAGGTTTTTGCAAGCCCCGGAACTCCTTCTAACAAGGCATGACCACCGCCAAGAAACGTAATAAGCAATTGCTCCACCGTTTCCTCCTGACCTATAATCACCTTTGCAATCTCTTTCTTAAGATCCTTAAGCTTTCTAGTGAGTGTGGTTACTTCTTGTTGTAATTCGGTTAGTGTGTTATTCATAGTGTTACCTTGTTAAATCTCTGTTCCGAATTTTCTCTCCCCAACCCTGAAGGGTGGAAAATTCTGGACTTGGTTGTTCTTTTCAATATTGTACTCTTACTTTTAATACTCCTGCAAAAACATCATTCTCTTAGTCTCAACTTCCCCTGTAAAACATCTCCCCTAACCCCTCTTCGAAGAGGGGAACTTTTAAGTTGCTTTTTGCAAAGCAAAAGCAAACTCTTCTCGCAACAGTGTCCCTCTTTGAAGAGGGAGTCAGGGAGATGTTTGCAGGTTGTTTTCACTTCGCGAAAAAAATCCCCCTTCTCTTTCCAAATTTTCCTTCCCCGACCCTGAAGGGTGGAAAATTCTGGACTTGGTTACTTTTTTCAATATTTATATTCTCTCCATCTTAGCCACTCCTGCAAAAACATCTCCCCTAACCCCTCTTCGAACAGGGGAACTTTTATGTTGCTTTTTGCAAAGCAAAACAACTTCTTTTCGCAACAGTGTCCCTCTTTGAAGAGGGAGTCAGGGAGATGTTAGCGAATTTTATTCCTTCTACATTCCGAATTTTCTCTCCCCAACCCTGAAGGGTGGAAAATTCTGGTTTGGTCATTCTTTTAAATTTTATTCTCTTACTCTTAGCCACTCTTGCAAAACATCTCCCCTCACCCCTCTTCGAAGAGGGGAACTTTTATGTTGCTTTTGCAAAGCAAAAAAAACTTCTTCTTGCAACAGTGTCCCTCTTTGAAGAGGGAGTCAGGGAGATGTTGGCGATTTATCATTCTCCTACTCTCAGCCACTCCTGCAAAAACATCTCCCCTAGCCCCTCTTCGAAGAGGGGAATTTTTTAAGTTGCTTTTTGCCAAGCAAAAGCAAACTCTTCTCGCAACAGTGTCCCTCTTTGAAGAGGGAGTCAGGGAGATGTTAACTGTTTACGACGTCAATGCATACATCACGATATTCACTCCAAATTTTGTGTTATCAATTTTATACCATCTTTTGTTCCTAAAATCGTAATCCCACTCGCAGCCGTAATCCTTGTTGCTGTACAATACTCCTATTCTTCCATTAACCTTAATAGCTTTTAGGTATTCATGTACGAGGTCATCTCCCCAGCCGTTTAGTTCTTGACTTGTGGTGGGTGGACCATCTTCAAACTCAAAGAAAACGTTATAAATCTCGTGATCGTTAGGTATTTTTTTGAGTGCATCTTGACCAAAAATCTCTTCCATCTGCCGCTCAAATGATTTGGCAAATAATCCGTCGATGTCGTGGTTACAGTCATCTGCAAAAACAAAACCTCCGTTTTCTATATATTTTTTAAAATTCTTTTTTTCCTTCTTTGTAAACTGTACGAGCTTATGTCCTGAGATATAACAAAACGGGCATTTAAAAATCTCATCACTCGCTAGTGAGATAATGTTCTCCTTAGTATCTACCGGAAGAGTGGTATACTCTACCAGTGAGTTGAGCAAATTTGAAGGCATACGCTGATCTACGTCCCAGTCTCCAGATTCGTATTGCAAGCGCGTAAAGAAGAATTTGTTTGGCATTAGTTTTAATAGTGAATTTTAAAATTCATTTAAGTACTGTTATAGAGTTCCTCCTTCTGGCCAATTTTTCCAGTGATTATTAGGATCTTTAGTTGGTTTATAAAATTCTCTATTACCAGTTTCTAAAACTTCAGCTATTTGTCTAAATGTTTCGTTTTCACTTGGAAGTTCGGAATCCGCACAATCAGGATGATTCCATTCTGACAACGCTAACACTAAAGGCAAGTTTTTCGGGATTCTTTCCCGAAGTTCCTGATCTGTGGCTAACAATACCTCATCATACTTTGGCACTAAACCTCTCAAAAATTCCCAAATATAGATTACACTTTTATCCTCTAATTCAATTCCTTTATTCAAGTAAAATTCCGGACTGTGATTTATCAAAACTTTCTGACCTCGTAAGTCCATTGTTACAGCATTAGGGTTTAAACTCTCCTCAAACTCTTCATCAAACGTCTTAAAATCTTCACTATTTTTCGTCATATTAAGGAAGTTTGAATTGTCAGTTCCGGGCTCAGTTACTATACAATTTCCAAAAACGTGTAGACAATTATTAATTCCATCGTGCCCTCCACCTCGATAGTTAAATCCTACTACTTCAATTATTAACGCCCATCTTTCATCATCTCTATAGGCAGTCATTCTTGATGTTACTGGATAAATATATCCATTATCGAGCATTGGAAAAGTAAAGTTTTGTGCACAGCTATCTAATTGCTTTAAAATACTCTTTCTTGAATATTTCTGTTTCTTTCCAAATCCTAAAAACCTCATATGACTCTTGAAATTGATTCTCACGCTTTCGCGAAAGCGAACCCAAAATAAAAACTGGCTACCACTTTTGCGATAACCAGTTTTATATAATTTATACCTTTTTATACAGCATCTGAAAGACTGGTAAATGTAAAGTCACGTATTTTCATATACGGGATTAAACTACCATCTACGCGCACTTGCTTGCCTAGAGTTTCCAGATTATTAAGCATAATAATAGGACTCTCATTAAAGCGGAAGTTCTTTACAGGATACTTGATTTTTCCGTTTTCAATGTAAAAAGTTCCGTCGCGGGTAAGACCTGTGTATAATAGCGTTTGAGGATCTACAGAACGTATGTACCATAATCTCGTAACTAAGATTCCTTTCTTTGTAGACTTGATGAGATCTTCTAGAGATGCATCACCACCGCCCATGATAAAATTACTAGGAAACGGTACCGGCTCTACGCCTTTTTCTTGTGCCCAGAAACGGTCATAAGCAAGATTTTTTACCACTCCATTTTCTATCCAGCTTGTCTTTTTAAGCGGCTGCCCTTCTCCATTCCAAGTACCTGCTGGCACTTCTTCATTAAGAGGGTCAGACCATAGGTTTACACGCTCATCTACAATTTTGACACCCATCTTAGTGCCTCCACCTTCTTTAGACATAAAGCTTCTTCCCTCGTCTGCAGATCGTGCACTTATAGAACGGCCTAAGCCTTCTAGTAGTCCTAATCCAGCCGATGGTTCAAGAATTACGGTGTACTTACCTGGCTCGATTGCTTTTGCCTCGCGAGACATTACTGCCTTATCAATAGCAACTTTTGAAGCTTCTGCTGCGTCAAATTTTGACACATCATTAAAATCTCTTGTCACCCAACCAGAACCGGTACCATCGTTAGATCGCATGGTTACTGTAAACTCAACGTTAGTCGACTTGTTATAAGCAAACAGTCCGTTAGAATTCATCATCGCACTAAAGCCTGCACCACCATCTAGAAAACCAGCTGCGGTTACATCATTTGCTTTGGCTGGTTGTATGCTGCTTTCCGCTACCTGTGCTCTATACTCTGGAGTCATGTTTGCCGTAGCCTCTACATACGTTTTAGATTCGTCATACGTTTGCGGCCCTAGTGGCTGCATAAACTCAGGGTTTTCTGGAGCAAGCTTTGCTAGTTCCTCTGCACGTTTTACCACTTTTTCAAGTGACGCATCATCAAACTCGTCTATGGTTGCTGTACCTGATTTTTTACCAAAACTTGCAGTGACCGCAAGACTTTGGTTAGACTGGTGTCCTGAGGTAGAAACAGAGTTACGTGCATAACGTATGTTACCACTCTCGCTACCGCCTAAATTTATAACGCAGGCATCTGCAGTAGAGAAGCTCATTGCTTTCTCCATCACTTTTTTTGCCTCTTCTTTTGAAAATATTCCCATTGTGTTTCTTCTTTAAAAATTGACGATTAAACGTTACGACCCGTGTTGATCACATTAATATCATTAAATCGTGTTGTGGCACTTCCATGTGATACTGCGCTCACTTGTGAAGGCTGCCCTTTCCCGTCGAAGAATGATCCAAAGAGACGGTAGTCACTCTGATCACATATTTTTGCACAAGAATTCCAGAACTCTTGTGTATTAGATTGGTATGCTACATCATTAAGCATCCCAACTATTTTCCCATCCTTAATCTCGTAATACATGGTACCACCAAACTGGAAGTTATATCGCTGCTGGTCTATAGAGTAAGATCCGCGACCTGCAATGTAGATTCCTTTTTCTACATCCTTAATCATATCATTAATAGAATACGGCTCCTTACCTGGCTCTAGTGAGATGTTAGGCATACGCTGGAACTGTACATCGTTCCAACTTTGCGCATAACAACATCCATGAGATTCGTTCTGATCTATCATTTGTACTTGGTCACGTATTGCTTGGTAATTTACCAGCACACCATTACGTATGATATCCCATTGCTTGGTTTTTACACCTTCATCATCCCAGCCTACAGCTCCTAGTGATCCCACTTGTTGCTTATCTGCCACAATGTTTACAAGGTCACTACCATACTTAAAGTTTTTAGACTTCCACTTATCTATGGTTGCAAAACTTGTCCCTGCATAGTTTGCCTCATATCCAAGTACACGATCAAGCTCCGTAGGGTGACCTACAGACTCGTGAATGGTAAGACCTAAGTGATTAGGCTCTAGTACAAGATCATATTTACCAGCATCTACAGACTTAGCAGTAAGCATTTCTTTAGCCTGCTTTGCCGCCATGGCAGCATCTTCTATAATATCATAGCTATTTCTATATAACTTTAATCCTTGCGGACCTTCAAGTTTTTCTGACTCAAGACCATCTAAGTATTCATAGCCAAGTCCCATAGGAGCACTCATAGCCTGGCGGGTTTTAAACTTACCACCACCTACAGCCGTCACGCCAAATGTTGGCCAGATACGGTGCACATCTTGATCAATATATGACCCTTCGGTAGAGGCAAAATACTTTTGCTCATTTACCATAAAGAGCGCAGAGTTTACAAAGTTGGCTCCATTAGACTGTGCGGCAGCATTTGCCGTAAGCAACAACTCTACCTTCTCAGATACAGGTACTTCTTTAAAGTCTTTTTTAATAGGCGTTTTCCAGCTCACCTCACCGTAAGAAGCTTCTGGGGCTAGCACTACTGGGTTGGTTTGAAATTTTGAGTTAGCCTTAGCAATTGCTACTGCTTGTTCTGTTGCCTTCTGGATACCATCTGGCGTTACATCATTAGTAGATGCAAAACCCCAAGTACCATTTGCAATCACGCGTATCCCTATCCCAAAAGATTCTGTATTTACAACGCCTTGCACTTTATCTTCACGTGTGCGCACAAACTGGTTTAGGTATCTCCCTATTCTAGCATCTGCATATGAAGCACCTAAACCTTTTGCCGTATTAAGGGCGACATCTGCCATTTGTTTTTTAAGCAGTACGTCCATTCCTGGTTCGAGCAGTGCCTCTGTTGGGATATTGTTTCCCAGCATCATCGATGGCACCATTAAGGCACCTGCTCCCATACCAGCGAGTTGGACAAAATTTCGTCTTTTCATAAGGTCTTAGGTTTTATTGAATTATTTGTTTTATTGCGTTTTTAACATATAATTATTAAAAGCAGTATAATATCAGAATTTATGTTAAGGTGTCTTGTAGTATAAATGCTAATTATATCTTAAAATTTTACGCTTTCGCGAAAATGTGATTTCCCAAGCACCTACTCCATTCATATAAAAGAGGATACAGCCGATTAAAATTGTGCATAAAAGTTGAAATCCTAGAGAAAGCACGTAGATTTATAAAAAAGACTGTTTTGGAAATAAATAACCACAAACTCATAAGCATTTTAGGAATAGGAGCATTTGGTCTATTCTCTATTTTAGAATTCGCTCACTTAATCAAATATGTGATAGAACAATTGCTAATAATTTACAATTCTAATTCGATAAGCTCTTTATGGGTGCCTGAAATAACGGGTACTGTTATTTTTACAATCGCTATAGTAGTATGTGCGAAGTATGTCAAATCATCCATTATCATAAATAGTAAGAAATGGTTATTTAGTTTTATTTCCATCTTTTTTATAATTATCACACTACAGTTTCTATCATCCTTCTTCGGAACTGGATTTTTGATTAGTACTTTTCCAACTGAGTTTGACAACTACTATGAATTAAAAAAAGAAAATTTACAACTTCTTGCAAATCTGGCATTCATACCTATACTTAGATATATAATTGTAGTTGTGGTTTTAATCTGGGAAACAAGAAAACGTGACGATAAGCTTATAAATAGACCAACAAAAAATATATAACCATGCTCCACACCATACAAAACGAAAACCTCATCTGTACCATTACTTCAAAAGGCGCAGAAATACGTTCTTTAATTAATAAGGAGACTGGTGAAGAATATATTTGGCAGATAGATCCTTCTGTGTGGGGAAGTAGTTCGCCAGTGTTGTTTCCTGCTATTGGTAATATAAAGGAGAATAAGATTGTTTTTAATGGAAAAGATTATGCTATGACTAAGCATGGAATTATAAGAAATAATGAGCAGCTTCAATTTCAGCAACAAGACGCGTCTAGTTGTTCTTTTACACTCACAAGTTCTGATGAAACATTACGACAGTATCCATATACGTTCCATTTTCGCGTAAGCTTTACCCTTGTTGAGTATCGATTGTTAATGACCTATACGGTTACAAATAATGATACCGTGCCTATGCATTTTGCATGTGGTGGTCACACTGCTTATGCTTGCCCGCTTGATGAGCATACTGCACTATCTGATTATGTCATTGAGTTTCCAGAGCCACTTAATCTTGAGTCTCGCACGCTAGGAAATAGTGGATTATTATCTCCTACAACACGACCTATTAAAACTGATAACGGCCAATTACCACTCTCAGAAACGATCTTTAATGAAGATGCGCTCATCTTTACAAACATTAATTATGACTGGGTACGACTGCGTAAAAAAGATAAAAAGAAAGGTATTATCGTGCGCTTTAAGGATTATCCAAACCTGGCATTATGGTCAAAACCTGGTGCAGACTATGTGTGTATTGAACCCTGGTTAGGACTTCCAGATAGTGAAGATGAAAGTATCGATATCACTAAAAAAGGTTCTTATAAAACGCTTTCACCAGGTGCAACGTTTAATATCACTATTGAAACCGAAATAGAGCAAAACTGACTGCCGTGAAGCACTGACCAAGTCTTAAACAATCGCTATCACGCATTCTGATTATTAATAAAACGAGCGATAAAGCAGAAAAGTAGTATCTTCTTTCCATATTATATGCTTCTTGAGCGTACTTGATATTCTAAAAGCACTCATTTAACTATTGCATTATTATGAAAATAACAACTACACTCTTAGTACTATGTATCGCTACCACAGCTTTTTCTCAGCGTGAGAAAACAAAAAAACCTGGAGTTTCATTTAAGATATCTACAGCAGCTGTAGCTCAACCATCTGAGAAGCTCAATAATATACTTGATTATTTTGAAGATCAAGATCGTTTAACACGAATATTGAATGCTCCGTGTAATGATTGCGATACCACCGTAGACCAACTAGAAAGGCAATTTCTTATCAATAGTTTAAAAGAGATAAAGCAAAGTTTTGCTTCTAAAATCTCTGTAGATGAACATGATTTTTTGAGAATAGAAGGACATCAAGGAAAGGTTTATAAAACAAAAGAAGAGGTGATAAATGCATATCAAGAGCACCTAGCTATTGAAACCAAAGAGTTGCAGATTAAAATAAATATGAACGAAAAGGAGATTGAAAAACATAGACTGGCACCTATACCTCCTCCTGCGGTTCTTGAGGAAAGAACTAGAGTAAATAATAAAAACAACTAGCCTTATGGCGTTAATCGTAGAAACCCCTCCTTATTTTGTTGCGCTAGCATGCACAGGTTTTGCCATCTCGCTTATGGCGTTTATTCCCGTGTATTCAAAAAAAATAAAAATCACTTATATCATACCGCTACTACTATTAGGTATGATATTATTTTTTGCGGGCGCTCCTTTACCTTGGCCAGATCCGCTATGGGAGTTAGAAACAGGTAAGATTGTAAGTGAAGTTATTGTGATTATAAGTCTTATGACGGCTGGGCTCAAAATAGGCACAAGTTATAAGTGGAGTGACTGGAAAAAACCGTTATCGCTCGTAGCGATTACAATGCCTCTATGCATGATTGCCATCTTTGCCATTGCTCACTATTTACTAGGACTCAATGGCCCAGTTTCTTTACTTCTCGCAGCAGTGCTTGCTCCTACAGATCCTGTGCTCGCTAGTGAGTTACAACTAGAAGAGCGCCAGGATTTAGAAGAAAGAAATACAGGATTAAGATACACGCTTACCGCAGAGGCTGGAATCAATGACGGGTTTGCATTTCCATTTGTGTTCTTAGCTATACTCTGGAGCGAGGCCAGTAGTTTTCAAGAAATAGACTGGTTACACTTTATAAGTTATTATTTCTTGTTTAAAATTATAGGCGGTCTACTAGTAGGCGCCTTGATAGGATTTATATACAGCTGGGTAGTACACTATCACAGTAAAGAACATCAAAAATATATACTCAATGGTTTTATTGCGGTCGCACTCACATTCTTCTCCTATGGCCTAGGAGAAATACTGAGCACCTACGGCTTTTTAAGTGTGTTTGCTACTGGTGTTTTTATGCAATATCACTGCGGTAAATCTGCAGATGATAATGTAAACACTTCCATGCTACACTTTGCAGAAGAGACAGAAAAATTACTAGTCGCACTGTGGACCATCTTTTTTGGTGGTGCTCTGGTTTCAGGTATTTTATCATATACAGATGTAGACGGTATCATAGCGAGTCTAGTTATTGTACTCGTGTTGCGACCTATTTTTGGGTATCTCGCTATGCTTACTACAAACTTTTCAAGGGCAAAAAAGTGGGCTATTAGTTTCTTTGGAATACGCGGCATAGGGAGTTTCTTTTATCTTAGTTATGCCTTGATACACGGCGATTTCACAGAGTATGACGAGCTATTCGGGATTATAAGTTACGTAGTTCTCTTTAGTATTCTCATTCACGGACTTACGAGCCTTCACGTAATCGATTATTTTAAGCGAACTAATAAAACAGCCTCATAATCGCATACTGGCGTACATAGATTTAAAAATTTTTAGTTGGCTTAAAGCCAAAATATCTTTTCCATCATGCTTATTACTATCCTTGTTGTATTTGTCGTTTCTATGTCACTCATTGCTGGCGCACTGTGGGGTTTGTATGGCAAACTATCGAAAAATACAGAAGGATTTCTCATTGCACTTGCTGGAGGAGCACTCATCGTATCTGCAGTATTAGAGCTTATAGAACCAGCAATGGAGGATGGTGATGTATTGTTACCACTACTATTTGTTTTTATAGGGGCTTTAGTATTTACAGGTTTAGATTTTTACGTAAAAGAAAAGTGGAGCTCAAAAAGCGGAGGCGCAGGTCTTCTAGCAGCCATAACCCTAGACGGACTTCCCGAAAACCTAGCGTTAGGTGTTGCACTTATAAGCGCAGACCCACTTGCTGTGGCAGCACTCTCAGGATCTATTTTATTATCAAACCTTCCCGAAGCCGCAGGTGGAGCAAAAGAAATGAAAGACGATGGTAGATCAAAAAAGACGATTCTCATATTATGGACGGGAACAGCCTTACTACTTTCTGCAGCAGCACTTATAGGCTACTTTTTTCTAGAAAATGTATCTAAAGATATTCTCAATAACATACGATGCTTTGCAGGAGGTGCAGTTGTAGCCTCACTCGCTATTGAAGTATTTCCAAAAGCTTTTAAGGAAGATAAATACTGGACTGGTATTGCAACTGCTCTGGGTCTGGTCATTGCCTTTTACCTTAATAGTCTGGCATAAATAGTACTTGCTTGACCTCATGTTTTTGTATGATGATTACAATAAATAACTAGCTTTGTAACTTCTAGAATTACCACATATGATTGCAGCTTTTTCTCTTTTTCTTATCATCACCATCTCTGTGTTGATTACTAAAATTTCTACTATCGCACTAGTACACACTGGTCTCTCTGAAGAAAGTGCCAAGTTTCAATCGCGATCTGCTTATACTGGTGCCGGCATAAGTTCGGAGGAAACAGAAAATATCATGAATCACCCTGTGCGCCGTAAGATTATTTACAACTTAATGCTCATAGGTAATGCAGGTATTGTTACGGCGATGTCATCATTGATCCTCACCTTCGTATTACCAGAATCTAATGCTTCTCGATTTTATGGGTTTTTAATCATTGTGGGCGGTATTCTACTACTATGGTTCGGAATACGTAGTAAATGGGTTAATCGCGGTTTATCTAAAGTGATTAATAGGATGCTTAAAAAGTATACAGACCTAGAGGTTCAAGATTATGCAGCTGTATTACATCTTAAGGACAATTTTAAAATTATAAAAGCGACTGTAGACACTGATGGATGGATGTGCAATCGCACACTACAAGAATTAGACTTACGAGAAGAAGGTATTACGGTCTTAGGTGTAGAAAGAGAAGGTACAGGCTATTTTGGCTCTCCATCGGGTAATTTTAAAATGTTACCACATGATGAAGTAACACTCTATGGGAAATCTGATGGTATAAAAAGTATCTATAATCGTAAGAAGGATCATTACGCTCACCTTGAACATAAGAAATTTGTAGAAAAAGAAGAAGAACGCAAGGCTAATGATGTCGAAAAAATTAATACTACAACAGATTAAAACTAGTATCGTATTACATAAGTACATTACATATAGGCAACAGTATTTTAATCTTTAATAAGTCTTCTTCTTTTACCCATCCTTAGTTTTTTATACCTTTCGCTTCTAAAACAAAATACATGGCTCGTAAAAAATCTACTTCATTTAAAATGCGCATTCTTCACAGATACCTAGGCTTCTTTCTAGCAGGAATCATGGCAGTTTATGCGATAAGTGGAATTGTTTTAATCTTTAGAGACTCAGATACTTTTAAGAATACGGTTGTTATTGAAAAAACGCTTGCCCCTAACCTCTCTGCTCCATCACTAGCTAAAGCTGTAAATAATAAGAGACTTAAGGTAACTAAAGAGGAAGGCGGTGTCCTTTACTTTGCAGAAGGAACTTATAATAGTGCTACTGGAGCGGTTGTATATTCTAAAAAAGAATTGCCTTTCATTCTTGATAAGCTTACTCACTTCCATAAAGCCAAATCTGGAGATCCACTATACTTTTTAAATATCTTTTTTGGACTAAGCTTACTCTTCTTTGTAATATCCTCATTCTGGATGTTCATTCCATCAAGCCCTATTTACAGAAAAGGAATGCTCTTTGTAGCTGGAGGAATTGCACTAGCGCTTATATTACTATTTGTCTAAACGCAAGCTTACTAAACATCACTTAACGCCTTTTTTACTGCAGTAGCAGGAAAAAATTGCTCTTGAATATCCATTACGTCTTGCACTCCATCGAGCTCGCATAAGTAATGTATAACGGCACGCATCCCATTAAACATCACCTCATCGCCTTGTGGATTTGTTGGTTTCATACTGCGGCGGCTTATAGGTAACTCATAACCGCAAGCTCGTAAAAAGACAGCTTCAATCTGGAGTAATTCACTAGGCAAATACCCATAAAAACGTTTACCGAAAGCCTCATTAACCTTTCCTACATAATTGAGGACAATCGAACCATGAGCATCTGTCATGTGCTTCCACATATCTTTATTGTCACAAATAGTTCCTACTGCACAGGCTGTACAGCAACCTGGATGCAAGCTACCATCAGAAAATGCTGCATATAGTTTTGATAAAGCTTGTTCTAGTCTAAATGGAAATATAGTAGTCATCGCCAGTTTTTACTATAAAGTTAGCATTTGTCTTTGAGATAATATGTTAATGGTCTGTACAAAAATATGGTACTTATCCTTTTCTCAATAACAGCTCCTAAATCCTTTTTGTCTGATTTCCAACACTTTTAGTTTTGCTTTCGCGAAAGCGTGCCTCTCATTTTCCCTTAAAAAATATAAGATTTATTAATAGGTTGCTTTAACTAAATGTAAAATCTCGTTTTATTAAACAGTTAAGGCTTTACATAAAATAAACGCTTTTTTAATAAAAAGGCTACGATTAGGTAACGTTTACTCTTTTACTCTGAGACTACTTTTAAACCATTCTAATAATCAACTAATTACTCAAAAAATGAAACAAGTAAAGTCAATTTTTTTAACAATGCTATTTATAGTAGGAACAGGTGTTCTTTTTACAAGCTGTGACGATGCCGAAGATGGAATGGACGGTATAAACGGTGTAGATGGAATCGATGGACAGGATGGTGCAGATGGACAAGATGGAGCAGACGGTGAAGACGGTGAAGATTTTGAAATGGGAACTACAATATTTTCAGATAAATCTGCAACGCCACCACTAGTTGCAATGTCACCGCAATTCAATTATGTAGAAGCATATTCATTAGTATCTACTCCTGATGTTATAGGAGGAGATTTTCAACTTGCAGGATCTGCAGATGGTTCTGGATTTTTAGTAGATGGTGAAGATTACATTTATGTAACTAACTGTGAAGATAGTTATGCAGTGGCTCGTATCCGTTTTGATCAAAATCTAGTTCCTATCTCTGGAGATTACTTACTAGATTCTGGAGTTTCTGACTTTGCAAGACAATGTAGTGCTACTATGTGGGAAGCAGATATACATGGAGGAGATGAAGATATCTTTTTATCTGCTTCAGAAAGTATTAATTATGATGTAAAAGCTATCGACCCAAGGGTAACTACTCCAACGCCACAAGCAGATTTTGGACTAGATGCACTAGGAGAATTTTCTTGGGAAAATGCAACTCCGCTACCTAAAGATGCTTATTCTGGCGCTACTGTAATTGTAGGTGGTGATGATGATTCAAGTAACTCTGAAGGACAAGTAGCTATGTACTACTCTACTGCTGGTGATGCAGATTTTACTGGAGGTTCTATCTACGTATTACGTTTTAAGCAAGTATCTGATGGAATGGGAGGTGTGCAAGATGTTATGCCTAACACTTCTTACAATGAGTCTTCTCTTGATTTTCAAGCAGAATATGATGTAGAATTTGTAGAAATCCCTAATGGAGCTGCACTTACTAAAAACGAAATGGAAACTGCGTGTAATGACGTATTTGCTGCACAGTTTATGCGTGTAGAAGATGTGGATTACCAAAAAGGATCTGATGCAAATGGAAGAAATGTATTCTTTGCAGTAACAGGACGTGGACCAGGACAGGGAACTTACAACGACTGGGGAACTGTATATAAACTCGCTCTTGATGACAACAACCCACTAGAAGGGAAGCTTACTCAAATCATAAGTGGAAACACAGATACAAATAACCAAGACGGTAACCTTGCTGCATTACAAAGCCCAGATAACATCTGTGTTACAGAGAACTTTGTATACATACAAGAGGATCCTAACTCGTTCTCAAGAGGTCATGCTGCATACATTTATCAGTCAGACTTAAGCGGTACAAACGTACAGCAGGTGCTTGAGCTTGTAGTACGTCAAGATCTAGCAGATGATAACAGTACTGGTTTAAGTGGAGAATTTGGTGCTCTTATAGACATCTCTGATAAAATAGGAGAGCCTAACACATTCCTTTTAAACTTACAACCACACTACTGGAGAAGTGAAGATTTTAAAGCGCTTGATGGTCACACTAACAGTGCTTACGAGGATAACCAAGCATCACAAGTTGTATTGCTAAAAGGTTTACCTAGGTAGATACAAGCCCATATTATTTTAATAAAGCGCAATCTCATTTTTGGGATTGCGCTTTTACAATGAATACATTTACATGAAAAATATAGTAATAAAGCAGCTTCTTATACTCATAGTAATTGCAGTCGCACTACTCTATAGCTGCAAAGGTAATACGGAAAAATACACCTCAACACCTGAAGCAAACTGGGAGGCATCAAGGGAAATCTATTTAAACGAACTAAATAAAGCTATAGCTGGAATAGATACTCTAAAACAACTTCCTGTAACAGATCTAAAAGCCAAAGAAGTTTTTAAAACATTGCGTATTGCTTTCAAAAAAGCAGAGCCTTATGCGTCATACCTCAACCCTCCAGTAGGACACCGAGTAAATGGACCTGCCTTACCTATTTACAAAGAGGATAATGAGAAAACAATGAATCCTGTAGGGTTACAAAAAATAGAAGAAAGCATTTATGAGGGAGAAACCTCTCAAGGCCAATATGACAAAGAGCTTACGGTCACTTACGGACTTTTACAAAATCTCAAAAAAAATATTGAAAAAAGAGAGCTCAACGCATCTAGATATTTTACTGCGACTCATCAGCAATTACTAAGAGTGCTGAGCTTTTCAATTGCAGGTTTTGATACACCTGTAAGTCAGCTGGGCATAAATGAAGGTGCTGTGTCCCTTCAAAATCTTCATGATACATATCGCGCTAGTATTCAATCTATCATTCAAGCTAAGGACGAAGCACTAGACAAGCAATTTACCTCACAAATTAATGAAGCCATTGCCTTTATTAATGAGAATAGTGACTACGATACCTTTGATCGTTATTCTTTTACACGCAACCACCTTACTCCTATCACACGTAGCTGGGTAGCTATCCGAAAAGCTAGCGAACTGTGGGAAGGAAACCAGAGTACTCCGTTTAACTTTGATGCTCCTACGTTTTTTGAGGACGATAGTTTTAATGTAAATTTCTTCACTCCTAGTATCAACAAGAATCCTACGGATGAACAAATCACTTTAGGAAAGAAATTATTTTTTGATGAAAAGCTATCCACCAGCGGTACGATGGCATGTGCAACTTGCCACGATCCAGAAAAAGCATATGCAGATGGTCTTGTTGTAAATAAAAGCAATACTGGTGAAGCACTACAGAGAAATACACCCACGCTACTCAATACTGTGTTCCAGCAAAACTTTTTTGCAGATGGACGTTCCAATTCAATTATTGATCAAGTTTCTGCAGTATTTACAAATGAGAAGGAGTTTAATACAAATGTTCATGAATTTTCTACAAGTATACTAGAAGACCCTAGCTACTTAGAAATGTTTGAAAAAGCCTACGGTGGAGTATCTACTCGCAATACAGATGTTGTCAAGGCAATTTCTTCATACGTAAGCACGCTCAATAGTTTTGATTCAAAATTTGACCGAAACATGCGAGGTGATGAAGAGACTTTTACAAAAGAAGAGCAACGAGGTATGAATTTGTTTATGGGTAAAGCTTTATGTGCAACATGTCACTTTATGCCTCTAACCAATGGAACAGTACCTCCATTTTTTGCAGAAACTGAGCGTGAGGTTATAGGCGTTCCAGAAACAGCAGAAAACAAAGAACTTGATGATGACACAGGTTATTACTGGCGCTTTGAAGCAGAACAACATAAAGGTATGTTTAAGACCCCCACAGTGCGTAATGCAGCACTTACAGCTCCATATATGCACAATGGCGTATACACCACACTAGAGCAAGTAATGGATTTTTACAATCAAGGCGGTGGCGGCGGACTAGGATTTGATCTTCCGCATCAAACCTTGCCATTTGATAATCTTAAGCTCACAGATGAGGAACTTGCTTCCTTAACTGCGTTTGTAAAAACACTCACAGACGATAAGGTAGAAGATAATTACTAGCAATTGCTAATAGAAAATATCAACCCACAAAAAAAGCCCCTCGATTACGATGGGCTTTTTTTATTTAATGTAAAACGAGTAACTACTGTATTGGTTTTTCTGCAGAATTCCAATTATTAATTCCGCCTTCAAGATCATAGATCGTTGTAAATCCTGCTTCTTTGAGTTGTTGTGCACACTTGGCACTTCTACCTCCTTTTGCACAGTACACATAAACAGGTTTACTCTTATCTAGCGTTTCTATTTGAGATTGCCAGTTAGGGTTATTCATCTCAAAATGCTTAGCATTTTCAAGGTGACCACCCTCCCACTCATTATCTCTGCGTACGTCTACAAGCTGTGCTCCTGCAACTAACGCTTCCTTTTCAAAGGTATCAACATCAATCACTGTGATTACTTCTTGAGTAGCAACACCGCTTATTTCTTTATGGGTAGTAGCTTCATTACAACTCCACATAGAAAAACAAAGCGACATCACAATGAGCGTATATCTCAAACGCTGGTTATTCTTAATGCGCTGCATCCCAAGCATTATAACCACCTAACAAGTTGTAAGTGTTGTTTAACCCTTTTTGCCCCATAAGAGCACACGCTTGTACACTACGTACTCCTGAGCGACAATACACATAATAATTTTTACTCTTATCTAGCTTTTCTACCTCATCAAGGAATCCTTGACCTAGATATATATCAATATGTTTTGCCCCTTCTATCATTCCGTTTTCTACTTCTTCTTCCGTACGTACGTCTAGAATTACAGCATCTTTATCTTGAGCAATTTTCTCTTCCCATTGTGGGATTGTTAAATCTGTCATTGTTTAATATTTGTGCAATAGTACATATCTCTATGAGCCATCGCAATTAGTATTTGTTTAAAATTAGATGAATTATGTCAATTTAATGCTAGAAGTATCTGCCTTTTTTATGGCACCATATCCACCTAGCACATTCACTACATTATTTATGCCATATGATCTTGCTATAGATGCATAAATAAGAGACCTATAACCACCTGCGCAATGTATGTGATAGGTATAACCTGCTTCCAGCGTGTGCGCATTAACGTGCACTTCATCTAGACCCATATGTGGCAGTCCCTCTATATGACTTGTTGCATATTCTCCAGCTTTGCGCACATCTAGCGGATTCTTAATATCGCCAGTAGCAATGCCATCTACAAATTCTTGCGCAGTTACTTCTGCTGTAGCAATTACAGCTCTGCCAGATCGCTCCCAAGCCTCTACTCCTCCTTCTAAGAATCCTAAACTATTATCATAACCTACTCTCGCAAGTCTAGTTACTACTTCCTCTTCAGTACCTTCTTCGGCGATAAAGATTATTTTTTGGTGAATATCTGCGATGAGTGCTCCTATCCATGGTGCAAACTGTCCTTGCAATCCTACAAACCAAGCTTGAGGTAATGACGCTTTCGCGAAAGCGGAAACACTTCTTGTATCGAGCACGAGTACATCCTTTTCATTTGCCAATGCTTCAAAATTTTCAGGATCTAAAGCTGTAGTTCCTCTCTTGACAATCGTGTCAAAATCTGTATTTGCCTTCTTATTCATAGCCACATTATGCGGAAAATAAGCTGGTGGAAGTGTCAAGCCATCTGTGAGCTCTTTAATAAAATCCTCTTTATTGAGCTTAAATGCGTAATTATTTTGCTTTTGATTACCTAGCGTATCACTGGTCTCACTACTCATGTTTTTACCACAAGCAGATCCCGCTCCATGCGCAGGATAAATGATAATATCGTCAGATAATGGTGCAATCTTATGGTGAAGTGAGTCATATAAATGACCTGCAAGATCTTGCGTTGTTAAGTCCGTTTTGGCTGCGAGATCTGGTCTTCCTACATCCCCTATAAAAAGTGTATCTCCAGTAAAAAGAGCTTCTTCTTTTCCTTGTTTATCTTTAAGAAGGTAACATGTGGACTCCATGGTATGACCTGGCGTGTGAATCGTGGTAATAGATAAATCACCTAACATGAACACCTCTCCATCTCTTGCGCTGTGATAGTCATATCCAGCCTTTGCATTAGGACCTAAGATTACGGTGGCTCCAGTAGCCTTTGCAAGATCTACCTGGCCACTCACAAAATCTGCATGAAAATGAGTAAGAAAAATATACTTAATGGTCGTCTTATTCTCGGCTGCAAGATCAAGATACGGTTGTACCTCGCGCAGAGGATCTATAATAGCTCCTTCTCCATTTGAACTTATAAAATAAGCTCCTTGAGCTAGACATTTAGTATATAATTGCTGTAATATCATTCTGGGATTTTGAGTGCAAATTTACGAAATACTCACAGATGTGATTATACAAAAAAAATGAGCCTTTTTAAGGCTCATTTTGATGACTCTATTATTTTTAAAATTACGATTTAATCGCACAACCTATAGCTTTGGTTTCTTTAAGCGTAACCTCTTTCCCTGACAAAATCTCATCAAGGGCATTCTCTAGATATTTTTCTGTAACAGCTTTTTCATCTCGGCTACTATTATCTATAGCACCTATGTACTTAACTATATTTTTTTCTTGAACGCGTTGCAACACATATACATGTGGAGTTTTTGTTGCTCCATATTTTGGAAATACCTCCTGACCATCGTCTAGCAAATAAGGAAATGTAAACCCTTTTTTCTTTGCTCGTTGCTGCATCGCTTTAAAACTGTCTCCAGGCTTAACATGTGGATCGTTTGGATTAATCGCAATTACTGGATAACCTAACTTTTTATATTTGGTATCAATGGCAATTAATCTATCTTCATTTGCTATTGAGAATGGACAAGTGTTGCATGTAAATACGACTACAAAACCTTTTGCATCTTCAAAGTCTCTTAAGGACATCATCGCATTGTCTACATTACGTAGATAAAAATCTCCTGCTTCGTCACCTATGTCGTATCCGCTCCTGTCTTTCTTAATCACAGCATTTGCAGCAAATGCAGATACTACAACCACTAGGGCGAGAAGCGTTAAGATTTTAAATGTTTTCATTACTAATTAATTAAGGTATTCAATTCTTGCTCTATTTCTTTATAAGTAAAAGAGCGCTCATAAAATTTCTTTCTTTTTGATCCCGTGATAAGTGTTGCTGGTATCGCACCACTCCACGAATCATTTACTTTTGGAATCCACGCATTTGCATCTCCATCATCTAGATATAAAACCTCAGATTGTAAATCTTTTTTCTCAACAAAAGCTTTAAGAGCTTCTAATTGATCTGGAAAGTCAAGACTCACTAATAATATAGTTACATCTTTGTTTTTATATTCTTTTCCTAATTTCTCAAAAGCCGGCAACTCCCTGATACATGGAGCACACCATGTTGCCCAAAAGTTTATCACTAAAGTTTCAGACGGATGATTTTGCACATAATATTCTAAGCCATCATAATCCAATGCTTTTATATTACTGCCTTCTATTAATGCCTCTTTATAATCCTTTTGCCCTTCTTGGCAGGATGTTAAGATGATTAATAAGACAATTAGCATTCGCTTCATCCTTCAAAATTATTGTGATTGTGTCTTTTACACTTCTCAATTAACACACTTTATGAGAGGATTGTTAAGGATTTTAGAATGCTTTCAACCTTCACGTGTTAAAAAACTTATAAAGACTTTGGTCAGTTCGATTACAAACGTACATTTGTATATACAAATATTGTAATGACAATAGAAGAGCATATTAAAACAAAAACTTTAGGTATAGCACAAAAGCTTACTATAAACCTATCATATACAGCACAATGGTCTAATGATATACTTGCGAGTGCATTGAAGCCTTATGATTTATCATTACAGCAATTTAATGTGTTACGCATATTAAGGGGACAAAAAGGAAAGCCTGCAAATCTCTCTACACTCAATGAGCGTATGGTTACTAAGGCTAGTAACACGACAAGACTAGTAGATAAGCTTATCAAAAAAGAATTAGTAGCACGAGCTACTTGCCCTTCTAATCGCCGTAAAGTAGAAATCACTATTACAGATAGTGGTCTTTCACTCTTAAAAATACTTGACACGGCGATTAGTAATGCCGAAGAAAAAATTACATCCCAACTAGACAATAATGAGATAGAGCAGCTCAATAACTTGCTCAATAAATTACGAACAGAAACAAAAAACTAAAAAAAATGAAAAAGAAAATCACAACAGCTTTACTAGCAATTATCGTTACTACGGGTGCATTTGCTAACACAAACCCAATTCTTAAAAAGGTTATCGTAAAAGAAAGCAGTATCAACTGGACTGGAAAAAAAGTATTAGGCCAACACAATGGAACTATTGATCTTGTTTCTGGTTCACTAGAAATGGAAGACGATAAACTAGTAGGTGGAAATTTTGTAGTAGACATGACTACAATTACAGTTACAGATCTTAAAGCAGGAGAAGGGAAAGAAAAACTAGAAGGACACTTGAACTCTCCAGATTTCTTTGACACTGCAAATTACAACGAGGCAACTTTCACTATAACAGAGGTTACAGAAAGTGCTACGGGATATAATGTTGTGGGAGACCTAACTATTAAAGGTCATACAGAATCTGTATCAGTAAATATGGTTGTAACTGAAAATACAGCGACCACTACTTTTAATGTAGATCGCACAAAATATGGAGTACGTTATGGATCTGCATCATTTTTTGACAACTTAAAAGACAACGCAATCTCAGATAATTTTGAACTTGCTGTAAACTTGACATTTTAAATAGAATTCCTAGATTCCCCCATAAAGCTCAATATATAATTTTTATAGATTGAGCTTTTATATTAACAAAGTGGTTACTATCTTTGAAGAACAAATGAAAAACAATACAGTACATACTTGGTGGTGGATTACACAACAAACGTTGTCGTAAGCGCCTACCTATGTTTTTACATATACAGCCTGTCTTACGACAGGCTTTTTTTATGCTCTCAAGTCGCCTTAAAGCCGACAATAATTTAAATGAATAATGACATATAAATTAAAAACTTCTTCAAAACGCCTTCTGGCAGACACCATTACTCCGGTATCGGTATACTTAAGGTTGCGTGACCGTTTTCCTAATAGCTTGCTGCTCGAGAGTAGTGATTATCATGCAAATGATAATAGTTTCTCATACATCTGTTGCAATCCTATTGCTTCCATAGAAGTGGGTAACGGGATAATAAAACAGCAATTTCCAGATGGTAAAAGCGAGGAAATAACAGTTACAGATGATACTAACGTTGTGGGTGTTTTAGACGCTTTCGCGAAAGCGTTCTCATCTACAAAGACCGCTCATAAATTCATAAATAATGGCTTGTTTGGTTATTTATCGTATGACTCTGTGCAGTATTTTGAAGATCTAAAAATCTCCAAAAAAGAGGAAGATTTGAATATACCAGATATCTATTATGCGGTATACCAAAATATCATCGCTATCAATCATTTTAATAATGAAGCGCACATCTTCTGTCACAATACTTCTGGAGAAAGTAATATTGAAGAGATAGAGCAAATGCTCAAGTCAAAAAACTTTGCCAAATATAAGTTTGCTCGTAATAATGAGCTTACCAGCAATATTACAGACGAAGATTACAAAACACTTGTAGACACCTGTAAGAAGCACTGCCAGCGTGGTGATGTATTCCAGATTGTACCTAGCAAGCGATTCTCTCAGCAGTTTACTGGTGATGAGTTTAATGTATACAGAGCACTACGTAGTGTAAACCCATCTCCTTATTTATTCTATTTTGACTATGGAGATTATAAGATTTTTGGGTCTTCTCCAGAAGCTCAAATTATTGTTCAAGATAGAAAAGCAGAGATTCACCCTATTGCCGGGACCTTTAAAAGAACAGGTAATGATGAGCAAGACGCCATCCTTGCCAAAGAACTAGCAAAAGACGAGAAAGAAAACTCAGAGCACGTAATGCTGGTTGATCTTGCTCGCAACGACCTATCAAGAAATGGACATGACGTTACGGTAGAGACCTATCGTGAGGTGCAGTTTTTCTCTCACGTGATTCACCTTGTGAGTAAAGTAACTGGACAAATGCATGAGGACAGTAATACACTACAAGTAGTGGCAGATACTTTTCCTGCAGGAACCTTAAGCGGAGCACCGAAGCACATGGCGATGCAGCTTCTCGAAAAATATGAAAACCGCAACAGAACGTTCTATGGAGGAGCGATAGGTTTTATGGATTTTTACGGTAATTTTAATCACGCGATTATCATACGCTCTTTCTTGAGTAAAAATCATACACTACACTGGCAAGCAGGCGCTGGTGTTGTATCTGGTAGTGACCCAGCAAAGGAATTACAAGAAGTTTATAACAAATTAGGAGCGCTTAATAAAGCACTTGACATCGCAGAAGATATATAGATCATGAAAAAGATATTAGTAATAGATAACTACGATTCCTTTGTGTACAATCTTGTGCACTACCTAGAAGAATTAGATTGCATCGTGACCGTAAAGCGCAACGACCAGTTTGCACTTGAAGATTGTGAACACTACGATAAGATCCTTTTATCTCCTGGCCCTGGAATTCCAGAAGAAGCTGGTTTATTAAAAGCGGTTATAAAGAAATATGCAGGTAGCATTCCTATTCTTGGAGTTTGCCTTGGACAGCAAGCTATAGGTGAAGTTTTTGGAGGATCGCTCATTAACCTTGATACTGTTTTTCATGGTGTAGCCACTCAAATAAATATTACCCAACCTGACACTGTACTTTTTAAAGATCTTAACGATGAGATTGAAGTAGGTCGTTACCACTCTTGGGTGGTGGCTACAGAAGATTTTCCACCAGCTTTAGAAATCACAGCAGTAGATAAAAATGGTCAGATTATGGCTTTACGTCATAGAGAGCTAGATGTGCGTGGTGTACAGTTTCACCCAGAATCTGTACTTACTCCAGATGGAAAAACAATGATTAAAAACTGGGTTCTTAGTTAAACGTTTAGTTATGAAGATTACACTACTACTTATATTGAGTTGCTTCTTATTAATGGGAGGTTGCGATAGCATGCAGAAATCTGCTCAACCTGTTACTCAAACGGAGCCAGTGGTGGTAATCGAAGCATCTCCTGAGCCACTAAAAGAGGTGCTACCAGAGGAGAACACAGATGCTCATAAAAAACTGATTTTCAACACAAAATTAAGTGTAAGTCCAGAAAGACCTAATTGGGTTCTGTTTTCAAACGGCACCTACGTTATATTCCCAAAAGGAACTAGTAAAGATGATATGCGCAAAAGCGCAATAGGTCTTTTACAACGCTACAATAATGAACCTTTTAAAGTAAGAAAATCACCTATCGTAAAAGGATGGGTAGCAAGCTCTACAAAAGGCATTTATAATTATGTAGCGCTAGCACAAGCAAGCTCACGCCTAGCAACCAATAAAGAACTAGCAAGCATAGGAAAACAAAATGTGATGAAGGACAAAGAAAATCCTGTTATCGTTCATATCAACACACCAAAACAATGAAACACATACTCAACAGACTTATAAGCCACGACCAACTCACAAAGACAGAGAGTCGTGAGGTACTCGTAAATATTTCTGAAGGAAAATATAATCACAGTCAGATCGCTTCTTTTCTTACCGTTTACATGATGCGTAGCATTACCGTAGAAGAGCTAGAAGGTTTTAGAGATGCCTTGCTAGACTTATGTCTCGCGGTAGACTTCTCTGCTTATAATGCTATAGACCTTTGTGGTACAGGTGGTGATGGAAAAGATACATTCAACATCTCGACACTTTCTAGCTTTATCACTGCTGGTGCTGGAGTAAACGTTACAAAACACGGTAATTACGGAGTAAGCTCTGTGAGTGGTAGTAGTAATGTGATGGAGCACCTCGGTATAAAATTTAGTAATGACAAGGACTTTTTAAAGCGCTCTATGGATGAAGTGGGCATGTGTGTATTACACGCACCACTCTTCCACCCTGCTATGAAAAATGTAGCTCCTATACGTAGAGAACTAGGTGTAAAAACCTTTTTCAATATGCTAGGTCCTATGGTAAATCCTGCCTTCCCAAGCAACCAGCTCGTGGGCGTTTTTAACCTTGAGCTCGCTAGAATGTATGGGTATTTATATCAAAAAGGTGATAAGAACTTCACCATACTACACGCCTTAGATGGTTATGATGAGATCTCACTTACGGGAGCGACAAAAGCAATTACTAATCATACAGAGATGATGCTTGAGCCAGCAGATTTTGGCGTAAGCCCACATCTACAAAAAGATATTTATGGAGGAGATTCTGTTGAGTCTTCGGCAAAGATATTTATGGATGTAATTTCTGGTAAAGGAACAGACGCTCAGAATAATGTGGTGTGTGCAAATGCAGGAATGGCGATTGCAACCGTAGAGGGACTAACACCTATTCAAGGATTTGAAAAAGCAAAAGAAAGTCTCTTTTCTGGTAAAGCAGCCCAGAAACTGAGCAAACTACAAGCCTTAAGCAACTAAAATGACGATACTAGATAAAATTACAGCAGATAAAATCAAGGAAGTAGCTTTGAGAAAAAGTCTTATTCCTGTGAGTCAGCTAGAGCAATCTGTACTTTTTGAACGAGATATTATTTCGCTTGCTACCGCAGTGCGCAATGGCTCTGGTATTATTGCAGAGCACAAAAGAAGATCACCAAGCAAGTCTGTTATAAATAATAGCTTAAACGTGCAAGATGTAGCTCGTGGTTATGAGCAGGCAGGTGTAAGCGGGATGTCGGTTTTGACAGATATGAAATACTTTGGTGGTGCACTAGATGATTTAATTATTGCTAGAGCAGCGACTAGTTTTCCACTATTACGCAAAGAATTTATAGTAGATGAATACCAGATTCTTGAAGCTAAAGCCTACGGTGCAGATGCGATATTACTCATTGCAGCTACGCTTTCGCGAAAGCAAATAGAGCAGTTTTCAACCTTTGCAAAAGGTCTTGGTCTCGATGTGCTTTGTGAATCTCACAATGAAGAAGAATTACAGAAGTCTATTATGCCATCTGTAGATATGCTAGGAATAAACAACCGAAACCTAAAAACCTTTGAAGTAAGCCTAGAGACCAGCAAAGAACTCATCAAGCAAATTCCAGATGAGTTTGTAAAAGTGTCAGAAAGTGGTATCAGTTCTGTAGAGGCGATCAAGGAATTAAAGCCACACGGTTTTCAAGGTTTCCTTATAGGTGAAAATTTTATGAAAACAGATAACCCAGGTGAAAGTGCCGCAACTTTTATTAATCAGTTATGAAGTTAAGATATAAAAAGAAACAACTTATTATTTATGGAGTAATGGCCATTGTATGGAGTGTACTTGGTATTATATCCTTTATTGAAAATGAAAACAATTTCACTAAGTACTCGTACCTCGTGCTTGGTGTCGTGCATATTATAATATTTATATTATATCAACATCAAGGATATGCAAATATTACCAATGGTGTTTTAATCGTTGGAGAATTAAAGAAAAAAAGAATCTCTATTGATCAACTTATAGAGATTAAACACGTGGCTGGAGATTTTGTACTTGTTTCGCAAACAAATAAAGTAAGTCTTAGTAAGGATCAGGTACGTGAAGAAGACTGGAAAGAGTTTCTAACAATCCCTAAGATTAAAGATTTAGATCCTCACCAAAACAATTCTTAAAAGATCGTTTAATATAAATAATCTCAATTATCACCTATTATGAAAATCAAAATATGCGGTATGAAATATAACACACAAGAGGTCGCTGCATTGCAGCCAGACTATCTTGGCTTTATATTTTATGAGAAGAGCAAACGAGATTTTGGCGACCTAGCGATTCCAGAATTACCAGAGGGAATTGACCGCGTAGGAGTTTTTGTAGATGCTGATATTACTTTCGCGAAAGCGAAAATATCACAGCACAACCTCAACGTAATTCAGTTACACGGGAGCGAGTCACCAGCATATATAAATGAGCTTCAAGGTTGTCTGGTCGAGCGCAGTCGTGACCTCAAGATTTGGAAAGTTTTTGGAATCAAAGACAGTTTTGACTTTGAGCAGATCACACCTTACGAGGGCCTTGTAGATGCTTTCCTTTTTGACACTAAGGGAAAAGAAAAAGGAGGCAACGGCTACACCTTTGACTGGAGTGTGTTAAAAAATTACACATCCCAAACGCCTATCATTTTAAGTGGCGGCATAGGACTGGAAGAAGAAGAAAAAGTAAAAGAAATACTGGCAACAGATTTACCTATTATCGCACTTGATGTAAATAGCAAGTTTGAAGATGAGCCAGGAATGAAGAATATTGAAAAATTGAAAAAGTTTAAAGCAGCGATTGCAGCGTTTACGCCGTCTCGCTCATAATACAATTGCTATGAATACACTAGAAAAAGAAAAAAGTTACCAAGCAGACGAGAGAGGCTATTATGGAGATTTTGGAGGTGCATTTATTCCAGAAATGCTCTACCCTAATGTAGAAGAATTGCGCTCACAGTATGTACAAATTATGCAAGAGCCAGCCTTTCAAGAGGAGTTTAAACAACTCTTAAAAGATTACGTAGGTCGCCCTACTCCGCTTTATTATGCAAAAAGATTTAGTGAGAAGTATGGCACAAAAGTCTACCTAAAAAGAGAAGATCTTTGTCATACAGGAGCTCATAAAGTAAACAATACGATAGGCCAGATTTTAATGGCGCAGCGTCTAGGTAAAACTAGAATCATTGCAGAGACTGGTGCTGGACAGCACGGTGTTGCCACTGCTACCGTTTGTGCACTTATGGGTCTAGAATGCATCGTATATATGGGTGCTGTAGATATAGAGCGCCAAGCGCCTAACGTAGCACGTATGAAAATGCTAGGAGCAACTGTACGCCCAGCAATGTCTGGAAGTAGAACGCTTAAAGATGCGACTAACGAGGCTATACGTGACTGGATTAATAACCCAGTAGACACACATTACATCATAGGTTCTGTGGTGGGACCACACCCTTATCCAGATATGGTGGCTCGTTTTCAGTCGGTGATTTCTGAGGAGACTAAGAAGCAGTTGCTAGAAAAAGAAGGAAAAGAAAATCCAGATTATGTAGTAGCCTGTGTGGGTGGTGGTAGTAACGCCGCTGGATTATATTACCATTATCTTGATGAACCAGAAGTAGGTATTATAGCGGTAGAGGCTGCTGGTAAAGGTGTAGATACTGGTGAGAGTGCTGCAACATCTGCACTAGGACGCGAGGGAATTATACACGGAAGTAAGACCTTATTAATGCAAACAGACGATGGGCAGATTACAGAGCCTTATTCTATCTCTGCTGGTCTGGATTACCCTGGCGTAGGACCTATGCACGCAAACCTGTTCCGCTCTGGACGTGGGGAGTTTATCTCTGTTACAGATGCAGATGCGATGACGGCTGGACTAGAACTTAGCAAACTAGAAGGAATTATTCCTGCGATAGAAACAAGTCATGCGCTCGCTATTTTTGAAACCAGAAAATTCAAAAAAGATGATATTGTAGTGATCAATCTTTCGGGACGTGGTGATAAGGATTTGAATACCTATATCGATTATTTCAAATTATAGAAGCACGCTTTCGCGAAAGCAAAATAAACATCAACAATTATAAATTCCCACCTATGCGGGAATGACAAAATATTTATTCAGATGAATAGAATAAAACAAAAATTACAAGAAGATAAAAAGCTCCTAAGCTTATACTTCACTGCTGGATATCCAGCGATAGATGATACCGTTTCTATCTTAACGCAGCTTCAAGAAAGCGGTGTTGATATGGTGGAGATAGGATTACCTTTTTCAGATCCGCTAGCAGATGGGCCTACTATTCAAGAATCAAGTACTGCCGCGCTTCATAACGGAATGACTACCGAAAAACTGTTTAGCCAGTTGGACGGTATTCGTGAGACCATTCATATTCCGCTTATTGTGATGGGTTACTTTAACCCGATGTTACAATATGGAGTTGAGAAATTCTGTAAGCGTTGTCAAGAAATAGGTATCGATGGTATTATTATGCCAGATTTACCGCTAGCAGAATACGAAGCGGAGTATAAAGCAATTTTTGAAAAATACGGACTTATCAATGTGTTTCTCATTACTCCTCAAACGAGTGATGCGCGCATCCAGCAACTAGATGCAGCAAGTGATGGTTTTATCTATATGGTGAGTAGCGCGAGTACTACGGGTGGTACTAGCGGCTTTAGCAATACGACTTCAGATTACTTTGAGCGCATCGCTGCAATGAATCTAAAGAGCCAGCAAATTGTAGGATTTGGTATTAGTAATGAAGAGACTTTTAAAGCAGCAACTACACATCAAAAAGGAGCCATTATAGGAAGCGCTTTTATAAAGCATATTACTAAGAATGGAGCAAATAGTGTTGCTAACTTTGTAGAAACCATAAGATAATCAACACTTTAACCTAAGACTAACAAGCCTTTAAGACGAATTAACAATCGTGATTTTTATCTTTATATCAACTTAAAAATGAAAAAGATTATGGAACGTAAATTTGAAAGAAAAGTAGAGCAAACAAACCCGACCAATCCAACGGGAAATGTAAACCAGACTACAAATGACTTTGATATCGATAAAAAGACTATCAAAGAACAACAGAATAAAAAGTAAGTTGAGATTACCCTATATATAAATGGTAAAGCCGCCCAATGGGCGGCTTTTTTATGAAATAATCCGAGTAAATTATACTACTCTTTGTCTTGAATTTCTTTCCAAATCTCATTTGCACAAGGTTCTACCACATCTGGCACTAGACCAGAGCAGTCACCACCATTACGTATTACATCACGTACTATGGAAGAAGATATATAGCTCTTACCAGAACTCGTAAGTAAAAATACGGTCTCGATACCAGATAATTTTCTGTTAGTATGGGCGATTGCCTTTTCAAACTCAAAATCTCCAGGATTACGCAGTCCTCTTAGTATGAATTCGCTTTCTTGCTCCTTACAAAAATCTATAGTAAGACCTTTATAGGTCATCACCTTAATACGCGGCTCATCTTTAAACGTGTCAATAAGAAACTGCTTACGTTGTTCTAGTGAGAACATATATTTCTTATCTGCATTAACACCTATAGCAAGTATCACCTCATCAAATAAGGTCAAGCCTCTTTCTATAATATCATAATGCCCAAGAGTAATAGGGTCAAAACTTCCAGGAAATACTGCTTTTCTTATCATAATCTATAGCTTAATATGGTATTCTTTTAATTACTAGTAACGCTTTCTATGCTTGCGCTCGTTCTATACAATGTTCAATGGCTTCACCAAAAACTTCTGCAAGTGATAATCCTGCTGCTTTAAATTCTCTTGGGATGATACTTTCCTTTGATAATCCAGGATTAGTATTTACCTCAACAAAATGCGGTTTACCCTCGTGAAAGATAAAATCTATGCGACAGATTCCTTTTAAACTCAAGAGATCATAAATCCCTTTTGTAAGTCCTTGCACTTCATTTGTCTCTTTTTCGGAGAGTCGTGCGGGTACAATTTCTTGTGATTTTCCAGAATACTTTGCCTCTAGACTAAAAAAGTCTCCATCTGGCACAATCTCACAGGCAGGTAATACTTGTGTCTCTCCTCCAAAGTTATAAACTCCTACAGACACCTCTGTACCGCTTAAAAAAGATTCTATCAGGACTTGGCTATCTTCTGAGAACGCATGTTCTAGAGCCTGCTCTAGATCTCCTTCTTTATATACTTTACTTACGCCATAACTAGAACCTGCGCGGTTAGGCTTCACAAAGCATGGATAACCCACTTTTAAGGCTAGCGAATTTTTAAAAGGCATGTCTATCACATCCCCTTTATTTATATACACAGATTGCGCCATTGGCACGCCGTATGAACTCAACACGCTTAGTGTGTCGCGCTTATTAAACGTCATTGCGCTTTCATAAAAGTCACAACTCGTCTGTGGGATTCCTAGTAATTCTAGGTAGGCTTGTAGTTTTCCGTCCTCGCCCGGCGTTCCGTGTATGGTATTGTAACAAGCTTGAAATGTTACTTTTTTCGCGAAAGCGTCAATAAAGCTAAAATCGCCTTTATCTATTGCAAATCGCTCGCCATCTATCACACAAAACCATCCATCCTTAAGGATATGCACGGCATACACTTGGTATTTTTCTTTATCTAAAGAAGCAACTACGGTGGCTCCACTGTTAAGCGATATTTGGTACTCGCTACTGTAGCCACCCATTAAAACGGCGATATTTTTTTTCTGCACTTTCGTGAAAATTTGAAAAGACAAAACTAAATCTGTCTCGTTAACGTTATTGTAAAAATAGGTATAATCATACCTACACCAAATAGGCTATCTATTTTATATATTTGCACCCTTAACCATAACCCATCTATGAGTCTTTTAAAATTTCTAGTCAGCAAAGCATTTGTAAAACAAATTGTACTTGCTATCACCATCATCATCGCATTAGTATTTGTTACTAGATGGTGGTTAGGAAGCACCACAAATCACGATGAGCGCATTGCAGTGCCTAATGTAAAAGGGATGACGCTTGATCTAGTCTCTCAAGAACTAGAAAATGCAGACCTGCGTTACTTTATTATAGACAGTGCAAATTTTAATCCTGACTATCCTAAGTATTCTGTGATTGATCAAGAACCTAATGCTGGAAAATTTGTAAAAGAAAACAGACAGATATACCTTGTACTGAATCCATCTGGGTTTCAAAAAATGACCATCCCTCCTATTGTAGGTAAAACACGCCGTCAGGCAGAACCTTCATTAAAGGCACTAGGATTTGAGATAGGAAAAGTAACCTATGTAGACTGGATAGGAAAAGACGAAGTAAGAGATATAAGACACAAAGGAAAGAGAGTGAAAGCTGGAGATAGACTAGAAAAAACTTCTGTTATCGACCTAGTATTAGGTAATGGTAAAGGTGACTACCGCGACGCTATTTCTGATGACTCATCAGACGAAAACTAAACAATGAACGAAGAACAATTTATAGGTCCAGAACCTCAATACGACGAACTTTACGAGCACTACAGTTTTACTGCTAGTAAAGGTCAAGAACCATTACGCGTAGATAAATTCTTAATGAATTTTGTAGAAAATGCTACCCGTAATAAAATCCAGAAGGCTGCCAAAAATGGTAGCATTCAAGTAAATAATATTGTTGTAAAACAAAATTATAAAGTAAAAGCAGGAGATGTTGTGCGTGCCATGTTTGAGCACCCACCACATGAGTTTTTACTCACTCCAGAAGATATTGATATCGATGTGGTTTATGAAGACGACCAACTTATGGTAGTCAACAAACCTGCAGGAATGGTGGTGCACCCAGGTCATGGTAATTACTCCGGAACGCTTATCAACGCACTTATTCACCACGTAGATAACCTGCCTAACAACTCTAGTGATAGACCAGGACTTGTACACCGTATCGATAAAGACACTAGTGGTTTACTTGTGGTTGCCAAAACAGAACAAGCAATGACCCACCTCTCTAAGCAGTTTTTTAATAAAACGACAGAGAGAGAATATGTTGCTATCGTATGGGGTAATGTAACAGAAGACGAAGGAACAATCGAAGGAAACATAGGTCGTCACCCTAAAAACAGGTTACAAAACACCGTTTTTTACGGCGACGAAGAAGACCAAGGGAAACCAGCTGTTACTCATTACAAAGTAATAGAGCGACTAGGCTATGTAACACTTGTGAGCTGTAAGCTTGAGACAGGACGTACGCACCAGATACGTGTGCACATGAAGCACATAGGGCACACCTTATTTAACGATGAGCGTTATGGTGGTAATGCTATCTTAAAAGGAACGACGTTTACTAAGTATAAACAGTTTGTAGATAACTGCTTTAAGATTTTACCACGCCAGGCACTGCATGCAAAAACATTAGGTTTTGTACACCCTACTACCGGAGAATACAAACGTTTTGAAACCCCAGTACCAGAAGATATGACTGGCTGTATAGATAAGTGGCGATCTTATGCTACGCACAGTAAGGAGCAATAGTTGAACTACGCTTTCGCGAAAGCTGATACTACAAGCTCATAATTACATCAAAAGCGAGTCATTGTTTAAAAACAGTGACTCGCTTTTTTTATGCTCTCTGTTGACAAATCTGTTATTTAAAAATATGGTTTAAAGAGTGTTGTGAGGTGAAAGCTTGTATATTGATGATTGTAATTATTAATTAACAGCATTCAATAAAAAATTAAATACGGCTTTTTATTGAACTCGAAATAGGTATTTAAATGAATCCTGGAACAGTATCAAAAATTTTGTGGCATTTTACTGGAGGTCCTCTTTGGAGTGAGAGTCTTAGTAAACAAGAAGATGAACCGAAACCTATGAACTTAAGTTTTGACGTGCTAATTAAAATTCTCAAATCAAAACAACTTCGTGTAAGTAATTATTCAGAGTTAGTGCGAGTAATAGTTCCTGAAATGTTATTTTGGAATTCAGAACAACAAAAGGTTGATAAAAAACATAATGTTGAAAAAATCATAAAATCTTCACCAGTTTGTTGTTTAGCTGACATTCCTATTCAGCATCTTGATTTTCATTCAAAACGGTACGGGAAATTTGCAATTGGTTTTCATAGACAATCTGCAATAAAACATAATTTCAATCCTGTACTTTACAGTTTAATTGACTCCCCTATACTATCATCAATTTTTTCTGGATTATCAACTATTAATTCATCTACAGAGACATTTTACATAAAGAAAGATATCAATGAAATTGATAAAATTCTAGGCGGCATACAAAAGAAAGTTAATGAGTCAGACAACAACAATTCTAGCCTCTACAAGGAAGACTTTGATTTTAAAATCGCTATTGAAGAAGAAATAGAAGCTTTAGAAAGTCATATTGATAAAGCAAAAAAAAGCATAACAGATTTTGTAGCGTTTGTTAAGACTTTTACAGAGGATGAATTCAACTCAATCTACTGTGAAAGAGAGTGGAGGTCAATCGCACCTTATAATTTTACAATTGAGGATATAGCTATTATCGTACTTCCTAAAGAGGGCGGGTTTTTTAAAAAACTTATCGATCTAGACATAATACCAAAGTATATTTCTATAATTGCTTGGGAGGATTTAGTCGAATACTAAAATCAATTCCTGCAATAGCACAACACACATTCTCACCCAATCCCACCATAGTCAAAAACAATAGCAACTACTGTGTGTAATGCACATAATTGCTAACTTTGATGTCAAAGAAAATTACTTATGAAAATCGTTGTTTCTCCAGCAAAGTCACTCAATTTTGAATCAAAACTCCCTACTACAAGAGCTACGCAACCGCAGTTTCTTGAAGAGGCAGAAAAACTTAATAGTAAACTCTCAAATACTACAAAGAAAGAGATTCAAGACTTAATGCACATTAGTGAGAAACTGGCAGATTTAAACTACCAGCGTTATCAAGATTTTACAACACCTTTTACAACAAGTAATGCGCGACCAGCGGTTTATACTTTTGATGGCGATGTGTATACAGGTCTTGATGCATACACGATCCCAACAGAAAAATTAGACAAACTTCAAGACACGCTAAGGATCTTAAGTGGTATGTATGGAATATTACGCCCACTAGATTTAATGCAGGCTTACCGTCTTGAGATGGGAACTAAGCTAGAATACTACAACACTAAGAACTTATATGAGTTTTGGGGAGACACACTAACTAATCGTCTTAATGAGGAACTGGAAGATGATGAGCTTTTTGTAAATCTTGCGAGCCAAGAATACTTTAAAGCAGTACAGCCTAAAAAACTTAAGGTTCCAGTAATCACGCCTATCTTTAAAGACTTTAAAAATGGTAAACTAAAGATTATCGCTTTCTATGCTAAGAAAGCACGAGGCTCGATGGTGCGTTACATTATTGATAAAGATGTAAACAGCATAGAAGATCTTAAAGGATTTGATTATGACGGCTACGCATATAGCGCAGAGGAGTCTAATGAAGATAAAAACGAATTTGTATTTACAAGGTAATTGTCAACAATAACTAAAAATCCATCACAGAGAAATCTATGATGGGTTTTTTACGCTCTGGAAAATATCTCATGATATTAGGACAATTACCTAACCTTCTGCATTTTCGCAGCATCCTTAGCTTTCTTTCTTCCTTTTTTTCTTCTTTTTGCGCCAAAAGTTCCGCGGCTTATTTTTCCTCTTCTTGATTTTTTATCTCCTCTTCCCATATCCATATTTTTAGTTATTCTCAAGGTAGCATTTTTCAAAAAGAACCTATTTTAAAATTCTGTTAATCATCTACCTACACTATCTTTATAAATAAAAAGTATCACTATGACGTATTACATTCTTATTGCGCTACAACTGGCATGTGCTTACCACGTTTACAAGAATAAAAATAGTTTTTACTGGTACTTTGCTATCCTCCTATTGCCTGCCATAGGCTGCCTAGTATATGTAATTGCTCAGATTTTCAACAAAAAGGATGTTGCTGTCGTTCAAAAGGAATTTACAGCGGTTATTAATCCTACCAAAAAGATAAGCCAACTAGAAAAGAAAGTAGAATTTGCCGACACGTATTCTAATCGTGTGGAGCTAGGTGATGCGTTACTTGCGATAGGTAACTTTAAAGAGGCAGCGCTTCAATACGATAGTGTTTTAAAAGGAAGTCAGAAAAACGATTACTATGCAAATACACAATTACTACTTGCTCTTTTTGAGCAAGAAAAGTATGATGAAGTAATTGCCATAGGTGAGAAAATGAGCGCCGTCTCAGATTTTGAAAAGTCGCAAGCACAGTTTAAATATGGGCTCGCATTATCTAAAACTGGAAAAGATGATGAGGCAGAAGTTATCCTAAAAAAAATAGATCAGCGTTATTCTAATTATCCTGAGCGCGTGCAACTCTCAAAATTTTATATTGAAAGTAAGATGCAATCTAAAGCGCTAGAAGTGCTACACGAGATGCAAGAAGAATTTTTAAACCTTACTACACCCAACAGAAAACTACACAAAAATACTTTTATAGAAGTAGAAAGACTTGTTGCTGCGACACAATCATAATGTCTGTTTTTAAACATACACATCCTTATCCTCCGTTTAATATTGAGAACGCCACAAAACTCATTGTAGGCACACTTCCTCCTCCTAGATTTACAGAAGGCACTCTTAAAACGGGAGATGTAAACTTTTGCTACGGGAGTATAGATGGGCAACTATGGCCTATTTTAAATAAGATTTTTAATCTCAATCTTACTTTTGAAACTACAGAGCAAGCCATTCAAGAGCGTAAAGATTTTCTCATATCTCGTAATATCGGTGTTTGTGATATTGTCGCTTCCTCAGAACGCATTAAAATAGACGCCTCAGATATTGGGATGACTAACGTGACGCTTAGAGATATTTTCGGTTACTTAAGCAAATCGCCTAAAGTGGAAACACTATTATTCACAGGAGGAAATAGTAAAAACGGCCCTGAGTATTTCTTTAGGAAAGCTTGCAAAGAAAAGGATGTAAAGTTAAAAGTGGTAAGCAGCGAAGTACCCCGAGTACATCAGTTTCAATGGCAAGGACGCACTATTAAAACGGTGTCTCTCACTGCACCTTCTGGAGCGGCAAACAGAGCCGTGGGCAGTCTTGCTCTATACAAACAACTCAAAAGGGAAAATCCACAATTCAATACGATAGACTTCAGAGTCTTGCAATACGCTCCTTTCTTTTAATTTTTTTACGCTTTCGCGAAAGCGTAACTCAAACACTATACATCCAAAAATAACTTACTTTTTATTTTTGAGCCAATTTGTATCTTCACACTTCAAGTACAACCAAATGAAAAGACTTTTTTTACTCCCACTACTCGCCATTATCATAAATTGTGGTGACACAAAAGATAATCCAGAAAATAAAGACTTTACTACGCGCTTTGAAAAAAGCGGAGGTACAGAAACCCCAACCTACCAAGAAGTTATCGCTTTTTATAAAGATCTTGATACTGCGTATCGCTCTATTAAAACCTATGAAGTAGGCACGACAGATGCTGGCGAACCGCTCACGCTAGTTACCTTTAATCCTAATCGTAGTTTTGACAGTGAGTTTTCTGACGATAAAGATGTGCGTCGTATTCTCATTAATAATGGTATTCACCCTGGCGAGTCAGATGGGATCGATGCTACCATGATGCTCATGCGAGATCTTGCACAAGGAAAGATAGAAACTCCAGAAAACACATGGGTAAGTGCGATTGCAATTTATAATGTGGGTGGCGCTCTTAACCGTAATAGCGGGACGAGAACCAATCAAAACGGACCAAAAGAATATGGTTTCCGAGGAAATGCACAAAACTATGATCTTAACCGTGACTTTATAAAGCGTGACACAAAAAACGCTGCCGCTTTTGCAGAAATTTATCACATGATTGAGCCAGATGTTTTTATAGATAATCACGTAAGCAATGGCGCAGATTATCAATACACGCTCACACATCTCTTTACACAACACAACAAACTAGGAGGAGCATTAGGTGACTACGTGCATGATGAGTTCCAGCCTATGCTAGAGGAAGACCTTAAGACAAAAGACTGGGAGATTACTCCTTATGTGAACGTCTTTAATAGCACTCCAGAAAAAGGCTTTAGCCAATTTATGGATTACCCACGTTACTCGACAGGTTTCACTTCGCTATGGAACACTATAGGCCTTATGGTAGAAACGCACATGCTTAAACCATACAAACCAAGAGTAGAAGGAACGTACGAACTCATGAAGAGCATCTTAAAAATCACTGCCGAAAACGGCACGAAGATTAAAGAAATACGTGAAGATGCTTTTAACGCTTTCGCGAAAGCGGAAACCTATCCCGTACAATTTGCTCTAGACACGACCAAAACCACAACCCTAGACTTCTTAGGATATGAAGGAAAGATGCAACCTAGTGAAGTAACCGGGAAGGAACGTCTTAAATATGACGGTAATAAACCTTTTACCAAGAAAGTTACTTACTACGATTATTTCAAGCCTACAAAGGAGGTAACGATACCAAAAGCTTATGTAATCCCCAGAGGTTACAGAGATGTTGCGCTTATCTTAAAGGCAAATGACATTAAGTTTGATCAGCTTAAAAAGGACACGACATTTGTAGCTCAAGTATATCATATAGACACCTATGAAACTCGAAATAGCCCTTATGAAGGTCATTATTTACATTACAACACCAGTTTAAAAACTTCTGAAGAAGAAGTTACCATACCAAGAGGTGGTTATATAGTGCCTACAGACCAAAAAGGAATACGCTACATTCTAGAAACGCTAGAGCCAGAGGCGACAGATAGTTTCTTTAACTGGAACTTTTTTGATACTATATTACAACAGAAGGAAGGCTTCTCGCCATACGTATGGGAAGATAAGGCTCAACAATTTCTTGAGACCCACCCTAAAATTAGAATAGAGTTTAATCTCAAGAAGTCGTTAAATCCTGATTTTGCAAATAACTGGTACGCTCAGCTAGACTGGATTCATAAAAAATCTTCTAGCTATGAGAAAGCACACCTACGCTACCCTATCGTTAGGATGCTTAATTAAATATTCTTTAGGAAAGATAAGCTTGATATTTTCGTAAGATTTATCAAGCGCTTTCTGTGATTTTTCAAAGTTGAGCCACTTAGCTTTCTTAATACCTTCCTTTGCTTGCGGCACTAGCTCGTCTGTGCAGCTTGTGTGCATTTCAAACCAGAAGGTCTCCTTAAGCCTGAACTCGCCATTACGTTTAAAAACGTGATACGTGATTTCTAAAGGCTTTTTTATAGTAAGACCAGTCACACCAGTCTCCTCCTCTACTTCTCTAATAGCACAGTCTTCTATATCTTCTTTTTTCTCGATTTTACCTTTAGGTAAGTCCCAGCGACCGTTACGATGTATAAAAAGAATTTCTTTTTTATCGTTATATACGAGTCCGCCGCCCGCTATTACAAGTTTGAGTTTCTTGCGCAGGTGCTTGAGTAACTTCTCTTCCTTAGGGTGGTAGAGGTTAATATATAGCTGCTCTCCACCATATAATTTCTTGATCAATTTCTTGATCTTGACCTTCTTTATGGAGATGGTTTTATAGTTCTTCCCTATTACCTTTTCTGTAGATAGAATAATAGGAATATCATTCACAAAAACTTTATACATTTGCAGTATGATTTTAGACAAAGAAACGGCAAAAAAAACTGCCGAATTGCTTTTGCAAATTAATGCAATAAAATTACAACCGCAAGAACCTTTTACATGGGCTTCTGGTTGGCAATCCCCAATTTATTGTGACAACCGCATCACACTATCGTATCCTCCTATTAGAAACTACATTCATCAAGAAATGGCAAAGCAAGTAGAAAACATCTACGGCAAGCCAGATGCTATTGTGGGTGTTGCTACAGGAGCTATAGGTATTGGTATGCTTGTTGCAGATTATCTCAACGTACCATTTGCTTATGTACGTCCAGAGCCTAAGAAGCACGGACGTAAAAACCAGATAGAAGGTCATCTAGAACCTAACAGCACTGTTGTGGTGATAGAAGATCTTATAAGTACAGGTAAGAGTAGCCTTATGGCAGTAGAAGCTCTTAAAAATTCTAACATGACGGTAAAAGGAATGCTTGCCATCTTTACCTACGGTTTTGATACCGCTACTCAGAATTTTGAAGAAGCTGGAGTTACACTCAACACACTTAGTGATTACTCTCATTTACTACTACAAGCTAGGGACACAAATTTTATTACCGAAGCACAACAAGAAACGCTAGAAAACTGGCGTAAGAGCCCGTCAACCTGGGAAAAATAATATTAAAAAAACCTAAATGAATTTAGAAAGCCCTGTAAAGACGCTCAACAAGTCACAAGAAGAAGTTTATAATTTCTTAATGAACATTGAGAACTTTGAAAAATTAATGCCAGAGAACACTAAGTTTGAAAAGATAAGCGATACACGTTTCCTTTTTGGACTTAAAGGTATGCCAGAAATAGTATTAGACCTTAAGGAAGGAATCCCTCATAGTAAAGTAGTACTAGGGGCAGCAAGTGATAAAATACCTTTCCAACTTACTGCAGATATTAAAGAACTAGCAGCAGATAAAACTGAGGTACAACTTCACTTTGAAGGAGAATTTAACGCCATGATGGCGATGATGGTTAAAGGACCTATCACAAAATTTATAGGTACACTTTCTGATAATATGGATGTAATTGCATAACGCAGTTTAAATTCAATATTTCGCAAAAATCAAAGAAGTCCTACAATCTTGAGCAATCTCGATGGTAGGACTTTTTTATATGCTTATTTTTACATAATAAATTCAACAATATGGCAGACATAGAGAAGCTAGAAGCATTTGTAACCCAAGTGCGTAGAGATATCGTACGACAAGTACACAAAGTAAGTTCTGGACACCCAGGCGGATCATTAGGATGTGCCGAATTTATTTCGGTTCTCTATCAAGAGCTTATGGAACGTAAAGAAGGATTTGATATGGACGGTATAGGAGAAGACCTCTTCTTCCTTTCAAACGGGCATATCTCTCCAGTTTTTTATAGTGTATTAGCTCGTTCTGGATATTTCCCAGTCGAAGAGCTTAACACTTTTAGATTACTTAACTCTAGACTACAAGGACACCCTACTACACATGAAGGGCTTCCTGGAGTGCGTATCGCCTCTGGATCACTAGGTCAAGGATTAAGTGTTGCGGTAGGTGCAGCTCAAGCAAAAAAACTTAACAAAGACAACCACACTATCTATACCTTAATGGGAGACGGTGAATTGCAAGAAGGTCAAAACTGGGAAGCAATTATGTATGCTTCGGCAAAAAAGGTTGATAATATTATCGCTACCGTAGATCTTAACGGACAGCAGATAGATGGTAGCACAGACCACGTTTTAAACATGGGAAGTGTACGTGCAAAGTTTGAAGCTTTCGGGTGGATTGTTCTTGATATCGAGCAAGGAAATGATGTTGAAGCTATTGTAAAAGGAATGAATCAAGCCAAAGATCTTTCTGGAAACGGAAAACCAGTTTGTGTATTATTACACACAATCATGGGTAATGGTGTAGACTTTATGATGGGCACACACGCGTGGCATGGTAAAGCTCCTAATGATGAGCAACTCGCGAGTGCTCTAGCACAGAATCCAGAAACTTTAGGCGACTACTAAACCTTTTTCTTATTACGCTTTCGCGAAAGCGTACCAAAAATCATTACAATGAAAACATACGAAAATACAGGCAGTAAGGATACAAGATCAGGTTTTGGAGCTGGAATGACAGAATTAGGAAGAACAAATCCTAATGTCGTTTCCCTTTGTGCAGATCTTATAGGTTCTCTGAAAATACAGACGTTTATAGATGAAAATCCAGATCGTTTTTTCCAAATAGGAATTGCCGAAGCTAATATGATGGGTATCGCAGCAGGACTTACTATAGGTGGTAAAATTCCTTTTACAGGAACTTTTGCAAACTTCTCTACGGGTCGTGTTTATGACCAGATTAGACAGTCTATCGCATATTCTGATAAAAATGTAAAAATCTGTGCATCTCACGCAGGTCTTACCTTAGGTGAAGATGGTGCTACGCACCAAATTCTTGAAGACATCGGACTCATGAAGATGTTACCAGGAATGACAGTGATCAATACGTGTGATTACAACCAGACCAAAGCGGCTACTATAGCTCTTGCAGATCACGTAGGGCCAGTTTATTTACGTTTTGGACGTCCAGTAGTAGCTAACTTCACTCCAGAAGATCAAAAATTTGAAATAGGGAAAGCAGTACAATTACAAGAAGGTAATGATGTAACTATTGTTGCGACTGGCCACCTAGTATGGGAAGCGCTTGAGGCTTGCAAAGTACTTAACGAAAAAGGCATCACAGCAGATGTAATCAATATACACACTATCAAACCTCTAGATGCAGAGGCAATCATCAAATCTGTAAAAAAGACTGGATGCGTGGTAACTGCAGAGGAGCATAACTTTTTAGGAGGTCTAGGAGAAAGTGTAGCAAGAGAGTTATCTCTTACTCACCCTGTGCCACAAGAGTATGTTGCGACAGCAGATACCTTTGGAGAAAGTGGAACGCCAGCACAACTTATGGAAAAGTACGGGCTTAATGCTGATGCTATTGTAAAGGCTGTAGAAAAAGTAGTTGCTAGAAAATAATCAAACAACACAACCGTTTACATAAAAGACATAGGCAGTATGATTGTAACATACTGCCTTTTTATTTGTCTCTTTATTAATCAATAAAACTTCAATTATGAAAAAAATCATTGTAGCAGTATTACTCTTATCAGGTATGACTGCATTTAGCCAAAGCGCTGGCTTCGGAATCAAGGGCGGACTCAATTATGGATCTGTAGGCGATCTAGAGTTTACCTCAGAATTTGCCGAAAGTACTTTTGACAAAGAAAATAAGTCTGGCTTTCATGCTGGTATTTATTACAAGGCAGTGTTTGCTGGTATCTTTGTACAACCAGAACTGCTTTACACTAAAATTAATACAGAATATCAGAGCAATATTTCAGGCTCAAATAGTATTGATTATGAATTGTCAAAAATTGACATTCCAGTACTCGTAGGTTTCAATGTTATAGGTCCTTTAAATGTGAAAGCTGGACCTTCTTTTCAGTACATTATAGATGATGAATTTGACGGCATAGACATTGATTTTGAAGATCCAGAAAACTCGTTTACTGTAGGCTACCAACTAGGCGCAGGGCTTTCATTTGGTAAGCTAGGAATTGATGTGAGATATGAAGGAGCATTTACAGACAATACCATTGTAACAGAAGCACAGGCTGAAAATAATAGTGTAGGCTTTAAAGTAGATGCAAGACCATCGCAATGGATTTTAAGTTTATCGTACTCTCTTGATGGAGGGAACTAGCTTTAAAAAATTATAGTTTTTAAAATCGGGTATTCTTTATGGGAATACCCGATTTTCTTTTTGGTTTACCTTGTGCCTATTTGTAAGAGGAATATGAAACAAGCAATTACGCTCAATCTCTAGCCTAGATGTAGAAGTTTATTAATATACTTATATCTAATCATTTAACAACCTTGACAGCCTTCTCAAATCACTTGATTAAGCATCAAAAATCAGTTCAAACAAAAAAAGACACATTGTTAAAACAATGTGCCTTTTAAGTATGTTTATTACGCTTTCGCGAAAGCGTGTTTACATCCTAGCTATCTGCATCTAGATAATCAGGTATACCGTCTCCGTCTGTATCTGTATATGTAACGACTCCAGTTGTGCTATTGATTACAATTTCATCTAGGGTATCTCTACCATCACCATCATCATCGGTATCAAGATGGTCATTTATTCCGTCTCCATCCGTATCAATAAACGAAACTAAATTTCCATCTTCATCACGAATAATCTCTAATTTAGTAAGAACACCATCATTATCATCATTAGGATCTTGAAATGCTGCTGCACTGTCATTATCTGGATTATCTGCATCATCAAAAAGGAAACCATTTCCATCGAGATCTTCATCTAAACTTTTAATACCGTCCCCATCATGATCTGTAACTCTAACATTAAAAACTGAAAATGTAAATATTAACGAACTATAAAGGTCGCCTGTATTACTTTGTTCAAAATAAGCTAATCCACTAGGAATAAATGCTGCCCCTATTCCAAAATTTTCATAACTCGTAGTTCCATCCCCGTTTACAACAGGACCAGAACTAGCCCCTTTAAAACCAGCAAGCCCATTAGAAAATCCATCTATAGTAAATGGCAAGTCAAACCACTGAGGATTTGGTACTGATTCAAATACATCACCATAAATATTAACACCTTCAATTGTTGCAAAAACAGAATCTACAAATGTTGATGGCGCTTTTTCACTCTCTCCTTGTCTAGCCGATAATATATACAAGGTTTGTTCTGTATCAACTCTTGTATATGTAAGTGATCTTAGTTCAGGTCTATCAATGATAGGCGTTTTATCTATATTATCTCCAGCAATAGTATCAAAGCGTACTTTATAATCAAATTCTTCTAAGGGATTTTCAAACTCTTCATAATTATAAAAGTGTGTCTCTAAATACTCGCGTATTAACGCATCATCCTCAATAGACTGCTCCCCCCTATCACGTAATGGCACCGCTACCACACCATTATCATCGTCAGAAGGGCAACCAACACATAGTAGTAAAACTATCGCTAGACCTAGGTAATTTCTTAATTTCATCAATTTTAATTTAAGGACTGCAAGATACAATTTTGATGTATTTTTGCACATTACTTTACCTTTATTAACGCGGTTTTATCCCTTTTTATATGAGAGTAGACAAATATTTATGGTGCGTACGCTACTTTAAGACTAGATCTATAGCTACAGCAGCTTGCAAGAAAGGTCAAGTGAAAATTAACAACACCTCTATTAAACCTTCTCGAGACATATATCCTTCTGACACCATTTCTGTGCGTAAAAACCAAGTCACTTACGTACTAGAGGTCCTTGACCTACCTGAAAGCAGGCTAGGTGCAAAACTAGTAGGCATGTATGTGCGCGACAAAACTCCTAAGGAAAATCTTGAGAAACTAGAATTACTTAAATACTCAAAAGATTATTATCGCAAAAAAGGAGTGGGTCGCCCTACTAAAAAAGACAGAAGAAGCATTGATGAGATTTACAACAATGACGATTTTTTTAAAAGCGATGAAGAAGAATAGTAGGTTAATTGAATATCTTTAACCCATAAGCTAGCACAGATATGAAAGTTAAACTGGAGAAAATATTAGATCATCAAGCAATAGCTCATAAAACAAAGCGCATTGCCTTTCAAATCTACGAAAGCAATGCAAATGAAGAAGAAGTGATTCTAGCAGGCATTGCAGATAACGGTTACAAATTTGCCGAACGTCTCGCTATGGTTCTTGCAGAGATATCTCCTCTCAAGACAATTCTTTGTAAAGTGACTATGGATAAGAAAAATCCGCTAGGAACTGTACAAACGAGTCTTCCTGCAAGTGAATATCAAAACAAATCTGTCATACTTATAGACGATGTTCTCAATTCTGGAACTACGCTCGTGTATGGCGTAAAACATTTTCTTGATGTGCCATTAAAGAGATTTAAGACAGCTGTACTAGTAAATAGAAATCACAAAAAATACCCCGTAAAAGCAGATTTTAAAGGCATCTCTTTAAGCACATCACTTAATGAATCTGTAAAAGTCAGCTTTAGAAAAGGCAAAGACACTGCTGTTTTAGAGTAGTTTCTTTAAAATTTCAGCAGTTAATTCTTCTGGTGATTGGGATTCTACTTTAATCACAACATCCGCCTGGTTATAATAAAACCCTCTCTCAAATAAATGCTTTCTTATATAGTCTTCTAGATCTTCTAGTGATTGCATGCTCGCAATCAATGGGCGCTCCTCTTTTGCCTCCCATAATCTATTTGCAAGTACTTTAAAATTCCAATTAAGGTACATTGTCTTTGCATTTGCTTCTTTAATGAGCTCAAAGTTGTTTCCATAACAAGGTGTTCCACCACCTAAAGCGACTACTATATCGTCATCGTTCTCATCAATTAACGCTTTTAGATGTCTTGTTTCGGCTTTTCTAAAATAAATTTCACCTTTATTTTTAAATATTTCTGAGATACTATTGCCCTCTGCCTCTTCTATATAGGTGTCAAAATCTAAAAATTTGTAAGAAAGTGCTTCAGCGAGTAGTGGTCCAATGGTTGATTTTCCTGACCCCATGTACCCCATTAAAAAATATTTCATATGCGAACTTATTGAAAAACAAAGGTATATATTAAACTAAAAAAAAGAATGAAAATTTTATTTAAAAGGTTTGGAAATAAGAATTAATTAGATGTATATTTGCACCCGCAATGAGGCAATGACCTGGTAGCTCAGTTGGTAGAGCATCTCCCTTTTAAGGAGAGGGTCCCGGGTTCGAGCCCCGGCCAGGTCACTTGATAAGTGCAAACCTCCATCTTTTGATGGAGGTTTTTTTATGCAAAAAAAATTCAAAAAATAATTTCAGATTATGCTTTGAGTTTCGAAAGAAGACTTTATATTTGCACCCTCGTTAAAATGACGACCTGGTAGCTCAGTTGGTAGAGCATCTCCCTTTTAAGGAGAGGGT